>ERZ779622.51-NODE-51-length-83355-cov-6.575426_pt1 | contig 83355 bp, 75 predicted proteins | sample MGYA00514188_ERZ779622 | MGnify/ENA primary metagenome ERZ779622 (study PRJEB29562, sample SAMEA4376702) | mouse gut metagenome | isolation source: Cecum | study: EMG produced TPA metagenomics assembly of the A DSS colitis mouse model was used to assess the microbial... | reverse complement strand
TTGCATCTCGGCAGTCAGCTCGTCCACACCGCGCAGCACCTCCGCCAGCTCCGTATACATGTACGCCCGCATCCCAAGCACATGACGTCCGGCTGTCAGATATACCTTCATCGGCACACCTCCCGCGGCAAGCTCCTTTACGTACCAACCCGAGTGATAAGGAAATTTTTGCGCTCCCATCTCCTCGCAGAGCACCACGCCGTCGATGCTTATCTCCCGCACGGAATAGGCGTTACTTTTCTCGCTCTGCTTTACCTTAAAGGCAAGATAGTAAAAGCCATCCTCCGGCACTTCAAATTCCCATGTAATTTCCTGTCCTGCTTCCTTCCAGGTGTTCTTGCCGATGGTATTGTACAGAACCGCACTGGCATTTGCCGGCGTCACGTGTGCATTTGCCGTGTCGTAGGTGGCAAAAAGCGTGATGTCATTTTTCAGATAACTTTTCTCCGCTTCATATTCCGCATAATATCCGCTGCTGTCCGAAGCGCCCGCCGCCTCCCAGCTCTGCAGCCTCTCCACGTAAGCCGGCATTTTATCCGCATGTCCAAAGCGCAGCGCTTTCAGCGCCATGCTTTCTTCTTTCAGCATAAGGGTAACTGTGTGATGTCCTTTTGAAAGATAAAACTGCAGGGGACCCGGGTATTCCTTTAAAGAATCCGTAAGCCATGCCGTCTGCCATATATACTGCTCCGTCAGCGCAGGTCTTATCTCGCCGCCCCTTGCATCCTTTGCAAAAGCGTTATCCTCCATACCGAAATAGGTTTCGTCCAAAAAAAGCCTGTGCAGACTGATATTCTTTGCATTTTCATAGGGAATCTCTCCATCCAGCAGCACATCCAGCACAATACTATAATTTTTTCCTGCAATGCCGCAGTAGGTAAGCGCCAGATTGTATAATCCCGCCTCCTCCACATCAAATTCCCATGTGACACTGCCGCCCGCAGTATCCCAGTACAAACAGCCATCCTCCCCCATGTAGGAAGACAGATAAGCACCGGAATCCTCTTCGGCGGCAAAGTCCGCCGCCGGTATCTCTATCGCGGCAGATACTTCCTTTACAGGCTCCGCCGCAGAAAGGTACACATCATACTCCGTATGCGGCGCCGACTGCTCGCTCCTCTCCCAATCCTGCCTTGGCAGGGCTGCCGCAGACCTGCCGCCGGCATCTTTTGCCGCGCCGCAGCCCGTCATTCCCGCTGTCAGCGCTCCTATCATAATCCATGCAATGAGACGATTTTTTTTCATAATTTTCCTTTCATGCATATTATAATTGCTTAAAAAAAATTGGGTGAGTTTGGGTAAACGTTTTCTTAATATGATAATAAGATTTTACAATAAAAAAGTCAATATTTTTTTTAATTTTAAACAATTTATACAATTTTTTTAGTTCATTTTTGTTAATTAGTCCTCATTTAATCCTGTCCCTTGCTAATTTTTCTTTGCACTTTTGGGTAAACGTATTCCTCCCATGCCGCCGACAGTACAAATACCAAAATACAGAGCCGTTTTTTTCTTCTGCCAGAAGCATTTTCCCACACAAAAAAGATTCTTAAGGAGCACCCGCTGACGTTCCTCCAAGAATCTTTTTTGTGTCTGCTTTTCTTTCGAAGACTTTCGGCACTTATAGGGAAATCATCGCATACCTGATAATAAACAGCACGGACAATATCACCGTCAGCACATTCAATTCTTTTAATTTACCTGTAAATATTTTAATCAATGTGTGAGAAATCAGACCGATAGCAATGCCGTTGGCAATGGAATAGGTAAGGGGCATCATAATCAAGGTAAGATATGCGGGAATCGCCTCGCTCATATCGTCAAATTCCATGTCCTTGATGGCGCCGAGCAGCAGACCGCCGATAAAAATCAAGGCCGGCGCAGTTGCGCAGCTCGGTACGATTCCTACAAAAGGCGCGAATACAAGCGCAAAGAGGAATAACACAGCCGTCACAACGGAAGTCAGTCCGGTGCGTCCGCCCACGCTGATACCGGCGATACACTCTCCATAAGTGGTAACGGTCGAGGAACCTACCATGGCGCCGCCCACCGTCGCAATGGCATCGCATAAAAGGCTCTTCTTGCCGTTGGGAATGTTGCCGTCCTTATCCAGCATATTGGCGGATTTTGCCGTACCAATCAAGGTTCCCAGCGTATCGAACATATCCACCATGGAAAAGGTGACAATTAACATAACCAGCGTTAAAATCGCCTGTCCAATGCTGCTGCCCGCAAACAGCTCGCGGAAACCGTCAAAGCAGGCAAAGAGGGAAACCTCCGCAAAATCCTTCGCCTGCGCGCCAAAGTTGAAGGAAAAGCCTTCAAACACCGTGTTGCCGGTAAAAATACCCAGAATAGTAATGACAAAAATACTGATTAAGATAGAACCCGTCACCTTCTTTTTGTAGAGCACTGTCGTCAGGATAACGCCGAGGAAGGCAAGAATCGCGCCAAAACATGCCTGCGGATTTTCTGCATAGGTGGAGAAATCCACCATGGAGACCATGGTATCCTGGTTCAGCACCACAAGCCCTGCATTCTGGAAACCGATAAAGGCTAAAAACAGCCCAATGCCCACCGATATGGCAACTTTGATATTTTTGGGAATTGCCATTACTACCTTTTCTCTAAACGAGCAGAGGGTAATGAAGATAAAGAGCATACCTGAGATAAACACCATCGCCAGCGCTGCCTGATAGGAGTAACCCATTCCCAGCATAACCGTATAAGTAAAAAACGCATTCATACCCATGCCCGGCGCCTGCGCAAAAGGCATTTTTGCCAGCACGCCCATCAGGAAGGTACCGATAAACGCGGCAATACAGGTGGCAAAAAACACACCGTTTACTACTTTGTCATGCATGGGGGTGCCCTCAAATGGCGTAGCCAGCATATTGGGATTTACCATGATAATATACGCCATGGTAACAAAGGTGGTGATACCCGCAATCACTTCAATTTTGACGCTGGTACCGTTTTCTTTCAGTTTAAAAAACTTTTCCATTTTTGTTGTGTCCTCTCTTTTTCCTTGGTTTCCTATCTAAACCGGTCTGCAGACCGGAATAAACCTGTTTTGCGCAACGTCAAGCAGTCCTCTGTTTGTAATGGCAAGCTCCGGAATAACTGCCAGCGGTATCTGCAGGCTTAGGGTAAGCAGCGGATTTGACAGCGTCATTCCCGCCTCTTTCAGCAAAAGATTCAGGTTTTGTACCTCTTTTGCAAAATCCGCCGCCGGCTTCTGGCTTAAAATACCCATGACAGGCAGCGCCAAAAATGCCTTTACCTCACCGTCCTGCACAAAAGCAACGCCGCCCTGCCTTTTTAACACCTCGTTCATGGCGATACAGATATCCGCCCTGTCACTTCCAAGCCCTATCAGATTCTGGGTGTCCTGTGCAATGGAGCCTGCCACTGCTCCGCGAAAGGTACCTGCGCCGCACACAAGCCCCGTCCCCACGCTTCCTTCTTTTCGGTAGCGGTCCGCTACTGCACAATATAGGATATCCGCCGGCAGGCATAACGCATCCGCCTTTACACGCAGTATTTTTTCTTCTTTTCTGGTCTCCAGCGTGCCGTCCACAACGGCAAGCACCGCTGCCTGCACTTCTTCTGCTCCCGCAGGAACCTCTATCGCCATATCCTGCTTTACAAAAGCCTTGTGATGCAGGGAATGTATCACCTCCTCCGGAAAAGCCTCTCTCTCATAGGCAGACAAAAGAGGCATACCGTCCACATATACAAAGACCGCTTCAAAGTCCTGCAAATCCTTTACCAGCAGCAAATCCGCCTTTTTGCCCACCGTCACGGAACCCATATGGGATAACCCGTAGGCTTTTGCCGGATAGAGCGTCGCCATCCTGACGGCACGCATGGGCTCCACACCTTCCGACACAAGCTGGGCGAGGGCGTAATTCATATGCCCGTGCGCCAGCATGTCCTGCACGGTAATACAGCCGTCCGTGGACAGAAGCACACGCTCTGTCTCCCCCACCTTCTCAAGCAGCTCCTTCGCGCTTGCCGGCTCTTTCAAGGACCCTCTGCGCACAATCACATACATGCCTTTTTCGTACTTTTCCAGCATTTCTTCCACGGTAACGCTCTCGTGGTCCGTCCTTACGCCTGCCGCAATATAAGCGTCCAGCGCCTCCCCCCGCACACAGGGCGCATGACCGTCTATCCAAAGCCCCTTTTCCCTTGCATATGCAAGAATCGCGGCAAGGGAAGCTTCTCCCTCTATCACACGATGAAAATCCATCGCCTCCGCAATGCCGTACATACCGTATTCTTCAATCATGGTCCTGATGTCCGCAAGCTCTATCTGCCCAAAGCAATCCTCGCAGCCCGGTGCGGAGGGCACACAGGGAGACGCCATCCACACAGGCGTAAGCGGCGTATGCGCCATTTCTTTCATCAAATATGCCGCGCCGCGCACACCCAGTACATTGACGGCGTCATGCGCATCCAGCACAGCCGCCGTTGTGCCCTTTTGCAGAAGCGCCTCCGCAAAAGATGCGCTGGAAAGCATACTCAACTCCACATGGGAATGGGCGTCAATCAGTCCTGGCAGGGCAAAAAGCCCGTCACAGAAAACTTCCCGCAGCTTCTGTGCCTCCAGCGTGCCGCCTTCAGACGCCGCCAGCCTTATATCCGGCTCTATCCGCGTGAAAACACCATTTTCCATGAGAATATCCGTTTTTACGATTTCCCCGCGCTCTACATCCAGAAGGTTTACGTTTCTAAGCAAGTATTTCATATCCGCCGCCTCCTTTTTGAAACAGCGGCAGTTTTTCCAGATAGGTAATATCGCTTCTTTCCGCCGCCTTTCCTTCCGCCAGTATAGCGAGCTTTGCACAGACCTCTCCGCCCGCCGCCGCAACCAGCCTCTCCGCCGCCGACAGTGATTCGCCCTTGGAAATCACGTCGTCCACAATGGCGACCCGTTTTCCGCGCAGCTTGTCCGCATCCGTCCCGTCCAGAAAAATCTGCTGCTCGCCGTCGGTGGTGATAGAGCGCACGCTGTCCTTCAAATACTCCTTGATATAGGGCTTGACGCTCTTTCTGACGACCACAAATTCCTGCATAGAAAGCCGTCTGGATATTTCATAGGCAAGGGCAATCCCTTTTGCTTCGATGGTAAGCACAATATCTGCGCCGTTTGCTTTGCCTGCAAGCACTCCGCCCGCCTTTTCAATCAGCTCCGTATCGCTGATAACCACAAAACTGGCGTACGCCGTCCCATCCGCCATATCCACAAAAGGAAGCTTTCTTTTCAGCCCGCATACCTTCAACTCATAATAATTATCCATGATTTCCTCTCATTCTGCGTAAGAAAAGCAAAGGTGCAATGTATCCCCACATTGTGCCTTTGCTTTCCCTAAACCCTGAAAATTTTAAAACCTTATACCGAAAAATCTAATTGCATTATATATTGAAATAATATATAATAAAATTATTATTATCACGTGGGTAATATAGCGTTTGTAATATATCTATACCGCTCTATTACCAGTTACCCTATCACATTACATACACCCAAAGGAGAAAGATTGAGAATTTTTTCAATCACGAGATTTGTGCCTGCGCGCTGCTTGCCACAAACTCGTAGCCTGTATATGGTTTCGCCATGTATGGCTTTCTGCAACAAAGCAGCGCAGAAATGAGGAAAACCATGACTTTAGATTCTTACAAAAATTTCGTCGCCATTGTAGAAAGCGGAAGTATTCTCTCCGCCGCCAACAAGCTTTTGATTGCGCAGCCTTCCCTCAGCAATCAGCTCAAAAATATTGAAAAAAATTATAGCGCACAGCTTGTCATCCGCGGCAGCCGTTCTTTGGAGCTGACGGAGGCAGGACGCATGTTTTACCGCAAGGCAAAAGAAATGTGCCGTATAGAAGAAAGCCTGCGCAACGATATCAATAACAGCAAGACCGGCTTCGCCGAGATGTTAAAAATCTCCATACCTGCCGGCAACTCTCCTTACTTTCTCCATAAGTTTTTTGACCCCTTCATGGAAAAGCATCCGAAGGTCAACTACGATTTGTATGAAGTTCCCAGCGAATACGTCATCCCCAATGTGTTAAACGGCATCACGGAAATCGGTCTGATACGCTCCGGTATCCCCAGCTATGGTCCCCTTTCCGTGTACCCTTACGAGCATGAAGATATTGTTGCCGTATTTCCCAAGGAACATCCTCTTTCTGAGGGAAAAGGAAAGCTGAAAATAAGCCAGCTTCAGGCATACAACCTCTCTGTTCCCTTTGACTGCCTGAGCATTGTGAATACGGCGTTCGGACACCAGCTTCTCTCCCCCAATATTGCCATTATTACCTCGCCCAAGACAACAGCCATCGAGTGGGCGCGCTCCTTCGGCAGCGTTGCACTGATTTCCATGACGGACGACGACAAGGCCCTTGCAGGCGATATGGTTATCAAAAAAATTGACGACCCGTACATGTATGTCACAAGCGCTTTTGTCACCAACAAGGAATACAGGCTTTCCGACATCGCAGTTGAATTCCTGAAAGTGCACGGCGTTAATTTGAAAAGCAGATAATCAGGAAGAATTACAGAATGTAGTTATTAAAACCACGAAAGGTATGGACACTTTTAATCTGATGTATTATAATACTCTACGAGAAACACAAATGCGGCAATATATTATTGTACAGATTGTTTTAGAAAGGGTTTTTTATGAAATATCAGATTATTACCGACGGCTCCTGTGATTTATCCCCTGAACTGGCAAGAGAAAAAAATCTTTTAGTGGTTCCTTTTTATGTTTCTTTTGACAATCAAACTTATTTCAAAGAAATTGAGGAAATCGGCATAAGAGATTTTTACGAGAAAATGGTGAAAAATCCCAAGGTTTTTCCCAAGTCTTCCATGCCCTCCGTGCAGGATTATGCAGACGTGTTCGAGCCTTTGGCAAAGGACGGGATTCCGATTATCTGTATCTGCATCACCACCAAATTCAGTGGTTCCATGCAGTCTGCCCTGACCGCCAAAGACATGATTCTGGAATCTTACCCTTCTGCCAAAATCACGGTTATCGACTCTACCATCAACACGGTGCTGCAAGGCATTTACGTGCTGGAGGCTGCCAAGCTGCAGGAAGCAGGCTGGGATTATGAAGCAACGGTAAAGCGTCTGGAAGCCATCAAGTCAACCGGCAGAATCTTTTTTACGGTCGGCAATATGGAATACTTAAAACATGGCGGACGTATCGGAAAGCTGACCGGTCTTGCCGGCTCCATCCTTGGCATCAAGCCGCTCATCACCTTGAAGGAAGGTGAGATTTTTCCCTCCGGCATCACCAGAAGCCGCAGCAAATCCATGGAAAAAGTGATTGATCTCCTGTTAGATTATCTGAAAGAGACCGGAAAGGATATCCACTCCTACAGCCTCGACATCGGATTCGGCTACGACAGGGCGGAGGCAGAAGAATTTAAGGCGCTGGCACTGTCCGTTATCAACAGCAGGCTAAAAAGCAGCTCCCCCCTTACGCCGCAGGAGCTGCCCATATACCAGATTGGCGCTACCATAAGCGTGCACACGGGGCCTTATCCTTTGGGCTTCGGCATTGTGGAACGCGCTCTTTAAGCCATCACAAATACATTTGGCGGACTTATTATAAGGCAAAACGCCGGCTGCAGTAATCTGCAGCCGGCATTATTATGGCAATAGACACCTTGCGAAGTGTGGATTCTATTGTTTTTTCTCAAAAGCTCCTCAGCTTGTCGGAGCCGTCATCCACCGTATTGTCTATCCTTGTGATTCGTACATCATACGAAACCGTATCGTTTACCTGCACATGTACGGTATCCCCTTCCTTGTGCCCGAGCAGCGCCTTTCCCAACGGTGATTCATTGCTGATAAGCCCTTCCAGCGAATTGCCGCGCACAGTTGTCACAATTTTAAAAACTTCGATGCTGCCGTCTTCTACAAACTCTACCGTCACCGTATTGTTGATACCTGCTTCATCCTCCGCAGAAGCATCGGAAATCACTTCGGCGGTGCGTATCATACGTTCCAGAAAACGGATGCGGCTCTCGTTTTTGTTCTTTTCCCGCTTTGCGGCGTGGTATTCAAAATTTTCGCTGAGGTCGCCATGCGCCCTTGCCTCTTTCACATGCTCCAAAAGCTGCGGACGCAGAACCAGCTTCCTGTGCTCGATTTCTTCTTCCATGCGCGCAATATCGCTCTGTGTCAGCTTATCATGCATTGTGTGGCTCCTTTCCTCTTTTTGTGGTTCTCAGGATTCGGGATTTTGCAATTATTTTGCAAGCAGCATCATAATATCGTTGCTTCGCGCTACAAACTTTGTCATATCTTCGGGGCTTAGGGGCGCGTGCTGCAGTTTTGCCAAATCATAAAGCTGCTCGCATATCATCTGCACGTTCTTGTCGTCCTGATGCGCCGTCACATACTGCACCAGCGGATGATTTGCATTTAGGATAAGAGTTTCTCCCTCGGATCCAAAATCACCCAAGCCTGCGCCGTTCATAGAATACATTTTCATCATATCCTGCATACGGCGGCTTTCCTCTGACAAGGTAATCATAGAGGAAATCTTCTTGTTTTTCAGCTTCTCAACCTTTACCTCCAGCTTTTCCTTTTTCAGCGCTTTCTTCATGATTTTGCTGATGCTCTCCGCCTGCGTCTTCATCTCCTCCTCTGCTTTCCTGGAGGTCTTTGCCTTGAAGGTATCCGTCAGGTCCGCATCGATTCTCTGGAACTTAATGCCTTCATTTTTTGCCTCAAGCTGAGAAACAAAAGGCTGGTCGATGTTATGGGTCAGTATCACGGCATCCATCTTTGCCGCCTTAAACATATTGATGTACTGGCTCTGCTGCTGCTCGTCCGTCACATAATAGATGGTCTTTTCTTTCTTTGCCGCTTCCTCATCCTCTGCCGCTTCACTGTCCGCGCCGCTGCCGTCGTCTACGATTTCAGCCTCCACCTTGTTGCCTTCCTCGTCCGTTGCAGTCTCTGTCTTGCTGCCTTCTTCCGCACCCTCTTCCTTTTCGTCAGGATCCGTCTTATTCACCTCAAGGCATTCCGGCAGCGTCATGTAATTGCCCTCTAAATTCTTAAAGAGAATGTAATCCGTCATCTTCTCACAGAACTTATCATCCTTTAAGCAGCCAAATTTGATAAAGGGACTGATATCATCCCAGTATTTTTCATACTCTTCCTTTTCCGTCTTGCACATGCCCGCCAGCTTATCCGCTACCCGTTTGCTGATATAATCGGAAATCTTTTTCACAAAGCCATCGTTCTGCAGCGCGCTTCTGGAAACATTCAGCGGCAAATCCGGACAGTCTATCACACCCTTTAACAGCATCAAAAATTCGGGGATGACTTCTTTGATATTGTCCGCAATAAACACCTGATTGTTGTAGAGCTTGATTGTCCCTTCAATGGATTCATACTCCATATTGATTTTGGGGAAATAGAGTATACCCTTTAAATTGAAAGGATAATCCATATTCAGATGAATCCAGAACAGCGGCTCCTTATAATCCTGAAATACCTTACGGTAAAACGCCAGATAATCTTCTTTCGTACACTCGCTTGGATTTTTCGTCCACAGAGGCGTGGTATCATTTAAAAGCTCCGGACGCTTTGCAATTTTCAGCTTTTCAGGCTCGCCTTCCTTCTCCGGCTGAATGGTCTCTATCACAGTATCCGTATCCAGCTTTTCTTCTGCATTGATGGTCTGGGTTTCCGTATTTCCCGCTTTGCTCAAATAGATTTCGGTAGGCATAAAAGAGCAATACTTCTTGATAACCTCCCTTGCCCTGTACTCATTACAGAACTCCAGACAATCCTCCATCAAAAACAGGGTAATCGTCGTACCCACCTCGGCTTTGTCCCCGTCTTCCATAGAAAATTCCGTACCGCCGTCGCACTCCCAATGAACCGGCGTCGCGCCCTCTTTGTAGGAAAGCGTGTCAATATGCACCTCGTCCGCTACCATAAACGCCGAATAAAAGCCCAGTCCAAAGTGTCCGATAATCTGTTCTGCACTACCCTTGTCCTTATATTTTTCAATAAAGTCCGTTGCGCCCGAAAACGCAATCTGATTGATGTACTCCTCTACCTCTTCTGCCGTCATGCCAAGACCATTGTCCGTAAAGGACAACGTTTTCTTTTCCGGGTCTGCTACCACATCAATTTTTGCCTTGTAGCCATCCGGCAGGGTATATTCTCCCATCATGTCAAGCCGCTGCAGCTTGGTGATGGCGTCACAGCCGTTAGAAATCATCTCTCTGTAGAAAATGTCATGGTCTGAATATAACCACTTCTTAATAATCGGAAAAATATTATCGCTGTTGATTGACAAACTGCCTTTTTTTGCTGCCATAAATTCCACTCCCTTTTCTTCGTTTTGTTTTACCAGCCGCCATATGACTTTCCGGCTTTTACTTAAAATACAGTGTAAGACCACGGAAAAGAAAAGTCAATACAAAATTAGCACTCACCTTTGGTAAGTGCTAATAATACGTAAAAAACGTACATTTTACGGGCTTTTTTTAATTCTAAAATTTTTATAAACCACCGTTTTCCGTCACTCATCAGGAAAGTAGCTGTCATAAATATCAAAAAAATTGACGGTCTTTACATTTTCATCATGGATAAAGCTTATCTCCTCCCAAACCTTATCGTTCAGTTTTCGCGTCAGCGTTTCCACAAAGACGTCATATTCTTCCCCAAATACTTCCTTTTTCCTCTCCTCCACAATCAATAGCTTATTCTGGTCGGTTTCTTCCTGATTAAAGGTATTGAGACATTTGATAATATGATAACCGCAGGCGTCCTCCACAATACCGCTGATTTCATTGGTGCCAAGGTTAAACGCCGCGTTCTCAAACTCTGCCTCCTTCTCCCCCTTCCGAAAGGAATAGGTGGCAACAGGGTCCTCGCTATACTGCGCAATCAGGCTCTCAAAATCGTGCTCTCCGTCCGTGGCAAGTGCAAGCACCTCGCAGGCCCTTGCATAAGCCGCCTCCTTCGCCTGTTCCGTATACGTGATTCGCTCTCCCCTGCCGTCCAGCATATAGGTCTTAATCAAAATATGGGCAACCGTAATCGTCCTTGCCTCGTCATCACTGATCTCCAGATTGATATCCTGTATAATATGGCGGTACACCTTTTCTGCAAGCGCATACTCCGCATAGAGCTGCTCTATCACCTCCGGCGTCACACCCATCTTTTCTATTTCCGTCTCATTCAATGAGCCATAATACTCCTCTGCCGCAAGCCGTACCCGCCTCTGCTCTTCCTCGTCAAGCGTCACTCCCTTTTCTTCCGCCATCAAATTTAAAGTCTTAATCTGGGCAATTCTGGCAAGCGCCATCTCCTTGACATTCTCCTCCAAGGTCACTCCTTCCAGATTTACCTGCCATATCTCTTCCCCGTATACTTCCTCATACTGATTCTGGGTAGTCGTCAGATACACCATGATTTCCGGCAGCCTGCAGGATTTGTTTTCTATCCTGAAAATCTCGTCGCCTGCAAGCCCCGTAGTCAGAACTACGGTCGTACCAGAGCCTTTTTTGCCGCAGGCGCTAAAGAAAAGCACCGCCAAAAGCAGCGCCACCAAAAACCGTTTGCCAGCAACTTGTAACTTATGGTTTTTCTTCATTTTTTTCCTCACACAACCGTCTCAGTAATAACCTTCATATGCATAATCAGAAGGGCGCGCCTGCACAATCAGCTTTGCAAGGGCATCGGCGGCATCCCTGCTGTCTTTATCCTGTTTTCCTCCAATTGCAGGTCCGGTTGAACCGCAGTAAACTTGGAGATATATTTCTTTTCCCTCTCTGTCAGTGCCAGAATGCAGTACGCAAACCGGCCTTCCAAATCATTATAACCTTCTTTCCGCCAAAGCGCAATTTGATTTCACTGTTAAATGCAGCGCTTTTAAGCAAAAATCCCCGCGGCATTTTCCAAAACACCGCAGGGAATCTAATGCTTACATAATCACATGAATCCAGCCCTCAGGCGCTTCTATGCGTCCCATCTGGATGCCTGTCAGCGTATCGTAGAGCTTCTTCGTGACAGGTCCCATCTCGCTCATGCCGCTCTCCATACAGATTTCTCTGCCGTGGTCCACAATTTTGCCGACGGGAGAGATAACGGCTGCCGTACCGCACAAGCCGCATTCCGCCATATCCGTAAGCTCGTCCTTGTAAACCTCTCTCTCCTCCACCGTAAGTCCTAAGTATTCTTTGGCAACATGTACCAGAGAGCGTCTTGTAATAGAGGGCAGGATGCTGTCGGACTTGGGCGTTACCACCTTGCCGTCCTTGGTTACAAAAAGGAAATTGGCGCCGCCGGTTTCCTCCACCTTAGTGCGGGTACCGGGGTCAAGATACATATTTTCATCATAGCCTTCCTCATGCGCCGTCACTATCGCATGGAGGCTCATGGCATAATTCAGGCCGGCCTTGATATTGCCTGTGCCGTGAGGCGCCGCGCGGTCAAAGTCGCTGATTTTGATAGTGAGAGGCTTTACCCCGCCTTTAAAATACGGTCCTACGGGCGTACAGAACACCCTGAACTGATATTCCTCCGCGGGTTTTACGCCGATAACCGGACTAATTCCAAACATATACGGTCTGATATAAAGCGTCGCACCTGAGCCATAAGGCGGCACGTAAGCTGCATTGGCGCTGACTACCTGCTCCACTGCCTCTACAAATCTGCCCTTGTCAAACACCGGCATCTCAAGCCGTTTTGCAGACTGCTCCATTCTTTCCGCGTTCAAATCAGGACGGAACGTTACGATATGCCCGCCGTCCGTGGTATATGCCTTCAGCCCTTCAAATATCGTCTGGGCATACTGCAGCACGCCCGCGCATTCGCTCATCACAATATTGGAATCATCGACCAGCGCGCCCGCGTCCCATGCCCCACCCTTAAAGTTGGAAACATATCTCTTGTCGGTCTGCATGTATCCAAATCCTAAATTCGCCCAATCAATGTTTTTCTTATCCATGCTTTGCACTTCCTCTCACTGTTATTTTTGTCCATTATTATACTTTTTCCCAAAAAAGTCAACTCTTTTACGCAAGGGACTTTCCCCTGCCTAAGACGCGCATACATATAACCGGCATTTATTTTTGCAGACATTCCAGAATCGGTCCTATGTATTTCCTGTCCGCAATATCATAGGAGGCAGAAATCATTTTTACCATTTCCTGCTCTTCTTGGGTTTTATCCTTTTTCGCCTGAAGCGTTTTCACAAACAGCTTCATCATAATCCGCGACGGTGCCGACATTTTTTCATAGTTCAGTCCGCCCGGGCAGTAGAATGCATTTACGCTTTGTAATTCGGACGCTCCAAAATTCTGTTTTAACGCTTTTTCCACTTCCGGACTTTCCATGGGACTTGCGCCCACACAAAAAGCAATCAGCTTCTTGTCCGCCCACTTAGCCGCATTGCTTTTCAGCCAGCCAAGCTTGCTGATACCGCCCGCACACGCCCAGCTTCCAAAGACAACTGCTTCATAAGCATCCAGATTTTTCTTTTTTGCCTCCGCCAAATCAAAGCAGTCGGCGCCCGCCGCTTCCGCGATCCACTCCGCGTACCGCTTGGTAAAACCTGTCTGTGAATGATATACTACCACTGTTTTCATCCGTTCAAACTCCTTATCCCTTTTTGTGTTGATAACTGCCTATGCCCTTCTTTCTTCGTCAAAATGACCCAACGGGCAGTAAAGGACCTTGGATTACTGCCTGATAAACCGGAATTATCCTTTTCCCTCGTGTTACGAACCCTCATAAGGGAAAAAACTATTCGCATACAAATTATGCTCTATTGAAATAATAGTGTTTTATTTTTTGAGTCTAAAACCGCCCCTCTGCCAATAGGAAAAATTGCATGATTGGAGCCATGACCAAAATCGTCACAATAAGCCACAGGAATGCTATATTTTTTACCAAACCGCTCCAGTACTTCAAACAACAGCGGCGAAATATCATCTGCTGACATCCTGAACAGATTGAAATTTATCCGATTCTTCAATAAATAATATATAATTCTTATCTACTTGATAGGGAAAGAATCTGTTTCCTAAAGTCAAAACAAAATTAAGTAAATATCCGCCAACAAGTCTTCCTTCGCAACAGCCCCCTGTTATAGTATACCAATCGCTATATAAAGGGCAGTCCTAAGACCGCCACTCTCTACACATATATCAACTCATTCAACATCCATTGTTTCCAACTTTATTAAGGTATTTTAATATCAAATATACCACTTTTTCTCGCTCCTCGGTTCTTGCCCTTAAGCGTCTTTTGCTGTTGGTAATCTATGGTTCTCTTTGGCGGATTCTTTAACCGTCCAAGCACGCTTTCCTTATTCTGCTTTTGATTGTCCTCTCCATAAGTTTTCTCCCATTCAGCCGCTTGTTCCTTATACGCAATATAGGCGCTGTAGGATTTATGGTAAATCCGGTAAAATTCCTGCACATTCCGATAACCATATTTTTTGACAATGCCGGGCAAATCAATTTTCAGAATATCAATCTCCTCATTCTTGCGGTCTATCCTACTTTGCAGTTCGCCTTTCTTGGTAAATCTTGCAAATCCTTTCTCTTGGTGCTTCCATGTAGAATATCCGAATCCGCTTTAAAAAAATTTGAAGAAGCAGTTTTCATGCGTTTATTTTCTACCCCTTCATAGGCTCTAATGCTTCCTCGCCGGTAAGCTTCCACTCCCCGTCTGTCAAATCATAGGTTTTCTTTATCAGTGCGTGATAATCTTCATACTCACATCGGATTTTCTGCAATTCTCCCTTTTCATCATACGCATAATAGTCCGTAATATAAGCATTTGCCCCGTCCCGCGTACGGGAAGTTATCTGCCGGCGTTCTGTGTCTATTTCCGCATTGCACAGACAGAAAGCATACGAAAACTGCTCTGTCTCTTTGTCCCACAGCCAGTAATAACAGGGAACATTAGCATTTGCCACCCAGCCCTGCAGACAGATATCCCCTGCCCCGTCAAAATTCATATCCGCAACGCCTATGCCGCCGTCCTCCCTCACAGACTCCGCATAATAGCTGCCGCCCTCTCCCCATTCCGCAATTACGGCTTCCTCCACCAGTCCCGACTGAATCAGCTTTTCTCCGTCATATACCTCTATCTTGTCTATCAAATAAAAATATTCGCTCCATACGCCATAAAGCACAAGCCCGAGCTCCCTGCCGTCATCTACGACAATTTCGGTTTCATAAGTATAATTTTCTGTCTTTTCCGCAAGGTATGACGCTGCAGGCTCCTCCCAAAGCACGGCAAATTCATCACCTAAAAAGTCTGCTGCCGCCGTATCACCGCCGTATCCGCTTATACTTCCTAAAATAATAAGTAATATCAAAACAAGTCTGCTCATCGCTCTCCTCCGTCATGTTCCACGCTTCGCTCCTGTCCAGATTTTCAAAATATCTGTCCGCCTCATAGCTTTTTTCCACCATGGTAACATAGGCGGTGTCGCAATAAGGGAGAAGCTGTTTGTATACGCTCTCCCCGCCGCACACGTAAATCTCTTCCGAAGAAACGCCGTCCAGCTTTTTCAAAAGCGCCGAAAGCGAATCCGCCGTCTCAGCGCCGCGCACCGCGTAAGCAGGACTCCCCGACAGAATCATATTTCTGCAGCGAAGCAGCGGCTGTCCCTGAGGCATAAGCGCAAGCGTCTTTCTCCCCATAATCACAACGCCGCCCGCCGTCTGCTCCTGCAGGGCGCGCCAGTCCGCCGGAATCCTTACAAGCTGCCTGTCCCTGTTCCCAATCGCCCAGTTTTCGTCCACCGTTACAATCACGTTCATAATAGTCTCCATTCCAAAGAACCTGCAGCGCATTCACCTAGATAGATTCGGGTGTCAAAAGCCTAAATAGCGATGGGAATATTTTCCACCTGCGGTCCAAATTCATAGCCTTCAAGCGCCACATCATTGCGGGTAAACTGATAAAAGTCGTGTACGTCGGGATTCAGCCAGAACTTTGGCGCCGGCTTCGGCTTTCTTGTTATCAATTCCTGTATAATCGGAATATGCCTGTCATAAATATGGGCATCTGCAATGACATGCACCAGCTCGCCCGCCTGCATACCGCACACCTGCGCCAGCATGTGTACAAGTACCGCATACTGCGCCACATTCCAGTTGTTAGCGGCGAGTACGTCATTGGAGCGTTGGTTCAGCACCGCATTCAGCGTAAGCCTTTCCTCCCCTTTTTTCTGGGTTACATTGAAGGTCATGCTATAAGCGCAGGGATACAGGTTCATCTCGCTCAAATCCTGATGCACATAGAGGTTCGTCATAATACGCCGTGAAAAAGGATTGTGCTGCAAATCGTAAATCACCCTGTCCACCTGATCCATCATGCCCTCTTTATATTTGTGCTTTACGCCAAGCTGATAGCCGTACGCCTTGCCGATAGAGCCGTCCTCGTCCGCCCACTCATCCCAGATATGACTGTGCAAATCATGAATATTATTGGATTTTTGCTGCCATATCCACAAAATCTCGTCCGTTGCGCTCTTAAGAGCCGTGCGCCTGAGCGTCAGTATCGGAAATTCCTTTGCCAAATCATATCGGTTTACCACGCCAAACTTCTTGATTGTATAAGCAGGCGTCCCGTCCTCCCAGCGGGGGCGCACCTTTTCTCCCTCCGTACTGGTCCCGTTCTCCAGAATATCTTTACACATGTCAATAAAAATAGTATCCGCCAGACTCATTTTCAGCCTCCTTAAAGCCACAATTTTGCCGCAATCCTGCTTTATACGCAGCATCTATTTCTCAGACCGCACCGGTCAATCCAAAACCAGACTTTTCTTTTTCCCCTTTTTGTTTCTGGGAAACTCCCGAATTCTCGTCACATACTCCAGATTGACCGCCTGCTGCTGTCCCTGCGCATCCTCGATTAACATACCGCCTTCACTGACCTCTTTGATAGTGCCCTGCAGGTCTCCCCCGTTTGATGTCAGCGTATATATAATACATTCCTTATCAAGAAATCTCTTTGCAAGCTCCTTCATGGATAACGTCTCCTTTTTCCTTTTTTGCATATGATGTACAGCCGCCAGCGCCTTCCGCTTTCTTCCTAAAAGAAAAAGGAATAGAAGCAGAAGCACGAAAACGCCATAATATGAATTCAAATATGTCCCCCCTTTATTCCCATTTGTCGCACAACGACGTAACCTGACCTGCAAATTTTGCCAAATCCTTGTTGCTCGTGCCTTCGCTCTTTTTGATAATGGCGAGCAGACGCTGTCCTGCCGCCAGAAGCCTTGCATAGACACCCGTAGCCGGTCTGTCTTTCTTCTTGACGGGTATCGGCATTGCCTCGTATTCCAGCTTGCCGCTTGCCAGATTGAATACCGTGCCGCTGTAAGGCGCATACGCCTTCAACCCGTGCTCCACCGTCAGGCATTCCACAAGGGAAGCGCAGACGCTGTCCTCCCCGTGCACCACAAAGACTTTGCGCGGTTTTTCTTTAAAGGCGGTAACCCACTCAATCAGCCCGTTCTTATCCGCATGTCCGCTTAAGCCTGCAAGCTTGCACACCTTGGCACGCACCTGAATCGGCTCCCCAAAAAGCTTCACCTCATGCGCCCCTTCCACAATGGCGCGCCCTAAAGTGCCGACTGCCTGATATCCCACGAAAAGAATCGTACTCTCCGGACGCCACAAATTATGCTTCAAATGGTGGCGGATGCGCCCCGCCTCGCACATGCCCGAAGCGGATATAATCACCTTGGGCGTATCCTCAAAGTTAATCGCCTTGGATTCTTCACTGGTAATCGAAAGCTTCAGTCCCGGAAAAGAAATCGGATTGATGCCCTTATCGATAAGCGCTATCGCCTCCTCGTCAAAGCACTCCATCTCATTGTCCTGAAAAATGGAAGTCGCCCGCACCGCCATGGGACTGTCCACATAAACAGGAAAATTGCCATAGCCCGTCACCATCTTATCTTCTTTTATTTTTCTGATAAAATACAAAATTTCCTGTGTCCTGCCCACTGCAAAAGAAGGAATTACCACATTGCCGCCTCTGTCAAAGGTCTCCTGAATCACCTTTGCCAGCTCTCCCGCATAGTCGATTCTATGGTCGCTGTGCAGCCTGTCTCCGTATGTACTCTCCATAATCACATAATCCGCTTCTTCGGTATAGGCAGGGTCCTTCAATAGCGGTTTCTGCTTGTTGCCGATATCACCGGAAAATACCAGCTTTCTCGTCACATCCCCCTCCGTAAGCCACACTTCAATGCTGGCGGAGCCGAGCAGATGCCCTACATCGGTAAAGCGGATCTGCACACCTTCACATAAATCAATTATATTATTGTAATGGCATGGCACAATACGGCGAATCAGTCCCTCCGCATCTTCCATGGTATATACCGGTTCGGTCAATGGCATATCAGCACTCCGCCTTGCCTTTCGGTTTTTCCATTCTGCCTCCATTGCCTGAATATGGGCGCAGTCGCGAAGCATAATTTCACAAAGCTCTGCTGAAGCAGCCGTCGTAAAAACCTGCCCCCTGAATCCCTTCGCATACAAAAGCGGAAGCAGACCGGAGTGGTCAACATGCGCATGTGTCAAAAGCACATAGTCAATGCATGCCTCCTCCACCGGCAGTTTCGCGTTTTCAAACACATTGACTCCCTGCTCCATCCCATAATCCACCAGAATATACTTGCCGCACGCCTCGATACAATGACAGCTTCCGGTAACCTCGTGGTCCGCTCCAATAAATGTTAGTTTCATAAGCATTACCCTTCCCTTTTGTTTTTGGGGCACGCCCCAGCCGTTTACCTGTAACCCAAAACATTTCTTATTACCATTGTATAATGATATGCCTTTTGTTTCAAGTATTTTCAGTCTTTTCCGCGGATAAACCACTGGTCGGTTGTAAAGAAAAGCTATATTGTGTACAATATAACCAAAATTTAGCGCAAAGGAGTTTTTTCCATGAATGAAAATACAATCGGGCAGTTCATTGCCCAGATGAGAAAAGAAAAAAACATAACGCAAAAGGAATTGGCAAGACAGCTCCATATTACGGATAAAGCTGTCTCCAAATGGGAGCGCGGGCTGAGCTGCCCCGACATTACGCTTTTGACCTCCATCGCCGATATTCTCGGCGTGACAACGAGCGAACTGTTAAACGGCGCCAGAGCAGAAGCCGTTTCCCCCGCCAACCAAAATACAGACAGCCCCATCGACAAAGCGCTGTTTTACGCAGAAAGGACCTCTAAGAAGAAAATGGCGGACTTCTTAAATATAACAGCGGCGGCTTTTTCCGCCTCTCTTCTTTTGGCTATCGCCGTATGCATTATCTGTGATATGGCGATAACAGGGCATCTCACGTGGTCGCTCTATGTAATAAGCTCCTGTATTTTCACATGGCTGGTATTTTTTCCTCTGGTAAAAAAAGGCATCAAGGGAATCCGCCTCTGTCTGGTTTCTCTCAGTGTCCTTATCATTCCGTTCCTGTTTGTCCTCAGCCGGATCATCGGGGAAAACCCTTTTATGATGCCCATAAGTATACGTGCCTCCCTGTTTTCCATCGTCTGGCTCTGGTTTGTTTACCTGCTTTTTATAAAGCTTCGCGACAAAAAACTATATGCGGCGGCATATGCCCTCCTTTCCTCAATCCCCCTGTCCCTTGCCATCAATATCAGCGTTTCCCTTATCCTTGGCGAACCTGTCCTCGACGCAGGGGACCTTTTGTCCTGCATCCTTACCCTTCTGCTCGCCGGCGCCCTGCTCTTTTTTGCCAAAAGAAAAAGCAGCGCCGTCTAACCGGTAAGAAGCAGCAGCCATCCCATGCAAAGCGGATATACCAGCAGCATACAGACCACATACAAAAAATTCCATACCGTAACCGTTCCGCCGTCCAAAGCCGTCATGGCACATTGTATGATACAGCCTGCCAGCGCCAGCTTCCAAAGATAGCGGAACAGATAGCCTTCCCTGACCCTGCGGTATGCACCTTTGCTGACAGGAAGAAACTTCAGTCTGCTCCAGGTTCCGCTTTTTTTCTGCCGCTGCATCAGGGAATCCGTCACATTGATATAGGGCTGCAGCACAAAATATGTCACCCATGTCACCATGATGACGCATGTGGCTGCCATTCCCCTGTCCGTTATTACCGCCTGCAGCGGTATCCCTGTCATAACCAGCACGATAAAGGAAAATAACCCCGGCAGAAACCACGCAACCTGTCCCGTATAACGAAAAAGCTCTTTGTCAAATTCTCTTATTTTTTCGCGCTCCCTGCGCGCCCTTTCCTTATTGTCCATAGCAATCTCCCTTCCGCCGCCTTTTTGCGGCCTCCATTCAGCAACAGCATCCCATGGGGCGCAATGGCGGCGCCATTCGTCACGCGGGCAGATTCTCCCCAAAGGATATAAATCTTCCCTCTTCCAAAACCCCCACATAGTCAAGCTGCCTTTCTATTTCTTCCTCAATATGTGTCGATAAAATCACAGAACAGCTTTCGTTTTGAATCAAGTCGCGCAAAATACCGTAAAAATCCTGCCTGAAGACCGGGTCCATCCCCGCCGTCGCTTCATCCAGCAAAAACAGCTTCGGCTTGTGCGCCGCTGCAAATGCAATCTGGAACTTAAAAAACTCCCCGCGGGACATTTTCCCCACCGTTTTGCTTTTGGAGACACAAAAGCGTTCCATCATATTCTCAAACAACTCCCCGTCAAAATCGGAATAAAACCCGCCAAGCATTTGCGCATTCTGCGCCGCCGTCCGCAAGTCCATAAATTCATTTTTTTCCGATACAAAGCCTATCCTGTCCAATGTCCACAGATGGTCCTCAAAAATCTCCCTTCCCTCTAACAGAAATTCTCCCTTGTACTTTTTCTTTTCCCCGCAGATGTAATCAAAAAAGGTAGTTTTACCTGCGCCGTTTTTTCCCACAATTCCCATAATATAACCATTTGGCAGTATAAAGTTTATCCCCTGCAGCCGAAACGCTTTCTTTCCAAAGCCCCGCGGCTTTATACTGCTGACTTCTTTCGCTTGCAATAAAATATTCGTCATAACAATCCCTCCACCATATCCCGTACCTCTGAATCGGACAGCCCTGCCTGTCTTGCCAGCGCAATCGCATCCGCAAAATGCTTTTCCAAAAGCATAAGCTGTTTCTCGTGCAGATAGTCCGTATTGTACTCGCAGACATAAAATCCCTTATTTGCCACAGAACGGATAAGTCCTTCTTTTTCCAACTCCTCATAGGCGCGCTTCGTGGTAATGACGCTGACGCCTATCTCCGCCGCCAGCCCTCTGATAGAAGGCAGCGCCTCACCCGGCGACAACGCCCCCGATACAACGGCATTTTTCATCTGATTTACAATCTGCTCGTATATGGCATAAGTACCATGGGGCTCAATGATAATCTGCATTTTTATCAAACCCTCCGTCCATCAGTTCATATTCTGCAAAGTTATGCCGGATTTGCTTCCACCGCTTCCCTACAACAACCAAAAAAGGAAGCATAACCATCATCTCTATCAGGAATGTCTCCCAAAACGCAGCTGCGCTCACAGGATACAGACATATCGCAAACATTGCCGAGCCGCCAACCTGACAGAGCATCATCCCTATTCCCACCGAGTCCCGAAGCCCTCCATATGCATTTCCTTTCTCTAGCCTTCTGTCATCGCTTAACATGCCGCAGAGACAGGTAATGCAGAAGACCGTTGCAAGTTGCAGTATCAGTGCATATATGGATACTTCCGTCAAAAACACCGCCGCAATGTCGCACAATCCCGCAAAAAACAGGGGGATTACAATTTTGACATACAGAAGCTTTCCGATAACTGCCTCCCGCTGCCGCTTTGTATACGGCACCAGATACATCATAAAGGGCAGAGATACATTATGAAAGGCTCCGCTTACTACGGCAAAAACCACCGGTATTGCAAGCAGCCAGTTATACCGAATCCCCTGCTGCTGCGGCAGCCAGAAAAACATCAATCCAATAGAGATATAGGAGAAAAACAAGGCTTTCCTCTCGGGATTGATATTCCTGAAAAACCCCCGAAAATATTCCGCAAAAACCTGTCTGTACATACCTGTCACCCCTCCCCTTTTTCCATAAAATACATCAATTCTTCCATGGACGGCTCCCATACCTTAAGCGCTGCATCAAAAGGTCTTCCTGTATTGCGCACCAACGCCCTTGCACCAAACGCTCCGCTCTCCATATGAATGATTCTGTCCTTCATAAGCTTCAGTTTGTATTCCTCTCCGGCAGCCATCCGAAAGCCCTCCCTGATGCTCTCAATATCACCATATAAAAGCTGCCTGCCGCCCTTGATAAAAAGAAGATAGTCCGCCAGCATATCAAGATCAGAGGTCAGATGTGTTGAGAGAATCACGGTATTTTCTCCCCCCGCCACATACTCCCGCAGCACCTTCCCGAAAATCTGCCGAAAGTCCTTGTCAAAATTTGCCGCCGGCTCATCCAAAAGCAGCAGCTTCGGCTGGTGCGACAATGCAAACGCCAGCGCAAATTTCAGCTTTTCCCCTTTAGAAAGACGCCCATACCGCTTTTTGCCGTCTAATCCAAAAAGCGCCGCGTACTTCTGCCAGATACCTTCCTCATAATTTTGATAAAACCTTCCGTACCGCCTTACATTCCGCAAAAGCGTATCATGTATATCAAACATATCGCCGTGAAATACACCGCCAATCTCCTGCTTTACCGCCGCTTCCTCCTCCGCCAAAGAAAGCCCCTCCACCAAAATCCTGCCCTTATCCGCAGAAAGCAGTCCGGCTATCAGCTCTAAAAGCGTCGTCTTTCCCGCGCCGTTTTCCCCGATAAGCCCCATAATATAGCCTCCCTGCAATTCTACGGAAATATCATCCAAAAGAAAGCGGTTCCGCCTTTTTGACACATTTAGAAGCTTGAGCATATCTTTCTCCTTTCGTGTATAATCTGTATATATCTATATATACACTACATGCACACATTTGTCAACCGCCATTTTTCTTTTCGGAAAATGAAATGGCAATATAGGGGGACTTATGGTATAATACGCTTAAGAATCCAGCCGCCGTGCATCTGCCGAGCGAAGCGAGTGTACATCGCAAATCGCATGGCATGTGCGGAGCACAGAAAAGAGGGCAACATGGCAAATCCATACCTTCCAAACTGGGAATATATCCCTGACGGAGAGCCGAGAGTATTTGGCAGCCGCATCTATGTTTACGGCTCCCATGACAGGTCCGGCTCCGACAAATTTTGCGACTATGTATTAAAATGCTGGAGCGCCCCCCTGGACGACCTTGAAAACTGGGTCTGCCACGGGGATATTTTTCATACCCGTGCAGATTACGACCATCCGGCGGATACGGACTGGACCGGTGAAAACAACGAGCTTTTTGCACCGGATGTGGTGGAAAAAGACGGAAAATACTATCTCTACGCCTATATTGTAAATGGAAAAGGATGCGTGGCTGTAAGCGAGCGTCCGGAAGGACCCTTTACCCTCCTCTCCCAATACCAATATACGATTTCCGACGAAATCTGCTGTAACGGCTGGTTTATAGACCCCGGGGTACTGGTGGATGAAGACGGACAGGTATACATTTACTGTGGCTTTGAACGCTCCTTTATGGCGCAGATAAATCCGGAAAATATGTATGAGGTCCTTGACAATACCTGCATCGAACATTTTATTCCCTGCAAGCCCTCTTCCCAAAACGGCTTTGACAAAGAAGAATCGCTGTTTTACGAAGCAGCATCGCCCCGCAGAATCGGCGATACCTATTATATGATTTATTCTCCCAAAAGGGGCAGCCGGCTTGCCTACGCCACCTCGGACAAGCCGACGGGTCCCTTTGTCTACCGCGGCTATATCGTGGACAACGGCATCGATTACCCGGGCGGCAACAATCACGGCTCCATCGTTTGTATCAACAATCAGTGGTATATTTTTTACCACCGCATGACAAACGGCACCATTATGTCCCGCCGCGGCTGTGTTGAAAAAATCAATATCCTGCCGGACGGAACCATTCCTCCGGCAGAGATGACCTCTCTGGGCTTTTCCGATGCCCTTTCTCCCTACAAAGAAATCCCCGCTGACATTGCCTGTGTGCTAAAGGGGGGCGCTTTTGTCACAGAAAAAAACCGATTCGAGCGCGTCGTGACCCATATCACGGACGGCGCTGTCATCGGTTATAAATACTTTGATTTCGGAGAAGATTTTTCCAGCAAAACCTTTGGCTTTGCTGCCAGAATCGGTGGCTGCGGCTGCAACTGCACCCTGCATATTCTGATAGACAAAGAAGACGGCACGGAAATCGGCTGCTGCCCCATCGGGCATGACGATGCCCTGATAGAGACAAGAGTCCACATCATCACCGGACGCCATGCCGTATTCTTTAAAATTACCGCCGGCTATACCGGCTGGACCGCCGACTATTTTAAAGGACGCTGTCTGTTTGAACTAAAATCATTCCTGTTTTTTAAGTGATGCTTTCTGCCTCTTTATTTCTCTTTTGTTGGCATACATCATGCGATCTGCGGTATCAAGGAAATTTTCCTGACTGCATCTGCAATATCCAATGGCATAGCTGACCGGAATGTTGCTTGACTGGTTATATACCCTGCAGCGTTCCGCCAGCTCACGGATATAAGGCTCTGCCTCCTCCTCGTACAAAACAGCAAATTCGTCCCCGCCCTGACGGTATACCCTTCCGCGCTCCCCCGCCGTATTGACAAGCATACCGGCAAACGCCTGTAACACCCTGTCTCCGGCTGAGTGTCCGATTGCGTCATTTACTGCTTTAAGGTCATTCAAATCTGCAATTATGTAATAACTGTCATTGTCTCTTGAAAGCTTTCTTAAGTCCCGCTCCAACGCATTGCGGTTATATACATGCGTCATATAATCCACATACGCAAAATGACTGCCCGTCTCCGTACAGAAAGCAATACTGTTCTGCATACAGCTATGTTTTGTGACGGTTTCTTCTTTTGAAAGGACCTTTATGCCAATGCTGACGCTGTCTGTTCCATACTTCCTTTCACATCATTCTTTACCTTCTCCAGTACAATATGCGCTTTTTCTTTTGAGCTGCTGATAAACGCAACGCCGTTTTCACAAATATGATACCCCTGCAGGCGGTATAATTTAATTTCTTTACAAATGTCCTGCAGAATCAGGATATCCTGCCTCCAGTCAAAATTGTTTTCCATCTTACAAAAGCACAAGACCGCCAGCACTATTTTCTGCTTTTCAAAATCATGTTCCTCCAAGACCAGTTCCAAAGAATATTGGTTGAATAATGCCGTTTTATTGTCCACATACTTCTCCATATTTTCATTGCTCAGTATCAGTCCAAGCATAATGAGCGAAGAACCGACAACCTCCAAAAGCACTTCCGGCATCAGCATTTGAATGGAAGATATCACCACATAAATCGGAACGGCAAGTATAATCGCCGTTCTTTTATCCTCGTCTAAAAGCTTCCAATAACGAAGACAGTAGTATAAAATAAAAATCAGGTATATCACTATGCTCCCATATAAAGCATACGCTTTGGGCCCCAGTGAATAATCCGTCGTTTTGCCGTGCACATAGGTAATCGGCAGCACCAAAATCCCTATTGCGGACAGCAGAAACGGCAGGCTGTGCAGACCCCTTACTATCCTGTTAAATTTCAAATCTGCCTCCAGATAACTTCTCATATATAGAAACAGCACATAAATAAAGCCCAGTATGGACAACAAATAAATAATATGCGCTATTAGATTGACCTCATCTAAAATAATATCCCTGTGATTTACCGTATAGACCGTAATGAAATCAAACAATACATTCAGAAGCGCCACTTTCGTAAGTATTTGAAATATCTTCGTTGACTTCACCGGAATATGAGGCTTCCGATAGTAAAATCCAATCATGTATATCATAAATAAAAGGCATACGATTGGTGTTTTTAACAGCATGATAATGACCTCTCTTCGTAGTCTTTGCACAGTATATAAAACTTTTCACATACCTATCCATGCATTTAAAACAAGCATATTATTTTCCTATTACGCAGCATCGTTCTTTTCATTTTATGCAGTCCCTATTGTCCTCGTTTTTCCAGAACCCATGCATAACTTCTGCATCCAGAAGCAAAACCATAAATAAGTGCCCCCCCAATATGACAGAAATCATGTTAAACATTTCCGTGATACTATCTTGCCATGTTATTATTCTCGAAAAAGCAGCAAGTGTTATCGGTATAGCAAGTGTTTGTACCCACTTATCAAAACGCGCATTATTATCTTTTCGCTGCTGATGCAAATCCTTGCTTGTTTAGCCATATCTCTAATTCATAGCAATCCTTCTCGTACTCTTCTCATTTTTCGTCACTACTTTTAATTTGAAAATTTTCCACAAGAAAACATAGAATAAAAGACAAAATTACTTCTATAACGGCTATCACCATCATATACTTTTGAAGCAATGGAATAATCTTTTATCCATACTATCCCCCATAAGTCCATAACATACCATAATAGTAGTTATTTCCCCTTTTATAAATCAAAATATAAAACAAGAAAATAAGTTGGAAGCTTGAATAAAGCGAGATATATTCGCAGAATAATATTTTATTGCTAAAATTATTAACATATTGCAATACAAAAAAGCGCGAGACGGGAATCGAACCCGCGACCCCCTCCTTGGCAAGGAGGTGCTCCACCGCTGAGCCACTCGCGCTTATCATGCATCCATATTTAACGGACAAGTAATAATATACTACACCAACTTGTTTTTGTCAACCGTTGAATGAAAGATTTTCCCCCCATCAGCCAACACCCCTATAAAAAAAGTCTGCAGCCCCTGCTTGGGATTGCAGACCCTTTCTTTATTCCACCAGTTTATCCGCGTATTTAATCCGGTAAATACGGCGCAGGGCATCGTTGATGCGCTCTTCGGAAATTGTGCCGTCCCTGACCGCCTGCAGAACCCCCTCATATGCCTTTTCAAAATCCTCCGGCATCAATATCATGTCGCAGCCGGCGCGCAAGGCCAAAATTGCCGCTTCATCTGCCTCGTAATACTCCGTGATTGCTCCCATATTCATGGCATCCGTGATGATAACACCGTCAAATCCAAGCTCTTCCCGCAGAATATCCGTCACCACCTCATGCGACATGCTGCAAGGCGTATTGTCACCGGTAAAAGCAGGCACCGCCATATGGCTCACCATGACAAAATCCGCACCCGCTTCTATGCCTGCCTGAAATGCGACAAATTCTTCCGCCCGAAACTGCTCTGCCGTCCTGTCCGTGCCGGCAAGACCCACATGTGTATCGTCAACACTGCTGCCAATGCCCGGAAAATGCTTCAGGCACGAGCTGACACCGTTTTCCTCCAGTCCCTGCACCATGGATGCCACCATGGAGGACACGATAGCGCTGTCACTGCCGTAAGAACGTTCTCCAATCACACTGTCGTCTACATTGTTGACATCTGCAACCGGAGCAAAATCAAGATTAAAACCATACTCACTCAAATATCCCGCAATATTCTGTCCCGCCGCATATGCCTGCGCAGGGTCAGCCGTCGCACCAATCTCATGTGCTCCGCCTGCATTTTCTACAAGTCCGGCTTCTGCAAGGCGGCTTACCTGCCCGCCTTCTTCATCTATTGCAATAAAAAGCGGATATTTGCTGTAAAGCAGCGTATTGGAAATCATCTCCTTTAATTGTTCCGCCGATTTTATATTTTTTTTGAAATAAACCAGCCCGCCCACTGCCCATTTGTTCAGTGCATCCTTTGTACCGTCTCCTGCCTGTATCGCCGTACCTGCTCCGGTAATTGATTCCGGTGTTACAATAAACAGCCCCGCCACTCTATCCTCAAGAGGCATAACCTCTATTGCCGCATCGATAATTTTATCCAGATTTTCTTCCGGCGTCGGCTCCGGAACGGTATCCGAAACCTCCGGTTTTTGCAGACTCTCTTCCGGTCCGACCAAATCCTCAATCTCACTTGACAAGGAAGAATTATCCTCCTGCTTTGCAGGCTGCTTTCTGCCAATCAAGATAACCGCCGTCACAACGCCTGCAACAATCAAAATAACAAGCAGCGCCAGTGTCAGATAAGCAAGCACCTGATTGCGCTTTCTTCGTCTGCGCCTCTCTTCGCGTCGGACAAGCTCTACGGCACTGGTATCTATTTTTTTTGCCTGATTGTTTTTTGTACTTTCTGCCATTTACTCATTTTCCTCCACAATATATGGTATATCATACCTTATTTTAGGACAATTTTCTACAGAAAATACGCTACTTTTTTTATTTTTTTCTTAAATTTGCAAAAAAACAGCCTTTGCCGCCCGCCGCGCATAACAAAAATACAGCAGCTAAGTGCCGGCGTTTTTAAGAGTCTACTTATGGAATATACAACATGTACAATCCAACGAAACTCCTATTCTGCAAACCGAATTGTGTAACTTGCTACATCATGCGTTTCACAATTCCTAAAAATTTTCCTGCACGAAAGGAGCGCACCGATTACTTCGAATCAATGCGCTCCTCTAAACTATGCTATCCAATGGACTACCCTCCTATGAAATTATGATAATGGTTTGCAGTTACCAAAATTCTCATCCATATTTTTTCTTTTGTACCTTTCCACTTCTTCTTTTGTACTGATTGTACTGTAACGTCACCTTTCATTTTATCGGTTGTATTTCGTTACTTTTTCCTGTGTACTTGTATACTTTTTTCTTTGGTATTTATATTCATTTGTATTTTAATATGGATGTTAAATAAAGTTTACGTTTTAGGTGGACCGTACCTCTCTTTCTTTTGTATTAGCAATTCTGCTTTTGTCTGTCTGTTTTTTTGTTTGTAAGTTCATTATATCTTCTTGTTTTCTATTTGTCAACACTTTTTTCTAATTTTTTTCAAAATTTTTGTCTTTTTTGCCTTTTATGACAAACTTTTCCATAATTTTATGATAATACCGCACCGATTGCGGCACAAACAGACCAAGACGCCTTCACGCAGTTTTACTCTCTGCTGCTTTCCGCCGGCAATATATTGGGGCAAACTCCCCAATTCAAGCACCTCTTGATTTCCCTGCCGCCGCAATTGCCAAAAATATGACGCAGGTGAATCTGGCAGACCGGATGGGCGTCAATTATCAAGCAGTTTCCAACTGAGAGCGTGGCAATTCCATGCCGGATATCAGCAGGCTAAGCAAGTTATGCCGGATTCTTGATATAAGCTTTGAACAGCAATATTGCTGAAAATATAGAAATCGATTTAGCCGGACTAATCGGGCTGGCTCCCTTTCTGAAAAAAGACGCAGTAAACAGACTGGCAGAAAAACTTTCTACAGAAGACATAGACCTCCGCCTGCCCAGCGAACTGCCCCTTTTGTGGACAAGGAAATCCTGCAGCAGCTTTTGTAAGCGTCACACATGCAGTAAACTGCGTCAGACAACATATAACATGGGTAAAAAAGAAACAGAGCCGCCGCACACCTTGCAGCATCCTCTGTTTCTTTTCTGTTTCTTTTCTGTTTCTTTTCTATTTCCTTGTTATTCTTTTACAGCTGCGTTACCACAAAAATATCATAGACCGCTTTTATCGCCGTCTCAAAATCCTCGTTGGCAACGCCTATGATGATGTTAAGCTCGGAAGAGCCCTGGTCTATCATTTTGACGTTGACATTGGCGTGCGCCAGCGCGGAAAAAAGCCTGCCCGCCGTACCGCGCATGGATTTCATGCCCCGCCCCACTACCGCAATCAGCGCCAAATCAGATTCAATATCAATGGAATCAGGGTTCGCCAGCCTGTGAATGCCTGCCACCACCTTCTGCTCCTTGTGCATAAATTCATCCTGATGAACAAACACCGTCATCGTGTCGATACCAGACGGCACATGCTCAAAGGAAATGCCGCTTTCCTCAAAGGACTGCAGCACCTTTCTGCCAAAGCCGATTTCGGAATTCATCTTGTCTTTTTCTATATTGATGGCACAAAAGCCTTTTTTACCTGCAATACCTGTAATAACATATTTGGATTTCTGGCAGGTACTTCCCACAATCCACGTGCCTTCATCCTCCGGCGCATTGGTATTGCGGATATTGATAGGAATTCCCTGCTGGCGCACAGGGAAAATTGCATCCTCATGAAGCACGCCCGCGCCCATATAAGCAAGCTCCCTGAGCTCCCTGTAGGTTATCACCTCAATGACTTCAGGGTTTTCAATGATTCGGGGGTCCGCCACCAAAAAGCCCGAAACGTCCGTCCAGTTTTCATATACATCCGCCTTGACCGCCTTCGCCACAATGGAGCCGGTAATATCAGAACCGCCTCTGGAAAAGGTTTTGACCCGTCCGTCGGCATAAGCGCCGTAAAACCCGGGAATGACGGCAGCGCCACAGTGGGACAGCCTCTCTCCAAGCACCTCATTTGTCAGATCCGCATCAAACTCGCCGTTATCCTGAAAGAAAATTACTTCTGCCGCATCAATAAAATCAAACCCCAGATAAGCCGCCATTATGATGCCGTTTAAGTATTCTCCGCGGGAAGCTGCATAATTATGCCCTGCCTTCTCCTTAAAATTCTTTTCAATCACCGCAAACTCTTCGTCCAAAGAAAGCTCCATACACAGACCGTCGATAATTTCCTGATACCTTGCCTTTATTGCAGCAAGTGCATCAGAAAAGTCCTTCCCCGTCTTTGCAATGGCATAACAGTCATAAAGCATATCCGTCACCTTGGTATCATTCGAAAAACGCTTGCCCGGTGCGGAGGGGATTACATAACTCCTCTCCTTATCCGCCCTGATGATATTGCCTACTTTGACAAACTGCTCCGCGCTGGCAAGAGAACTGCCGCCAAATTTTACTACTTTTTTCATCATAATCTCCATTCTTCCTGCGTCCGAACATCGGGACACAGGTACAAACACTGTACAAAATTTATTTTTCAAAAAGCCTGTCGATTAACTTATGTCCTTCGGCAATCTGTATGCCGCCGGCACACCCTTCCCGTTCATTGTAGCTTCTGCTTTCGCTTTTGTTATTGATAGACGTGCTGTCATACAGAAGGTACGGCACACTGTCCGAAGTATGTGTGCGCACCCGTATCGGCGTTGGATGGTCCGGCAGTACAAGAAGCCTAAAATCAACGCCCACAGCCTGCAGCTTTTCCACAACAGGACCTATGACTCTGGTGTCCAGATAATGAATGGCACGCACCTTTTTCTCCACACTGCCCTGATGCCCCATCTCGTCCGGCGCTTCCACATGAATATACGCAAAATCATAACCGTCTTCCAAAAGAGCCTTGCACGCGGCATCCACCTTGCCCTCGTAATTGGTATGTAAACCGCCTGTCGCGCCCTCCACGTCTGCCACGCCCATGCCGGCGCCTACTGCGATTCCCTTGAGTAAATCCACGGCGGACACCATCATACCTTTTTTTCCCGTTTTTTCTTCAAAAGAAGAAAGCGCAGGCCGGGTTCCCGCTCCCCAGAACCAGCAGCAGTTTGCCGGATTCAGCCCCTGCTTTTTCCGTTCTATGTTAATCGGATGGTTCTTTAAAATTTCATAGCTTTTTTCCATCATGCCGCGGAATTTTTCCTCCACAGGCAGATACTTCCCAATCACCTGTCCCAACACGTCATGGGGCTGGGTAAACTCCATCACCCTTCCTTGGTTCCAAATCAGGCAGTGCCGGTAGCTGGTGCCCACATAAAACTGAAATTCTTTGCTGGCAAGCTCCTTTTCTACCGCACGTAAAAGCACTGCACAGTCCTTTGTGCTGATTTCCGAAGAACTGTGGTCGATGATTGTCTGCTCCTCAAAAGGACAATCGTTCTCCGAAAGTGTAACAATATTACAGCGCAGGGCAATGTCCGTATCCTTCATGGGGACGCCGATACTAAGCGCTTCCAGCGGTGACCGCCCGGAATAATAAATTCTGGGATTGTAACCCAGCACAGACAAATTGGCAGTATCGGAACCCGGCTTCATGCCTTCGGGAATCGTATGCACCATGCCAATCTCAGCCTCTTTGCCAAGGCGGTCCAGATTGGGCGTATCGGCATACTCCAAAGGCGTCTTTCCATCAAGCGACGCAATCGGCTCATCAGCCATGCCATCGCCCAAAACGATTACATATTTCATATAAATCTCCTGTTTTTCATTATGCCTCGATACGAAGCCTGCTGCCAGCCAAAACATCCGTAATCTGTTCATAGAGGGCGGCAAATTCTTTTTCCTTCATAACGCCTGTTACATATCCCGTTTCTTCCGATGCTTCCGGCAGTTGTATCTCCTGCAGCCCTTCGCCAAAAAGCTTTTCTATCCGCTCTTTGCAGCCGGCTTTCACTCTGAAAAAGAATCTTCTCGCCACATTGTCCATACTGACAAGTGCCGCTTCCCCCGCATCCCAGAAGCAGGTAAGCGTTTCTCCCATATGACGGGCGCAATCCACCACGTCCGCCGCCACCGCGCTCGCCGTAGGAAGCTTGCCCGCGCCGCGTCCGTAATACATGGACTCACCAAGCATATTGCCTTTTACCAGTACTGCGTTGAACACACCGTTCACCGTATATAGCGGCGAGTCGGAGGAAATGAGGAACGGCGCCGTCATAGCAAGCGTTTCCTCACCCACCCTTCTGCTAAGCGCAAGAAGCTTAATAGACATGCCAAGCGCACGCGCATAAGCAAAATCGCGTGCCGTAATTTTTCTGATGCCTTCCGTATATATCTTTTCGTAATTCACGCTTTTTCCTGTCATCAGAGAAGAAAGAATAGCAATTTTACGGCAAGTGTCATATCCCTCCACATCTGCCTCAGGATTACGCTCCGCATAGCCCTTTTCCTGCGCCTCTTTCAAAACAGCTTCAAAGGAGGCGCCTTCCTTCTCCATCTTCGATAAAATATAATTGGTCGTGCCGTTTAATATACCGGTAATGGCTTCAATGCGGTCCGCGGTCAGGGCATTATTCAACGTTCTGATAATGGGGATGCCGCCCCCTACGCTCGCTTCAAAAAGATAGCTGCATTTGTGCGCTGCCGCAAGCGCTAAAAGCTCGGGACCATGTGCGGCAACCAGCTCCTTATTGGAGGTACACACGCTTTTCCCTGCTGCAAGCGCCTGCTTTGTGAACGCATACGCCGCGCCCACGCCGCCCATCGTTTCGCACACAATTTTTACTTCGTCGTCTTCCATAATCTGCGTAAAATCATGAATGACCTTTTTTTCGTAGGGGTCGCCCGGAAAATCCCGCAAGTCCAGAATATACTTTACATGAAGCTCCTCCCCCACATTCCTTTTTATCACACTCCTGTTTTCTTCGATTACTTCCACGACGCCGCTTCCCACCGTGCCGTATCCCAAAACCGCTGCCTGTATCATGCCGTACCACGCCTTTCTCTATCGTCCGTTTTTCTTTTCTCTTCCTTTATATAAGCGGATATTTATCCGTAAGCGACTGCACAATGGCTCTCGCCTCCGAAACCTTTTCCTCGCCGCCCTTTAATACCATGGCAATCGCCTCCGCAATCCTGTCCATATCCTCCGCATTCATACCGCGGGAGGTAACCGCAGGCGTACCCAGCCGGACGCCGCTTGTCACAAACGGGGACTGAGGGTCATTGGGAATCGTATTTTTATTGCAGGTAATATGCGCCGCATCCAAGAGCTTCTCCACAGCCTTTCCTGTCAGCCCGAGATTAGTCAAATCCACAAGCATCAGGTGGTTGTCCGTACCGCCGGAAACAATCTTGATGCCACGGGTTAAAAGTCCCTTGCAAAGTGCCTGCGCATTTTCTATAATACCCTTCTGATACGTTTTAAATGCATCGGTGAGCGCCTCTTTAAAGCAGACTGCCTTCGCAGCAATCACATGCATCAGTGGTCCTCCCTGGATCCCCGGGAAAATCGCCTTATTAAAATTAAATTTCTCTGCTGCTTCCTTATTACAGAGAATCAGACCGCCGCGGGGTCCCCGCAGGGTCTTGTGCGTGGTGGTCGTCACCACGTCCGCGTAAGGAATGGGGCTTGGGTGCAGCCCTGCCGCCACAAGTCCGGCAATATGCGCCATATCCACCATCAGAACCGCGCCGACCTCATCAGCCACCTCGCGGAACTTCTTAAAATCAATCGTGCGCGCATAAGCAGACGCGCCCGCAATAATCATCTTCGGCTTATTGGCAAGCGCAAGCTCCCGCATCTTATCATAATCCAAAAAACCATCGTCATCGACACCATAAGGAACAATGTGAAAATATTTGCCCGACATATTAACCGGACTTCCGTGCGTCAGGTGCCCGCCGTGGTCCAGATTCATACCCATAATGGTATCCCCCGGCTTACAGACTGCAAACTGTACCGCCATATTTGCCTGTGCGCCGGAATGAGGCTGTACATTGGCATAGTCACAGCCAAAAAGCTCCTTTGCCCTATCTATCGCCAGATTCTCTACTACGTCCACGCACTCGCAGCCGCCGTAATACCGCTTTCCCGGATATCCTTCCGCATACTTATTCGTCAAGGGGCTTCCCATCGCCGCCATAACCGCCTTGCTCACCCAGTTCTCGGAAGCAATCAGCTCAATGTGGCTGTTCTGCCTTTCCTGTTCATCTACAATCGCCTGTGCAATTTCCTCGTCCACAGCTCTTACTTCATCTAATGAATACATTCTGCTCCTCCTCTTTGATACCTGATAGTCGATAACCACAACGATTATAGCATAGCCGTCAAGGTTTACGCAATACATTTCATTTACATTTGAGCGTTTACCTGTTACAATAAAAGCGTGCGGACAGCTCTTTGCGGGTTCCGCTTCGCTGATTTTGCTTCCAAAGATAAATCCAAAAGGGGGGTTCTATGTACGATATCATTATCAATCCGGCTTCCCGTTCCGGACGGGGCAGGCATATCTGGAAAGAAATCATAAAACCGGCGCTTATCGAAAGGCAGGTGCCCTACAAAGCATATTTTTCCAAGAAAGCGGGAGACGTGATTCGTCTGGCACACCAAATCACTTCTCATGCCGAAGACGGAAAAATGCTCCGCCTGATTGTCCTTGGCGGCGACGGCACGGTAAACGAAACGCTGCAGGGAATTTCTTCCTTTGAACGTGTCGCCATCGGCTATATTCCCACCGGCTCCAGCAATGACCTTGCAAGAGATTTGGGCATTCCCCGCGAGCCTCTTGCGGCACTTCTCCATATTTTATCCGCCGAAAAAAATTCCCGCATCCGCATTATGGACAGAGGAATCGTCAAATTTGCAGGAAAGGAGCGTTCCTTTGCCGTTAGCTGCGGGCTTGGCTTCGACGCCGCCGTATGCGCAGAGGCGATGCGCTCCCGTATCAAAGAGGTGTTAAACAGGATAGGTCTTGGCAAGCTGACTTATTTAGGCATCGCCATAAAACAGCTTTTTGCCGCCAAGCCCATATCCTGCCGGCTGTATCTGGATGACAACGAGCCTATATACATCAGAAAAATTTTATTTGCCGCAGTTATGAACCACCGCTACGAGGGCGGCGGCTTTCAGTTCTGCCCTGCTGCCGACGATACGGACGGTATCTTCGATTTGTGTGTGGTGGGCTCTCTTCCGAAGCTTGTCATTCTGTTTGCACTGCCAACCGCCTTTTTCGGAAAACATTTTCTCTTCCCGCATGTTACGCCTTACCGCGCCCGCCGCGTCCGGCTTGAAGCGGATGCCCCCCTCTGGCTCCATACGGACGGAGAAGCGCACGAGAAAACCACATCCATTGAAATTGCCTGCAGTCAGGGCGATATACGTTTTCTCGTTTGATTTCTAAAGACTTTCTTAATAATCTCTGAATGTTAAAAAAAAGGGATTGCAAAATAAAAAAACTCCGCTATACTTGACTTGTACGAAAAAAAGTTTTGTCTCAGGCAGAATTTGCCGCTTATGATGGGAGTTTTTATTGTGAAAAAATTAAAAAAGCTTTATACCAATTACCGTCATGCAATTCCACTGATTATCTATGGAATCATCTACATGACATGGTTCTGCCATCTGGAAAAGACGGTGACAAAGCAGTATACCGTCATCCACATGACACTTGACGATTTTATTCCGTTCTGCGAAATTTTTGTCATTCCATACTTTTTATGGTTTGCCTACATTGCCGTCGTGGTTGCCTTTTTCTTTTTTAAAGACAAAACGGAATACTACAGAGTCTGCGCCTTTTTGTTTACCGGCATGACTATATTCCTGATTGTGTCGACGCTTTGGCCAAACGGACATCATCTGAGGCTGAGCGAAATGCCCCGCGACAATATATTTACCCGCATGGTTGCTTTTCTGTGGAAAACGGATACGCCTACCAACCTTTGGCCCAGCATCCATGTGTATAATTCCTTAGGCGCCCATATTGCCATCGCCAAAAGCAAGCACTTTGAAAATAGAAAGGGTATTAAAACCGCCTCTCTGATACTGGCAGTTTCCATTATTCTTTCTACCATGTTAATCAAACAACATTCTTTATTTGATGTATTGACAGCTTTCGCTTTATGTGCTATAGTATATACAGTCGTATATAGATACGACTTGGTTATGGCAATTAGCCAGCGTTTCGCTGGAAAATCCAGACCACAGATTGGCTAATGCCAATCTGAAAGCAATATTCATTGCTGAATTCCTATTAAAAGAACGCCACGGATACCCCCTATGTCCGTGGCGTTCGCCCTTTTTATCTGCTTTTCGGTAAAGCAAGAGCGCGGCAAATTTTTATATTGCCGCGCCCTGTTTTTTGCTCCTGGATACTTTATTCTGACGAAAATCTAACTAATGGAAGTCTAATTGAAATTAAATATTTTTTTGCAAATGTCATAGCCTTCTATGGAAAGCTTTCTGCCTCCTCTGCCGGGCAGGTTCATCGCACCTCCCATAATACCGTTTCGAAGATAAAAATACAAGCGCTTATCTTTTTTACGCAGATAGCTCCAAAGCTCCTTCTTCGCTTCCAGATGTTCCTCGCTTCCTGACTTAATACAGAAGATGGAAGACACCGTCATGATAATCTCCAGATAATTTCTCATATACTGGTAACAGCGCTTGCTGCCCATAATAGCAGACTTGTTCTCCACAAGATAGTCTATCATCAATTTGTTGACGCGAAGCTGCTGGTCCAGCCTTGATATCATGACACTTTCATTGACTGACTGGTCTTCACGCCCGATATAATACCGGTAAAAATTGACATCCAGATAGTACATATTTTCCACATGGGGAAGGGGCTCGAACACATAGAGATTGTCTACATAAAACGTATGCTCCGGCAGCTTCAGCCCGCAGTCCCGCAAAAGCTGCGTTCTGAAAATCACAGAATGCATCAGGATATAGTGTCCCTTGCTGAAATGCTTGCAGTCCGACCATGTAAACATTTTGTCCTTGGGAAGGATATGGCGGTAATGCATGACTTTCTTGCGCTTCTCTCCCACCTTTTCATAGACAAAGTTACTGACAAGCATGTCCAGATGCTTGGCGCCTCCCGCTATCGTTCTCAGGGTATCAAGAATCTGCCTGTACGCCTCCTCCTGCACCCAGTCGTCGCTGTCCACCACTTTAAAAAAGAGCCCTGTTGCATTTTCTATGCCTGTGTTGACAGCCGAGCCATGACCGCCATTTGCCTTGTGAATCACCTTTATGATACCGGGATACTTTGCCTGATATTCATCCGCAATCTCTGCGGTATTATCCTTTGTGGAACCGTCGTCCACTATCAGTATCTCAACGTCTTCGCCGCCGGGAAGCAGCGATTCAATGCATTTGCCCATATAGGCTGCCGAGTTGTAGCACGGTATTGCTATGGATAGTAGTTTCATGTTACTCTTGCCTCCGGTACTTTTCATTTCCCAATTTTATATTTAAATAACCTGTATAAGCTGCAAAAGCAGACGGAACAGGATATTTTTCCTCTGTGTCGGCAGCTTCCGCAAAGGTCCAGCCTTCTCTTATCAAAGCGTCCGTATCCGATGCGAACTCGTCCACTCTTATCATATATCCCCACATATGCCATTCCTTATGCGTAAAAATATGACAGGAATCACGAAGCTTTGTAATACGGATTGCCTTTATCCCCTTTTCTAACAGCCATTCCTTTACTTCGTCGGCGCTTCTGTGCCCTTCCATGGAAGGAAATTCATACATACCTGCCAAAAGTCCCTTGGGGGCTCTCTTGCGGAGTGCCGTCCTGTTTTCGTCCTGTATCACCAGAACCGTTTTGTTTTCTATGCTGCGCGGTTTTTTTGCCCCCTTTTTAGGATATGCCGCCTGCTCGCCCCGCTCCCGCGCCAGACAAAGCTCTGCAAGCGGACACCTTTCGCAATGGGGGGCTCCGTTGGGAATACAGACGGTTGCGCCGATTTCCATCATCGCCTGATTAAAGTCTCCCGCACGCTCCGGCATAATGCCAAGAAGCGCTTCCTCCGTCTTTTTCTTGACTGCAGGAAGCAGAATATCCTCCTCCAGCCGCAAAATCCGCGCCAACACTCTGAGTACGTTGCCGTCAACCGCAGGGACCCTCCTGCCATATGCAATAGAAGCAATGGCGCCTGCCGTATAGCTTCCGATGCCGGAAAGCTTTAAAAGCGCATCATATTCCGAAGGCATGACGCCCTCGTATTCGCTCATAATCCTGCTTGCCGCCTTCTGCATGTTCCTGACCCTGTTGTAGTAGCCAAGCCCTTCCCACAGCTTGAGCAGCGCGTCCTCAGGCGCCGCCGCAAGGCTGGCAATATCCGGAAGCGCTGTCATAAACCTGTCAAAATAGGGTTTGACCGCCTCCACTCTGGTCTGCTGCAGCATAATCTCAGAAACCCACACCCTGTAGGGCGTCGGATTTTCCCTCCACGGCAAAACCCGCTTGTTATTATCATACCACGCAAGAAGTGGTTTGGGAATATCTTCCAGACATCCCTTTCTTAATTTTATCTTAGTTTCAAACGAATTTTCACCCAAATTTTCCTTAAGCCTTACTTCCACCGGCTCGTGTACCTCCATGCTGTCCGCCGTCACCAGACAGTCGTAGGCAAGAATATGCACCCCCGCCTCCTGTGCCTGCAGCAGCGCTTCCGCAAACTGCGGCTGCGTGCTCCTATTTGGGGTAAAATAATCTACGCCCTGCATCTGCACCACAAAAATGACATACGCCTCGTAGCCTTCCTGCCGTGCCGATACCAGTTCCTCCACATGCTTCTTGGCACGTTCGCTGGGCGCATCAGGAAAAAGCACCACATTATCCTGCTCTAATGTGACGCCTTTCACCTCTATAAATATCTTTTTATCCCCCGCTTCCGCATAGAAATCAAAACGGGAATTTTTATATTTTGTTTCCGGACGCAGCAAAGACAAATCGGGAAAAAGCTGCTTTTTTAAAAGCCACTCCTCCACAGCCTTGTTGGGCGCCTGTGAATCCATATTAATCAGCCTGCCGCCTTTTTCTACGGCAACCAAATCATAGGCGGTTTTTCTGTCCGGTCTGCCGCTCTTTTCCAGATAAACCGCCGCATTCTGTAAAAGCAGCTCTTTGCATCTTCCCGTATTTTTCACATGAACGGTTTCACGCCTGCCGGCAAGCTCCACATACCCGATGAACCTGTTCGCTCTCTCCAAAAATATACCTTTTTCTATTTTATGATACTTCATCTATCCTTCTTTCCAGCCTGTATACGGCAGCATTTCCCTCCACGCTGCTTCTTATGGGAACCCGTGCCGCCGGCACTACCTCCGAAGCCTCGCTTGTATGTATCTGCTGGTCGTCAAAAAAAATCTGGGCGCCAAAGGCAGACAATACCTCGCGCTTTGTCACGCCTCCTAAAAAGAATGCCTCGTCAATTCTGACATTCCATGCGCGGAGCGTCCGGATTACCCGCTCATGGGCGGGCGCGCTCCTCGCCGTAACCAGCGCTGTCCTGATAGGCGTCTTTACCATGTCAAATTCTTTCTGTATATCCGAGAGCAGTTTCAAAAATCTGGCAAAGGGACCTGCATGAAGCGGCTGCTCCGCTTTTTCCCTCTCACTGTTTTCAAACGCCTCCAGCCCCTGCTCTCTGTACACCCGCTCCGCTTCGTCCGAAAACAACACAGCATCGCCGTCAAATGCAATTCTAATCTGCTGCGGCACTTCTTCCCCCCAAAAGCGGATTGTCTTGTCTGAAAATTTTTCTTCACATATAATGCCGGCGGCAATACCGGCATCGACCGCCGCCTGCACGTCCTCCTCACACGCCGAAAGAAATAAATCCGTCTGAAACGCTTTTAAGTAGGGCGTAAGCGGCGCTCCGCTCAAAAATACGGAGCGTGTGATTTTAAGCCGATAGCTTTCAATAGAGTTAAAAATCCGTAAGGAGACGTCAGGATTGTTGCGCGACATCAGAATAATTTCCACCCTGTTCGCTCTTTTTGCCATGCTGTTCAACTGTAAAAGTGCCTTTATCAGTGCAAATGCAGGGCCCGGCCTCAGGATTTCATCCTCATGCGCTTTTTGGTATGCCGTGTATGCCGCAAGCCCCTGCTGTTCAAATATGCTGTTTTCCTTCCGCATATCAAACAGCGCCCGCGCCGAGACTCCAATTACCATACTGTTTGCCAAACTGTATTCCATAGAAACCTCCCTTACCGTGTTCCCATGGATACTTTCACGCAAAAGACCTCGTCTCTTTGCTATGGCAGGACACAATTTGCACTGTCAGCGCAGCCTGTTGCACTCAAACCGCTCCAGCGTGATAAGGCAGCTTCGCAGTTCGTAAAAACGCTCTTCCAGCTCTCCGTCCGGCACCTCGATATCACATGCCACGGCCATCGTGGTAATCATATCGTCCGTAATCCGGTTGTGCAGGCTTGCAAGTATCTGCAGGCGTTCCTCGTAAGTAGTTGCATCCAAAAATGCCAGCACCATGGGGTCAATATTTAGTTCTTCCGTTGGTTCTGCCGCCTTTGCCGGCGCTGCTTTCGTTTCCTGCACCTCTTTTAGCAGTTCAAAGCGGTGCATCTGCCCTGCCGACGGGTATTTTTCTTTATCCAGCTCCTCCGTAAAGTTTTTCAGAGGACGGGCGTATATTTTAAACTCGCCGTACATTGCCTGATATATAACCAGTTCTTCTCCTGTCTCCGCATGTTCTGCAACTGCCAGAACCTGATATTGGTTCCCTTTGAAGTGTCTGTAAATCTCATGGGGTTTTGGAATCCGGGACATAAGTTTCTCCTTTCGTCCGCTTCTGCGGCTTCCTCTATTATAATCCCAAATTCTGTACTTGTCATGCACTTCATGGAAGCAGGAAGAAAATTCTTGAAAGTGTAAACGCCAAGTGCCGGATACTGCTATAAGCCGCACATCCCTTCTGATACACTCCCTTGCATAAACACAGCATAGCACGCTTACTGTCCTATTTGCCGGACTTTTGACTGATACGCCCCTGTCAAATTTTCCCTACATAGGAACGGCAGAAATACGCGGGCTGTCCTGACCGGTCCGGAGGATATTATTCCGGAAATCATGCGGCATTATCATTCCCGATAAAACAAAAAAGGTCTGAGCCGCAAATGACTCAGACCTTAGACTCTGCATACAATATCAACGGTATCCTTCTAAAGCTTTGCAAAATGTCCGTTTCTTCCTTTATACCTTAAACTTGCTGATAGCCTCCAACAGCTCTTCCGTCCTGCCCTTCAGTTCGTCGGTTACCTTGCTGAGCGCCTCCGCCTGTTCCATCTGCTCGGAAACAGTTTCATTGACAAGAGTTGCCGAAGCCGCTGTCTCTTCTACCACACTGGAAATACTCTCGATAGCGGTAAGTGTCTCTATCCTGCCGTTACTCATCTCCTCCATATTGCTCTGTATTGCCTGTACATTGCCAAGCAGCTTGCCTATACTGTCGTTCATATCAGAGAAGGTCTGTCTCGTCTGCTCCACGATTTCTCCCTGCTTTTCTACCACCGCTTTGGCGTTGGCTGAGGAAGCTCTTGTCTCCACAGTCATGTCGCTGATGATATTCACTACCTTTCTGATTTCTTCCGCCGCCTGCATGGAGTGGTCCGCCAGCTTCTTGATTTCTTCCGCTACCACCGCAAAGCCTCTGCCGGCTTCGCCTGCCCTTGCCGCTTCAATGGAAGCATTCAAGGAAAGCAACGTCGTCTGCTCGGATATTTCATTTATAGTGTCAACAAAAGTTGATATCTCCTGCGACTTAGCCGCAAGCTGCTCAATCTTTTCATCGACCTGTTCGGTCATTTTAATCGTTTCATCCGCCTGCCTGATTAGCGTTTCCATGCTGCCGCTTCCTGCGTCAATCATGGTTTTGGTGCCATCCGCCAAATGTCCCATCTCAAGCACGCTGTGCTCCGTGGTGAGAATCATCTTGGAAAGCTCGTCCATCTTCGTCAGGCACTGTCCGGCATCCTCCACCTGACGGTTTACACCCTGATCGATTTCTTCCATGGCTCCATGGATGCTCTGTGTACCTTCGCTGAGCACTCCGGTTGCCTGCGCCACATTCAGCGCCGATTCGGATACATCCTTAGAGATAATAACCGCCTTTGCCACCAGATTCTTGGTGTTGGACACCACGCCCATAATATGATTTGCCAGCGCACCAAACTCAGATTTATTTTTAATCGTCATGTCCACAGTCAAATCGCCGTTTGCTACCTTGGACAGCCTGCGGATAATACTGCCCATGTTCTTGCTGATGCCAATGACAATAAATACGCCCAGTACACCTACGAAAAGACATGCAAACAGGACAAACCACAATACGGCGCTCTTTAATTCATTGGCTTCCTTCATCATAACGTCTTTTGGGATCAATGCGCAGAGCATTGCGCTGTTTGCTTCACAGCGGGAAGCGATAAAGCAGTAATCCCGCCCGTCCAGTCCTACGTCCTTACTGTATAAGCCTTCCGCGGCAATGGCTTCCTCAAAATACTCCTGTCCGATAAAGCTGAAGCCCTCTTTCGGAACCTCGCCGCCGCCCTCTTCGGTAAGTCCGGTCAATATTTCATGGCCGTCAGCGGTGATAAAGCCTACAATACTTCCCTCTCCAAGGCCGGTCTCCTGCATAATGTCCATAATGTTCTGACTGCTTAGGTCAATTACGATACACGCATTACCTGCCTGCATAGGCATGTACACGGAAATCACATATTTATCCGGATTCAAGTCAAACATTTCGTCTATAAGCTGATGTCCGTAAACCCACCTGTCCTTGATGTTTCTCGCCTTGACAATGCTCTCCTGCTGTGCAAGCAGCTCTGCAAAGAAACCGTCCTTAAGCTTTAAAGTCTCCCTGCTCTGGGAAGTCAGGCTTCCGATCCCCGCCTGAGGGATAATATGTATATTTTCAATAAACCTGTTTGCAATCTTTCTGGTTGTGATATTGCTGGCAATGTCCGACTCTAACAGCCTGACCTGCTCCTGATTATCCTTAAACAGATTACGGGTATAATTTATCACATCGCCGTCATTATATAGCTCAAGCGCACTGGAGCTTACCGTCTCAAAGCCAAAGTTCATATAATCGGTAGTCATCTGCAAAGCCTGCAGCGCCGTCTCGCGGTAATTATTGACCATACCTTTTTCCGCTTTATTGTACGCATAAATACCGATACACACAACAAGCAGAACCGGCAGCACAAAGCCGATAATAAGCTGCGCCTTCAAGCTCAAATGCAGTCCCCTGCGCTTTGACGCCCCCTGCGCTTTGACGCCCCCTGCGCTTTTTTTCTGCTCTTTTATCTTAGGCTGTTTTTCTTTCTCAGGCTTCTTTTCCTTAAGTTTCTTTTCCTTAGGCTTTTTCTCCTTTGCCGCCTTCGGTTTCTTCTCCTTATGCGGCTTTTCTTTTGCTGCCTTCGGCTTCTTTTGGGAGCGTCCTTCTTTCGGCCCCCTTCCAGCCTGCACCGGCACATTTTCGCCGTCAGTGAAATCCGTTGTCTGCGTTCCCCCTGTTTCATCTGCCGCCGCTGTCTCGCCGCCTGTACTTCTTAATAATTCATCTCCCATACGGTACCTTCCCTCCGAATACCCAGTTTAGCGGTACTCCTGTTGCTATCATAACATAGAACCCACCAAAAAAGCAATCTGCAACAAGCGGCAAATTGAATTTATTCTGTCGGGTTTTCTTCGTAAATCTCGATTCCATACCGTTCCAGAAAATATGCCTCTATTCCCTGATACCCCCATTCCCTTATGGCATTGCCTTTTTCCAGCGCCACGGTCATGGGTGCAAATCCCCATCGTATCCCTTCGCTCTCTAAAAGGCTGCTGGTGCAGGGGCCTCTGTATACGGCATATTCTCCCCGCTCATACCCCAGCATAAGCACCATCTCACCATAGGAGGCGTCCGTCATCACATCATAGCCCTCTACCTCAAAATAAGACTCGCATCCGTCTATAAACTGCCTGTTTAGGAACTCCGTCACTTCCTTGTCGTCAGACATCAACTGGGTGTTATACTCCAACGCCTCCGCGCAGTACAGCTCCATCTGATAGATAACAAATTCATTTGCGTCAACCCTGAGGGTTAAATCAAAAGTCTCCGTATCCGTAAAGCGAAAATTCCAGAAAGCGTTTTCTACGTTCTCCGCCGCACCGTCGCTGATACTGTAATACTCCGCCGTCACAATATGATGCTCTAAGTCATAGGCGGAAACATCCGGTATCAGCTTGTATTGCGCCGCAAATTCCAATGCCTCCCTGATTCGCTGCATCAGTTCTGCCGAAATTTCCGTTCCGCTCAGATACAGGGTTCTCTGAAGCGTGCCTTTCCCGCCAAGCGCCGTCATCATTCTCTGTATTTTTTCGCCGACTGTCATCTCCACCGGATTGGCAAAGCTGAAGCTCTCCCGCTCCACCGTATGAATCCGGTTTACGTCCTTGCTGTCCACATATACACTGTATATCTGCGGCATGAGGAAGGTTGCCAGAAGCAGAATACTAATCATCAGCACGCCAATGGCATAATCCAGCATACTGCCGTTTTTCTTTTTACGCTCCACCAGACGTCTCCTTTCCGGGGAAGAATACAAAAATTTCCGTACCCTCTCCCTCGCTGCTGCTAATGCTCCATTTTGCACCATGCACCTCTATAATACGGCTGCAGAGCGTCATGCCCAGTCCTGCGCCGCCCTCCCTGCGGGAGCGCGATTTGTCAACCATATAAAAAGCTTCCGTGATTTTGTGAATCTCCTCCTGCGGCATCCCGCATCCATTGTCCCGCACGGTCACCGCATAGCCGGCATCTCTTTTTTGTCCGTAAAGCCATATACTGCCGCCCTCCGGCAGCGCTTTTCTCGCATTGTCAATGAAATTGGTAAAAAGAGAGATCAGTAAATCCTTTTCACCGTATATACTGCCCTCCTCAACCTGAAACTGACAGACGATATTTTTCTTTTCCAGCCCTTTTGCCGTCAGCTCTTCAACCTCTTTTAAAAGTGCCGTGGCGGAAATCGGTTTAAACTGATAATCCTGATATTTCGTCACAATCAGCTCTAACAGCTTGAACGAAAGACTTTCCAGCCGCTTTCCCTGTGAGTAAATATAATTTGACGCCTCCACGGTTTCTTCTTCCGTCATTTCCATGGTACGCAGCATGTCCGCATAGCCGATAATGGAGGTAAGCGGCGTTTTCAGCTCATGTGCAAAAGAAGCGGTAAAATCCTCCTGCTGCCTCGCCGCATCCGTAAGCTCCTCTATTTTCTGGTTCAGGTTGTCCGCCATCAGGTTAAAATCACGTGCCAGAATTCCAATTTCATCCTCTCCGTATATGTCGGCACGCGCCTCGTAATCCCCTTCGGCAAACCGCCTTGTCGTATCGGACAATTCCACCACAGAGCGGGTGAGCAGATGAGTCACCACAAAAATCACCACGCTGCTGACGCCAATCAGTGCCAGCATGACAACCCTGTACTGGTCGTAAAAGCTGTCCCTCTCCTCATACAATGCCGTGATATCCTTAGCGCTCTCCAGATAATATACCTTTCCGCTCAGCACACTCCTGCAGACAAAAATCAGAAATTTTCTGTCGCCCGCCTCTAACACCTGATAGACGCAGTTGTTTTCCACAAGCTCGTCCATAAGCTGATGCTCCAGCCGGTTTTCGGAATTTTCATAGATAAGCCCCCTCGCCCCCCTGTACAGCCTGTAAATATATTCCTGGTCGTCCAGATTGGTTATCACCGACTCCGCCAAATCCCTTACCACCCGCTCCGTTCTGTAATGCTCGGATAATGCATTCATGTTAGTCTCAAACGCAAGCTGGAACATTCTGTTTTCCCTGTTTCCTTCCTCAATTTCCTTTTCCATCGAGTTACGAAACGTCTGCGTTATCATCCATATGCCAAACACACTGAATACCAGTGTTATCAGCGCCGTAAAAGCGAAAAATATTTTCCAGAAAAATTTCATGCAGCTCCCCTTTATGCTTCCAGACGGTAGCCAACCTTATATACCGCGACAATCTTATCCTCCCAGTGCAGTTTCTTTTTCAGGCGCTGCACATGTAAATCAACGGTTCTGCTCTCTCCCATGTACTCGCTTTCCCATACATTTTCATATATGGTGTCCCTGTAAAGCGCAATGTTTTTATTGCGCACAAAAAGCAGAAGCAGCTCAAACTCCTTCAGTGTCAGCATAACCTGCACGCCATTCTGCGTTACCACGCGGGAAGACGTATCTATCTCGATATCCAGTATCTTTATAATGCGTTCCGCCTTGTTGTACCGCCTTAACACCGCCTCGACTCTGGCAAGCAGCTCCACAATTTCAAAGGGTTTGGAAATATAGTCGTCCGCCCCTTTTTTCAGCCCCTTTACCTTGTTTTCCACCGTTCCCATGGCTGTTATAAAAATAACCGGAACGTCAAGACTCTGTGCATATTCCAAAAGCTCATAGCCATTAATTCTCGGCAGCATGATATCTAAGAGAATCAGGTCGTAATTTCCCCCCGCCATCATATCCGCTGCCTCCTGCCCATCAAAAGCACACCGACACTGATATCCCGCCTTTGTCAGATTCATGCGTATCAGGTTGGAAATCGGTTCCTCATCTTCCACTATCAATATCTTAATCATACGGGATTCTTCCTTTCCGGTTTTATTGTGTTATAGGTGATTGCGAAACTCAGTGATTATGTGAGTGTCATTGTGCATGTTGTATATTCCACCACAGACCCGCTTTCGCTTCATAAAAAACGCAGCGGTACATAAGCTGCCAAAATACGGCAGCTAAGTGCCGGCGTTTTTTAAGAGTCTGCTTATGGAATATACAACATGCACAATTCGGAACTGGAAAATGAGGGTTTCGCAATTACCTATTTATTATACAAACCACTTGTATCAAATTTGCATCAGAGCACCGACATAATCAGAAGCTCGATACTCAGGGTGTCGTTAAGTCTTCCTGTTTTTACCGCTTCTTCCGCTTCCACGCACTTTTCTACTGCGCGCTTCAAATCTTTTTCCTTAAATTTTGCCGCCTGTGCCGCATATTTTCCCGCCACAAAGCCGGGCAGTCCTATCTTTGTGCCAACCGTCTTGTTGTCAAAGCCTTTCTTTTTTAACTGCTTTACCTGCAGCAGGGTATTGCACTGTCTTGCTATCAGAAACAGGATCCGCATCGGCGGCTCTTTCAGGGCAAGAAGCTCATAGTAGAGCGTAAGCGCCTCCTTAGTCCGCCTGTCGCCAATGGCGGCGACCATATCGAAAATATGGCTGCTGATACGGGTCGTGCATACCAAATCCACATCTTCTTTTTCCACCACATTCCGGTCCATACAGAAGCATATCAGCTTTTCCAGCTCCAGCCTGATATTTCCCATATCTGTTCCGACCTTATCCAAAAAATATTCCGCGCAGCTCTCCGTAATCTGTTTGCCTTCTTTTTTCAGAATACCCCCAATCCAGCGCTTCAGAGTGCGTTCATCCTGTGTGGCAAATTCCGCCGCCCTGCCTTCCTTCTGCACCTGCTTAAAAAGCCTGCTGCGCTTATCCACCTCGCTCTCTACGAATACAAAATAAGCCGTAGGCGCAGGCGCAGCCAGATATTCCGCCAGCTTTTCTCCCCCCGACTTAAAAAGACCGGTGTTTTCCAAAACCATCACTCTTCTTTCGGCAAAAAAGGGCAGCGTCTCAGCCAAGTCGATTATCTCCCCGATATTCTGCTCCTTCCCCTCAAAATAGTGGCTGTTCATGGAATTTTCCATGGAATTTTCCACGGAATTTTCTACGAAGCCTGTCGTGCCAAAGCCCATGGGCGCCCCATCGTTTAACGCTGCCTTTAATTTATCCCGATACTGCCTGCGCAGATACGCTTCCTCTCCGCAGAGAAGGTACATCTGCTTAAACTGCCCGCTCTTGATATCCTCATTAATCTGCTGCATGTTAGCCTCCGTAGGACATGCTGCCATGTCCGTTTGTCCCGCAGACAAATCCTTGTATTTTCATTCATTATAATACAGAATCTTCTATTTCACAACGACAATCAGTCTCCCAAAAAACCTTTTATCCGCATCCTTTCCCCGTCTGTCCTCACGATAACCGCTCCTGTCTCATATGTCACCATGACATCCGCGCCGCACACGGCAAGCCGCGCAAGCAGTTCTTTATGCGGATGCCCATAGCCGTTGTTCTGCCCCGCCGAGATAATGGCAAATTGGGGGATTGTATATTCCAGAAAAGCTTCCCCCGTGGCATACCGCGAGCCATGGTGCGCCACCTTTAGCACCGACAGCTTTTCAATTCCTTCCGACTGAAGCTGCCGCAGAAGCGCCTCCTCCCCTTTTCCTTCCACATCCCCGGAAAGCAGCATGGAAAAACTGCCATAGGACAGGCTTAGCACTGCTGAAGCCGCATTTGTATCGTTCCACCCAAAGGCTCTATCCGGATGCAGACAGCCCATGGATACCTCCCCGCTTTGCCATTCCATACCCGCTTCCAGCCACAAGACGGGAATCTGCCTTTCCCGCGCCAGCGCCAGCAGTCCGGCAAAGCCGTCCTTCTGGGCTTCTGTGCAGGGCAGCCCCAAAAGCGCTATCTCCGTACTGCCTTCCCTAAGAAGCTCCTCCACACCATTCATATGGTCTTCATCTGCATGGCTTACAAAGACCGCATCCAGACGGGTAATGCCCTTACTTTTCAAAAAAGGCTCTATCCGGTAGGTTCCCACTCCTGATACGCTTGTGCTCCCGCCGTCATAAAGCCAAACCCCGCCGTCTGGCAGCTCTATGCAGACACAATCTCCCTGCCCCACATCCAGAAAAGTAATGCAAAGCCCCTCCCTGTCCTTTATGCCAAAGAGCAGGAGCGCGCCGCATAAAAGCCCTGCTTTGTAGCGCCACCGCAGCTTTTTGCCAAGCAGGATAAACCCTATCAGCAGATAAAACCCAAGCATCTGCCAGAGCGCAGGCTTTCCGGCTGTCCAAAGGTTTGCCGGCAGAGCGCCAAAGAAATTTCCTCCTGCCTCATACGAAGAAAAAACCAGATGTACGAGATATGCCGGCAAAGCGGCTGCGGACGGCAGCAAAAAAGAAAGAACAAGCGCCGCCGCACCAGAGACGAGCGCAATTCCGGCAAGCGGAATGACCGCCAGATTAAAAAACATCGCGTAAACCGGCGTCTCATAGTAAAAGTACAGCTGCACCGGCAGCGTAAATACGGCAATGGCAAATGCCATAAAAAAGCTGTCCGAAAGCGGAGACAATTTCCGGCAGGGCTGTATGGCAGGCTTTAACACCGCAGCCCCATATACAGCCGAAAAGGAGAGCAAAAATCCTGCATGGTACAGATAGCGGGGATGTCCTGCAAGTAGAAAAGCGGCACAGACAGATAACGCCGTCGGCGCATCATAGGTTCTCCCTATACACTTTGCCGTAAGCCAGAGCAGGAACATACCAATGGCGCGCATGGAAGAAACCGGAAAGCCAATCATCATACCATAAAGCACCATGATACTGCCGGACAAACATGCGGACGGCACAACGGGCGCATGTATCTTTCCAAGCAGACGGTACAGGCCCATTCCCAAAAGTGTAATGTGAAGTCCGGAAACGGCAAAAATATGCATAATACCTGCTTTTTGGTACAGCTTTTTTGTCCCCGCATCCATGGCATTTCTGTCCCCTAAGAGCATACCTTTTAACAGCGCGGCATCCCGCCCGTCAAAAATTTTCTCCAGCCCTTTTCCCAAAAAGACACGGCACTTCCAAAGCGCTTCTTTTAAAACCTTCCTGCCGCCGTCCTCCGCTATCGTCTCTGCCCTGTTTATGCGCGCAGAAATGCCCAGCGCCGCATAATAGCTTCTCTCGTCAAACTGCCCCGGATTTGCTGCCGGCTCATACATTTCCAGAATACCGCGCACCGTGACAAGGCTGCCGATAACGGGCTCCCTGCTGCCATCCTGCAGGATACATATAAAATTGTCAGAAAAAGGGATGGATTCTTTTTGAAACAGAAGCTCTTTTGGCTTTACATAGATAATTAAGACGGGCGCTCCGTGGCTGCCCTTATATTCCTTTGCATATACATGTCCGGTCAAATATACCTCTCCTCCGGACGCCTTCCCATAGGAGGCGTATGCCGGAGGATGCAGCCACACACGGACTGCCGTCAGAAGAATAAACGCCAGACATACCGCCGCTAACGGTCTCTTCATATATTTCCTTTCTCAGGGTTCTACCGTCGTAATCAAATCCAGATTTCTCTCAAACACCGTGCTTAAGCTTATACTTTCGCGATACATGATATCTGTCTCCCCATTTATCGATATCTGAACCCGATTGACGCTTGTCAGCTCTCCCAGTGAATTGACAATCGCATAAATCGCTACCTCTGAAGATACATTGTAGGTCTGGTTTAAAAAGTTCTCGTCAAAATTGACATAGCAGATGCCGTCCCGCACGGAAACACTTACGATTTTGGTGTTGGGATTCATGACGGGATACACCACGTCCGCAACGTCGGGACCCGGTCCTGCCAAAATCTGCTCCACCACCAGCCTCTCCAGAGAAATGTTGGTGTTATATGGCATCGTTCTGTTGGTCGCAACCAGTGCTGTGCCGTCTGCATTGGCAAAATACAGACGCAGACGCACCTTGTCATACGCATTGATTTCATTGCCTGCATTGTCGATAAACTGGTCCGCCGACATTAACCCCACCACATTGCCCAGACTGTCATGTAATTGTCCGCCTTCCACGGTAATCGCCACATATTTTATGCCTTCTACCTGAGACATTGTCCGAACCAGCGCCGCTCGCACCAGAATTTCCGTCGTCGCCTTTAAGCTCCGGTATTCTTCGCTGACATCCAGATACAGTTTTTCTCCGTCAATATAGGCGGAACGCAGGTTAAAACCCATCTGCAGAGGCGCTTTGTACTCCAGCTTCTCCGGCATTGTCCCAAGGTGCAAAAGCAGCTCGTCAAGCTGCTCGTCTGCCTTCTCTGCCGTCAATTCCTTCTCATGCATCTCCACGCCCGTTTCAGAATTGTTGATATAATACACCTTATATACTTTGCTTCTATCCATTCTGCCGCTGCCGCCGCACGCCGCCATAAAAAGCAGGCAGGCAGACAGCCAAATCCAATATCTTTTCCTATTCATGTGTTCCTTTCATGCCGGACGGTCTTAGATGATTGCCTTTAGACCGTCTTGATATGACTTAAAGGTATTTTGACAAGGAAAGTGGTCCCCTCGTCCAAAATGCTATTTGCCGTTATCTGTCCCCTGTGCATCAGCACGGCGCTGCGGGTGATGGCAAGCCCCAGCCCTGTTCCTCCGATTTCTCTGGAATGGGACTTATCTACACGGTAAAAACGCTCGTAGATATGCTCCATCGCCTCCTTGGGCATACCGATTCCCGTATCTGCGACCTCCAGCGAAAACATCTGGTAATCCGCATCCAGCGTCACCTTCACAGAACCGTGGTCTTTGTTATATTTTATGGCATTTTCCACCAAATTTGAGATAATCAGGGACATTTTTACCTCGTCTACCTCCGCCGTTACCGGCCTGATGCTCTCAAACACAATCTCTATGTCCTTCTTTCTCGCAATCGGACGCAGTCTCTTTAAAATAAGCTCGGTCAATTCATTGATGTTAATGGTGCTGATATTCAAATCCGCCACTGTCTTGTCCATTTTGACAAGGGACAGCAAGTCCGTTATAATCCGGTTCTCCCTGTCAATCTCTGCGGTGATATCCCCCATAAATTCCCGATACATCTCCACCGGTGCTTCCGGCTGCGCCATGAGGGAATCTGCAAGTACCTTGATGGACGCCATGGGCGTTTTCAGCTCATGGGATACGTTGGAGACAAACTCCTGCCTCGACTTGTCAAGCACCTTCATGCGCCCTAAAAGCTGATTAAAGGCAGTCATAATGTGCTCTGTCTCCAGATAGTCAGGAACCGGTATGCTTTCGTCCGTATATCCTGCCTTTATCTCGTTAATCGCCTGTGTCACGCGTCCGAAAGGGCGTGTCAGCACATTGGAAAGTACAATGGCGATGCCGATGATTGCCATAATCATCAGCGCTTCTAAAATCATTGCCTTTCTGTTTAAAACATCCTTCGTCGTCATAATGCTGTCCGAAGAGATACTGGTAAGCATAACGCCCCGCACATAGCTCTTTTCAACCTCGCCCTCTTCCGTCATGACCTTAACCGTCTCCGTAATCGGCGTCGTCATCTCAATAAAGCCGTGCTCCCTGTCATAATTGGACAGGCTTTCGCCGCCGAAAGAGCGGATGACCTCTTCGGATATGATAATTTTGCCCTCGCTGATGGCATAGGTGTCCTTTACTACTTTAAAGTTGCCGCCGATAATCAGCACACGCCCTTCATACAGATTGGACAGCATATCAAGCTCCGCTCCCACAACCTCAGAAGAATTATCCTGTAAATAGTTATACGTAATCAGATGATTCGCAAGGATTTTAAGCTGTGTCTGCACGGTTGTCGTCCGCAGGGCAATCGCATGTTCCTCGTAATTTTCCATAATGCCGTAGCGCATCATGATACTGGGCACAATCCCTACCACCAGAAATAAAAGAAACAGGCGGGCACGCAGACTGCGAAAAAAGGAAAATCTGCCGCAAATTTTTTTAAATCGTAATCTCATATTTTTCTATTCCGCTAAAAAATAGTAGCCAACGCCCCACTTTGTATGCACAAATTTGGGCTCGCTGGGATTTTCTTCCACCTTTTCCCGAAGCCTTCTGATATGCACATCCACCGTGCGCACATCTCCCGGGTAATCGGCTCCCCACACCAGTTGCAGCAGCTTGTCCCTGCCGTAAACCTTATTGGGATTGCGCATGAGAAGCTCCAACACCTCAAACTCCTTTGCCGTCAGTCCAATTTCCCTGCCCGCCACATAAGCGCGCCGTCCCTCACAGTCCAGACGCATGTCGCCGCTCTCAAGGCTGCCGGCTTTTTCCCCTGAAGCCGCCTTCGGCTCCGCACGCCGCATAATTGCCTTAATCCGCGCCTTGACCTCAAGTATATTGAAAGGCTTCGTAATATAGTCATCCGCGCCGTACTCCAATCCGAGTATCTTATCCATGTCGTCGCCCTTCGCCGTCAACATGATAATCGGCACGCTCGAAAATTCCCTAATCTGCTGACATACCTCAAAGCCGGTCAGCTTCGGCAGCATAATATCCAGAAGAATGATATCGTAGGAATTGTTTCTTGCATAAGCAAGCGCCTCCTCCCCGTCATAAGCGCAGTCCACCTGCATATCATCCTGCTCCAGACTGAAACGGATACCCTTTACAATCAATTTTTCATCATCCACAATCAATACCCTTTTTCCCATTTCTTCCTCCTTCCCACAGGTCTCATTTTTTGGTAATTGCAAAACACAGCGATTATGCAAGTTATACAATTTGGTACTAGAACATTAGCGTTTCGCAATTACATATGTCACTTTTCATTATAGTGCCTTACTGCCCAAAACGACAAGCAGCAATCTGTCAAAAATTAAATTTTCCCCCCATGCGCTTACCTTCCTCTGTATTCGCCGGGCGTCATGCCCGTTCTTTTTTTAAACAGACGCATAAAGCAGACGTCATTTTCATACCCGCAGACAGCGGCTATCTCTTTTATGGTGAGGGACGAATTTTTTAAATAATACTGCGCCGCCTTTATCTTTGCCGACAACAAATCCTCATAGCAGCTTACGCCAAATTGTTCTCTGTACAGCTTCTGAAAGCGCGAAGGGCTTAGGCTGACCTCCTTCGCCAGCTCCGAAACGGAGCCAAAGCGTCCGGCATTGCTGTATACTTCTGCCCGCAGCGCCCCAAGAACAGAGCTGTGAATACCGGCGGCAGGCGCATTTTTTCCCATGCGGAAGCTGTCCCCGATTTTCAGTAAAAGCAGCTTTATCAGCATATCTATATACTGCTCCTTATAAGGCGAATCGGACATCTCCTCCCTGCTTATCAGCCGCATAAGCTCTTCCGCCTCCGACACATCCTGAAGGGGGAGCACCTCATTTGCGGGAATGCCCGTACCTGCAAGAAACCCCTTCTCTTCCCTGCAGTCCATATGAATAAAATGATTGATATATTCTTTACCGTTTGCACGGTATCGCTGCGGATACCCCTCCATATACAAAAGGGCGCTGTCAGGCGGTGCGGTTACTTCGCCCCCTTGAAGGCTCACCCGCGCCTCCGTCTTAAAAACCAGAAGCAGCTCATCTCCCGAGCCCGCAGGACGGTCGATGGAAAACTCTCCGTCATGCCGGTAATTCATTCCTATCGCATGGAATACCATCATAATGTTTATCCCTCTAATAGTACGATTTGTCAGTATGACAATATGATGCGTCATTGCAGTACATTTGTCAATGTGAGATAATAATATTATATACGGCAAGCGAAAAAATCATCTGGGTAACTGCGAAACTACCACATGCACAATTCCGAACCGGCAAATTGGTGTTTCACAATTGCCTAATAAAAACCAATAACAGAAAGGGGCGCGGTTATGAAAAAAATAACGATGTTAATTAACGCAGATGACAAAATTTCCCACATCAATCCTGAGATATACGGGCATTTTTCCGAGCATTTGGGGAGATGTATTTACAACGGTATCTATGTGGGGGAGGATTCTTCCATTCCCAATGTGAAAGGTATGCGGAAGGATATCGTGGAGGCTTTTAAGGATATCCGGCTTCCCGTCCTTCGCTGGCCTGGCGGCTGCTTTGCCGACGAATACCACTTTAAGGACGGCATCGGCAAAAAGGCTTCCCGCAAAAAGATGGTAAACACCAACTGGGGCGGTGTTACCGAAGACAATTCCTTCGGAACCCATGAATTTTTTACGTTCTGCGAGCTTGTAGGCTGCGAGCCTTACCTTGCAGGCAACATGGGCAGCGGCACCGTGCAGGAGCTCTCCGAATGGATAGAATATATCACGCTGGACGGCATTTCGCCCATGGCTGACCTGCGAAAAACAAATGGCAGGGAAAAGCCGTGGAAGCTCAAATACCTTGGCATCGGCAACGAAAACTGGGGCTGCGGCGGCAGCATGCGCGCTGAATATTACGTGGATGAATACCGCCGTTATCAAAGCTTCTGCAAAAATCATTCCGGCAATCAGCTTTACAAGGTTGCCTGCGGGCCGAGCGGCGGAGATTATGGCTGGACCGATACCATCATGAAAAATCTGGAACCGTGTCATGTAAATGCAATATCGCTCCATCATTACACCATTCCCACAGGCGACTGGAACCGTAAGGGCAGCGCGCGTGAATTTGACAATGATATTTATTATGACACCATCTCAAGAACCCTTTCCATGGACGACGTCATTACCGGTCATTCCGCCATTATGCATCGCTATGACCCTGCTAACCGCATCGGGCTGATTGTGGATGAATGGGGATGCTGGTACGATGTGGAACCGGACACCAATCCCGGATTCCTTTACCAGCAGAACACCATGCGCGACGCCATCGTTGCCGCATGTAACCTGAATATCTTTAACAGGCACAGCAGGCGTGTGGTTATGGCAAATCTCGCGCAGGCGGTAAATGTCCTGCAGGCACTCATCCTTACGGAAGGAGAAGCAATGGTGAAAACACCTACCTACCACGTCTTCGACCTGTTTAAGGAGCATCAGAACGGCGAGCTGATATACTGCTTCCAGTCCCCTGCCGAAACGGGAGAAAGCATCAAGATTCCTCTCCTTTCCAGCTCCGCATCCGTCAAAGACGGCGTGATGACGATTACGCTGGCAAACTGCTCGTTAGAGGAGGAAGCGGATATCTCCTGCAGTCTCTGCGGTTTTCACGGCACTGAAGCTTCCGCTCGCATCCTGACGGAGGAAGTGCACGCCTGCAACGATTTTGATATGCCTGAACGTGTTGTGCCCAAAGCTTTTCCTGTTTCTCTTGCAGACAATATGCTTTCCGTCACACTTCCGCCCTGCTGTGTCGTAAGCGTGTCCGTTCGGTAACATCCCAACCGGCGCCGCCAGATTGTGCGGCGCCTTTTTATTCCACATAAATTCTGTCCTTCAGCTTTTCATAGGTGCCGCTTTTGATGCCCTCCACCTGCATGATTTCTTCCACGGCAGAAAAGCCGCCGTGTGCCTCCCTGTAGGCGATAATTGCCGCCGCGCGGCTCTCCCCGATACCGGAAAGTGTGCAAAGCTCAGTCTTTGTTGCTGTGTTGAGATTGAGAAGTCCATCCCGCTCCCGCGCCTTTTCTGCCGCCGCCTGCCGTACCTCCTGAATGGACGGAATCACCACCTGCATTCCGTCCGACACTTGTCCCGCCAGATTGACGCTGTCCATTGCCGCAGCTTCCGTAAAACCGCCCGCCAAAAGCAGCACATCACAGAGCCTGCTCTCCTTCGGCACTTCATAAACGCCGGGATATGCCACCTCGCCGCAAATATGTACAAAAACAGCCTGTGCCTCATCTTCCTCTCCTGTACGGCTCTCAACCGTCAAAAATGCGCTTTCGTCCGAAGCCTCCTGCTTCTCCAAAAGCATCACCTTATCCGAATTTTCCCGAACCGCACCGCAAGCCAGCAGCAAAGCCACCGGTAACGCAGCACAGACTGTCCCTATGATTTTATTTTTCTCTATTTTTCTTAACAGCATATTTTTCCTCCTGTCCTTGGGAGGAATGCCTCTCTGCCGTGCACTTATTATAAAAGAAGCGGCAGTAATTTACAAGGGGCTTTTCATTTTTTTTGGAAAGTGTTCCTGCCGCATAAAGTCTGAATCTGTCTTTATAATTTCAAAATGGCAATCAATTCTTCCCCGTCCCTTTCTCCGGTTTCAGCAAATCCAAATGAACGGTATAACTGACTGGCAGCTTCATTCTCAGGTTCATATGACAGCCAGCAGTAGTTTGCTTCACCGCACGGAAATGTTTTTATAAATTCCAATGCAAGCCTGACTGCTTCTTTTCCATAGCTTTTATTCTGATAATTGCTATCTATCATCAATCTCCAGAGATTATAATTGCCCTTTGCTATAGATGGGGCATCATCCCAGTAATCGTCTGTATCATAACCAATCATCAAAAAGCCGACCGGCGTATCATCCTCATATATACCAAAAGGAAACGCATATCCATTTCCGGTTATAGTGGTATAGGCTTCGATAATACTAATATCATTGCCTACCACAAAGCTTTTCTGCTTTTCGAACACATGCAGCTTCAAAATATCCCATACATTTTTTCCGTTTATCTTTTCCAGTTTCAGCATATTTTCCTCATTTCTGCGCTGCTTTTTCCTCAACTCTGTTAAGACCGCGCATGGCGAATTTGCGCCTGCCAGAGGGACGCGGAGCCATATCCCTGTTCGGACCGTATAAAAACGTCAGCACTTGGCGAGGTTTTTCACGAGCCTAGTACTGTTACATTTTTATCCGAGCGAAAGCGCGTCCGAACAGGGATATGGCTCCGCGTTCCTCTGGCATCCCCATGCCCCTACTTCCACTTAAAAATCATCACCCCCGCAATGGCAACTCCCATACCGATTACCTTGCGCAGCTCAAGGGGCTGTTTCTCCACGCCAAACCATCCAAACAATTCGATGACGTATGCCACAATAAGCTGTGCGATAACAATAAGCATCACCGCACGCGCAGGTCCCAAAAGCTCCATGCCCTTGATAACCGTGTAGGTAATTCCCGCTCCAAGGACGCCGCCTAAAAGCATGTACTTCGGCTCCACCTTTAAGAGTGTGGCAAAGGAGCTTCTATCCGTAAAAAGCCACACGCCCATACAGACCAAAAAAGCGGAAAACTGCACGAAAGCGTTTGCTACCCAGATACCCGACGTCTTTGTAACCTGCGTATTGAATACGCCCTGTACACTCATCAACGCACCCGATAAAAGTGCAATTAAAAATCCAACCATGTAAGCCTCCTGATAAACCTTTTGTTTATCCATTCTGCCCTGCATGGTTGAATTTTATTCTTGTGTTAAGACTGTTCTCTTTGTGCCTGACGATACTTGATATCCAAAAACGCTTCTCTGTCGTTTTTAAATTTATAGCCGTATTCCGGATTGTTGCCCACCAGAATATGCGGAAATTTCTCATAGAGCGACGGCACATTGTTCCGCTCCTTGCCGGAAGCCATGACCTTCTGGACCGTACCGTCTACAAGCCCGAAGCAAAGCCAGTAAGTGACACCACGGCGCGCCTGCGTGGTATCCGTGTATACCCAGACAATCCTGTCATTTTCCAGCAAAGTATCCTTCAGACCATTGCAGAAGGTAAAGCGTCTGCCGACCCAAATATTGCCCACCTTCTCTGCTGCGGCAAATTCTGCATCCAACATAGCAAGCGTAACCTCACTGTGCGCTGCAAGATACTCATTGATATTCTTTTTTACCGAATTTTTTAACTGACCGATAAGCATAAGCAGCGCCATCAGGACAAATATCGTGCCCAAGACGGACAGCCCATAGATATTGCTCATGGACTCTTTGCGCGCCAGCGCAGGATGCCCTCCCTGCAGCGCCTCAATCGCCGATGGCGCATATATCCAGAGCATCGGCACCCCCAAAGCCAGCATGATTAAAATCAGACCGCCCGTACCTATCCAAGTTTTTATAGTTAATTTTTTAATCATCTCCGCACCTCTTTATTATCACTTAGATTTTACATCCGCTAAAAGATTATTTTGCCGTAACCGGAATGCTGTCGCCAACCCGCTTTCCGATAAGCGCCATAAAATGTCCTGCCGTTTCTTCCAGATTAAAGCAAACCGCCTTGTCAAAATACTTCTTCACTTCAGCGCTCTGATAGAAAAATCTGATGTGGTAAGACTGATAATAGGTCCGCACCTTATTGACCCTCACGGAGCCGGCTACTTTCTCCGTCTCAATCCTTGCAAGCCGCGCGGCATCCACAATCGTCACGCCGCCAAATTCAGCAAATACAGCCCAGTACCGGCTTCCCACAACACCGTAAAGCGAAGGGTCGCTTCCCTTCAGCTCCTCGGTAATTTCCCACTCCTTTCCTGCCTCCAGTAAATCTTTTGCAAACGCTTCCTGTTCTGCGGCATCCGGAATCTCCTTCCGTATATTCTTTTCTATCCTTTTCAAAATCTTTGCAGGCTTCGACTGCCCGCTCTGCGCTGCCCACAGCAGTAATGCAAAACCCTCTCCCATTAATAGCCCTAACGGGATATGTAATCTTAAAATCTCCGGAAAAGTCAGCCCTGCCCCAAAGCCAATCACGGTTAAAAGCGCTGTCACGCCTAACGCCGTCAGATACGCCGTTATCCTTGTCTTGTGCAGCCTGTAATCGCACCAGTCCGCCAGACGTTCACTGTGCGAAGCCAGAAGCCGTCCCACGGAATCGGTTCTGCCGGACACCTGCTTACCCGCCTTGTTTCCTTTGAACATGGCAATGAGACGGAACAAAAAAATAAGCAGGTTACACACCGCCACTATCTTTAAAATCGGCGCTCCGTCCAACACAAAAAAACCAATACCCACCGCCAGCGCACCCAGCGTCACTACGACATCAAACACTTTTTTCATAGACACTTCTCCTTTTCAATGTTTAAACTGGTTTCGTTAAATATAGTACATAAATCCCCCAATTTATTCTACTGTATCTGTGCTATAATCTGGTTGGACAATTCTAACAGCAGGCTGTCGATATCGCCGCCCTCCCAGACACGGGAAAATAGTATCTCAAGCTGAATCCAGAAATTACTCGTCTCCATCATCTTAGGAAGCGAGCTGGAGTTTTTGTACTCGTCCATAAACGCCATCAGGTTTTCATTATCCTGATTGGCGGCAAGATTTGCCGAAGTCTTGCCCGTTCTCTCATAAAGATTTTCATAGCAGCTTCCCGTCAAGTATGCCGCAAAAGCGTTCGCCAAATCCTTGTGCTCCGAATAGCCGTTGACCGCCACACAGCTCGTCACGGACAAAGAGCGCCCTTTTAGCTCCGCACTGGGCCGGGGAATCATACAGACTCCGTATTCGTAAGGAAACGTACCGTCTGCCTGTGCTTCCTCCATTTTTTTGAGTACATCCGTGGTTGCCACGGTAAAGACAAGCTTACCGTCCACAAAATCCTGTATCACCGACTCCGGCGTCACCGTGTCGGACTCAATGTAAAAGAATTGGTTAAGATTCTGGTACACCTCCAGACACTTCTTTGTCTCCTCGTTATAGATATTGATATTGTTCTCGTCGTCTCCGCTCTCGCCGCCGACCACCATGTAACCGCCCACAAAATAGTAATTGTAGAAAATATCGGAAACAGCCCATTTTAAGACAGCTTCCACGTTTTCCGGTGCATCGTAATTGTCGGCAAAGGCAAGCACCTCGTCCATATTGGCGGGAATGCCCGCCGCTATCTGCTCGGGTGTAACTTCCAAGGGCGTTTCTTCCGTATATTCTCCATCTTCGCCTGCTTCATCCGCCCCCACATCATCCACCGGTCCGCTGTCCGCATCCTCCGCGCCTTCTTCACCTTCCTGTGCCTGCGCCGCAAGCTGCTCCGCCGTCCATGCCTCCAGATATGTCTTGTTGTACAAAAAAGCGCTGGTCTGGTAATAAAACGGATACGCCACCAGCTTATCCTTATAGGTTACGGCAGAAAGCGCCGTCTGGGGAAAATGCTCCGTTGTGCACAGCTTATCCGTATCGGGCACTTTGGAGGCAAGACCTGCCAAATACGCCTTTTCCAGTGAATCGTTGCTGATAATGTAGGCATCGGGTATATGCTCCCCATGCAGAGACGCCTCGTTTATGGCTTCCAGATATTCGCTGTCCGATGTCAGCACCGGAATCACGCGCACATCCCTGCTCTCACCAAAGGAAACCGCCGCACTGTTGATAAAGTCCGTCAAGCTCTCGTCGGAATACCAAAAATAAATCGTTTCTTTTTGATTAAAAATCGGATATTTGTCCTCTTCTTTTATTGTCATGCCGCTTCTGCCCACATAAAGCACACCGGCAAGCATACACAAAACCGCCAGCACTGCCGGCAATCGTTTCTTCATACTCATGCAAATTCTCCTCAATCAGACTCCTCTGCCAGAGCGGTATCGAGAATCCCTATCATTTCGTCCACATTTTCTTTTGTAATCGTAAGAGGCGGCACAAAGCGGATAATATCGGTTCCCGCATTGATAAGGATCAGCCCCTTTTCCATCGCTCTTTTGATGACCGGCATTGCCGGTCTGTCCAGCACAATTCCCTGCAGCAATCCGGCGCCCCGTCTCGTCTTTACAAAATCATATTTTTTACAAAGGGCATCCAGACGCTTTTCCAGATATGGTGCCACCCTGCCCACATTTTCTATTATATGGTTCTCCTCGAATAAATCAAGTACTTTGTTGACTGCAGCGCAGACAAGCGGATTGCCGCCGTAAGTCGTGCCGTGGTCTCCCGCCGCAAGGGAGGCTTCTCCCACCTTTTCTGTCATCAAAAACGCCCCCACCGGCACACCGCAGCCAAGCGCTTTTGCCGCTGTCATAATATCCGGCTTCACCCCATATTTCTGCCATGCAAACATAGAACCCGTCCGTCCCATGCCGCACTGAATCTCGTCCAGTATCAGCAGTATATCCTTTTCATCACAGAGCGTGCGCAGCCCTTTTAAGAAAGCTTCTTCTGCCGGATAGATGCCGCCCTCACCCTGCACGGTCTCCAGTATAATGGCGCAGGTTTTTTCATTGACTAAAGCAAGCACACTCTCTAAATCATTCATCCGCGCAAACCGGATATTGCCGATGCCCGGCTCAAACGCCTCCCTGTAATGGGGATTGCCTGTCACCGAAAGCGCGCCCATTGTCCTGCCGTGGAAGGAATGCTCCATCGCTATGATTTCATGGTCTGTGGAGCCGTCCTTCAGCCACGCGTACTTTCTGGCAGCTTTAATGGCTCCCTCCACTGCCTCCGCACCGGAATTGGTAAAAAACACCCTGTCCATACCGGAAATTTTCTGCAGCCGTTTTGCAGCTTCCACAGCCGGCACATTATAGAAATAATTGGAAGTGTGTATCAGCTTGTCAATCTGTGCCTTCAAAGCATCGTTATACGCCGTATTATGATACCCCAGCGCAAAAACCGCGATACCTGCCACAAAGTCCAGATACTTCTTTCCTTCTATGTCGTAAAGATAAACACCTTCCCCTTTATCTAACACAATCTGGTACCGGTTGTAGGTGTGAAGCAGCACTTTTTCCGCTTCTTCAATGTATTCCTGCATCATGCATTTTCCCTCCATATATCAGGCAGGCATACCTCCCGCCGTCTGACCTTCCCGTTTCCAACGCGCGCTTCTTACGCGTGCCTGTGTCCGTCCTCGTCCGCAATAATGGCAGTGCCGATACCTCTGTCCGTAAAGATTTCCAAAAGCAGACAGTGGGGAATCCTGCCGTCCAAGATATGTACCCTGTTGACGCCGTTTCTGATTGCCGAAGTACAATTTCCCAGCTTCGGCAGCATACCGCCTCCAATAAAGCCGCCCTCTATCAGGCTTTCCGCCTGCGTTGCCGTCAGTCTCGATATAAAGCTGGATTTGTCATGGATGTCCTTGTAGAGCCCTTCAATATCTGTCAGGAAAGCCAGCTTTTCCGCCCCCACCGCCTTAGCAATGGCGCAGGCTGCATCATCTGCATTGATGTTGTAGGTCTGAAAGGTTTCATCCAGTCCGATGGGCGCCACAATCGGAAGAAAATCCTTTTCCAAAAGGTCGTAAAGCACTTTGGGCTCGACCTTTTTTACCTCTCCCACGTACCCGATATCCTGTCCGTCCGAATATTTTTTCTCCACCTGTAAAAGACCGCCGTCCTTGCCGCTTAAGCCGACTGCCTTCACGCCCAGCTCCTGCACCATGGAAACCAGATGCTTATTTACCCTGCCCAGCACCATCTCCGCGATTTCCATGGTCTCGTCGTCCGTCACCCGCAGTCCGTTTACAAACTGTGCCTCCTTGCCCACTTTCCCGACCCAGCGGCTGATTTCCTTGCCGCCGCCGTGTACAATAATGGGCTTAAAACCTACCAGCTTTAAAAGCGTTACGTCCTTTATCACGTTCTTCTGCAATTCTTCATTGCTCATAGCACTCCCACCGTACTTCACCACAATAATTTTTCTATTAAAACGCTGTATGTAAGGCAGCGCCTCGATGAGAACCTCCGCTTTCTGCAACACCGTGTCGATATTTTTGTCCTGCATTTCATTTTCCTCCTTTGGCTGGTTCTATTTTTTTGATCTGCATTTCCATTATCTTAATACCTCCGACGCAAAACCGACTACCGAAACCAGTGTAGGCATAAGGATTCTCAGCAGAAGCCCTTTTATTCCTACTTTGTTCATCTTAAATCTCCTTTTGTTACATTTCACAAGAACCTCGATACCGCTATCGCCGGCATCTGTCTACAGCCTCATCTCATAATACAGATAGTCCCCCGTATACGCGCTTTCAGAATCATTTGGCTTTCTGTCATACAGTCTGAATCCAACACTTTCATAATTTTTAGGGGCAGCCAAGTTCTCGTTTGTCCACACGATTATCCTTTGCAGACCTTCATATTCTTTTATCCTGCGGATTGCCTCTGCAAGCTGCATATGCCCGTAGCCTTTTCTTTTATACCGCTCCCTGATTCCGTTGTGCCCAATCTCCACGTATTCCGGTCTGTGCCTGGGATCCCAGGTGACAAAACCAACGGGCATATCTTCTATGCATGTTACCAGTCCGCAGCAAGCCGCTATATCCGGATTGTCATAAAAAAAGCCGTCTGATTCATGCCAGTTTCCATCCCATATTTCTTTATTTCTGGAATCATAAGAATATGCGTCCTGCAAAATATCGTACAGTGTTCCTCTCGGAAAATCCGTAAATTTTTTAAACGTAACCATCATATGCCTCTATAGGGTTCCTGCCGCTTTCTCTTTCTTCTTTTATGTTCCTGCCTGATATTCTCCTGCTATGAGCGGTAGTCCGCATTGATTTTGACATATTCGCAGCTTAAATCACAGCCCCATGCAGTTGCCGTTTCCGTGCCCATATGCATATCCGCCACGATCGTAACCTCTTCGTCGGAGAGAATTTTACCCGCCTCCTCCTCGCTGTAATCCGCCGCAGAGCCGTTTTTGCAGATTTGGATACGTCCGGATTTGCTCTCAAAAAAGAGCTCCACCTTCTCCGGCTCAAAGGCTGCGCCCGAATACCCAAGGGCACAGAGAATCCGTCCCCAGTTGGCGTCATGCCCAAAAATTGCCGCTTTCGTCAGACTTGAGCAGATGACGGATTTGGCAAGCAGCCTGGCGGCTTCTTTGGTGTCTGCGCCTTTTACCTGTACTTCCACCAGCGCCGTCGCGCCTTCGCCGTCACCTGCGAGCTTTTTCGCCATCGCCGTATTTAAAAAGCAAAGCGCTTCCTTAAAGGTTCTATATGCCTCGTCTTCTTCTGTGATTTCCGGATTGCCTGCCATGCCGTTTGCCAAAAACAAAAAGGTATCGTTGGTAGAAGTGTCTCCGTCCACGGAAATCATGTTAAAGGTATCTGCAACACTTTCCTTTACCGCCTTTGTCAAAAGCTCCTTGGAAATTGCCGCATCACAGGTTACAAAAGCGAGCATGGTACACATATTAGGGTGAATCATACCGCTGCCCTTACACATGCCGCCCATAGTCACGCTCCTGCCATAAATCTCAAAGCTCACCGCCACCTGCTTATCCACGGTATCCGTCGTCATGATTGCCTGCGCCGCTGCAAAGGCTGCCTCTGCAGAATGCTCCTTTTTTGCGGCAAGCTCTGCGATGCCCGCCTGCAGCCTGTCTATGGGCATCTGCATACCAATGACGCCGGTAGAACCGATCAGCACGCTGTTTTCAGGAATTTGCAGGCTTTTTGCCGCCGCCTCCGCTTCCGCCTGACAGCAGGCAAATCCCTCTTTTCCCGTGCAGGCATTGGCAATTCCCGAATTTACAATAACCGCCTGCGCAAAAGGCGACTTCTCCACAATCTCCTTATCCCAGAGCACCGGCGCCGCCTTTACCACATTGGAAGTAAACGTACCTGCACACACACAGGGCGCCTCGCTGTAAATCACCGCCATATCCTTCCTGTCCTGATATTTCACACCGGCAGCCACGCCGGCAGCCCAAAATCCCTTTGCAGCGCACACGCCGCCCTCCACTGTCTTCATAAGTCCGTTCCTCTCCTTTATACTGATTCTGTAAGATTAGGGTGTCAAAAGCCCTGTTCCTAATACCGCTTCACTGATTAAATGCCGTAATATTCTCCGTATTCAACACAAAATCATAATAGTTCAAATCCTCCCTCTTTGTCCAGCCAATGCGCCGCCAGAAAGCGTTGCCTATGTCATTTGCCGTAAACGCAATCAGGGAAACCTTGCTAATCTGCTCTGCTTTCAGCTTCTCCATGCAGAATACCACCATCGCCTTTCCCACGCCCTTTCTTCTGCACTCCTGCCTAACGCAGACATGGTACAGGCACCCTCTTCTGCCGTCATGTCCGCACAAAATGGCGCCGATAATTCTGCCGTCCTCCACTGCAACCACGCTGGTGTCCGGATTACGCAAAAGAAAACGTGCCACGCCCTCCTTTGAATCGTCGATGCTCCTGATGGCAAAGCCTTTTATGCTCATCCATAAGGCATAGACACCCTCATAATCCTCTATCGTCATCGTTCTTACCGTAAACATGAGTTTCCTCCCTCTTATCCCCTGTCAAAACAGCAATGCTATGATGTCATCTTTGCATTGGGATAAATTCTTTCCATCCTTTCATCCGTGTAATGCTCATCCAGAAAACGCTCAAATCCATTCTCCGCCTGCTTTCCTGCCGCCCTGTCACTGTACCTTGAAAGGGCAAGCGCGGATATTGCCATATTGAGTATCATAAACACAACAAAACAAAAACTCAGCCATGTGCCTGCTTTTTTCGGCACCTTCTCAATCAGGCGGGATAAAAATGGATAGACAAATTTCAGCCATACCAGCGCCGCAATGCCCCAGAAGAAGCAGAACAGCAGATTAATCCTCCCGCCCAGATTAAAGGGAAGATGACTGTAATCCCAAAATACCGTTCCAAATACCAGCTCTGTAAACACGCTGCATATGTATTCGTATGCACCGCCGACTACGGTGCCAAATATAAAAATATACCGGTCCGGCTTATCCTTATACCTGTCCAAAAGCAGCGTCAGCAGCACAACGGCAAGCCCCCAGACAACACTGAAAGGCCCGTAGACAACGCTGCTGCGGCTCATCAGCTTTCCCATCGTGACATAACACCAGATTGTCTCCGTAATATCCCCCAAAAACGCACCGATAAAAAAGAGCCAAACCAATTTGTGAAAGCAGCAGCCCTTTGCAAAAACACCGGACTCCTCTTTTCCCTTCTTTGCAGGTAAGCCGTCCGCCTCACGCAAATGCGGAAACGCTTTTGTCATACGCCTTTGAATCAGCCCCGCTATCACGCCGCCCATCCTGCCCGTAAACCGGTTCACACCCTCGGTAAATTCCTGTATTCTGCGCCCCCGCTTTTTCAGCATCAGGACAACCTTTGTCGTTACCAGAAAATCGCAGGCAAGCATCACCATCAGCACAGCCAGTACAATCCGTCCTACAAGCGGCGGAATCAGCCTTATCACCTGCGCCACAAACGGATTGAGCCAGCGCATCAAAACGACCGCCCCTGCCGCCCATATCAGGGAAAAGCGCAGGCAGACGTAGCCTCCGTAATTATATTTATAATCCGAATAGTCCCACCATTTTCTGCCATAGAGCTTCTCCAATAGTCTGCCTGTCAAAAGCTCCAGCAGAGAGGTAACCACCATACTGCCTACAAACAAAAAGAAAAGGTTTTGTAACAGCCCGCCAAAAAACACCAGCAAAAAGCACATGCCCAATCCGTATACCGGACAAAAAGGACCGTTCAAAAACCCCCTGTTTGCCAGCTTTTTATTGGTAAATGTGGCAAAAACCACCTCCAGCACCCAGCCGGCAAAAGCGTAAAAAAAGAAAAACCAAAGCAGCTCGTATCCTGTGTATGTCAATCCCGTGTCCTCCTTTGCAGCTAACGGCTTCCTACAGTATAACACAAAGTTTTCACAGGTCAAATAGCCATACTGCCTTTCTTTCCATCCTTTTTGACATTCTTTTTGTGCATTTTTATTCATTTTTAGTTACAATAATACATAATATACATTTTGTTGGCTTATTTATGCAAGTACTTTTTACTATATATTCATATTTTCTCTTGCAATCAGGGTAAAGATGTTGTATATTAAGGTAAGTTCACAGGAAAAACCTGCGGCGTACAAAAAGAACAAGCTTGAAGGAAGGACATGGTAAACACATGAAAGAAAAAGTAATTCTTGCATATTCCGGCGGTCTTGACACCACCGCTATTATCCCTTGGTTAAAGGAAAATTTTGATTATGATGTTGTATGCGTCTGCATAGACTGCGGACAGGAGGAAGAGCTTGACGGACTGGAGGAACGCGCCAAATCCTGCGGCGCCGAGAAGTTATATATTCTGGACGTGACGGATGAATTCTGCAACGAATACATTGCTCCCTGCGTACAGGCGCATGCCGTATATGAAAACAAATATCTGTTAGGCACCTCCATGGCAAGACCGCTGATTGCGAAAAAGCTGGTAGAAATTGCCCGCAAAGAAAATGCGGCTGCTATCTGCCACGGCGCCACCGGCAAGGGCAACGACCAGATTCGTTTTGAGCTCGGCATCAAAGCGCTTGCGCCTGACATCAAAATCATTGCCGCATGGAGAAATGACAAATGGACAATGGATTCCCGGGAATCTGAAATTGCTTACTGTAAAGCCCATGGCATCCATCTTCCTTTCTCCGCCGATTCCTCTTACAGCCGCGACCGCAACATCTGGCACATCAGTCATGAGGGACTGGAGCTGGAGGATCCTGCCAACGAGCCAAATTACGAGCATCTTCTCGTCCTCGGCACCACACCGGAAAAAGCGCCCGAGGAAGGCGAATATGTAACCATGGAATTTGAAAAAGGAATCCCTGTCTCCGTGAACGGCAGAAAAATGAAATATTCCGATATTGTACGCGAGCTTAACAAGCTGGGCGGCAAACATGGTATCGGCATTATCGATATTGTGGAAAACCGTGTTGTAGGTATGAAGTCCCGCGGCGTTTACGAGACACCGGGCGGCACTATTTTGATGGAGGCGCACCAGCAGCTTGAGGAGCTAATCTTAGACCGCGATACTTACACCATGAAAAAAGAAATGGGCAACCGTTTTGCAGATATTGTCTATGAGGGAAAATGGTTTACGCCGCTGCGGGAGGCAATTCAGGCTTTTGTGGAAAAGACGCAGGAATATGTGACCGGCGAAGTCAAATTCAAGCTTTATAAAGGCAATATCATAAAAGCCGGTACCACCTCTCCCTACTCACTGTACAACGAATCCATCGCTTCCTTCACAACAGGGGATTTGTATGACCACCATGATGCAGAAGGCTTTATCAACCTGTTCGGTCTTTCCTTAAAGGTGCGTGCCATGAAGCTGAAAGAAGCTTCGGACAAATAATTTGGAGATTTTATTATGATGGTGATTCTGTTTATCGCAGCATATTTTGCAACAATCAATCTGCTTGCCTTCGCCCTTATGGGAATCGATAAAAGAAAAGCAATAAAGGGTGCCTTCCGGATTCCGGAAGCCACCCTCTTTATCATCGCCATCATCGGCGGCAGTATTGGTTCTATTGCCGGTATGTATACCTTCCGCCACAAGACAAGGCACTTCAAGTTTGTATATGGTATGCCGGCTATTCTGTTTGTTCAGATACTGCTGCTGATTCTGCTTTTTAACGCTCCTTTCAACCTGATTACCATGTAATCTCAAAACGCCACGATGACGCCGCCGTCATTGGCGTACATGCTGCTGATTCCGGCAGTATCCATAATCATGATTTCCCTACACCGTATTTTTTCACGTAAAAGCTGCTTTACCGTCTCTGCTCTTTCTTTTGCATTGCAGTGGGAAATGACGATTCTCTTTCTTTCTGCCCCTTTTATGGCATCTACGATTTTATCCACCATTCTGGTAATCGCCTTTTTCATGCCGATTCCCTGTCCCATCTGTATAATGGTGCCCTTATCCGCCCCCATAATCGGCTTTATGTTCAGCGTAGAAGCCACCGCCGCCTTAATGTTGGAAAGTCTGCCATTTTTCCTGAGGGTTTCCAGGTTATCCAGCACAAAATACGTATTCATACTGTCACGAAACGCTGTAATCTGCTTTTCTATCTCCTCAAAAGCAAGCCCTTCCTCTTCAAGCTCCATCAGCTTTAATGCGAGCTGCGTTTCCCCGCAGCTTGCCGATTCCGAGTCTACAACATGAATCTTTTTCTCCCCGTACTTTTCCCGATACATTCTCTTTCCCAGCTCTGCGCTGTTGTAACTGCCGCTGAGCTTTGAGGACAAAGTCACCACATAAATATGCTCCGCTTCCACATGATATGCCTCCATATACCTTTCGGGAGACGGACAGGAAGACTTCGGACACTTAGGATATGCCGCAACCCGCCTTAGAAAATCAGCCTGCTGAAAACTTTCGTCATCAAGCAGATGGTAATCCCCAATTTAAATCCCCAGAGGCACCCTCTCAAAACTCTCTTTTTGAAGCAATTCCTTTGGAAGCTCACAGCAGCTATCCACAACAATTTTATAGCTCATATCCGCAACCATGCCTTTCCTGTAGTCATACTAGTATTTCCTGTAAGAAGCAGCTTTATCCCTTCCACCACTTCAAAGGTAATTAAAACTTTTACATATGGTTTTAATTACTACGTATGATAGTAACACATGCATTAGGTTTTGTAAAGGGGGATTTTCCGTAAGTGCCATTCCCTTGACACCCCTTTCCAAAGCCGCTATACTATACCTAGTTTATACCGATTTTTGATTCTGTCAGACTTAGGAGAACGCTATGCTAGCACTGCAAATTACCGCTCTGAAACCGTTTATGAATTCTCTGCTCTTAGGGGAGCTTTTTGATTCCTTTCTTTTAGAAAAAGCAGATATTGATACCGCCGTTACCTACTCCATTGACGGGCGGCTCCACAAGGATTTTTTCCCGCCCGAAGAGCGCGAAGACAAAACCCTGCATCCTTATGATTTTGCCGAATGGAAGGACATGAAAGGTCTGTGCTTTGATTTCATCAAAGGAAAGCGCACACCTCTTTATTTTCAGTTTGTTCTTCATCTAAAACCTCCTGCTGCGGTCTCCATTTTGGAGAAAGGGGGCGCCGCTTCTTTCGCAGGTCTGATTCAGGCATTTGTGCTGACAGTGCGGTTTGACGGAGAAAAGGCACTGCTGTTGACAGGAACTTCCTTTTCCTCCTTCGTTCCCGACAAAGAGCCGGAAAGACTCTGGGATGCCGCTTTCAGGCAGTATCTGGACAAAAAAGAAATCGCCTATGAGGTAATGTAACCTCATAGGCGTTTTTGTTTTCGTCATACCAAACCGCGGACAACAGCCTTTTTCAGCCAACGGCTCCGTCGTCACTCTCTTCCTCTTTAGGCGGCGTCTCCTGCGGCTGTTCTGTATTCTGCTGCGTGCCGCCCTCCGGCGTCACCTCCGGCAGCGGCGTCGGCTGCGGAGCCGGCGGATGCGGCGCAATCCATTCGGGGTCTACCTGTGAACGGTACTCTTCCGGCAGCGCTTCTTCCACATAGCGGTAGAAATCGTTGTTCAAAATACCCGAAGAATAATTGACAAGCCCTTTCACCTGCTTTTTCATTGCCTCGTGGTACTCCTCGTCCCCCTCTGTGCCGTCCCGCCATAACAGCGGTACATTGCCCTTCCGGTTGTAGATAACCCTGTCCGTCACATAGCTTCTGTCTGAAAAAATAACAAGCGGCGGACTGTCTGAGAGAATATCCCTGCCCACATAGAGTCTGGAATCATACTCGAAACCAAAGAGGTTCAGCAGCGTCGGCAGAATATCCAGCGAATACGCCGTCTTTTCCACATTGACCGTCTCCATGGCGCTGTTCCAAAGAATCAGGTTATTCCTGTAAACCTCAAGCGTACCGGCAAGGGGTTTCCCCGCAAGCTCCTCTAAGGTTGACATCTCCATCGCATAGGGATAATGGTCCGCGGAAAGGCAAATCACGGTGTTTTCCAGCTTGCCGGCAGCCTCAAGCTGCTCTATCAAGTATTCCAACGCCAAATCCAGCTCCATATTGCAGGCAACATACGCCCTTCCCTCTTCGCAGTAAGGCAGCTCCGCCACATCATCCTTATGCTTGAAGGACATGCTGTTGCCGCTGAAATTATAATTCATATGCCCCGATACCGTCATATAGTACACATGGAAGCGGTCTTCATTGATATAATAGGGTATGGTTGCCACCATCATATCCAAATCGGAAGCCGGCCATTTGTTGGCATTTTCCATTTCAAACACCTGACCGCCATAGACTGCCTCGTTCAAATCCCCAAGCTTACATGCCATGAAGTTGTAGCCCAGATTCGGATGCGTCCGGTCCCTCTCATAGTAGGAAAGGGAATTGTTGTGGAACGCCCAGCTCTTTACGCCCTCTGCCGCAAAATAATTGGGGAGAGTAAATGGCATCCGGTTATCCGCACTCCTCTTTAAGCTAAACATCTGGTTGTCCGGTGCAAGCCCCGTACAGTTCGCATACTCGCCGTCGCTGGTAGAGGTATACCACAGCGGACAATAGAAATCTTCAAAGACAAAACCGGAATGAATCAGTCTGTACAATGTCGGAGTCAGCTCCTCGTCCACTGCATAGGGACAAAAGCCCTCCGCCGTCAGATAAATCAGATTGTAGCCGGCAAACATGCCCGTATACTCGTTTTTGTTGGTCGGCGGTATACTCTGCATATACTCCGCCAGATTCTTAATTTCTTTGGAATCCGCATTGGCAATCAGCTCGTCAAAATCGATGGGAAGCACATGAGGCGATGTGTCCAGAACCGGCTCTGCCTCCGATTCCTCCGGCAGGGAAGCATCCCCTCCCGATATATCGCTTTCCACGATTGGCGGGGTGTCGTTTCCGCCCGCGGAGACCAAATCGTTACCGTCATAGCTGTCCCACGCCTCCAGCGAATCATCCCTTCCCGGGAAGGAATCGCCAAATAAGTCGCGAACAAGCGCGGGCGCTACTCCATATGCGGAAATCACACCCTTCTGGTCGTAAAATTCGCTATAGCTCTCAAAATAATCCGTCTTACCAAAATAGCCGCCCACCAATGCTGCAATGTAAAGTACCAGACCACCCGTCAAAACAGAGATGCTTGCCACTCTTTCTCCATAAGAATGGCTTCTCAGCTTCAAAGCTTTAAAATGCAGCAAAAAACCCGCCGCAATCAGGGGCACCGCCAAAAGCAAAAGATAACCCGATGCGCGCAGTATTGCAAAAAGCGCCTCACGCCAGTAATTCGTCACCGCATCCTTACCGGCGTTCGTGACGGCGGCAAGTAAAAGCGGCTGCCTGAATATTTTGATATAGACAAGCTGGCTTGCAAAAAGAAGATAGTCCACCACAAGCAGAATCCAGAATATAACCCTGTTTTTTCTTCTCCGCAAAAAGCCCGTAACCAAGACGGAGAAGCCGGCAAGTAAAAGCCACACCGGCAATGCGAGAACCGGATTGACTGCCACAAATCCGAAACATCCAAAGTGATAAACCAACTCCATATACACAAATGTACCAAGAAAAAATAGAAAAACCCAAAGCATATCGACACGACTCCCTTGGCTGCTTTTTAGCACGCCTTTTTTTCTCGATATATCTTATCACATTTCGACAAAAAATGGGGAAATATTACGCATCTTAAAAAAAGATTAATATTCTCTTCATAAAATTTCGTTTTTCTTTGTATTTTTATTTTTTCATCTTGGGATTAAAGACAAATGCTGCCAAAAGACCAAATATCAGAGCTGCGCTGCACCCTACGGCGCCCGCTTTGAAGCCGCCCTGAAACAAGCCAAGCAAGCCTGCCTGCTCCAGCCCTTCTTTTACGCCCTTCATCAATACGTTTCCAAAGCCGAGCAGCGGCACCGACGCCCCCGCCCCTGCAAACTCCACAAAAGGCTCATACCATCCAAACACACTGATAAAAGCGCCCAGACAAACCAAAAGCACCATAATACGCCCGGGCAGCATCTTTGTTTTTTCCATTAAAATTTGCGCCAGCGCGCAGATAAGCCCTCCAACCCAGAATGCATTAAAATAATCCATGCTTCCAACTCCTCCTTACAGGTTCTTTAGAATCATGGATTATTATATACTTTTTTTCGGTTTCTATTCCTGCACGCCGCCGCAGCAGCAAACGGTTTTTAGAAATTTTCACCCTTTTCTTTGCGAAAGAGCTTCACAAGGCGGCACATCTCTTCTGCCGTTTCCCTAAGGTTTTTTTCCTCGCAGTCTATCACAATGTCGGCATATTTTTCATAGAGCGGAACCCGCTCAAGGTACAGCTTTGCAAGCGTCTGCCCCTCTTTCATGGCGACGCCCCGCTCATGCAAATCCCCAAGCCGCTCTGCCAATGCCTCACAGCCAAGCCTTAAGTAAACCACTATGCCAAGCTGCTGCAAATGCCTCATCGCTTCCCTGCCATAGCAAACACTTCCTCCTGTTGCAATCACCACATTTTCCCCGTTTAAAGAAGCGTTCACGCGATTTTCAATCTCCAAAAAGCCCTCCACTCCATGCTCTTCTATCAGCTCATGGAGAAGCTTTCCATAGGTATCCTGTATGACAAGGTCCGAATCCACAAACCGGCAGCCCATTCTTTTTGCCGCCACAACGCCCACCGTACTTTTTCCCACGCCTGGCATCCCAATCAGTATCGTATTTTTCAATTTATGCAAGGCAGGCAATGACCTCCACCTCGCAGAGCACGTTTTTGGGCAGCGTTTTTACCGCCACACAGCTTCTGGCAGGCTTTTCTGTAAAATACTTGGCATATACCTCATTAAAAGCGGCAAAATCTCCCATATCCGCCAAAAAGCAGGTTGTCTTTACGACTTTTTCGTAGTCCGCGCCTGCCGCCGCAAGCAGCTCTCCTACATTTTTCATGACAAGCTCTGCCTGTGCAGCAATGTCCGCTCCCTCAATCTCTCCCGTCGCGGGATTGATGGGTATCTGCCCTGATGCAAAAAAGAAATCTCCTGCCACAATTCCCTGCGAATAAGGTCCGATTGCTGCGGGCGCCTTGTCTGTTATAATTTTTTTCATCATACTTTCCTCCATTCTGCTTTATGCATCTTCAAACTGCGCCGTTACATAAAAGCCTCTTTCTTTTTCTTCTATATCCAACACAACGCCTTCTCTTGCCAGCATACGCTCCCTGAACGGAACATTGCCCGACATGGCAAGGGACGGGTCTATGGTATAGTAATAGTAGCTGGGGAGCACGCCCTACGTCACCGTAATCTTCTGACCGACCGTCAGAAGTCCCGGTCTCTCCATTTTAAACTCCATCACTCGCATACTGCCGCCTTTCGCTCCCGCTTGTTCTCATACATCTTTTCATCCGCTTCTTTTAGCAGAACCTGATAGTCTTTATTTTCTTCGGTCAGACTATATCCGAGAGAAAAACGGATGAAAACGCTTATATTGTCGGCAAGCACTGCAGGACTTCCCTCCTGCAGCCTTTCCAGCCTCCGAATCACCTCGAGCAGCTCCTCTTCACTTGCATACCGGTATAAAAATAGTGCAAATTCATCTCCGCCCAGTCTGGCAGCCACACATCTGTCCGGCGCCTGCTCCTTCAGCCGTCCGGCAATTTCTTTCAGATACGTATCTCCCGCCTCGTGTCCGTAAGTATCATTGACAACCTTCAGATTATCAGCGTCAATCATAACAAACGCTCTGTAGGCAAGAGGCTCCCCTGCTTCGGACAAGGCGGAAAGCCTCATCTCCAGCCCGCGGCGGTTATACAGCTCGGTCAGAGGGTCTGTATCCCTCTCTTCTTCTATCCTTTTGCGCTTTACTATCTCATCCGTCACATCAATCACAACGCCGAATTTGTCGTCGCCATCACCGGTTTCCTCCAGCTTAATATACTGTCCGTTCCGCTCAAATACACCATTTTCATCCGAAACAGGATTTTTGCGCAGTCTGTTCATAAAAGCCTGAAATTCTTTATAATCAGCAGACAGCTTTCCCGCCTCTGCCGCATCCAGCGAAAGAATCCTTGGCACATATTCCGTAAAACGGACTCTTTTCATATGCTGGTTATACTCATATACCCCAATGTACATATTGGTCTTGCTCAGCACATAAGACATCTTTTCATTGTTATCCAAAAGACTCTTTTTCATCTTGTTGATATAGCTGCTAAGCTCCGAAAATTCCACGCTGCTGTTCGTATCAATCATCTCGTCCAGATTTCCCTGCGCAATCCGATGCAGCTTTCTGTTCATACTGTGGATTCCGTCCACCACATATTTTTCCATATACCAGATGACGGCGCGGGAAAGAATCACCGCCATCACAATCAGGCATACCGCAACCAAAAGGGCAATGGTCGGCACTCTCTGATAAAGCTCGCGGCTGGGCACCACCCGCAGGATATAATTGGAACCGACTTCCCTGCATACACAATAGGAATGACGGCCGTTTACAACTGCATGAAAGCCGCCCTCTCCGTTTGCCAGCGACGCAAGCCCCAAACCTGTTTCCAGAATATTTTTTCCTACGCTTTCCAAATCCGTAGAGCCGACAATTTCTCCGCTCCTGCTGTCGATGGCATAGTATCCCGGTTCCAGATTGACACGGAAAAGAGAAAACAGATAAGACAACTCATTTTTTTCTCTTGCCTTCATAACATTGGCGGGCTCCATACCCACCTGCACAATAAATTCGCCGTTCCTGCTCCAGAGTGCCGAATACTGCATCATTTTCGCTTCCGCGGTATTTGGCGTAATATCCTGCACAAGCTTCAACGACTTATCCTGCAGCATCGGCTTAAAAAACATCATCTGCTCGCCCGAATCAAAGGTATAGTCATAATATTCCGGATGCGTGCCGGCATAAATACGCCCCGTGGAATCAAAAATATGAATTTCATCCACTTCCATAAATACCGCGATTCTTTTTAATTCCTCCATATCCTGCAGCACGGAAGGGTCGTTTTGAATGATATAGGCTATCGCCTCTGCATTGCGCAGGCAGGTTGCCCTGTATGCCTCCTCGATATCCGAAAGCTCCTCCTGATTTCGAGAAAGAAGCTGTTCCATCTGTGTAAACGTTCTGTCTGCGCTTTCGTAAGCCTGCCTCTGTGTATTGATTATCTGTATATATACAATAATCGCCAATATCAACGTCACAAAAATACATGTGACCCTATTGATATAGCGGCTGATAATTTTTCCGAGTGTCTGCATTTGTATCTCCCCGCTGCTTTTTAAAACACCGTATCGGTAAAATTGTAACAGAAGATAACCTACATGACAACAACCAGTTTTGCATTTCTTCCTGTCATTTTTGATAAGCACAAGCTGCAAAATCGCTGCAAAAGCAACCGCTTCCTCAATTCAGCACAAGATTAAAGCACCCGTCTTTTTCCGTTTCTGCAGGCAGGTATAAGCCGCAGACATCATACGAGCGCCTAAGCAGCGCACGCCTGCAGTCGAAATGCCAAAGCAGCGCCTGTGCTGCGCAGACTGCCTCCTCCCTGCCTTTTGCGGTAATTTCCTGTATCAGCAGCATATTTTCCTTTGGCGCGCTTTTTGTGCCGCTCTCCCTGCGGCACAGTACGCCGTATATGTTCTCCTCATATAACAGTTTTGCGCAGACGCCTCCTTCTCGCACAAAGGAAGAAACCGCGTACTTTAGCATACCGCCGGAAGGTTCCACGCCGGCGGCGCCGGCAAAAGCGTCTCTCCTGCATTTTATGTATGAGGCAACAGACACCGGCTCCAGTACGCACCGCTTTCTCAGGCTTCCTTCCCGCACCCTGCCCCTGCTGTCCGGCCTCTTTTCACCGGAAACTTCTACTTCCCATATCTTTTCGCGAAAGCAGGGAGAAAAACCCCTCTTTTCATAGAATTTTGCCAGCCCGCTGTCCCCGGGCACCAAAACGCCGCAGCTTCCCTCCTCTTTCAGCAGGGTGGCGGCAGCGTTTAAAAGTCCTGTGCAGACGCCTCTTCCCCTTGCCGTATCCTTCGTCGCTACGGCATATATATATTCAGCCTTTACCGCTTGTCCATAAGACCACAGCCGCACCGGAATCAGGCAGAGCTGCCCCCAAATTTTCCCGCTCTCCTCCCAGACAAGAACGCGCACTTCTCCCGCAAGGCAGCGGAAAATTTCTGCAATTTCCTCCTGTGCATCGCCAAAGCTTTCCCCCCAGAGCTCCATAATCTCCTGTCTGTCAGCCTCTATTCCAAACCGTATCATACGAGTACCTGCCTTGCCGTAAACTTCTCCAGCATAACGGGATGATAAGATTCTTTCGCCTTACGCAGTCCTGCAACGCCGTCATCTTCTTCTCTGTTCACATAGGTGTAATCCTGCATCATGCTTTTGACGTATTCTCGATTTATGGCAGGATACGCCCCCTGTATCTCAGCAAAAGCCTTTTCAATATGCACCACATAAGTATCCTGATTGAGCGGCTCTCCCACGGTAACCCCCACAACCTGTCCGCACTGGCAGAGCACACCGCCGGTAAAACCCAGCCTGTCAAAATACGTAAGCGCATTGTCCACCACGCCTCTGTCTGCCAGCGCCGTCATGTTTCCGCCCGCCGCGTGTTCCCTATACCATGTCCTGCACATTTTGCGGCAGGCGTCTATATTGCCCTCGCCAAGCGGTTCAAAATGCCAGTCGCCGCTCTCCTCAAAGCGGGCGATATGGTTCCGCTTCCCATGGTATTTTTTCCCTGCAAGCAAAGTCAAATCCTCCACTCTGTACAGATAATCCCATTCCGCCCTGACGCTCTCTATCACAAACGTATCCGGAAATGCCTCCGTAAGCCTGTCCGCCTCCGCCGCCGCAAATCCCCTCAGCAAAAACGGTACGCCCAGACGCCTTGCATCCGCTGCCATAAAATGAACCGCTTCCTGCAGACTGCCGCCTCCCGCCGGAAACAAATATGTGTACTCGCCCGTCCCCGGCTTCCTGCTTCTGATACACAGCATACCGCCCGCCTGTGCCGCCTGATGCCTGTACAAATCCTTCCAAATATACAGATTTCCAAAGGTATAGTCACAGCCCTGATAGCCGGAATTTTTAAGAAACGGCTCCATCCATTCCCTGTCCGTCAGCTCTATATTTTTAAATTCCATGATAAAACGTACCTCTAGGTCAACTTCTTACAAAGCTTTCGTATTATTGTGTCCATTTACTGCTTAAATATCATTCTTAGCCAGCGATTCATAATCAAAATTTGTTAATTGTGATGTCAGCAAATCATCGTTCATCAATTTTATAAAAGTTTCTTTTGATTTTTTGGTATCCAACACAAATTTATCCTTTGACGCCGTCAGTTTTAAGGGATTGTTTTTAAAGTAATTATGCCTTTTTGAAAACTCAATAATCGCTTGATTGCTGACTTTTCCCAACACTCTTGAATCCTTGTATACTCTTGTCAGCTTACGGGCAAATGTGATATCATCAAGTTCGTCATTCAAAACCTCTATATTATCCAGTATCTGCATTTCTTCTATTTTTTTAATGCTTATCTTCGCTTCATTTTTAATAATATCACGAAATGCACATATCTTTTCCATTTTTTTAATATCGGATATGTATATTACACCATTCCACAAGAAAAATTGATAGTTAAAATCAATTCGCAATATATCTCTGTCAAATCTTTTCAATCGGTTTTGATGTGGAACAGGAGTCAGCATATACTTGTCTCTGTTTAAAAGACTGACGGGATATTGTTGTTTATACATAATTAGGTTTTGATTTTCATTTCCAATCACTATAATAAGCGCTATAATTTGATTTAAATTATCTTCCCTAAAATTAAATACTTCCTCCTCATTCCATCCTTCATAAATATCCTTTAGCATTTCCATTTCTTTAGGAAATTCATCTAAATCATAATAGTATAAAGTATCCTTTCTTTCATCTGCCGATGAAAGTTTTATAATTTCATCAGCCGCATTATATTCTTCAAATTTATTTTTTACAGTTTTAACAAAGCCATCTCGCAAATCTGCTGAAGTATTATCTTGTCCTCCTTGCTCATCTGCAATATTAAGAAATTTGACTTCCTTTTCCCTATCCGTTTTTAAAACTGCATAGAGCATAATCCCTATATCGTCATTTAACATCTTCTCAATTTCACTTTTCAATTTTTTAGTCTTCATTTGCTGCTTTCCTCCCATAATATACGTTTTCGCTTAACGCTAAATAGGTGATTTTCTCTCCTCTTTTCAATTTTCCCTTCACAATAACAACCCCTTGTTGAAAACCACCTTTAGAATTTGTCTTTACTTTATAAATGTTAAAACCCAGAAGAACTAACGACGGATTCGTATAATATAAGTCTGTTTTTACAAAAATACATCCAATAATTATAACAACAGAAAACATAACAAAAATTTCTCTTTTGTTATTCATAGGAAAACAAACCAGCGGTATAATATACGTTGCGAGAAAAGACAAATTTTCGTAATTAACACCCTCGCACTCCATAATTGTAACCGGTAATTTTTTAGCATTGTTTAAAGAATCAATAAATAAGCAATAGCCTATCCCTCCAAGAAAAATAAAAAACAGACATAAGCATGGTACAGAGTTTTGCCAGATAAAATGTTTCACATTATCCCATTTTATTTTAAACGGAATCATTGATAAGTCTATCTTCAATATAATTAACATAAAAAACAATATCCATAACGAAATCAAATACAAACTTAATTTCATCAAGTCTGTATTTTGTCTTTTGTTAGTTTTCATTTCTGTCCTCCTAATTTTCCCCATAACTTTCTTTGCAAATCAGAATTCTGATAAGACACTTTTTATAGCATTTATTAACTGTTATATCCTATCTTCAAGAAGTTCGTAAACCCTTGAAATTGCTAAATTTATAGCAAGTAAGTTTGCCCTTATGCTTTCCCTTGTGTTATATCCTTTTCTCTCGTGTTACGAATCCTTATAAGGGCAAAAATAAAGGAAAGAAAAACCTGTAACAAATTATAACATGAAATGAACAGGGCAGGAAGAACTGATTGAAATGCTTTCATAAATTTTTTTGAAAATTCAATTGGCAAAGGAAGGACAAATAAGATATCAAAATTCATATATGCAGAATACAATGAGAACCACAACAGCATTGATATAACCACCTTTGACGGGTATCTCCTGTGGATTGACTGCAACAAGGCTGAAGATGGATTAAAGACTACTCCCTGCTCTCAATGTGCTTTAGATGCCTTAGCAATAGATGAACCGCTTGAATATGCCCGATTAACACTTGATGGCAACTTACAGATGTGGGTAGATACAGAGGATAGTTTGGAAATTTGGTAGCAGCATTAACGAGAAAAAATGGATTACGCACTTTTCCATGGTGCAATTAAGAATAATGCCATTGAATGATATTCTTTGAGGGCATAAAAACATTGCTGCATTGATATGAAACGGAAAGTAGCATAAAAAAATCAAATGCATACAACTGTTGGTGGCGTAGCAAAGGCTTTTTCATTATTGTATGATACATAATCAAAAGAAAGAGGTGGTTGTGTTATGAACAAGCAAATAGCCATATCGGCAAAGCATTTGAAAAAGGCTTTTGGCAAAGGGGAAAGTATTCAGGTTATTTATTCAGATTTGGATATTGACATTTACAAGGGGGATTTTACCGTTATTATGGGTTCATCGTGGGCAGGAAAATCTACCTTGATGTATTCCCTCTCAGGTATGGATAAGCCGGACGGTGGGGAGATTTACTTTGACGGAACAGACATCACGAAGTTAAACAATGATAAGCTTGCTGTGTTTCGACGGAAAGAGTGTGGATTTGTCTTCCAGCAGATTTATTTGATTGATAAGATGAACCTTATGGATAATGTCATTACGGCAGGGGTACTGACAAGTAAAGATAGGGAAGATATCAAAAATCGTGCGAGGGAGTTGTTTTCTTTGGTAAACATTCCTGAAAAAACATGGAGAAAAACATCTGCCCAGATTTCTGGAGGCGAAGCGCAAAGGGCGGGGATTGTCAGGGCGGTTCAATAATCCCAATGTCCTTTTTGCGGACGAGCCGACAGGTGCGTTAAATTCTGCAAATTCGGCAGCAGTCCTTGATGTTTTTACTTCGCTGCATGATAAAGGTCAGAGCATCGTCATGGTTACGCATGATAAGAAATCAGCTTTGCGGGGAAATCGCATCCTATATATTAAGGATGGGAAGATTTTTGGCGAATGTGATTTGGGAAAATTTGAAAGGGACAACAGCGAAAGAACGGAAAAACTTGATCAATTCATTAGGGAAATGGGGTGGTAAGAAATGCGATTCGGCATCATGAAAAAACTATCCACGCTCATTATACACAATTTGAATAAAGCAAAGGGACAGTATATGTCTTTTGGGGTGTTTATCTGTCTGACCGCATTTATTATAAATATTGCCCTTGTGCTTGCTTTTCAAACATTTGACGCTTATGATGACCTGTTTGACAAACTTAACACAGCGGATATCAATTTTATCATTCCACAGATTCAGGATAATGATAATCTGCTCGCAGAAGTGGAGGAAACAGGCGGGGTATTATTTGTTGAAAAGCATGGCGGGGTATTTACGCCGGTGACAGTCCGAGAATTTGCAGACTCTGATTTTGACATGAATACTGTTTTTTACAATATGGATGAAGAAAGAACGCTGAATCTGCTTGATATTACGGAATCTTCCGAAAAGCGTGACAGTTCTGTTTATATTCCCATATATATGAAAGAATTGGGCGGTTTTACGGAGGGTGGCAGCATTACTTATTCCATAGACGGCGAGGAGCATATGTATCATATTGGCGGTGCCGTTCAGGAGATGCAGTACGGAAATTACGGTACAGGATTGATTGGCGGTTATTTTCCAAAAGAGAGCTACGAGGAGCTCGCAGATGAATACAGTAGTAATGCCGTTACGGAATATTCCATAAAAACAACTGAAAACGCAGATTTAAGTGAAGTGAAAAACGCAATATCTGAAATGATAAAAGGAAAAGGTATTGCCTTATTAAGCATCAATGACAGGGCAGCTGCAAAGCAGACCAGAACGATGGTTTGTACTCTGCTTATCGTTATATTTCTGGCAATTGCCGTAATTATACTTGTAGTGAGCATTTTCCTCAGTAACTTTCGGATACGAAGTGCAATCGAGGACGAGTTGGCGCAGATGGGGGTATTAAAAGCGATCGGTTATACAAGTAATATGATTATTGCGGGTGCAGTTATGCCCTATGTGCTTGTTGGGATTATTGCTACAGTTATTGGAATCACTGTATCTTATGCCGTTTTACCTTTTATAGCGGGTATTTTGGCAATCCAATCAGGATTTTCCTATACTCCTGTATTTGATATAATGGCTATGCTGATTGTAGTTCTGGTACTGACATTGGCAATCTTACTTTTTTCTTATATTTCAGCAGGTAAAATACATAGATTAGAGCCTATAAATGCTATAAGAGGCGTTGTCGGGGAAGAATCAGCGGGACAGAATATATTACTTTTTATTGTTGCATTTTGTATCATGGTGCTGCTGTCTTTTGCAGGAACTCTTTTATACAATGTAAATATTAAGCCGGATAATTTTATGAATACGCTTTCAGAGGAATTACCGTCTGTTATTTTTGAGGATAAAGATG
>ERZ779622.50-NODE-50-length-84467-cov-10.977006_pt1 | contig 84467 bp, 87 predicted proteins | sample MGYA00514188_ERZ779622 | MGnify/ENA primary metagenome ERZ779622 (study PRJEB29562, sample SAMEA4376702) | mouse gut metagenome | isolation source: Cecum | study: EMG produced TPA metagenomics assembly of the A DSS colitis mouse model was used to assess the... | reverse complement strand
TCGGCCCCGTAGGGCCAACAGCAAACCACCAGCAGGGCTGGTGGTTCGTGACTTTATCTTTTTTGCAAAAACTATTTTATGTTGGTAATTGTCATTTTTACCATGTATCTATTTCTCCAATCCATAAGGCAAAACAGAATCTGTCCTTTGTGATATTCAGCTATTGATTACCGTATCCCCAAGATATGTAGAATAATCCAATCCCTTTAAATCATGAACCTCTTTTGCATCTGCCTGAAACCATCTCATGCAGCTTATCAAGTTTTGCTCCACACCTTCAAGGTCTTCAGGGCAGTCATACTTTTTCAAATGCGTCTGTTTATCTATGGGAATAAAATGTAATTTATTCGCGCTTCCTCCCCATGTGATTTTATCAAAACCCACAAGCAGCATAGACATATGTGTTTCAAACATGGTATGCAAAACATGATTCAACTTGAAATAGTCCTTTCTTTTCAGGTACTTGCCTGTCATATTCGCGTGGTACCAGTATGTCTTTTCAAGGTAGGGCACATCATCGTTCCACAGATTTCCTGTCAGGCGCAGTTCCATCAATTCATTGACCATACCTGTTTTGTCAAAAATAATGTCTGCTTTTTTAAGTCCTGTATAATGCAGACGGCACATATAATCATCTAATCTTTCGGTATTTAACAAAAAAACATCAAATTGAAAAATATTGGAACCACTTAACAACAAATAACCATTATTTATAATCGCTCCACTGTTAAATCTTTCCGGCCAGCACAGGATTATTTTGGCACTTATATTTTCTAAACATCTTTCCAGATAAAACGGAAACTGGTCAAATTGCTTTCCGTCAACCAGCAGCACAATATCTACATCCGAATAATCATCTGACAGATTATGAGTCTCCGAGCCAAAATTCAATGCGCCTAAGACCATGTCCATCTGTTTTGCCTGTTCTATAAAATCATATTTTATTTTTTCAAGCTCCTTATTCATTGTTTCTCTCCCCAGTCTGCGATATCTTGAAGTCTGACCAAAGCTTTCCTAATTTTACCCAAATAAACTGCTGCATGGCTTTCCATTCATGTCCAATAATCCAAAATCCAGATATTTGTAGTTCCATAACGCATAACCGATATGGTTCTCTCCCAGAATCTCCGTCAGGTCGCTTGCCCACTTCATGGAAGCCTGTGCAGGGGCGTGTGCAATCACTCCGAACTCACCGCAATATAACTCTTTTCCGGTCTCCTTTATAAAATCAATCGCATGCTGCAACAGTCGTTCCATCAGCTCCCTGTTATTTCTTGTCTCTTCCGCCACAAGCGCGTGCTTCCGCTTCCAAGCCGGATGGGCATCCAGATAAGCGACAAAGCCCGAAATATCATCCGGGTAGCCCACTGCCTGATCAAATTCCCTCATCTCTTCCGAGAAATCTGCCTGCTGATGGGTGAATACCTGTGGGTCATAATAATGAAAATTATAAAAAACTGCCGGGTCATCCAATATCTCTAGCTCTTTCAGATAAACGACACTGTTCTGCCCATTGCTTCCCACTAAAATCAAGCGGTCCGGGTCAATGCGCCTTATCCTTTCGATGCACCTCTTATACAATTTGTTCCACAGCAGCGATTCTTTATGCGAAAAATCATAGTGTTCTCCGGCAATGTCCGAAAAGGGATAAGACCCGCTGGCATCAGAGACCTCATTTAACAGTTCGAACATGATTACCGTGCCTTGGACATTTAACAGCTCCTGTGCCAGCAATTCCCAAACTCTTATAAAGCGCTCCTGTAAATCGGCATCTGTCAGCAGCGGCATGGCACTGTCCATTGCACCATATACGTTTCCATAGATATCATGCAAATCCAACACAATGTTCAAATGGCAGTCAGAACACCATTTTATACATTTATAAAGATATTCTAATGTATCAGAATTCATGTGATTCCCCTCCACGTCATAAATCAGGTATCCGCTAATGGGCAGGCGGATATGGTCGAACTGCCACGATGCAATCTGTCGAATATCGTCTTCCTTAATAAAAGAGTCAAAATGCTGTCGCAGGCTGTCTTCTGTCAAAGGCTTCTCTGCAATAATATCATACTGTGACAGCCAGCTGCCAATATTAATCCCTTTTTTAAATTGTTCATAAATCATAACCATCTTCCTCCCCATAATACGTCCGCTCAAGAAAATCCGCTACCACGCGCTGGATTGATTTTATCAACAGTTCCTCCAAAAGCGCGGATGCCTGCTCCTGATCTGAGAGCAGGGCGGTCTTGCACTGGCAGGGGCGGTTTGCCCATGCATTCCCAAACCGCATAAATGAAGTTACTTTTGTCAAAGTTTTTGCGCGGTGGATGATGGCGTTGTAATGAATATGCTGGAGTGTTTTGGAGAGAGTAGCATACTCTTCCCATGTGCCCAGATGGGTTGTTATTTCCAAACGTGGGAGCAGACGGGAAAATTCCTGTTCGGTCTGTGCTTGATAGCTGCCTGCCTCATCAACTAGAAAAATTACCATTTTATCAAAGCGGACACCTTGCTGAGGGTCGTAGAGCGGACAGCCAAACGCGGACAGGACAGAGGAAAAACGCTTCATATCAGCCTGCTTCATAGCATAGCAGTCAAAACGAACGGTTTGCGGCGTTGTCGAGATCTGAAAAGAGCCGTGTTCATTGTGCTCATAATGAAACGGATCAAGGCAAGTCCATTCAGGGAATGCCTTTGCAGTCGCTGATAAGATCTCCTCAATTGGCAGGGGAGATAATCCCTCGACAATATGATTGTCACAGCAGGCTTTTTGGTATACGCTTGCATGATCTAGGTATATGCCATCTTGATATTTCCAAAAGTTTAAATCAACGCTCATAGTTCTTTCTCCTTTTCTTTGGCTTGTAATTTTCTTTGTTGCAGTGTTTTTTCTATTATACAACAGTGGTTGTATAGATGGAATAGGGTACTATATTTTTTTCGCTGCTTTTGATATAATGAAGGTATTAAGTAACCGGAGGAGCTTTATGACAAAGAAAGCATTTAAATACGATATGCAGCGCGGGCTGGGCAGCTGTGTGCTGGCATTAAAAAATATGGAGGATGCCCAGAAGGAAGCATTTCGGCCAGTCATTTTGTGGGGGTGTTCCCACGAGCTGGCGTATAACGCGCAGCGCGAAGGGTGCAGGAGTTTTTACCTGTATGAACTGATTATGGAATTTTCAGATATCACACCATTTCTCGATGTGGTAGTCAAACGACTGTTTCATAGTATGCACTCGGCTGGGTGGGAGTTTGCGCAGGACTGCACACTCTTAGCTTATTTGGTGTCTGACGGAAACAAACGGGCTTGGAAAATATTGACAGCGTGCTATCAGGCGTTGCTGGAAAATTTGTCACAGAAGCAGCACAGAGGACGGTATGGCATACTTCCAGAGCGTGACAATTTCGAGCATATGTGTGTGGCGCTGGTGTCTTCGTGTTTTGATGACCGGGAGCGGAGCATTCGGATGTATCAACAGATTGTCAGGGATCTGGGGATTTTAATTGAAGGAAATATGCTGTATGATTATGATGATTTTGAGTGGTTTCAGGCGTCCAGTAGGGAAAGTCTGGGGAAAGGGACAGTACACAGGCTGCTGCATCGCACAGACGCTGATGAAAATACGAAAAACTATGCGCATTTTAGGGAGGAACGTCTCAAGACAAGGAAATCAGAGAATGAAAGAAAGAGAAGGTCAGATCCAAAAACAGCTGAAGAAGTTTACAGGCGGTTAAAAGAGGGAGAGAAGGCAGGGCAGATGTGTTCGCTGATGCTGGGGCGCAGCTTTATGAAACAGAATAAGAAGCTGGAGGTTCTGAAACTGGCAGCGTATTACAGAGAGGAGCCTGATTTGGATATCCGTTACAATCTTTTGCGGCTGCTGGCGGATAAAACTTGTGCGTGGGCGCCAGAGCTGTCATGTCTGCTTGCGGACGCGCAGTCAGAACATGTAGACCTTTCCGAGATGGCTTTTACGGCTTTGGGCTACAGAAAGGATGCGAAAGTAAGGGACTATGCGATGGAGCTGTTACGGAAAAAGGAGCATATGGCGGATGCGGTATCAATGCTTGCTGCAAATTACGAGGAGGCAGACAGAGCGCTTTTTGCCGAAGCTATAAAACAGATCCCAGTTACTTATGCAGATGGTTACTGGCATGCGGCATTTCAGGATGTGATGAATTTGTTTCTGGTCCCGGGAACAGGGAAGCCAAAGGAGCTGCTGCCATATATGTACCGAAATACTTTGTGTTCTTATTGCAGGGAGCGCGTGGTCATGGAGATGGGACGCAGGCGGATGCTGACACAGGAGTTATTGGAAGAGATGCAGTATGACAGCAATTGCGATATCAGGGATTATGCAGATAAAAAGCTGAATACAAAACACCAGTAAGCCGATGGAGGAGATCGATGACAAAGAAAGCATTTAAATACGATATGCAGCGCGGGCTGGGCAGTTGTGTGCTGGCATTAAAGAATATGGAAGAAGCCCAGAAGGAAGCGGTTCGGTCCGTCGTTTTGTGGGGGTGTTCCCGCGATCTGGCATATGATGCGCAGTGTGAGGGGTGCAGAAGTATTTATCTTTATGACTTGATTACGGAATTTTCAGATGTGACACCATTTTTGGATGTGATAGAGAGACGTCTGTTTCACAGCGTGCATTCAAACGGCTGGGAGTTTCATCAGGACTGTGAGATTCTGGCGTATTTTGTATCAGATCGGATAAAGCGGGCGTGGAAGATCTTGGTGGCGTGTTATCATTATTTATTTCAGATTTTGCTGGATTCGTGCGGGCCAGATCAATATGGCAGGTTTGCAGAGCGGGACAATTTTCAGTCGCTGTGCACTACTCTGGTGAGTCTGTGCTCTGACAGCCGAATACAGCGTGTAAAGATTTATCAACGGATTGTCAGGGACTTGTGCACGCTGAGCGAAGAGAATCCATGGATTTCAGTTGACCATTTTGACTGGTTTCAGAGCGAAAGTGAGGACAGTCTGGGGAAAAAGACGCTGGATAAACTGCTGCATCGCGCGGATGCAGATGCATATATCAAAAAGTATGTGCGTCTGATGGAGGAAGGGCACCGCGCAGTGGAATCAAAGTGGGAGAAGCGCAGAAGAGCAGAGCCGGAAACGGCGGAGGCATTGTACAGGCTGATGCAGAAGGGGGAAAAAGTTGGGAAGATGTGGACGTCGGTTTTGATGCGCAGATGGCTGAATCAGGAGAAAGAGCAGGAGGTTTTGCGGATAGCCGCATATTACAAAGAAGAGAAAGACTTGGCGGTCCGTTTTCAGCTTCTTCGTCTGCTGGCAAATAAGGAATGTGCGCAGATGCTGGACTTGGAAAGGCTGATTCAGGATTCCAAATCAGAAGACGCAGAGCTTTCCGAGTGGGCGTTCGAGGCGCTGGCACAAAGAAAGGATGCGAGGGTGCGGGCGTATGCACTGGGGCTTTTACATCAAGAGGTCCATATAGATCGGGCAGTGTCCATGCTGGCAAAGAATTATGAGACCAGTGACAGAGAGATTTTTGTAAAAGCGGCGAAACAGATTCCGGTCACATACAGGGAGCGTGGGTGGCATGGAGTATTTGGTGATCTCTTAGATTTATTTGAAACTCCGGGGCGGGGAAAGCCCACAGAACTATTGTTATACATGTATCGGAATACATTGTGTTCTTTCTGCCGGGAGTATGTAGTGAGAGAGATGGGGCGCAGGCGGATGCTGACACAGGAGTTATTGGAAGAGATGCAGTATGACTGCAATGAGGATATTCGGAAGTATGCGGATAAGAAATTGTCCGATATGATGGGAATATAAAGTATTTTTTTCATGGCAATTAAGAAAATAGTAAGAATTTGTCAAGGGTTTTGAAAGGTACAGCCATTATAATGTTTTATAGAATCTAGCAAAGAAAGGGGATTTCTATGAAACATTTAACGATAACTGTACCTTGTTTTAATTCTGAGGATTATTTAGAGCGCTGTCTGGACTCGCTGGTCATTGGCGGGGAAAATGTGGAGATTATCATTGTCAATGACGGTTCGACAGACCGTACAGGAGACATTGCAGAGCAATATGCCAGACAGTATCCGGGTATTGTGACTGTGGTGCACAAGGAGAACGGCGGGCATGGTTCTGGTGTCAACAGAGGGCTTGCACTTGCCACGGGAATGTATTTTAAGGTGGTGGATTCTGACGACTGGCTGGAGGAGGATGCCTACAGGGCGCTTTTGAAAAAGATAGCGGGGTGGTGTGACGCGGGATTTGGTCCTGATTTGCTGGTTTGCGATTATACATACAATCATCTGGATGAGGGAACAAAAAAGACGATTCATTTTAAGAATGTTTTTCCAGAGGAAAAGGTTTGTACATGGGATCAAATCGGAACGTTCCGCCCTGCACAGTATCTGGTAATGCATGCGCTGGTCTATCGGACGGAGATTTTGCGCAAGTCGGGCGTGGTTTTGCCGGAGCATACATTTTATGTGGATAATCTGTTTGCGTACTGCCCGCTGCCTTATGTGCAGACGGTTTATTACATGCATTGCAGCCTGTATCAGTATTATCTGGGCAGGGATGACCAGTCTGTCAATGAAAAGATTTTGATGTCGCGGATAGAGCAGCAGATTAAGGTGACAAAAATGGTTGCGGAGAGCGTGGATTTGCAGGAAGTAAAAAGAAGGTATCCCAAACTGGCTGGTTATATGTGCCGCAATGTTTCGATTATGATGGCGATTTCTTCGATACATTTGCTGCTCAAAGGGGATGAGCAGGCGAACAACAGGCATTTCGAACTTTGGGCAGAGCTCAAAAAAAGCAATCCGAGATTGTACTATCGCTTGCGCTACACAAAGCTCAGCGGATTTACAAATCTTCCCGGAAAACTGGGGAAGCTTGCCACGGTGGGCGGTTACAGGCTTGCGAGGAAAATATATCAGTTTCAGTAGACAGAGGGAGGGTGTGGAGTATGGCGCATATTTATATTGCACTTGTGGATACGCCGGGTTTCTTTGCGGCGTTGATACGACGATTTTTAAAGCAGAGATATATCCATGTCGTGCTGGGATTTGATGCCAAACTAGAAGATGCTTACAGTGTGGGACGACGCAACCCGGCGATTCCGGTGTTTGCCGGATTTGAGAGAGAGTGTAAGGATAAAATTTTGGAGGCGTTTCCTACTGCGTTTTATAGAATTTGTGAGCTGGAATGTACAGATGTACAGAAAAAAGCGCTTTGGGAAAAAATGCAGGAGGACTATCGGAAACGGTTTCGCATTCACTATGCGGTCTGCGGACTGCCTTTTATTTTGATGAATATTCCTTTTTATATCTATCATCAGTATACTTGTTCCTCCTATATTGCAAGCGTGTTGGAGGAAAACGGGATTTGGCATTTTAAGAAGCATTTTTCTCTGGTAACACCGAAGGATTTTTATACAGGCCAGAATATGCGTGTTGTATTTGAGGGGGAACTGGCACAAATTGTGGATGGAATGCCAGACAGTTTTTCAGAGCGTATCCGTGGCGGGAGTATGTGTGTATGAAGAGAAGATGGATTGTCAATGCCGGGATTTTTGCGGCTGTCATGGCACTGACGTTCTGGAGTGTTTTTCGCGGGCAGGATTTTACTAAGATTGTGGCAGCAGTCAGGCAGATGTCAGGAACATCTATGGCGGCGGCAGTCTTTTTGGCGGTATTTTTTGTGGCAGGAGAGGGCTGTATGATCTGGTATCTTTTAAAAGGAATCGGGGAGCAGCCAGCGCTTTTGCGCTGTGTGTCATATTCATTTATCGGCTTTTTCTTTTCGGGTATCACGCCATCTGCTACAGGCGGGCAGCCGATGCAGCTGTATTATATGCGGCGGGACGGCAATGCGCTCTCCGCGTCCTCGGTTGTCCTGATGACAGTCGCTGTCATTTATAAGTTTGTGCTGGTATTGATTGGAATTGGCATTTTATTGTTTTGGAGGCAGCCATTAAGGAGCTATTTGCAGGGGTATATGGGATTGTATATTCTGGGACTGTCCCTGAATGTCCTGCTGGTGGCGGTCCTGCTTATGGTTATGTTTTCACCGGGAATCATAAGGAGCTGTTTTTACAAGATTGAAAAGTGGATGACACGTCTGCGGCTGTGGAAAGAAACGTCAGCCAGACAGGAGAAGGTGGAGCTGTTTTTGTCAGGATACCGGGAGACCGTTACATTTCTGCGGAAGCATAAACGTCTGATTGGGGTCACAATCGCGGGGACATTTGTACAGCGGTGCAGTGTGTTTGTCCTGACGGCGGTGGTGTACCGCGGTCTGGGGCTTTCTGGCACGGCGGTGCTGGATATTGTGCTGGTGCAGGCAGCTGTCTATATCGCGGTAGATATGCTTCCTGTCCCCGGCGCACAGGGGATTACGGAGGCAATGTACCGTAGCGTGTTTCGCGATATTTTTGTCGAAAATACGCTTGTCGTGTCGGTGTGCATCACAAGAGGAATCAGCTTTTATCTAGTGATGCTGTTGGGGCTTGTGGTGTTTTGCGTGTCGGGGAGGAGGTGAAAATATTAGTTTCATTTAAGCTGAAAAAGTGGTATGATTCTATTGGTGAAATTAGAAATGGAGAATGTTTTATGTCAAAGGGGTCATTAAAACTGGGCGGCGCAGTTTTCTGGGCAGCTGTCTACTTTTGTATGATGGTGTTTTATACTGCGTTGGATATCACGGTTTGGAGAACGGCGTTTCCGGCTTTTTCAGAATGGGTGAACATGATGTTTATGATATTGTGCGTCGGCGGATTCGTTGTGCTGCTGAAAAGAACAGGGTATGAGATCAGACTTTTCGCAAATGTGACGTTTACTGGTATTCTGATGGCGGCTGGCTGTTCTCTATTATTTTTCCTGCTTTTGGATAACTGCTTAGACCCTGTTTTTGAGCGTATTTTTCCGCAGAGTGAGGAGGCGTATCAGGAAACCATTCAAAGATTATTGAAGTCGCCTGTCACAAGTTTTTTGCAGGTATGTGTGATGGCGCCCTTTATCGAGGAAATTTTGATGCGGGGATTTGTGCTGGGAGGACTGAAAAGTACCTATGGGGCAGGTACTGCACTGCTGGTCTCAGCGTTTTTATTTGCGTTATTACATTTTAATATGGTACAGACACTGTCGGCGTTTGTGTGCGGTGCAGTCTTAGGAATGTTATATTTGAAAACGGATTCTATATTTTGCTGTATTCTTGCGCATTGCGGGTATAATCTGATATCCTGTATTGCGATGCTCTCTGCTTAAATCAGCCTACAGATCTTACTTACCATTCCAGCTCATAGACCCCATATTTTTTAAAATCCTTTGCAATGCCGCCTTGGAGCATTGCTTTACATTCTGTTTTGTCCACCCAGCGGTACTCGGTATGTTCACCGCTCAGGTGGACATTTTCTTCTGTTGTCGAACAAAGATAGACGAGAAAAACCACCTTTTTTCCGTGAATGTTATCCATTGAAGCATACAAAATCCGTTCAGGAGTCACAGAAAGTCCTGTTTCCTCGAGAACTTCCCGCATGACTGCTTCCTCCAAAGTCTCATTTTCTTCCACAGCACCGCCCGGTCCCTCCCAGTTGCCAAAATCATCAGGATTTCGGCGAATTAACAGCGCTTTTCTAAGAGTGTGATTGAGCAGCAGTGTTTTTACGACGATATGAGCCTGCATAAGAGTTCTTCCTTTCCTGCGCAAAAATAGCGTGATTCATTTATAGCATTAATATAGCACAAAAGGACAAAAACTGGTAGAATGAATTTAGAAAATATTCATTATAAAGGACTGAAAGGACCGTAGATTTATGACATACATGGAAATAATATTGACTCAGGTCAGGAAAACAGACCTCGATCGAATAGTGGGCGGATACATAACATTTGATAAGTCGGATATCATTTCTTCACATTTTTTGCGGCGCAGTCCCATACAGGATAAACAATCCGTGGTCGAGATGGCATATTCAGATATAGAGAGCCTGAATGGGTATTTTCAGGATGCCCGCACCTGTAATATTTTTCTGAAAAAGCTTCTGATTGGTATGGAGATGAAAGATGTCTTTATCTGGATTGGCTGTGATGGTGAAGATTGCGATATAGAGCTTAGTTTTCTGGAAGAACAATTCCATTCAATGCAGAACAGTGAGCTGAAATGTAATTTACAGAAGCTGATTCAAAGGCTGATGCAATTTTATGACGATTTTCAGATAGGGGATATCATACTGGGCTATGAGCCTGCACAGGATGAAGACATGAAAGTTTTGGAAATAAAGAAAGGTCAGGTGATGTGTTTTAATGAGCATATCCACCGGTCCTCCGCTGCACAAGTGCTTTATGAGCTCGCGAAAGAAATTCATAAGAATTAGTCAACAGTTCTGGCGATAGAAAAAAGTATCAATGGATACACGGAATCACAAAGTGTGCTATAATAAAAATTATGATACACTATTGGTACTTGAAGCTAGGAGGATATGGATTATGGAACAAAGAGAAAACGGAGGAGTACAGACATTTGGCTGGGATGCGATTACGAAGGAATGTGAGCGGGTTTATCCAGACCAGAAGAACCCCAAACATTATGGCACGCTGATTAAATGGTGTCTGGGAGGAGAAGACCCGCTCGACGGTGTCAGCATCTATGATGGCGGGGAATACTGGCATTTCGTTACGTTTGGGTTGACGGAGTTATATGAAAAGGAGTCCGATGAAAAAGAAATCAGTGGTTATGGGATGGAATTTACATTCAAGCTAAAAAAGGATGCCTATGCGGATGAGGAGGCAGAAATACTATGTATCTGTAGCATCTTGCAGCAGATTGCGCGGATTACATTTACGTCAGGGGAATTGTTTCAGGCATATGAATACATTTACACTGGGCAGAAACAGGGGATTGATGTACAGAGGCAGTCCAATATTACAGGGTTTATTACGATTCCTGACAAGGAACTGCGGATAATCGAGACACCAAACGGAACCGTTTCATTTGTGGCGTTGATCGGTGTGACAGACAGCGAGCTGCTGGCTGTCCATGAACAGGGTGTCACGGTGGAGGAGCTGTACCAGAAGTTAGGCAGTGATGTGACGGATTATCACAGGGAAGCGGTAATTGTATAAAAATACATGATAAGGAACTGTAGGAAAATAACTGACGCATCTTGACTTGGCTATTTCTCCGATAGCACAGCACAAAAAGCCTCGCCGTAGCCCGCTACGCCTACGTTTTTTGTACTGCACTCTCGAAGAAATATCCTGCGCAATCTGCATCACTTATTTTTCTACAATTCCTAAGGGGGAAGGCTGCTGAAATGAATGAATATGTAAAAAATTTAAATCGTATAGAATTTGTAATTACCTATGCCTGTACAGGACGCTGTAAGCACTGCTCCGAGGGGGAGCATAGCGATGTGGGAAAACATATTGATGGCGATATGGCAGCATCTGTCGTGCGGGATGTCGCAGGGAGATATGATGTCACCTCGGTCATGACATTTGGCGGTGAGCCGCTGCTTTATCCAGAGACTGTATATGCAGTGCACGCGGCGGCAAAGGAACTGCATATTCCTAAGCGGCAGCTTATCACAAACGGATTTTTCAGCAAGGACGATATGATAATAAAACAGACTGCCCGGGAACTCGCACGCTGCGGTGTCAATGCAATTCTTCTCTCTGTGGATGCGTTTCATCAGGAAATAATACCACTTGTGCCAGTCATTGAATTTGCGGCAGAACTGAAACGGCTTGGCGTCTGGTTGCGTGTCCATCCTGTATGGCTTGTCGGTAGGGGGCACGATAATCCATACAACAGCCGTACAGTTGAATTACTGTCAGTGTTTGAATCCATGGGTATTCCGCAGTCAGATGGAAATGTGATTATTCCCACAGGAAATGCATTGAAATATCTGGGCGATTATTATGACATGGATAAAAACTATACCAGTCCTTACGAGGAAAATCCCATGGATATTCAGGCGGTATGCGTCGAGCCAGACGGTGGTCTGCTGGGCGGGAATATTTATGAGACGAATATACTGGACATACTGGATAGGTATGTGCCGTAAAAGACCCCCCGTTTACTCTATCCATCCCATTTTCCGTCCCATAATATCAGGACAATTCGGCGGTTCTGGAAGGCGTACTGTTTCGACATAGCCAAAGTACCCATCCTGATCTAAAGACATTGTCCGATCGACCCAATACTCTAACCAATCCAAAAAATGAAAAGGCTTTCCAGTTTCCCTGTCATACATGGGAACAATTCCAAAATCATTCGCCAAATCATAGTACCAAACTGTGCCATAAGTATCGGGGTCTTCACTATTGACCACCAAAACACTATACATTCCATCTCCTTCATGGCACAATGTCAACAGTCCTTGATTCGCAATGAAGGGTGTGCCTTCATCCCAAAAATAGTCCATTTCTTCTTCTGTCATATAAAGAAAATAGAGAATTGAGTTCAATGTATATGGAAAGGATTTCTCAACTAAAGGTTTCTCAGCTACACCTTCCGTTTGACAGAGTGGATACAACTCACCAAATGGCTGTTTCCCAGCACTGGCATAAGCAGTAATGAAACGTCGATAGTCATCCGGCAGACGGATACCTTTTTGTGCCTCGAAAGCTGCAACTTCCTCTTCTGTCAAGGGCGGCTCCCATACTGGTTCAAAAATTCCTTGCCCAAACCTCTTTTTTCTACCCCGAAGTTTCTCTATCTTGGACATAATACAAGCAATTCGTGCATCATACTGGTCATATATATTCATACAATGACATCTCCTAGACATCTCCTAACAATTCGCTATGTTTAGTTTCCCGATAAACTTGAATTTATAATATCTCGATTCTCTTTGTCGATGGCTTTATTATATCACTTCATCCCTCAAAATGAAATAGATTTCTTTGCACTTGATAAAACAAAATTGGATAGGTATGTGAGGGGGATTCCGTAGTAGTTTATAGCGCAAAAGGACAAAAATTGGTAAAATATATTGTATAAGAAAATTTGTATAAGAAATTTGTATAAGAAAACAGCGGACGCGAAAGAAATTCGTAAGAATTGGTCAACAGTTTTGAAAATAAAGGCTGATATAATCATATGAAAGCGTGAGGGAAAGCTCTATTTTAAGGAAGCGCACGCAAGGGAAAGGAGGCACTTAGGATGCCAAATACAAATATAATACAGACGAACCAGCTGACGAAAATCATTGACGGCAGGGAGCTTGTAAAGGATATCAGTCTCCATGTAAAAAAGGGGGAAATCTACGGGTTTCTGGGGCCAAATGGCGCGGGGAAGACGACGGTGATGAAGATGCTCACAAATCTCTGGAAACCGACTTCTGGGACGATCGAGCTGTTTGGGGAAACCTTGACGCCGACTTCTTATGAGGTGCTCAAGAGAATGGCAGGTATCATCGAGTTTCCGTGTTTTTATGAGCATATGAGCGGCAGGGAGAACCTCAGACTGCACTGTGAATATATGGGCTATCATACGCCCGGCAGTGTGGACTATGCTCTCAAGATGCTTGGGCTTTTGGAGGCAGGTGACCAGCAGGTGAAGCGGTATTCTCTGGGGATGAAGCAGCGCCTTGGCATCGCCCGCGCAATTCTTTGCAGACCAGAACTTTTGGTGCTTGACGAGCCGACAAATGGTCTCGACCCTGCTGGCATGAAATCGCTGCGGGATTTGTTCAAGATGCTGTGCGTGGAATATGGAATCACGATGATTATTTCCAGCCATATCCTCTCAGAGGTGGAGAGCATTGCGGACACAGTTGGCATTATTGCCCATGGTAGAATGATACGCGAAAGCTCCATGCAGGAGATTTCTGAGATGAATACCGTGTACATAGAGCTTTCCGCGGCGGATATAAAGTATGCGGCGTATGTGCTGGCTGACAAGCTGGACCTGAAGAATTTCAAGGTGGTTGACGAGCATCATATCCGCATCTATGACGACCAGATTCAGACAAGTGCGCTGTCAAAGACATTGGCATTAAACAACGTGGCAATTGATTTTATCGGCAGGAAATCGGAAAGTTTAGAAGATTATTTCCTGAAAATGACAGAGGAGGGTGCAAAGTGATGATGAAGCTGATTCGACTGGAATGGAAGAAAAATGATATTTTAAAGTATATCCGAAATGCGGTGATAACGACGGCGGCACTGCTGGTCTTTATACTGATGGCAGCGCGGGAACTGGAGACGCAGGAGACGGTAGCGTCTTATGGAAAAGGGATGCTGGACAGTTCGGTGGGGCTGTTTGTCCATATGTCCTACATTATTTTTACCGGCGTAATGATTGCGGCATATATTGTGGGCGCTTACGAAAAAAAGACCATGAACCTCATGTTTTCGTACCCTATTAAGCGCAGGAAGATTATTCTGGCAAAGGTTAGTGCGGTGTGGATTTTTAATTTTCTGGCAATGGTGTGCAGCAAGGCAGTGCTGTATCTTGTCCTCGTTTGGACAAAATCCTTCACAGGCATCACTGCTGTGGAAATTCAGATCGGGGAGCCGTCCTTCTGGCTCGAGGCTGTTCTTAGTTCGGTGGCGATGGTGAGCATCAGCTTTATTGCACTTCCGATTGGTTTGAAAATGAAGTCTTCCAAGGCGGCGATAGTCGCGTCGGTAGTCATTGTCTGCTTTACGCAGGGCAATATCGGCAAGGCGACCCTGATGAACAATATGCCATTTTATGCAATGCTGTTTTTGGCTGCCGTGGTGTCTGTCTATCTGTCGGTATTCAATGTGGAGACGAAAGATTTGCTATAGAATATACAGAGTTGTTCGCATTCACTTTTCGTCTTTATGCGCAGCATGGGGCGCGCGGCAAGTAGGGAAAGAAGGCTGGTATCAAAATTTTGTTTCATTATATAGTTGATTGTGGTAAGATAATGAAATATGGATTGAAGCTGCATGTGATAAAGGAAAGGACAACGAAAGAATGAAAATATTACTGGTAGAGGACGACGCGGAGATCAGCGAGATGCTGAAAAACTTTCTCATGACGGAAAATTTTGAGGTGGTGACTGCCTATGACGGGGAGAGTGCCTGCGAGAAATTTTTCGCGGATGAATACAGCATTGTATTATTGGATTTGATGATTCCCAAAAGGAACGGGATGGAGGTCATGAAGACCATCAGGGCATCCAGCACCGTGCCTATCATCATACTGTCCGCAAAGGATACAGACTCGGACAAGACACTGGGATTAGGGCTTGGGGCGGACGACTACGTCACCAAGCCGTTTTCCGTGACGGAGGTCCTCGCCAGAATCAAGGCAAACATCAGAAGAAGCACACAGTATACATCACTTGCAGCTGCGGAGGAGGACACGCTCACAAAAGGGGAATTGGTGCTGGGCCTGAATGCGTACTCGGTCATGAAAAACGGGCAGAAAGTCGAGCTGACAGCCAAGGAATTTGAAATCTTAAAACTTTTGATGAAGAATCCGAAGAAAGTTTACACAAAAGAGCAGCTCTATTCCCAGATTTGGAATGATGCCTATATGGGAGATGAAAATGCGGTCAACGTCCACATCAGCAGGCTACGCAACAAGATTGAGGACAATCCCCGTGACCCGAAGTACGTTGTCACTGTCTGGGGAATCGGCTATAAACTGGGGGAGGGAAAATGAACAGGGGAACACAGACAAAATTGCGGGAAATCACCAGCAAATTATCGGAAATTCTGGAGCAGGACACGGACGAGCAGGTGATGGTTTTCACGGATGACAGGACGCTCAAGGAGCTGTGCGGACAGATTAATCTGCTTTTGCTGGACAGGCAGAGGATGAAAGCGGAGTTCAGGAAGCAGGAAATCGCGTCGAAAAAGATGCTTTCCAATATTTCACATGATATCAAGACGCCGCTCACGGTGATTCTTGGATATCTGGAAATCATGCGCCTGCACGATTGTGAGGATGTGGCGCTGCAAAAGGTTGAGGCGAAGGCAAAGCAGGTGATGGAGCTGATTGATCAGTTTTTTACCTTGGCAAAGCTCGAAGCCGGAGACAAAAATATTGAGATGGTCAAATTAAATATCAATGAACTGTGCAGGGAAAATGTGCTTGGATATTATGAGCTTCTGATGCAGAAGGATTATGCAGTGGATATTATGATTCCAGAACAGCATATTTTGGTGCAGGGGGACGAGGATTCTGTCAACCGGATTCTTGGCAATCTGCTGTTAAATGCCATACGGTACGGCAGTGACGGAAAATATATCGGGCTTTTTCTGCGGGAAGAGCTGGATTTTGTCTATATTGATGTGGTGGACAAGGGAAAAGGGATAGAACCGCAGTTTGCAGCCAGCGTGTTTGAGCGGCTCTACACGATGGAGGACTCGCGCAACCGCAGTATACAAGGCAATGGTCTGGGACTTACCATTGCCAGAAATCTTGCAAGGCAGATGGGTGGCGACCTCCTGCTGCAAAGTGAACCGGGCGTGAGGACGGTGTTTACCGTGAAGCTGCGGCGGTATCCAAATAGATGAAAGGCGGTGAGTTACAATGAATATCATGTTGACTGTCAGCTACGCTATAGACATACCGCGCGACGCGTTTTTTCACGCAGACCATGGAGCGGTGAAGGAGGAAATTATGGAGCGGCTGGAAGCACTGTTTCCAAGAGAAATCACACTGACGGAGAATGCAGATGCCCATAGAACGCATTTAATCCACTATCCTTTGATTGAAAATAAAAATTCACTGCGGTGTGCTTCCTGCAAAACATGGCTGTACATGCCAGAAAAGGAATATTTGCCAGTATCTCTGGAATACTGCAAAATGATAAAGGGAATCCCACTGTGTCCTAGCTGTGCATGGGAGCTGGAAGCTGATCTAGAAAATGAGGCATTTGTCCAGAAACTGAAGAAAAAAATGTCAGAAAAATAGAGCCATTATATTTTATTTGCAGCCGCGTTCCATCAGAAAGTTTTTCGTTTCCTGAAAAGATGCCAATCCATAGTCGAAATAAAAAATCGCAATTTCCGAACAACTGAAATTAAAGCGGATATATCCGCCCATGCGCAGAAGAAATACTTTGCAGGTATATTCATCTTCAATCAGATAATCATAATCGAATGCTGCCTGAAACTGTTTTGCCATTTTGTGCAGATCTGATTTGTATTTATGTAAAAATAAATAATGAGCGCCCGCTGGTTCAAAATAATCATAGTCTTTCCAAGGCTCCGCGTAGAGCAGATCTGATATTTTGCGGATTGTATCGAGGAATGGCTCGTCATGAAATGGAAAGAAGGATATGATATCCGAGTGCCTTGGCAATAAAATATAACCATCGCGGTCTGGGTGTAGCGCGATGTAATCACCGTCTATACTATTTCCAATCACAATGCATTCTGCTGTCTGCGCCTTTGTGATCGGTGCATTTTCGTGTTCCCAGAAATCATACGCTGCATACTCTTTCAAAAGTTGAAAATCAGGGCAGTTGATGCAAATTACGCCGCCGTAGGTTCCGTCACCATAGGTTTTCATAAAGTCGCAATAGGGCTGCGGCAGCTTTAATCTGCTTTGAACATCAGGTGGAATCAGCTCCTGTTCGCTGAATAATTTTAATTGAGTGGATGTGCAGTACAAAATATCAACCTCCTTGCCTGTAAAAAGTTTTATATCTAAAGTATATCAGAATCCATATGGAAGATAAAGCGTATTTTTCATGAATCTGCTTTACAGACAGGACTGAAAAAGTTACAATAACTTTAAAGAGGCGGATGAATGCAATGGAGATTGGGTACTATTATCACATTTTAGAGATTGGTGTTTTATATGAAAAAGGAGGGCAAAGAGGGCGTTTCTGGCGATTTGGGGAACAGAAGCGTCTCGGAAAGGAAGCTTTATTCTGGCAGCGGATTTTAGAATACATTCAAATAGAAAAAACAGGTACAGACTGTTCAGAGAGGTTATTTGTAGATTTGGATAAGTTGTGTAGGAAGTATAGACTGCCCAATTATGAACGAATTTTACAGATGAAAGAGGAACTGTCAGACAGCCGGCACTTATATGAAGTAAATGAAAGGGAAGCACAAAGCGTTCATCATATCATAGCATGTTTGCTGACAGAGATAGAAAAGAATCTGACAGATTGGAACGGGAAAGCCCGCGTATATAGAATTATGGCGGTCATGCATCAATTCCCCAAAGTGATGCATGGGAAAGATGTTCTGAATGAAAACTGTTGTCAAATATCATACAAGCAGGCGTGTCGTTCTGCACAGGGATATATGAATCATGAGATGATAAGGATATGTGGGTGTGAGAAAATCTGATAAATTGGAGATGATTATAAAGCTATGCAGTGTCAGTATTATTTTATGTGCATGTGGTCGGGATACGCTGGTTCAAGAGGCAGACATTGAGCAATGGTCGTCTGTTCAGACAGCATCAGATGCCTGTGACAGCAGTGTTCAGAATACGAATGAGGCAGATTTGACGAGTGAGTCAGAGCAGACGAGGACTGACTCTGGATTGGCGGAGTGGAAACAGGCATATATTAATTATCTGGACAACTTTGCAAATGCGGATGTGTTTGCGTACAGCCTGATTTATGTAGATGATGATGAGATTCCTGAACTGGTAATAGAGAGCGGCTATAGCAAGGAAGGTATTCTGATAGATGGTGGTTGTCAGGCGCTGTTGACATTTCAAGACCATGAATTGGATGTGTGGAAGCCAGTTCGCAGTCGTTTCACTTATATTGAGAGAGGGAACTTGATCTGTCATGTATTTAATTCCAGAGAAGATGCATCATCTAATTTCGACAATGTATATACCATTGAAAATGGAAAGTGGGTTTATGCAGGCGGTGGCTATTGGGAGTGGAAGCAAAATGGGTTTGCATTTATAAAATATGAGGTTTGTGAATATTATTGGGATGAGGACGGAGTTGATATACAAGTCAGCAAAGAGGAATACAGCAGACGGCTCAATGCTATTTATCCAGAAGGAGCGGGAAAATATCCGCAGAATCATTATGGATTAGAGGAGATTTATTCTATTTTAAGGAATTGACCCTAAGGACAAGAAGATAAGGCGTAGATTTTTTGGAGCATTTTGAGGGTATCACTGATGGAGCAGAGGAGGGAAGCAGTGTGGAAATGAAAGCAAGGCTGCCAATGGGAATAGAGAGTTTTAAAGAAATACGCAGGCAGAAATTCTATTACGTAGACAAGACAGCACTGATTAGGGAATTATTAGAAAACTGGGGAAAAGTTACGCTCTTTACACGCCCAAGACGTTTTGGAAAGACCCTGAATATGAGTATGCTAAAGTGTTTTTTTGAGATTGGCAGTGATAAAGCACTGTTTGATGGACTTGAAATCTCGCGGGAAACACAGCTCTGTGAGGAGTATCAGGGAAAGTTTCCGGTGATATCCATTACATTAAAAGGGGCAACGGGGAGAACCTTTGATGAGGCGAAAAATATGCTGCGCCGATTGATTGGGAAAGAGGCGCAGCGGTTTCAGTTTCTGATGGAGAGCGACAAACTGACAGAACTGGAGCATCAGCAGTACAAAACGCTGATTCACATGAATGAAAAAGGCATTTTTGATATGGAAGATGAAGTGTTAAAGGATAGCCTGCTCACGCTTTCGCAGCTCTTAAAAAAGCATTATCAACAGGATGTTATCATACTGATTGACGAGTACGATGTACCGCTCGACAAGGCATACCAGTCAGGGTACTATGATGATATGGTGGATTTGATTCGAAGCTTGTTTGGCAATGCATTAAAGACAAATGACAGCCTTTATTTTGCAGTACTTACAGGGTGCCTTCGGATTTCAAGGGAGAGTATTTTCACGGGGCTCAATAATTTTAAGGTTTACACCGTAAAAGATGTGCGCTACAAAGAATACTTTGGTTTTACGGATGTAGAAGTCAGACAGATACTGGAATACTATGGTTTTTTAGCGCACTATGATGCTGTCAAAGAGTGGTATAATGGATATCTGTTTGGTAATACCAGTATTTATTGTCCGTGGGATGTGGTAAATTACTGTGGAGATCTGCGCGATGCGAGTGTGACAAGCCCGCAAAATTACTGGGTAAACACAAGCAGCAATGATATCATCCGGCGTTTTGTGAGCAAGGCAAACACCACGACCCGCGACGAGCTTGAACTGCTGATAGACGGCGGGAGTGTGAAAAAGATGATACGTCAGGAGCTGACATACAGAGATTTGGACTCCAGCATTGATAACCTTTGGAGTATTCTGTTCACGACGGGATATCTGACGCAGCGCGGTACCGAGTCTGGCGACTTGACAGAACTTGTCATTCCAAACAGGGAGATTCGCTGGATTTTTGTACAGCAGATTCGGGAGTGGTTTCGGGAGGAGTCGGTCAAGGATACCGAAAAACTGGAAAGGTTTTGCAGGGCATTTCAGGAAAATGACACTACAGCGATTGAGAAAGGCTTCAATGATTATCTCTGGAATACCATCAGCATACGTGACACAAGTGTCAGAAAGGAGATGAAAGAAAACTTTTATCACGGGATATTATTAGGACTTTTGGCATACATGGATGGGTGGCTGGTGAAATCAAATGCAGAGTCAGGAGAGGGCTACAGCGATATCAGCATAGAGATCAGACAGCGTGAAATCGGCATTGTCATAGAATTAAAATACGCCGAAGACGGAACATTTGAAGCGGGCTGTCAGGAGGCACTCCGGCAGATTCATGAGAGAAAGTATGAGAGCGCCTTAATAAAAAATGGACTTCATACCATTTATCGGTATGGGATTGCCTGCTATAAAAAGCGGTGCAAGGTGGTATCGGAGAGACTGGAAGTAAAAGCGTAGATTTGTTTCGCCGTAGCCCGCTGCGTCTGCGTTTTTGGACATGCATCTGCAAAGAAATATTTTGCGTAATTTGCATCACTTATTTTCCTACAATTTCTCAGTGTAAGAAAAAGCAATGCAAAACAGGACTTGCAACGAACAGGAAAAAGAATTTTATATTATAAAAGGCGGTTTAAAGTGGTGTCAAAGGGACTTAAAGTAAAACCGTAGATTCTCAAGAATATCACAGATAGAGTTCAAGGAGGGAAGCAGTGTGGAAATGAAAACAAGGCTGCCAATGGGAATAGAGAGTTTTAAAGAAATACGCAGACAGAAATTCTATTATGTAGACAAGACAGCACTGATTAGGGAATTATTAGAAAACTGGGGAAAAGTTACGCTCTTTACACGCCCAAGACGTTTTGGAAAGACCCTGAATATGAGTATGCTAAAGTGTTTTTTTGAGATTGGCAGTGATAAAGCACTGTTTGATGGACTTGAAATCTCGCGGGAAACACAGCTCTGTGAGGAGTATCAGGGAAAGTTTCCGGTGATATCCATTACATTAAAAGGGGCAACGGGGAGAACCTTTGATGAGGCGAAAAATATGCTGCGCCGATTGATTGGGAAAGAGGCGCAGCGGTTTCAGTTTCTGATGGAGAGCGACAAACTGACAGAACTGGAGCATCAGCAGTACAAAACGCTGATTCACATGAATGAAAAAGGCATTTTTGATATGGAAGATGAAGTGTTAAAGGATAGCCTGCTCACGCTTTCGCAGCTCTTAAAAAAGCATTATCAACAGGATGTTATCATACTGATTGACGAGTACGATGTACCGCTCGACAAGGCATACCAGTCAGGGTACTATGATGATATGGTGGATTTGATTCGAAGCTTGTTTGGCAATGCATTAAAGACAAATGACAGCCTTTATTTTGCAGTACTTACAGGGTGCCTTCGGATTTCAAGGGAGAGTATTTTCACGGGGCTCAATAATTTTAAGGTTTACACCGTAAAAGATGTGCGCTACAAAGAATACTTTGGTTTTACGGATGTAGAAGTCAGACAGATACTGGAATACTATGGTTTTTTAGCGCACTATGATGCTGTCAAAGAGTGGTATAATGGATATCTGTTTGGTAATACCAGTATTTATTGTCCGTGGGATGTGGTAAATTACTGTGGAGATCTGCGCGATGCGAGTGTGACAAGCCCGCAAAATTACTGGGTAAACACAAGCAGCAATGATATCATCCGGCGTTTTGTGAGCAAGGCAAACACCACGACCCGCGACGAGCTTGAACTGCTGATAGACGGCGGGAGTGTGAAAAAGATGATACGTCAGGAGCTGACATACAGAGATTTGGACTCCAGCATTGATAACCTTTGGAGTATTCTGTTCACGACGGGATATCTGACGCAGCGCGGTACCGAGTCTGGCGACTTGACAGAACTTGTCATTCCAAACAGGGAGATTCGCTGGATTTTTGTACAGCAGATTCGGGAGTGGTTTCGGGAGGAGTCGGTCAAGGATACCGAAAAACTGGAAAGGTTTTGCAGGGCATTTCAGGAAAATGACACTACAGCGATTGAGAAAGGCTTCAATGATTATCTCTGGAATACCATCAGCATACGTGACACGAGTGTCAGAAAAGAGATGAAAGAAAATTTTTATCATGGGATATTATTAGGGCTTTTGGCATATATGGATGGATGGCTGGTGAAATCAAATGCAGAGTCAGGAGAAGGCTACAGCGATATCAGCATAGAAATCAGACAGCATGAAATCGGCATTGTCATTGAATTAAAATACGCAGAAGACGGAGCCTTTGAAGCGGGCTGTCAGGAAGCGCTTCGGCAGATTCATGAGAAAGAGTATGAGAGCGCCTTAATAAAAAATGGACTTCATACTATTTACCGGTATGGAATTGCGTGCTATAAAAAGCGGTGCAAGGTGGTGTCAGAGAGCCTTGAAGTAAAACCATAGACTTTTATGGGACTGTGTGCTGTAAAAAACGGTACAAAGTGGTGTTGTAAATACTGGATAAAGAGCAGACTTTCATAAGATTACATGCTGTAAAAACAAGTTTCGTAAGATGGAGGCCTGAAATGAAATACGTACAAATAGAATGCGATAAAGAGGAGTTATGGACGGAATTAGGCGGAGACGATCATGCAATCAGGCAGATTATAATGGAATTAGACGAAGACGATTATGCAGTCAGGCAGATGATTGTGGATGAAAATAATGAATATCATTATTCTTGTCTGGAGGATTGTCTGGCAGAGGGACAAGTGCATGAAGATGAGATGGATGAAAAGATGATAGATTTGCCCTCTCAGGTGTTTGAAACGATGTGGGATACGGTTTTGAAAAAGTATCAAAATCAATGGAGCAGGCTGATCGAAAAATACCCAATCGGAACACGTGTTCAAGGCATCTTTGTCTACAACTACCCGCAAGGGGCAATTATCAAAGGGGAAGATTTTATTGCAGTGTACAAAGGCGATGCACCGTTTATTCCGCACAAAGAAGTCTGCTATCAGGTTCTGTCATATGATCACTGTAATATGTGGCTTGTCGTGGGGTGAGGCGGAATTTGAGTATAGACAAAAGAAAGCAAATTATGTCGGGACGGATGGGCGCAGGTCTTGTATACTGTAATCACAGCGAAGGAGGCAGATCAGCATGGAATGGACAGAGGCAATCAGGGAGGCAGTCCGTTATATTGAAAATCATCTTACAGAAGAAATTACAATGTATGATGTGGCAGCGCACGTCAATATTTCCCCGTTTTATTTTCATAAGGGATTTAGCATCTTGTGCGGGTATTCTATAACCGAATATATCAGAAACCGCAGGCTGGCACTTGCCGGAGAGGAGCTGATTGGCAGTGATGCCACCGTGACGGCGCTTGCGATGAAATATGGATATGATTCTCCTGACAGCTTTGCAAAGGCATTTACCCGGTTTCACGGATATTCGCCATCTGTCGTGCGCAGGGACAAAACCATGCTCAAGGCGTTTGCCCCGCTGCAATTAACAATATCTTTGAAAGGTGGTTATGCGATGGATTACAAAATTACAGACAAAGCGGCTTTTACAGTGCTGGCGGCGTCCAAGGTGTTTGATTATGAAAATGCAAAACAGGAGATTCCTGCATTCTGGCAGGAGCACTACACTTCTGGCAGAGGGAACGATGTGTGCGGAATGTTTGGAATCAACATCGACCCGCAGATGGGAAATGAGCACTTTGAATATCTGATTGCGGACGTCTACAATCCGTCAGTGGAGATTCCAGAAGGTTTAGAAGTGCGGACAATTCCAGCGTTTACATGGGCAGTTTTCCCGTGTAAAGGCGCACTTCCACAGGCTTTGCAGGGTGTCAATGAGAAGATCTTCTCCGAATGGCTTCCGGCGCTGCATGATTATGAGTTTGCAGCAGGGTATTGCGTCGAGATGTATGATGCGCCGGACAAGTATCCCAATGGAACGAATGACGAAAACTATTATACAGAAATCTGGCTTCCGGTCAAAAAGAAGCATTAGCTCTTCCGCATATAAAGAAAATCCATCTGTACCAGTTTCTTTCCGTTAGGCAGAGGATATTCTTTTTCTGAGAGACATTGGTAACTGATCTTGGACAGGATTTGTCTTAATTCATGCATTTCAATCTGGTGATGAACGCGGTTTAGTTCGTCAAACGAGTGAACATAGGGTGAATCTGAGACAAATCCGTCGTCTGTATTGACTTGGATGCCACAGGAGATATAGTTGGGCTTTACCTGTTTGATTACGTCCTGAAAACAGGCATACCCTATGTATTCAACCAGCAGATTTGCAATGACCAGTGAACACGAGGGCAGTTTTGCGGATTCGGTGGTAAGGTCAAGGCACAGGCATTGTAATGTGCCGTTCAGGTTTGCGAATCTTTTCTGGACTTCCAGCAGGTATGCAGAGTTGAGATCGACCGCATAAACAGTACGATACTGTCTGGTGCAGATATGCTCTAGCCCGTTGCCTCCTGCGATGCCCAGAATCATTGCACTGTGCGCAGGAAAAGTGTTTAATTGTTCTTTCATCATGCAGTTTAGTGTCTGGAGCTGCATGACAGCGTCTGATTTCATATGATTTTCATAGTCTGATAATTTAATTGATTTCCATGGATTTTCCATAATATTATTCCTTTTCATGTACAGCCCCGTGCAGAGTATCTATGTAATGATTATTTATACTCTCGATAAAATGTTCTATCTCTCTATTCACCTGTTTTGGATTGTCTCCATTGGCGAAATGTTTCGCATTTTTGATATAATGCAGCGTGTAACCTGTCTGTTTTGCCCACACTTGGCAATAAGATTTTACTTTGCCAGTGCGGTCTTGGTCTCCCACAAGAATCAATACGGGAAATGAGAAATGAATGTCTTTGTTTTCGCGGGCAAAATATTCATATGCAATCCGCATTTGTTCAATGATGTCAGATTTGGAAAGCGGCGCTAACATAGCGTGCATTTTCTGGTAGGAATAGTGTGTTTTGGAAACAGACCATGCCATACTTGTCCGCAGAAGGGCAGCAGGAAACCAGTTTGCCATCCGCGCCGCCTGTTTCAGCCACCATAAGTCGGATTTGGAGTAGTACTGCAAGCCTATTGGGGTGGTATCTAACGCCACAAAACCCTTCACCATATCGGGATATCGGGCAGCAAAGTGCTGGCTTGGATATCCGCCCATTGACATTCCGACCAGAATGACTTTTGGAATCTTCTCTGATTGTAAGATATCATACAATATATTCGCCGTATCATCATAGGAGAAATTTTTGTAAGGTCTGGACAGTCCATGCATGGGAACGTCCCAAAAGATCGTTACATATTTTGGGGAAAAATATGCAGCCTGCTTTGCAAACATGGTATGGTCGGCTGTCAGACCGTGGGTAAAAACAATGCAGTCTGCATCCTTTTCCGTTTGATTAATCCAATAATGAACGGTTCCACCCTGTGCCAATAATTTTTTATGATTCATTGTCTGCCCTCCGCGTTTATTTTCATTTGTAAGATCTTAGATATAGTATATACTTGTTGAGCACTTTTGGGAAGAGGAATGACAAAAGTATGGAGTTGATAATCTTAGCGTTTGCAGGTATAGTGTAATCATGGCATTGATGAAAAAGGGTGTAAAAAGGAAGGAGGATGTGTTCTATGGAGAACTGTGACAGGCTAAAGGGCGGTTTGTATGGACTGTTGATTGGCGATGCGCTGGGGGTCCCGTATGAATTTCATTCAGCGGACCAGATTCCACCTTATGACAAAATTGAGATGATACCGCCGCAGGGGTTTCGCAGGACGTATACGGGTGTTGCGCCGGGGACATGGTCGGACGATGGCGCGCAGGCGCTTTGTCTGCTGGACAGTCTTATGACCTGCGGGTCATTTCAGTTAAAGGATTTTTCGGACAGACTGTTATCATGGTATCAGGAAGGCTTGTGGGCGGTGGATGGGAAGGTATTTGACATTGGCATACAGACAAGCATGGCACTGGATGCTTACAGGAGAGGGAAAACGCCGGAAGAGTGTGGCATGATACGTCCTGACGGCAAAGGAAACGGCGCGCTGATGCGCGTGCTGCCGCTTGCGCTCTGGCATACAGGGACAGAGCACGAATTGGTTTTGGATGCCCATGCGCAGTGTGTTATTACACATGGAAATCCGTGCAATCAAGTATGCTGTGCATTGTACTGCCTTGTGGCGCGTTTTCTGCTGAAAGGAGCAGCGGTTCAGCCTGCCGTCGAGAAGGCAGTTTTCGTATTGCGTGAAATCTATGAAGAAATGCCGGTGTATGCACAGGAGCTGGAATGGAGTGTGCGTCCGCAGGAACCTTGGATTGGACAAGGGTCTGGCTATGTGGTGGATTGTCTGCGCAGTGCATTGATGATTCTGCTTCGCGCTGAAAGTTATGAGGAGGCTGTGAAGCAGGCGGTCCAGTTGGGCGGCGACACGGATACGACGGCATGTGTCACGGGTGGTCTTGCCGGGGTTTTATTCGGATTTGATGCGATTCCAAAGCGCTGGTATGAGGCGCTGCGGGGGAAGGAAGATGTAAAACGCTACTTTAATGAATAGGAAGGGCGGACCTGCATGGATGTGTATATTCATGCGGGAGGAGAAAATTTGTGTTGCATAATCTAATAGCGTGTGATATACTATCAAAGTGTGCTGGGATTATGCAGCACACGGACAGCGGATACCCAGTGTCGGGACACTCCGACCCAGACTTGGTATACTGCGGTTTACAGATTGAATTAAAATGGAGGATTTTACAATGATTTCTAAGGAAAAAAAGCAGGCAATTATCGCTGAGTATGGCAGAAAGCCCGGAGACACGGGTTCACCTGAGGTACAGATTGCAATTCTGACAGCAAGGATTCAGGAGTTAACGGAGCATTTGAAGAACAATCAGAAGGATCATCACTCAAGACGCGGTCTTTTGAAGATGGTTGGTCAGAGACGTGGTCTACTTGATTACTTAAAGGGAACTGACATTGAGGGATATCGTACCCTTATTGAGAAGCTTGGTATCAGAAAGTAATTTTTGAAGGGGCGGAAATATCCGCTCCTTTCTATACATTCTAGGTTTGTTCGGTTTCTGCGGCAGAACAGCGCGGTGAGGCTTAATTTTAAGAAGCATAAATAAGAGACTTGAATAGAAGTTTGGCTCGAGACCGCTGAAAAGTCTATGAGGCATCGTAAATTTTTCAGTAGTTTCGACGGACTCTGTTCAGGTAGTACTCTTGCAGAAATGAACGTGTATAACTGAGGGATGTTCTTTGGCAAACAGGAGTTTTTTAGAACAGGAGGATGGAAGTTGTATGGAATATATGACATTCAGTGAAAAGAAAGACAAGTCCTACAAGTCTTATAGTATGGAACTTGCAGGACGCACATTGACAATTGATATTGGAAGAGTGGCAGCGCAGGCAAACGGAGCAGCGCTGATGCACTACGGGGATACGACAGTGCTCTGTACTGCTACCGCATCGGAAAAGCCCAGAGACGGGATTGATTTCTTCCCGCTTTCTGTGGAGTATGAGGAGAAGCTATACTCTGTGGGCAAGATTCCGGGAGGCTTTAACAAGAGAGAGGGAAAGGCGGGCGAGAATGCCATCCTGACAAGCCGCGTGATTGACAGACCCATGCGCCCGCTGTTTCCTAAGGATTACAGAAATGATGTGACTTTGAACAACATGGTTATGAGTGTTGACCCAGAGTGCCGTCCAGAGCTGGTTGCCATGCTTGGCTCTGCGATTGTTACTTCGATCTCTGATATTCCGTTTGATGGCCCTTGTGCGACCACGCAGATGGGACTGGTTGACGGAGCATTTGTGATAAATCCGAATCAGGAGCAGTGGAAAAACGGTGATTTGCAGCTTACAGTGGCATCTACAAGCCAGAAGGTTATCATGATCGAAGCCGGCGCTAATGAAGTGCCAGAGGACAAGATGATTGAGGCGATCTATAAGTGCCATGAGATGAACCAGACAATTATCGCGTTTATCAATCAGATTGTGGCAGAGGTTGGAAAGGCAAAGCATTCCTATACAAGCTGTGCGATTCCTGAGGAGATGTTTGCGAAGATGAAGGAGATTGTACCGCCAGAGGAGATGGAGGGTGCTGTCTTTACAGATGAAAAGCAGGTGAGAGAGGAGAATATCCGCCAGATTACAGAGAAGCTTGAGGAGGCATTTGCAGAGAACGAGGAGTGGCTTGCGATTCTGGGAGAGGCTATTTACCAGTATCAGAAAAAGACCGTCCGCAAGATGATTTTAAAAGACCATAAGCGTCCTGACGGCCGTGCAGTCACACAGATTCGGCCTCTTGCGGCTGAGATTGACCTGATTCCAAGAGTACATGGCTCAGCGATGTTTACACGCGGACAGACACAGATTTGTACCGTGACGACACTGGCGCCATTGTCAGAGGTTCAGAAGATTGACGGTCTTGACGAGAATGAGACTGCAAAGCGGTATATGCATCACTATAATTTCCCTTCATACTCTGTAGGAGAGACAAAGCCGTCAAGAGGACCGGGAAGGCGTGAGATCGGACATGGCGCGCTGGCTGAGAAAGCGCTTGTACCTGTGATTCCGTCAGAAGAAGAGTTTCCATATGCGATTCGCACTGTGTCAGAGACTTTTGAGTCAAACGGTTCTACATCGCAGGGATCGATCTGTGCATCAACCATGTCACTGATGGCGGCTGGTGTACCGATTAAGAAGCCGGTAGCGGGTATTTCCTGCGGACTGGTGACAGGCGAGACAGATGATGATTATATTGTACTGACAGATATTCAGGGACTCGAGGATTTCTTTGGGGATATGGACTTTAAGGTTGCCGGAACAAAAGACGGCATCACGGCAATTCAGATGGATATTAAGATTCACGGTCTCACCAGACCGATTGTCGAGGAGGCAATTGCCAAGACAAGGGATGCCAGAATGTATATTCTGAATGAGATTATGCTTCCGTGCATCAGCCAGCCAAGACCGACTGTCGGCGAGTACGCACCTAAGATTATCCAGACGAGGATTGACCCGGAGAAGATTGGCGACGTGGTTGGGCAGAGAGGCAAGACCATCAATACCATCATCGAGCAGACGGGTGTAAAGATCGACATTTCAGATGACGGATTCGTAAGCATCTGTGGCACAGACCAGAAGATGATGGACAAGGCGTGCGAGATGATCAAGATTATCACGACAGATTTTGAGGCGGGCCAAGTATTTAAGGGCAAGGTAGTCAGCATCAAAGAGTTTGGTGCTTTCCTTGAGTTTGCACCCGGAAAAGAGGGCATGGTTCATATTTCCAAGATAGCGAAGGAGCGCATCAATCATGTTGAGGATGTGCTGACGCTAGGGGATGTTGTTACTGTTGTATGCCTTGGCAGAGATAAGATGGGACGCATCAGCTTCTCTATGAAGGATGTAGCGCAGCAGTAATCGGATAGAATTAAAAAATGGCGTAAATCAGGGAGACACTTCATTGTAAAGAATTGTCTCCCTGTCTGTTTTCCAAGAGCTGGGATTCTCGGCAATTGGATAGAAAAGGTAGCAGGTTTGATATGATATATAGGAGGATGGGAGCAGATGAACATCTATTATATAGGGGGCTCTCCATGCAGCGGCAAAAGTACAGTGGCAGAGCTTCTTGCGGCAAAGTATCATTTATACTATTTTAAGGTGGATGATTTCTTGGACAAGTATACTCAGATGGGGGCGGCAAGAGGGTGTGAAATCTGTAAAAAGCAGACCTGTATGAGGGCGGAGGAGATTTGGATGAGAGCGCCTTTGGTGCAGTGCAGCGAGGAAATCGCCTATTATAAAGAAATATTTTCGTTTATACGGGAGGATTTGGGGAAGCTGAAAGCAGATAATGTGATCACAGAAGGCGCGGCATATCTGCCCGAACTGATGAAGCAGTTTCATATTTCCAAAGACAGATATGTGTCGGTGACGCCGTCTAAAGAATTTCAAGTCTCTCATTACAGCAAAAGAGAGTGGGTTCCCTCTGTATTGTCAGGCTGTACAGATCAGGAAAAAGCGTTTTCAAACTGGATGGACAGAGATGTTTTGTTTGCCTTGGAGGTACAGAAACAGTGCAGGGAGGAAAATTACTGTTCTATCGTCAATGATGGAACGCTCGAATTAGCGCAGCTTGCCAGCAATGTTGAAGAAGTGTTTCGAATTTCTTGAATTTTCTGAAATGCCATAGTATAATAAAATGCGTACGTGTAAAAAGAGTACATCACATACGAGGAGGAAGAACCAATGGATATCAAAGAGCAGATTAATAAGGTTGTGGAGGAGATCTCCAAGAATCCCAATATTAAGGAGCAGTTTGAAAAGGAACCGGTAAAACTTATCGAGAAGATGATTGGCGTGGATTTGCCCGATGAGATTGTCATGAAGATCATCGACGGTGTAAAGGCAAAACTGACGTTAGACGGCGCTGCCAAAGTGACAGATGCACTAAAGGGAATTTTTGGATAAAAATTTGAAATAAAAGCTGGGAAAATCACTGATCGTTCAGATGGTTTTCCTGTTTTTTTGTTTGAAAACAAAATTGAAACCTTCCGCGCAGTTGTTACCCTATATAAGTGAAGGGAACAAAAAATCCCTGACCCGGTACGACACAGTGCCATGGATATCCAATATACTTTAATACCGGAGGAGAACAATGAAACAAGAAGAACTGGAACTTTATATGGATACATACGGCAAGGATTTATATTCGTTTTGCTGTTGTGTGACGCGGAACCGTCAAGAGGCAGATGATTTGTATCAGGATACGTTTCTTAAAGTATATGAGATGGGGGAGAAACTGGAAATTACGACAAATCCCAAAAGCTATTTGATGGGGGGTGCATATAATCTATATCGCAATGTGAAGAGAAAGCGCTCTGTGAGAAAGCGGATTGTGGGCGTCTGTGTACCGCTGGATGAAACCGCAGAGCAGATTCCGATGGAGGGACAACTGACGGAAGACCTGATGATTTCCAGAGAAGAATGCCGGATCGTGCGGGAGGCGGTCAGGAAGCTGCCGGACAAATATCGGCTTCCGATTCTCTTATTTTATATGGAAGAGCTGTCACAGGCGGAGATCGCGGCGCTGTTAAACATTTCTGAGAGTGCGGTAAAGACAAGAGTGTACAGGGCAAAGAATATATTGAGGGAAAAGTTGGAGGGGCTTTTATGAAAGATCATATAGATTCATTATTGGAACAGGCGTTGGCACCGCTGGAACTGCCGGAACAGAAATTAAATGACCAGATTCTTCGCAAGGTAAAGGAGAGACAGGATATGAAACAGGAACAGGTACGTTACAGCAGAAGGATGTCTGCGGCGGCATTGGTGGCAGTGGGGATATTATTATTGTGTTCTAGTACGGCATTTGCAGTGTATAAGTATCTGACACCCGCAGAGGTGGTGACAGAGATCAATGACAATGCGCTGCAAAAGGCATTTCTCAGTGAGGATGCCATATTCGTGAACGAGACACAGGAGAGCGGCGGGTACAAGGTCACGCTGATGGGAAGCGTGGCAGGCAGGAATATCAGCGATTTTCTGATGGAAACCGGAAAAGGAGAAGTACTTGAGGACAGAATCTATACGATTATCACGATTGAACGCGCTGACGGCACGCCGATGCCGGACACAAGCTCTGACGAGTATGGAAAAGAGTGTTTCTTTGCCTCTCATTATATCGGCGGGCTAGATCCCAGTGTCTACAGTATGATGAGTATGAATGGCGGTTATACAGAGTTTGTCAGCAATGGCATCCGATATCGGGTTTTGGATATGGACAATATTGAGATGTTTGCGGACAGGGGGATCTATGTGGGTGTCAATTCCGGCAGTTTTTATGACCGCAGTGCGTATGTCTATGATGAAAGTACTGGCAGAATGAGCCGTAATGAGGGCTATACGGGGGTTAATGCGCTGTTTCATCTGCCTGTGGACGAGAGCAAGGCAGATCCTCAGGCGGCGGAGGCGTACTTAAAGGCATTCGAACAGTCCATGAATGAACCGGATGAGCCGATTGAGAAGAGCGAGTCGGATTTGGAGGTTGATCAGTTTATGGAGCTGCTGACGCCGGAAAATATTGACGAGTATGCAGAGCCTGTCGAGGAGACAAGGCAGGTGTGCACGGTTGGCGAGGATGGACTGGTGTACTACGCCTATGAGCTGGAGGATGGCAGGGCGGCAAACGGCAGCGTTCTCTTAGATGGAATGTTTGCGGATAACAAGTCAGGAACAAAGGCGATAGCAGGATGCAGTAGTAATGGCACCGGGGTGGCAGGACTGGATATTGATGTCTTTATCTTAAATGAAGATGGGACGATTACCTTTGTGCTTTATCAGCCGCACAAGGATGTGACTGTGTCAGGTGCAAATTAGGCAGGGTGCAGTAAAAGCAGAGAATGTATCACTTTGTCAGTGGTCAATTCTCTGCTTTAATAGTTTGTAATCAATATTTCTTTGACTTTTCTTTTTGGATATTGTTTAAATACATTGAAGCGATAGACTGATAATGATATAATAGATGAAAATAGAAATGATTTTGAGCGTTGCTTATATGAAAAGCTAAGGAGTGATGTTGTACGCGGAAATTAAAGGTATACTTGGATACTTCCGTTATCAGCCATTTGATGCAGGAAGATGTCCCTGAAAAAATGGCAGATACAAGACGGTTATGGGAAATGTTTAAGGATGGTAAATATGATGTGTATTTATCCACGGTAACATTAAGAGAAATAGAGAAATGTTCGGAACCAAAGAAAACACAGTTTATTGACTGGCTTAATGAGATACAATTTACAACATTGGATATTACGGAAGATGTTACAATTGTGGCAAATAAAATTATTGAAATGGGAATTCTGACACGAAAGAGTTTTGATGATTGTCAACATATAGGAGCAGCAATCGTAAATGAATGTGATTGCATTATTTCATGGAATTTTAGGCATATTGTAAATGTAAAGACAATTAGAGGTGTAAGGGCAATTACAAATTTGGAAGGATACAAGATGATAGAGCTATGGAATCCTTCTGTATTATTGGAAAGTGAGGGGTAGTATGATTGCAAAACCGGATATTAGCCCAGATTTTACTATTGATGATATTTATAAAATACGAGAGTATCATTATGAGCTTACTAAGGATATGACAACACAGGAAAGAATTAATTTTTATAATGAAGGCGGAAGAGCTTTTTTGGCAGAGATGGAAAAAAGAAAAAGGCAGAAAGCAGCAGCGAATAATAAGTTTCTGACTTAGAAATATCTCTACAGATGCTGATAAATCAAGTTTTTCTGGAAATGAAGGATGAACTGTTACTCAGAAACTTAATATTCATTGTACTAGGTAACTTTTGTAAGGCGGATTTCTGTTGCATGGAATCCGTCTTTGTCAAATTTGCCCTTCATTTCGACAGTCATTTGCAGTTTCAATTTCTACGCTCTCGGAATTGTGGTATAATGAGAAAATGATAAATCAAAATATGGGAAAAGGAGCAAATGGCTATGTCTAAAGCAGAAAATAATGTTTATCGTGTTAAAACAGATGGTTTTCATGGTGAACTGTTCCTACCAGTGGAGAACAAATATCCGGGGAAAGCACTAATTTGTTTCAGCGGCAGCGATGGAAAATTTGAACTGTCCCGTATGCTGGCAAGTGTTTTTCAATCTCATGGGCTGACCGCTTTGGCACTGGCCTATGTGATGGAGGAGGGACTGCCCAAACAATTCTCTTGTATTCCTGTTGATTTATTGGAAGCAGCCGCAAAACGGTTACATGATATGGGATATAAAAAGGTAGGGTTGTGGGGTATCTCAAAGGGAGCAGAACTGGCGCTGACGGCGGGAAGCCTTTTGCCGGGGCTTGTCAATGCGGTGATAGCGGTTGCGCCCATGAATACCGTATGTCAAGGATTTACCATGGAAAAAGGTATCTCTATTGCGCCGGGAAGTAGTTGGAGTTTCCATGGGAAAGAAGTTCCTTATACCGCTTACGGACTGGAGAAATTTCCTTTCGGTCATGTGGTGTGGAAAAGCGTCCGGGCAAGGGAATTAACCATGTATGACCTTTACCTGCCTCTTGTGCAGCATCCCAACCCCGCCGCAGTTATCCAAGCTGAGAAAATTACCGGTCCTGTCCTGCTGATTTCCTCTAAAATGGATACCATGTGGCCATCAGAACTTGCGGCAAAACAGGTTATGAAGCGATTGCAGGATTATGATTTTCCATACTTTTACCAGCATTTGAGTTATGATTACGGTGGGCATTTGTTTGTTCCAATGGAATTGCGGCTGACAAAGTTTTTCAAAGGTGACCGATGGAAAAATAAAGAGCAAGGACGGAAAGCCCGAATGGATTCACTTATGAAAACACTGGAATTTGTTTCCCGGTGGTGAACAGCATGGCATTGAACGTGATTGGAGGGCAGGAAAGCAGTACCAATTGAAAAAAATCCTATATTGTGGTAGGATAAAATTGGAAAGTAACATGTGTGGGTAAAAACAGTTTTGGAAGGAATATAAGTATGAATAAGAAGTTGGAGAATATTGTTAATAATCTGGATCTGATAAGACAGCTCTACGATAAGGAAGTGATTATTTCTGTTATAGATAAAGACCATATTGTGCAGGGCTTTTCACTGCCACCGGGACTGCCCCCGCAGATGCCGATTGGTTCCGTGTTTGAAGATCCGAGTGGTATTTTTGATGAGGTTGTGGCAAAAGGGATTACAAAACACAACTATTTGCCAAAGGAGGTTATGGGCTTTCCGGTTGAAGGAAATCTGGTACCTGTGAAAGATGGCGGGGAGGTAGTGGGCTGCGTAATATGTTCTTATTCTGTGGAGAGCAAAGAGAAGGTTCGTGAGATTGCTGAAAAGTTCCGCCAGTCGATTCAGGAAATTGATGATTCTGTACAGGATGTTATTGTCGGAATCGAGACTTTGTTTCGTATGTTGACAAATATGAATGAGGTGACTTCCGATGTGGAAAAAGATGTCAATGAGGCATCAGGTGTTGTGAATAAAATCAGTAACAATGCATCGCATTCCAACATACTTGCATTGAATGCATCAATCGAGGCAGCACGAAGCGGGGAGGCGGGAAAAGGATTCGCGGTTGTTGCGACGGAGATGGGGAAACTGGCAAAGGATAGCGGCAGCTCCGCGACTGAGATTAAGACAACTCTTTCAGCAATTGTGAATCATCTGCAATCCATTACACAGTCTATTACGGAAGCGAATGATGTGGCAAAGAGTCATATGGATAATATCAATTCAATCAAAGGGATACTGGAATACACGGTTTCCGTTGCGCGCGAACTGGAGAATGATGTAAAACTATAGGGAATCATGAACTACATAGTCTGCACTTAAGGAACTGTTAATCAATTGATATTTATATTATAAGCTGACATGCTGTTGTCATATTTTATCTGATATAATGTAGTTATACTGGCGGTCAAAAAGACTGACCGCTCAGTATAAAGTTATGCGGTTGTGTATTTATATGGGTATTAAAACTATATTATGGAAAAGGAGAATAAAATATGGCAAGACCAACAACAAAAAAAGATTTGATTGAGGCTTCAAACAGTGGATATGAAAGCCTGATGGCATTTATTGATTCGATGACAGAGCAGGAGCTGGAAACTTCCTTTGACTTTTCGGGGGACGAAAAGAAAAAGGAGGCGCACTGGCAGCGCGACAAGAATCTGCGGGATGTGCTGGTACATCTGCATGAGTGGCATAACCTGACACTGGACTGGGTGCCGTCAAACCAGAAGGGTGAGGCGAAACCGTTTCTGCCCAAACCCTACAATTGGAAGACGTATGGCCAGTTAAATGTGTTTTTCTGGAAGAAACATCAGAATACGACGCTTGAGGAGGCAAAGGAAATGCTCGAACAGTCCCATCGGGAAATCATGCAGCTTGCGGAGGGCTTTACGAACGAGGAGCTGTTTGCAAAGGGCGTCTTTGACTGGGTGGGTAACAGCGCCCTTGGCTCTTATTTTGTGAGCAATACGTCGAGCCACTACGCGTGGGCATTAAAAAAGCTCAAGGCGCATCGGAAAAATTGTAAGGCTGGGGGTTGACAAGCGGCAGAAGAACTTCTATAATGACAGTAAATTGGAATAACAGGAAATCTTAGATGAGAGAGGTGAGAGGATGCGGAGATAATCTACTTTTGAGAACATGAGATGGACTTTTGAACTGTTTTTCATGTTGCCAGAAGTGGATTATGTTTCGCATAACCTCTTTTTTTCGTGCAATTTTATGTGTCTGTATGCATTAGGGGAAGCGGGACATTATCCGAAATCATCTGGCAGCAGGTGATTTAGGGAGGGATTGCAATATGGCGCAGATACAGGTATCGAATTTAACATTTTCATATGAGGGCAGCAGTGATACAATTTTTGACCAGATGTCCTTTACAATTGACACGGACTGGAAACTTGGGCTGATTGGACGCAACGGGAAAGGGAAGACTACATTCCTAAATCTGCTGCTTGGCAGATATGAATATACAGGAACCATTCACACATCAACAATATTTGATTATTTCCCATATCAGATTCCTGAGACGTGGCGGTCGAAGTGCGGCGCAGAGCTTTTGACATGCATGAAGCCAGACTGCGAACAGTGGCGCGTTCTGTGCGAGTTGGACAAACTGGAAACCGATGCAGGGATTTTGTATCAGCCTTTTGAGACACTAAGCTGTGGTGAGCGCACAAAATTAATGCTTGCGGTTTTATTTTCGGGAGAAAATGATTTTCTTCTGATTGATGAACCGACAAATCATCTTGACCAGTGTGCGCGGGAGCATGTGAAGCAATATTTGCATAACAAAAAGAGCTATATCCTTGTGTCCCATGACCGTGATTTGCTGGATGCCTGCATTGACCATGTATTAGTGCTCAACAGGCAGACCATTGAGGTCCAAAACGGTAATTTTTCAAGCTGGTGGGAAAATAGAAGGCGCAAGGATGCCTTTTCCTTGGCAGAAAATGAGAAACATAAAAAGGAAATCGGCAAGCTCAAAAAAGCATCAGGGCGTGTGCGGCAGTGGGCAGACCGCAGCGAGCGGACAAAGATTGGATTTGACCCGGTCAAGGAGCCAGATCGTCCCAAGAACACGCGTGCATATATCGGCGCCAAGACCAAGAAGATGCAAAGCAGAGTCAAACAGATGGAGGAGCGGATTGACAGGGAAATCGAGGAGAAGGAGGGATTGTTGCAGGATATAGAAAATCCTGTTGATTTGAAACTTTTTGCGCTGCCGCATCACAAGGAGGTCTTGCTGACGGTGAAGGACTATGGAATGACATATCTTTCTGCAAAAGTACCTGTGTTTCAAAATCTGAATCTGGAATTGTGTCAGGGGGAGCGGGTCTTTTTGCACGGAAAAAATGGATGCGGAAAATCCAGTCTGATACAGGCGGTCCTTCGGGCTGCATTCTTGACAGAGAACGTCAGCAGAGGTATGTGCAAAGACAGCTTTGTGGAGAGCGGACTGCTCAAGACGGCATCGGGGCTAAAGATTTCTTATGTAAATCAGGACACTTCATTTCTGAGGGGAAGTATACAGCAATTTTGTGCACAAAGGGGATTCAATGAAAGCTTGTTCTGCTCCCTTTGCAGACAGCTTGATCTGGACAGGGCACAGTTCTCTAAAAATATCGAGGAGTTTTCAGAGGGACAAAAAAAGAAGGTGCTGATTGCAGCCAGCCTTCTGACGCCGGCGCATCTGTATATCTGGGATGAGCCGTTAAACTATATGGATGTGTTTTCCAGAATGCAGATCGAGAAACTGATTCTGGCGTACAAGCCGACGATGCTGGTCGTGGAACATGATGTGCGGTTTGGCGAGCGCATTGCGACAAGGGTGGTCAACATGGAGCACTGAGGAACTATTTTTCCTTTTCTTTGTACTTATTATACCACAAAAATCACAGAAATAAAAGACTGGAAATGCGCTCTTTTATAGCATATACTGAATATCACGTTACTGTTCACAGGTCAGGAATGCGCTGAACTGCGCATTCCGTGAAAAAACGTACATCTTGAAAAGCAAAAATCCATTTGCGAAGCAAATTTTGCATGGATTTTTGCCTGTTACTGGAACGCAGTGAACAGTAACAATATCATTAGGCAAAAAGTGGAGGGTAGCGTATGGAAAGTACAAATTGGATGGCACTTTTGGAGCGGGCACAGATTCAGAAGGTGATGGAATCGAATCAGTACACAGAGCAGTATGGGCTGACGCTGAGCGCGCAGGATGCGGAGGTTTTGGCGCAGGAGCGCAAAAGTACGCTGATGGAGCAGAAACGTGTCGAGTTTGGCGAGAGCATTCTGCCGCGGATTATTTACGAGTTTTGCGATTCTGCGTTTATCAGCCAGAGCAATTATGTAGAATCGCTGGTTCGGCTGCAAGAAATCTTTTTTCTGTATAAAAACGAGATGCTCGATGAGATTTCGGACGAGGAACTTTTGAATTTTATGAAGGAACAGTTCGAGACGGTATGTTTTGGAGACTTTGATTATCTCGAAGGGACTTGCCTTGATATTTTTGCACAGGCGGTCAGGGCAGGATACCGCGGTTATCAGAAAACGGGTGGACGGGGTGAATACGCGGCGTTTGACGAGGTGCCGCGCTGGGACAAGGAACTGTATCTGGAAACGCTGCGGGATTTGTGCTGGAAATAGAGAATATTGCTGCGGATGATTTGTGAAAAGAGAGGGGAAGAAAATGTACGATATGAATGAGTTGCTTCCGGTTGTTGCGATGCTCACCAAACGCTACACAGGTATTGAGAGCAGTTCCGTGTCCTATGAGAAGGCCAATCAGCTGATGGGGGCAGTGATTTATTGTATTCAGGAAATGGAGTCGGGCGGCGGGGCTTCACTGGCCAGCCGCCAGCCAAACGCCATGCAGGCTTACAAGGCAGGTGCAGAGCTGGTACACAGAAAGACAAAGGAGCTGCTTTGCTTTTACGAGTGCCATAAAAAGACATTTTGTGCATATGGAAATGTGTATCTTGCAGATTTCTGGGAAAAAGGACTGCCGGCTTTTTTTCAGCATTACGATGCGCAGTTTGAGCCGCAGAATGCATTATTGACACTGGATTATCCTGTTTTGTCAGATTTGGCACAGTATCAGGGAATTGATCTTGTGGATCTGTATGTGAGGAGTATTGTGGCAGAACAACAGTTTCTGGCAACCTTTGGCGAAACGTATGTGAGGGAGGTGCTGTACGCGTATTGTGCCGATTATGCAGAGCTGCCAGAAAATCTTGCCGCGATCGTTTTTGCAAATGTGATGGGACATCTCCTTACTGGAAAGAAGCTGTCAGACAAGCTATGCAAGGCAGATTTAGAGAAGATTTCAGGGCTGGAAGCAAACCATGGTTTTCAGGAAAAAATCAGCGAAATGGCAGCAGCATTTTTGATGCATCATTTTGCAGAAGAGGCGTCCATCCGTCAGTATATGATGATGGCGCTGCCGGACATCTGCACACGGATTGGGAATGCTGCTGCCTATGGAAATCTGGAAAAGGTGTTTGTATTTTAGTTTAATTAATCCCATTCAATTTCAATCGTCTCGCCGTCTTCGCGCACAAGCTGGCACAAGTCCTCTTCATCCTCAACCAGATAGGCGATGAAGTCTGCAAGACGATTGGCTCTTTCTATGTTGTCTGGTGTATTTTCATAAAGAGCGACATAGCTTCCAGCTTCGGGATCTGATTCTAGTCCTTCCAGCAAATCCGGCAGATTTTTTTCCAGACAGCAAATCAGAAGAGCTTCCCAGTTATAGCCGTTCATATATGCCTGTTCGTTGAGGGTGTTTAGTTTCTGGCCTAGTGTATATGGTTTGGGCGCTTCAACATCAAAGCACACAGCAACGTTAGTGCAATTTTCCTCTGCTGCAACTTTGAGATAATCCGGCAAATGCAGCTCTTTTGATGAATTAGGTACAAAGGAAACCTCTGTGCATTGGTCAATCTTTGCACAATCCTGCTCTGAGATATAGATTTGTGCTGTCTGCGATAAATCGTTGCCACAAAAACGCTTGGTCTTTAGGCAGTGTATGACGTTTTGAACCTGCGCGGTGGCGTCTTGTGTATCAAGCCAGATCGCAAGCTCGTTACCATCCTCGTTTACGTAGTCATAGCCGTTATCTGTGACTACTCCGTCTGTGTACGCTTCAATGTAATCGGGTATCGTGTAACGCATGTCTAAATCTGGATTGACGAGTTTTTGGGAGTCCAGTTTAATAATGATGGTCTGCATGGTATTTTCTCCTTTCGAATATCAAAAGAATTGTTTATATTTTTGTTTGAAACACGCTCTAACGAACTGTAGAAAAATAACTGACGCATCTTGACTTGTCTATTTCTCTACAATTCCTAATTAGAAGTATAACAAAGAAGCCGAATGTTGTAAATGAATAAAAAATGCACATCTGTTACTTGACAATATCCTATTTAATAGGGTATTATGTAATCGAAAGAGAGGAACAAATGACAAGAACATTTATACAGACAAAAGAGTTTTCTAAAAATTGGGATAAATTGGGATTTGGCGATAAAGATTTGAGGATTTTGGAACTGGAATTATTAAATAATTCTAGCATGTTTCCAGTAATAAAAGGAACAGGCGGGTTGCGGAAGATGCGTTTTTCCTTTGAAAATGAAGGCAAGAGCGGCGGTGTCAGAGTATGCTATGTTGATTTTGTTATTGAAGAGACAATATATTTGATAACAGTATATGCCAAGAGTGAAAAAGATAATTTATCATATGCTGAGCGGAATGAAATTAAAAAAATGATAGAGCTTTTAAAAGAAAGTTTGTAGGAGGTGATGGTATGGGAAGCGTGTATGAGAGTATTATGGCTGGTCTGAACGAAGCAGTGGAAGATGCAAAGAGTAAAGAAAGCAAGCTGACGCGAAGCAGAGTGACAGTTATTCCGGTAAAAGAATATCAGGCAGAGGAGGTTAAGCGAATTAGAAAATCCACGGGAATGTCCCAGAAAACGTTTGCAAGCTATATAGGTGTTTCAGACAAAACAATTGAAGCATGGGAAGCAGGAACAAATCATCCATCTGGAGCGGCGAGCAGGATTCTTAGCATGATGGAGATGAATAAAAATTTGATTGAAGAATTTCCTTTTGTAAAAGCAATAGAAAATTAAACAAATTCTCCCGAAACTGATAGGATACAGTTTTGGGAGAATTTTTGTGTTGTTTCAATATTTTACAGATGAAAAACTTTTTTCAGGGTATCATCTTCAGTGAGCAGTTTCTTTGCCAGCTCGCGGTACTGCTCCTCGTGGAGGTAGGTGTGGCGGAACGGCTTGATGGAGGGTGCGAGGTCAATCGCCTTGATGTAGTCCTCCACGTCGAGATGGAGGGTCGCGGTATAGTCCCAGAATCCGGTTTCGGTGAAAACAGTGTTCACCCGCTGCCAGCGGTGGTCGTGTACGCGGCTCATGAGATAGGTGGCGATACCGACTTGAATACCGTGAAGCTGCGGTGTTTCCAGTATTTTATCCAACGCATGGGAAATCAGATGCTCGCTTCCGCTTGTGGGCGCGCTGCTGCCGGCAATCTCGTTTGCGATGCCGCTCATGGCGAGGGAGTCGAGCAGTTCCTTTAAGAACAGGTTGTCCTGAATGCTTTCAAACGGTGTGCGCACAAAGCTGTTTACCGCTTTTTTGGCAACCATAAGGGCAAAGTCGTTGACCTGTGAGACGCCGTGTGCCTCCTCAAACTTCCAGTCATAGAGTGCGGTGATTTTGGACACCATGTCCCCGATGCCCGAGTACAGAAATTTCTGCGGTGCACTTTTGATGACCGTGGTATCTGCGATAATGCCGAATGCCAGACGCGCGGGAACGGAATTTCTGCGGCCGTTTACGATCAGGGAAGCGCTGGCGCTGGAAAATCCGTCGCTGGATGCCGAGGTGGGGACACTGATAAACGGCAGCTTGCGCAGGAAACCGATGTATTTTGCAGCGTCAATGACCTTGCCCCCGCCAAGCCCGATGACAGCCTGTGTGGCGTTTGGCAGTCCGAATGCCAGATTGATGATGTCATCCATGTTGACGGTGTCCAGCTCGCAGTATTCGAGCACTTCGATCTGGGTGTCCCTCAGCGATTCGAGGACTTTATACCCGAACATGTCGATTAAACCGTTTCCGAAATAAATCACAACCTTTTGGAAGCTGTGCCCGCTCAGGTACATGCCAATCTGGTCTAATGCGTCGGGCTCTACTTTCAGGATGGTTGGAATTGCGATGTGGCTTGCATTAAATTTGCTCATAATCATCTTACCTTTCAATATTAATACTATTTATTATAGAAGGTTTACGGGCATTTGTCAAAAGAGGGTGAAGTAATCTTGTATAAATAGAAAAATTCCCCCCTTTTTTCCATTAATTCATCAAATTTTCCTCTTTCTACTATTTTACCGGTATCCATCACAATAATTTCATTATATTTTTGCATAAGTGCGTTATGATATCTATGCGTAATATTGATAATCGTCATATCCTCATCCAACAGTCTTTTTTCAATTTCAAAAGCAGTAGCATTGTCAAGTCCCGACGTAATTTCATCAAGAAATGTCATTGCCTTATTTCTTAAAAAAAGCCTTGCCAAAGCAATTCTCTGCAATTCACCACCTGAAAAGTTTTTTCCGTTCTCCTGAATTGTTTCCTCTATTCCCTCTGGAAGCTTTTGAATAGTATCATAGATACCTGCTTTCCGCAGTGCTTCAATGACCTCGGCTTTTGAATAATTCTGATATAAGGCGACATTGTTGAAAATTGTGTCGTTGAATATGTAGGTTTGTTGATGGCAGACCGGACTGACATGCATGATACTTTCCTTGTTAAGTCCTGACAGCTCCTGTCCATTAACTAGAACCCGGCCTGTATAATCCGCCCCATACTCTGTAAGTAATTGAATAATACTTGATTTTCCGCTTCCGCTTTTACCAACAATAGCATACTTCTTACCTTTCTCAAAGGTCAATGTCAGATTGTCCAGCGAAAAGCTTTCGCTGATTTTTTGATGGACAGTGTCCAGACAGATTTCCCATATATTTTCATCAATAATCTTTTTATTCTCGTTTTCACTTTCATGTTCCAACAAAGCTGTAAATTCCGCTTTTACCTTCTCCATTGCCTTTAACTGAATCATTCCATTGGCAATTGTCTTACAGGGTGTTAAAACGAAATTCATCATATTCGTGATTGCTACTACTTCGCCAACCGTGATTCTTCCTGCCATAACAAAGAACATACAGCTCGCCAAAACAATCAGAAAAGCCCCATTGTTTACAAAAGAGGCTAACGCCTGTGCCCAATATAGCGTTTGAGAGGCATATTCATTTTTTCTGCATACGAAATCGCTTAGCTTTTCCTGCTTTCCTAAAATCTGTTTTCCTGCATCGAAGGTTCTTATGACCGTATGACCTCCTAAATCGCTTTTTATCCCGTCCAGATAAACCTCAAGGGCTTCTGTATACTCTTTTGTTGAGGAGGCGATTTTCTTTTTCAATATGTTCGGAATCCCAAACTGTACAATGCTGACTACGGCTACAATCAATAGAATAAACGGTTCTGCCCAAAGTAAGTAGATGACAGCGACAACCAGAAAGACAAATTGCATAATCATGCCATATACATTGTTGACTCCGCTATCCAATATGATTTTTATATCTGTGGTAAATTTTGAAAGATAATATGCCAGCCCCTTTTTTTCAAACTGACTGGCAGAAATATAAAACAGCTGATGCATCAATTGATTGCGCAGATCTTTCTCAATATTCCGCACCACTATTGCCTGACTCTTCTTGCTTGCCCACTCAAAGATCAAGACCCCTATGCTGAAAACAATGGCGATAAGGCATTTTTTCAACAGCTCCCTATAATTTGAAGAATCAATCAAAAGCTGCATCATATAGGAACGTAAGGGAGCCATGACACCAACAATAACCACCGGAATCAGGCTGAGTAAAAACTTGTATCTGTTCTTTTTATAAATTTTTTTTATCATTGTCCTTCTCCTTTGATTTATCAACTCAATTGTACCACACCAACGTACTGTACTCTAGAGTGTGTTTGAAGGAAACGACGAAATAAAGAGAGTCTTGTTATGGTTATTTTTACAATGATGCAAGTTGTATATTTTGTTGAAAAATGCCTTTGAAAATTTGTTAAAAATAGTGATATAATAAAACCTAGCAAACGAAATATAAGGAGTGATATAAAAATGTTTTGTTGTGGAGATTATGTTTCATATGGGAGTGAAGGGGTATACCAAATTACTGCAATTGGAAAAATAGATTTTGCGGACAATCCGAAAAGAATCTATTATACGCTGTGTCTGCCGCACATAAAAAGCAATACAAAAATCTATGTTCCCGTTGATGCCTGCCATTCCATGCGGCTTATCATTACGGAGGAAGAGGCATTATGCTGCTTGAATAAACTGTCACAGATAGAGGTTGCGGTTCTGCATAATGTCAAGAACAATCTGCTTGAGACGCACTACCATGAAATGCTTGCAACGCATGATCTGACAGAATATTTGAAACTGTTTAAGGAACTCTATCAAAGGGAAAAAATGTACGAAAAGACAGGAAAGAAACAGGGACAGGTGGATTCGAGGTATCAGGACAAGGTGGAGAAGCTGTTGAGTGAGGAGTTTGCGGCAGCGCTGCATATAACACCGGACGCAGCAAAGAAAAAAATGTATGAGGCAGTTGATACGGTTTATGCTGGATGCGTCGGAGCACAGTAGTGAAATAGCTTGACAGGCGCAGTTCCTGCTGATAGATTTCTTTGGGTGCTGTGTGCATGATTCGCATTATCTGAATACAACATCTAGGATAGCAGAGATTCAAGAGAGTCTCTGTTTTTTGCTTTGCCCGTTTACAGGATTTGCGGGAAAAGTTTGGTTTGTCAAAAAATATTTGATATCTTGAAACCAAACTGCAAGATCTGGCGTCTAATGAACGTAAAGCAAACAAAGAGCGCTTGTACTTGCCTTACAATCATACGTGCGTAGGAGAAAGTGAATGAAAAGGATTGATACAAAGTTTTATGTAAAGAAGGCGCAAAGGCATGATCAGGATGCATTTACCGAACTAATGCAGTTCTATATGAAAGATATGTATAGGACCGCCATTGCAATTCTGTTAAATGAAGAAGATGCAGCAGATGCTCTTCAGGATACAATTCTCACTTGCTGGGAAAAGTTAGATACGCTTAGGAAACCTGAGTTTTTTAAGACATGGATGACAAGGATACTTATCAATCACTGCTATGATATTATTAGGGACAATGCAGTTTACAAAAATATAGATTCTTATGAGGAACCGTCAAAGTATGATGAATACAATGTTGAATTGAAGGAGGCGTATGCTTCCATAGACGAGCGGTATCGGCTGCCTATGGAATTGTATTATAATCAGGGATTTAAGATGAGAGAAATCGCGGAAATGTTGTCAGTGCCATTAAATACCATCAAGACGAGGATTGCAAGAGGAAGGAAAGAACTGGAAGAGTATTATACTGGAGGTCAAAAAGACTGACCGCTCAATATCATGTGATTAAGGAGGATAGAAATGTCAAAGAAGAGAAACGTATTTTCTGAAGAAATAGAATTGTCGGAAATTGTGTTAGAAAAAACGAACCAAGCCTTTGAAATGATTCAGCAGGAGGGTATAATTCATATGGAAAAAACAAATACAAGAGGAAAACGAAGATATAAAATGCAGGCTGCGGCGATTGCAGGTATCTGTTTATTCGCGGTCAGCAGCATCAGTGTCTTTGCTGCAATCCACCATTACTGGGGAAGGGGCATGAACGGAAATATTCAGGCATCCGACGCACAGCAGCAGGCATTGACAGAACAGAACATCGCAAAAGTGTATCAGGAAGAGCCAGACCGTTCTTCGTTGGCCGTGACAGTCAACGGCATTACGATCAAGCCAGATACAGTAGTTGTGGACGAGCGGTTCGCATATATGTCATTTCACATTTCCGGTTATCATGTGGAGGATGGGATGGAACCGGGATTTGACAGGGTGAATGTGTATCAGGGGGATAATCCAGAGGATGAAAATGCATGGGTTAATATGACTGGAACGATGTATAACGGAATTATCCCTGATGAAAACGGCAGAGCTGTGTATGAGGACGGAACGCCTATACAAAGTTACGAGGATGGAAGCACGATCTGTCATTATACAGACAGCAATGGAGATATGGAATATATTATTCAGGCAAGTGTTGTGGACAAGAATGATTCTCTTCTTGGCAAGACGATGCATGTTGATTTTCAAAATCTGGGAACCCTGTCAAAAGCAGCATTTACACTAGGGGTGGAAGGAAACTGGGATTTTGCGATAACGCTTCCTGATGTAAGTTCCTCCCAGACAATTACAGTCGGTCAGAAAGTTGGGGAAACAGGTTTCACGCTGGATACCATTGACATTTCCCCGATTTCCATGAAAGCAAACTATTCCGTTGAGGAGGCCCCGGAAGAACATGAAGATGATCTTGGGATTCCTGAAGTCATGGGTGTTATCCTAAAGGATGGAACAAGACTCCCTTACCTGACGGACGGCGGCAGTATAGGATATACGGACAGCAGCAGAAAAAATGCTTGTCATATGGCAGGGTATGACCGCGTTATTGATGTTGATGAGGTGGCTGCTCTGATTGTTATGACTTCACATGAAAATGAAAAGGTTGAGATACCGATTTCAAAATAACAGTATAAAGGCGCATGGAATCGTAATGAAACCATGCGCCTTTTTATGCACACGGGCACCACTGTGAAAAACCATATATGAAAGTTTTTCACAGATGAAATTTGTCAGCAGAAGCTGACGGGTGCCCGGCGCGCAAGTAGGAGTGTTCTATATTACGGAGCAACAAAGTCAAAGGTAATCTTGAGTGTCTTGATTTGCCCCAGCGTCTCATTATCAACGACTGTGGCGGCTGCATCTGCGGCGTTTCCGCCCATAATGCGTGCGGTGTCTGGGATGTCTGTCACCCATTCGTTGTAGAGGTTCAGGCGCGTGCAGATGCCGTTGTCGGAAGTGGTGTAGGGTGTCCCTGTCAGTTCATAGGGGGTTCCATTCACTTCTATTTCCTTAATGTCAATCATATAGCCGGGATAGAGGACTTTGGCGTTGGAGATGCCAATTGCAGAGAAAGCGGTGCCCTCGGCAAAACCGGCGTCTGTTCCAGTGAAGTCCAGACTGATTGTGTAGGTGCCTGCGCCGTCAATGACAGCATCCGTCGCCACAAGACCTGCCGCCTTGTCGTCAGGCTTGTAGGTGTCGCCGGAGCTGTAAGCGACAGACCAGTCGCGGCTGTTGAACATAATCCACGCAATCGAGCCGTCGAGTGTGGAGACATCAATGGAGGTGTCAAACACTTCGGGGGCATTGACAAGCGCGGTGTCCATGCGTTCTGTGGCTGCGGCAGCCAGTTCCTCCTCGCTGGTCTTTTCCTGCGCAGCATAGCTGCGGGAGGTGTAGAGCGCGAGCAGGTCGTCATCAGAAAAAGTTAATTCGGAGCGGAGGAAGAAAGTGCTTGTGTCCCAGAGCATGGGCACAAAGTTGTAGCGGTCGCAGTTGTCGAGCAGATTTTCCGTGTATGCGGTGATGCTGTCCTTGAGCGTGCCATCGTCTTTGGCTAAGACGCCGTATTCGCCGATGATCACACCGTATCCCTGCTCTGTGAATTTCGTCATTTTTTTCAGATCGGCATTTTGTGTCTCATATTCTCCGTGCGTGCCCCACTGTGTGCCGCTGTCTGTGCCGCAGTAATTCCACGGGTCGTAATAGTGGACGGACACCAGCAGTTTATCGGGGATGGTATCTTTGGGCATTTTAAAACGGTCATCACAGGTTTTGGCAATGTTGGTGTTGTAGCCCGCAATCAGCAGAAAACGGTCTGCGTTGTTGCCGCCGGTGGCGCGGACGGTATCGACAAAAGTCTGGTTGATGCGGTTTGTCATCTCATAGCATTCGTCCTCGGAAAGGCTGCCGGAGTCCTTGCAGATGTCAGTGTCGTTCAGGCGGTTTCCGAGTTCCTCGTTTCCAGATTCAAAAATCAGGGATTCATCGTAATCATGATAGCGTTCGGCAAGCTGTGTCCACATGGAAGTGTACATCGTAAAGGCTGTCTCTCTGGTCTCCTCGGTGGCGGAGCCAAACATTCCCCACCAGCTGCCGTCCCAGTGGTCATTGATGATGACGTACATACCATTATTTATGGCATATGTAATCAGCTCGTCCACGCGGTCGAGATAGGCATCTGCTATCGTATAGTCGCCGTTTTCATAATCCATCATGTTTGTCCATGCGACAGGAATCCGTATGGAGTCAAATCCACAGCTTTTCATGCCCGCAATCATTTCCTCGGTGGTGACAGGCTGTCCCCAGAAGGTTTCGTACTTGGATGTATCCGCGTTGATACCAAGTTCAGGACGCCCATACGCCTCCATGGTATTTCCCAGATTGATGCCGTTTCCCATGAGCCTAGAGAGCTCCAGAGCTGTTAAATCCTCTGAGCCGTCGGTATCCTGTGTGGTTTCGCTTTCCTGTGCGGAAGAGGCAGTCTCTGTCGTATCTGTCTCTGGGGGAGCGGCGTCGGTCTGCGCAGCTGCGGGCGCGTCAGTATCATTGGTTCCTCCGCATCCAGTGAGACATCCTGCGGTCATGACCGCGGTGAGAATGGCTGCGGTGAGGCGGCTGTTTTGTGTCAAACGTTGTATTTTCATTCAAATCCTCCCATAAGTGTTACATGATATTAAATTGCAATTTACAGTAAAAGTGTACCATAGCAGGGATGGAAGCAATACACAATTTTTTGGATAAACTTTGCAGTAAAAAGTTTATGTAAGGTTTATGTTACTGTTTTGTCCGTTACTGGAACAGAGTGAACAATAATAGGATTATATGTGATGACTACAGATAGGATAGGTTCTGCTTGATAATACGGCGAAAGGATGATACCATAACAGGAAAAGGAGGGCGCTGAATGGATATTGTATTTGATACGATGTGGAAGGATAAAATTACTGCTCATGTGGAAGTTCACGATAATAAAGTAGAGGTGATTTCCTATACAGACAATGTGATTGAAAATATGTTTGCAGTTCAGAGTAATTGATATATTGAAATATCAATTGCTGAGATATAAAAGGATCTTTTCATGAATTCACGTTTTTAAAAAAGAGTAAAAAGATATGGAATTAAGCGATATAAAACGATATTTGAAAACCGGCGCATCAAAAACTGTAACAGTATATTGCGAATTGAGCAGTAAATACACTGGTTATGTGGAAACAATCACCATGATGAACGAACGGCAGGTTTGTATTGAATTTGATGTATATGGATATGATGAGGCAGGTATAACTTATTTTATTAATTATGATAATTTTGATATTTTATTAAAAAGCTTGGAGGAATATCTGGGAAAGAGTTCTGATGAATGGAATATTATTAATCAGACAGGATATTATCCTAAAGAGCCTCAATTGGAATATGATTTGAATCATACACATGAATTGATTCAATATGATTTTTTAACGGATAATATTGTACTTCCCCAGTATGGGAAAGTGACAATAAAAGACGACTACTGGAAAAAATTGTATGATGATAATAATAGACGGTAGCAGGTGTGTGCTTTTTAGAAATTATGATTTACATATGCCCCGCAAGATAGTATACTTATAACAACTGTGCTGCGAACGGTACACAGGATTGTGTATAAACGACAGACAAAAATGGAGGGATAACGATGGGATTATTTTTGGAGACGGTCATCATACCGGGGTGTAAGGAAGCAGAAGCGCGGTCAATCGTAAAGGCAGTTGAAGAAGCGTATTCTAATCAGGAGAACGATGAGGCGGCATATCAAATTACAGAGCTGTATGCGGATCAATGCCAGTACAGAGAGTATGCAAACGGCGTGAGTATTTTGATTAATGAGGAGTGCATTGGCTATGACGATCTTGCGGAGGCAATCAGCAGTGATTATGGCAAGGTTGTGATGCTGCTCTACATATATGATGGGGATTTCTGGGCATATGCTCTGTTTGACAATGGAGAACTGGTAGACAAATTTAATCCGCAGCCGGACTATTTTGAGGAAGTGTCAGAGGAAGTGATCGAAGCGTCCAAAGGAAATGCAGATGTGATTGCGAAGTATTTCCATGTGGAGAGGGCGGACATCGAGAAGTATCTTGTGCGCTGGGAGGATGATCTGGGCGATATGGAGGATACTGCATACGATGATGATGAGTTTGGGTATGGAGAATGGCAGATGGCGGATTTTATGCGGAAGCTGGGGTATCCGTATGAATTTGAGGAGGCGTAGGATTTATCATGAAAAAAGAAAAGAATAGAAATTCGTTTTCAGGCTCTCTTGGCTTTGTGCTGACAGCGGCGGGAAGCGCGGTCGGTCTGGGCAATATCTGGCGGTTTCCGTATCTGGCAGCGAAGGATGGCGGCGGATTATTTTTGGTGATTTACCTGATACTGGCACTCACGTTTGGATTTACACTGCTCACGACAGAGATCGCAATCGGTAGAAAGACAAAGCAGAGCCCGCTGACTGCATATGCCAAATTAAGTCCTAAATGGGGATTTCTCGGCGTGTTTGCATGTCTTGTGCCGGTTATTATCATGCCGTATTACTGTGTGATCGGCGGATGGGTAGTAAAGTATTTTCTCGCCTATCTGACAGGCGGCGGGACTGCCGCAGCAGAGGATGGTTATTTTACAGGTTTTATTACCGGGTCTTGGCAGCCGATTGTGCTGCTGCTTGTTTTCCTGCTTATGGTGGCGTTTATTGTGTTTCGCGGCATCAATAAGGGAATTGAGTCCTCCTCGAAAGTACTGATGCCATTATTGCTGCTGCTGGTGGTGGGCATTGCGTTCTTTTCCCTGACGATTCACTATGAGGATGAGACCGGAGTGGCAAGAACCGGCATGGAGGGCTTTCAGATCTATGTGATTCCAGATTTGAGCGGAATGACTGTGAAGGGATTTTTCACCGTGCTGCTCGATGCGATGGGGCAGCTGTTTTTCAGTCTCAGTGTAGCCATGGGCATTATGGTTGCGTATGGCTCTTATGTGAAGGATGATGCCAATCTGGTGAAATCGATTAACCAGATAGAAATTTTTGATACAGCTGTGGCATTTCTGGCGGGTGTGATGATTATTCCCGCAGTGTATACCTTTATGGGCAGAGAGGGAATGGCAGCGTCGGGACCGAGTTTGATGTTTGTGTCGCTGCCGAAGGTTTTTGCCTCGATGGGGCGTATTGGAAATCTTGTAGGCTGTCTGTTCTTTGCGATGGTGTTGTTTGCGGCGATCACGAGTGCCGTGTCTGTCATGGAGGCAGTCGTGTCAAGTTTTATGGACAAATTTCATATGACGCGCACCAAGGCGGCAGCGGTCGAGACCGTTATCGCCGTGATTGGCGGCGTGATTGTATGTCTAGGATACAATGTACTGTATTTTGAGTTCAAACTGCCAAACGGGGCGGTCGCACAGATTCTGGATATTATGGATTACATCAGCAACAATCTGCTGATGCCGCTGGTTGCTATCGGAACCTGTATTCTGATTGGCTGGGTACTGAAACCCAAAACGGTCATTGACGAGGTAGAGAAGTCTGGAAGCAGATTTGGCAGAAAGCAGCTCTATGTCGTGATGATTCAGTATATTGCGCCGGTTTTGTTAGTCATTTTGCTGTTGAAGTCGGTTGGGATTCTGACCGTGATTTAATTGTAAATCTAAGGGAGTTTTTACTCCCTTATTTTTTTGCCAGTGTTCATATTTTAGATTTTTGGACATATATTGAGGTATGGACTATCTGATATGGACTACCAGATAAAGGGGGAATGCAGCATGGCAGCAGGGAACAGAATTTTGCAGTTTTTTCCGCAGCGGCTGAGGGGGGACTGGGAGCGGTGCGGATTGGAATTTGAGCAGATACAGGAAATCAGGCTGCGGGTCAACCAGCCAGTCAAGGTGTTTTGCGGCAGGGAGCGCACACTGCCGTTTCGGTATGGTGAGCGGGAGATGGAAGAACTGTTTCGGTATCTGTGCCATGACTCTGTGTATGCCTATGAGGAGGAGCGCAAACAAGGTTATATGATGGTTGAGGGAGGACACCGTATCGGCATTACGGGGGAACTTACAACAGCGGAGAATGGACGCTTTATCGCAAAGTATATCCGCTATATGAATATCAGGCTGGCGCATGAGCAGAAGGAAATTGCAGGAAAGATTATCAAGTATCTGTATCGTTCCAGAGAGAGGACACCGTTAAACACGTTGATTATCTCGCCGCCGGGTGTGGGGAAGACAACACTGCTCAGAGATACCATACGCCTGTTATCAAATGGGACTTCCGGTTATCAGGGATGCAATGTCGGCGTCATTGATGAGAGGGGGGAGATTGCGGGGGCTTACAGAGGAAGCGCCATGCTGGACTGTGGAGAGAGAACAGATGTTATTACAGGCGGTGACAAGCAGCAGGGAATTTCCATACTGGTGCGGACTTTTGCGCCGCGCGTCATCGCAATGGATGAGATTGGCAGAAGCGCGGATGCAGAGGCAATTCTCCACGCAGGAGTGAGCGGATGCAGCATTTTGGCAACCGTGCATGGGACGTCTATCAAGGATATCAGAAATAAGACCGAGATGGAGAAGCTGCTTCATCTGGGGTTGATCGAAAGGTTCATTGTGCTGTCCATGAATGAACAGATGGACAGGTATTTTGAAATCTATGACAGGGAGGGGAACAGCTTATGTGGCAGAAGCTTATTGCAGGCGCCTGCGTGATGACAGGTGCACTTGGATTTGGATGGTCACTCTGCGGGGAGATGAACCATGATATTGCACTCTTAAAACAGCAAAAACAGATTCTTTTGTATATGATTGGGGAGATTACATATCTGCACAGACCGATGGAAGAGATTTTTGACCTGATTGCACCCAAAGCAGAACCGCCGTATCATCTGTTTCTTGAGGAGATTGCACAGAGGATGAGAGAGCGGGACGGCAAGTCACTGGTACAGCTGTGGAATGAGGCGGTTTATGACAGGCAGGACAAAACGGAGCTTTCACAGACCGCAAAAACATATCTGTTAAAGATGGGAACCTGCTTTGAGTATGAGGGAGAACAGCTTCAGGCGGAAGCGCTGGGACTGTTTGTGACAGAGCTGGACAGTGAGATAGACAGGCTTACGGCAAAAAAGAACGAGAACAGCAGGCTGATCAAGGCACTTAGCACGCTTACAGGAATTTTGTGCATTATATTATTTTTGTGATAAACAGTGGAAATGGGGATGAAAATGGAAGTCAGTCTGATATTTAAGATCGCGGCAGTTGGTATCCTGATCACGATACTGGGTCAGGTATTGAAGCACAGCGGCAGGGAGGAACATGCATTTCTGATCAGCCTTGCAGGCTTGGTGCTGGTGCTTTCGTGGATTGTACCATATATATACCAGTTGTTTGAAATGATACAGGATTTATTTGCCCTGTGACAGGGGTTTGGGAAAACGGAGGCATTGGATGATTCAGATTTGTGTGCTCGCCATAGCAGGGTTGTTTGCAGCGCTGATTATCAAGAAAGACAAGCCGGAGTTTGCGGTGTTGATCATCATGCTTGTGAGCTTCTTCATCGCAATACGGATTTTGACTATATTGGGCAATGCTGTGGAGGAATTGGAGAGCTGGGAATCGATACTGGGCGGAAATATTGCCTACATATCGCTGCTGCTAAAAATTATTGGAATCACGTATGTGTGTGACTTTGCGGCGAATCTGTGCAAAGACTCAGGATATGCAGCGCTCAGCAATCACATAGAGCTTTTTGGCAAAGTAGCAATTATGGTGGCAGGCTTTCCGGTTATAAGAATTATGATCGACATGTTAGAGGGAATGATGCGATGAGTCAGGAGACAAGTTTATGGCAGGAGCTGGATATTCTCCCGGATCTGAGTGTGCTGGACAATCTCCTGAGGGATTTACTCCCGGGGAGAACGACAGACTCGATGGACTTTATAGAGGATGTGTTAAAAGGCAACTGGGCACTGGACCCAGCGCTGTTCTGGCGGTATATTGCCGGAACGATAACAGGAGTTTTTGATGATTGGAGACGGCTGTTTGTCTCTGTGCTGGTGCTGTTTATCCTCGTAGCGCTGGTGAGCAATCTGATGTCAGCGCTCAAGAATGAAGGGGCGGCAAAGGCGGCAAAGACATTTTTCATTGTCTGTCAGCTCGTGGTTTTGATCAATGCGTTTCATGAGGTGCTGGGGATTGTCGAGGAGGCGATGACACAGATGCTCGAATTTCTGAAACTGATGATTCCAGCCTACATGATCTGCATTGCAGCGGCTGGGTCTGGTTTGACAGCACTGATCTTTTATAAGCTGCTCCTAGGCTTTCTGTGCCTTATCGAAGGGATTGTGGCGGCTTCCCTGACAACCGTTGTCGAGGGCTATGTGATGCTTGGCGTGGTGGAAAGTGTATGGGGGGAGGAACGCTTCAAGGGATTGATGGACTTGATCAAGAAGGGGTTGCAGTGGGTGCTCAAGATGATGATTGTCGTCATGTCGGGCAGCAGTATTCTGCAAGTGATAATAACACCTGTTGTTGATAAGACAAACAATGCAGTGATACAAAAGACAGCAGGTGCTATTCCGGGAATTGGCGATGTCATAGAATCTGTGTCCAGCGTGACACTGGCATCCGCAATCGCCGTGAAAAACAGTCTGGGCGTACTGATCTTAGTGGCATTGATACTGCTCATCGCAGCGCCGGTCATCAAATCCTTTATGATACTTCTCATTATCCGCGTGAGCGGCGCGCTGGGCAGCATCTGCGGCGAGAAACAGATGATGAAGTGTGTGGAGTATATATCAGAGGCAGGATTTATGCTGCTTCGCATCTTAATAACAGTCACGACGTTATTTTTTGTGACAATAGCGGCTGTTACGAATGCAACAAGTTAGGAGGCATCATGGAGTATTTGGCAATGGAGGTCCGGCGGCTCATGTACACAGTGATTTGTTTCCAGTGTCTGATTCAGCTGACAGAGGGAAGTGCCTATCAAAAATATCTAAAGGTATTTTCTTATCTGCTGACAATGTGTATCTGCTGCAATGTGATTTTTTCTTTCGCGGGGCAGGTTGAGAATGAGTTCTCGGAGGCAGACCAACTCTATGAGCGCTGGGAGAAGGAGTGGCGGGAGATGACAGCGTCCGACCGGATTGATGAGGGGGAGACTTATTATAAGAAGCTGTGGGAGGATGAGATTATAGGCGGTGCGCACGAGGAGTATGACAGAAGGAATGGGAATGGAGGTGGCGAAGATGTTCAACAGGATACAGGAGGGGCTTCAGGCGCTGATCAGCAGCAGTAAGGGCGGGAGAAAGCGGCCAACCAAGGAGACCATGCTCATTCTCTTTCTCAGCGGCATCTTAATCTATGTCATACTGCTGCCGACAGGGAATAATAACACTAGTTCTTCTTCGAGTTCTCCTTCTAATAAAAAACAGCGTGCAGAAAATACAGATACAGCAGCAACCGAATATACAACTGCCAATGGAGAAAACATGGGCGGTATGGATACCTATCGAAAGGAACTTGAGAAGGAGTTAGAGGACTTTCTCTCCAGCGTCGCGGGCGTCGGTGAGGTGAAAGTGCTGATCTATATGAAAAATTCGCAGGAATATATTGTGGAGAAAGATGTTCCTGTGACGAATGCAACAAACGGAGAAAACAGTGAGATGCGCAAGGAGGAGTCCACCGTATATACCGTCAATGAGAGCGGCAGTGAGGTGCCCTTTATCGCACAGACCGTGCGCCCGTCTATCGACGGCGTGGTGATCTCGGCAAAAGGCGCTGCGGATGAGAACATCCGGCTTCAGATTGTCAGGCTTGTGATGGCGCTGTACGGCGTGGAGGCGAACAAGATTGAAGTCCTGTTGATGGAGTAGAGAGGCATCATAAAAATTTTTAAAATAATAAGTCTAAGAGCTCTACAGGGTGAATAAGATAGAAGTAGCAAAGAGAAGCAATAGGAAGGATATGGTTTGGTGAAAAAAATATTAAGAAAGAACCAGATTATGATTACGGCGCTGGCAGTGATGATAGCAGTAGCAGGTTATCTCAACTTTGCCGGCACCAAGATTGGAGAAGAGGATTTTATCTCTGTGGACGGAAGCAGCAGTGAGCTTACATATGAGATCTCTGACGAAGATATGTATGCCATATCGCTTAGGGAAGATACCGACGGAACCATCAAAGATTATGCGTCTGCAACAGGAGCTGACACAGACATTGCAAGTCTGGACTCTGACGACGCAACGATTACGGAGAATTATCTAAACAGCGGTATGGACACTGCATCAGACAGCGCGCTGGCTGCTACAGGGACCGAGTTGCAGGCATCGGATGATGCGGCGGACGGAACCCTTGCGTCAAACACAGATGAGGCAGGCGCCACCGTCATAGAGCAGGAGATTCCGGGCGAGGCAGTGTTTACCAGCGCTTCCGGCGTGTCAACCTTAGCGGGCGCCAAGCTGTTAAAGGAGCAGACGAGGGCGCAGAATAAAGAATCGCTCATGGAGATCATCCAGAATGAGGATTTGACAGAAGAGGCAAAAAAGGAAGCTGTGAGCAGCATGATCACCCTCACAGAGACCGCGCAGAAGGAGTCCGACGCGCAGATGCTTCTTGAGGCAAAGGGCTTTACGCAGACCGTGGTGAGCATCAGCGGTGATTCCGCAGATGTCATGGTGGAGGCCGGCAATCTCACCGAGGCACAGACTGCCCAGATCATAGACATCGTACAGAGAAAAACCGCAATCTCACCGGAAAACATTATCATAACCGTGTCTGGCGTAGAATAAACGCAGAAATAGAAATTAATAGACTTTGCCGCGCAACTATGCTATACTAAATAGCAGTACATGAAGGTGTTTTATAGTTGGGAGGTGACAAGATGCCAAGTGTGACGGATATTATCAGGGATTCCGTGGTAGATTTTTCAAGACTGCAAGACTGGATGATATCAGCGAAAAAAAATAATGATACTGAAACATACGAGTTGATGTATAAACGCTATATTGAATTAAAAGTAATTTTGACAACGGCGGGTGTAAATCTCGCAGAGATTGACAGAATTAAAGAATAGAACCGCATGGGCACCCGAAGCACAATGACCAGCATCGCTGACGGGTGCCCGAATTGATATAAAGAAATAATAAAGATGGACGGAGGAACAAGCATTGAGTACGATTGCAGAGGAAATCAACAAGAGAAGGACGTTTGCCATCATATCGCATCCAGATGCGGGCAAGACGACCCTGACAGAGAAGTTTTTATTGTATGGAGGCGCCATCAACCTCGCGGGAAGTGTCAAGGGAAAGGCGACGGCAAGGCATGCAGTGTCTGACTGGATGGAAATAGAGAAGGAGAGAGGAATCTCCGTGACATCCTCTGTGTTACAGTTTAATTATGACGGCTATTGTATCAATATTCTGGATACACCGGGCCATCAGGATTTCTCAGAGGATACGTACAGAACACTCATGGCAGCCGACTCAGCAGTTATGGTAATTGATGCGTCGAAGGGTGTCGAGGCACAGACGCGGAAGCTTTTCAAGGTATGCGGCATGAGGGGCATACCGATTTTTACGTTTATCAACAAGATGGACAGGGATGCCAACGATACCTTTGAGCTGTTAGATGAGATTGAGAAGGAGCTTGGCATTGCGACATGCCCGGTCAACTGGCCAATCGGTTCAGGCAAACGCTTTAAAGGGGTGTATGACAGGCATGGAAACCATGTACTCACCTATTCGGATACACAGAAAGGGACGAAAGAGGGAGAGACGACCATCATTCCAATGGAAGATGAGGCGCAGCTTCTTGAAGCCATCGGCGATGAGGCACTCACACTGCTGCGCGATGAGATCGAGCTGCTCGACGGTGCCAGCGCGGAGTTTGACATTGAGGAGGTGCGCAGGGGAAAGCTGACGCCTGTATTTTTTGGCTCGGCGCTGACAAACTTTGGCGTGGAGATCTTTTTGCAGAACTTTTTAAAGATGGCGACAACACCGCTGCCAAGAATCTCTCAGGGCGAGACGATCGACCCGGTGGACAACGAGTTCTCGGCGTTTGTATTCAAGATACAGGCAAATATGAACAAGGCGCACCGCGACAGGGTGGCATTTATGCGCATCTGTTCAGGAAAATTTGATGCCAGCGCAGAAGTGCGCCATGTGCAGGGCGGAAAGGTGATGCGTCTCTCCCAGCCGCAGCAGATTATGGCAGACGAGCGCAAAATATTGAATGAGGCGTATGCGGGAGATATTATCGGCGTGTTTGACCCGGGGATTTTTTCTATCGGCGATACCGTCTGTGCACCGAAAAATGATATCTGCTATGAGGGAATCCCTACTTTTGCGCCAGAGCATTTTGCGCGTGTGCGGCAGATAGACACCATGAAGAGAAAACAGTTTATCAAGGGGGTCAACCAGATTGCGCAGGAGGGCGCGATTCAGATCTTTCAGGAATTTAATACCGGCATGGAGGAGATCATCGTCGGCGTGGTCGGCGTCTTGCAGTTCGATGTGCTCAAATACCGCCTGGAAAATGAATATAATGTCGAGATCAAACTCGAACCGCTTCCATATGAGTATATCCGCTGGATTGAAAATAAGGAGGAGGTAGATCTGAACAAGCTTTCAGGCACCTCAGATATGAAAAAGATACAGGATTTGAAGGGAAATCCGCTGCTTTTGTTTATCAATCAGTGGAGTATCGGCATGACCGTTGACCGCAACAAGGGGCTGGTGCTCTCAGAGTTTGGCAGAAATTAGAATCAGGTAGGGGAATGTATAAAATTCATGAGAAGAGGGACAGTGTGCTGGGCAGTTCTGATATGCAGTGTGGCAATGCTGATACAGGGCTGTACCTTTCAGGAGAAGTTGCAGTATTTTCTACAAGAGCCAAAGGAGTCCGGGCAGTCTGACGAGTCGGATGAATACTATGAACCAGATCCGCCAAAGGAGGACAAGCCAATGTCAGAACTTTACTATGCATATCATGGTCTGGATGAAGAAAAACAGAAGATTTACCTTGAAATATATGATGCATTGTCCGGCATGAAGAGCGGCGTGCCGCTTTCGACTGTGGACAAGTCTGTGCTGGATGTTGTGTTTGCCTGCGTGATGAACGACCACCCGGAGCTTTTTCATGTAGAGGGATATCAATACACAGAATATACCCTCGGCAGCACGATAACGGGAATCACTTTCAGCGGAACGTACTCCATGACCAGCGCACAGGTGCAGCAGTCAGCTCAGCGTATCGAGCAGAAGCTTGAAGCGTGTTTTCAGGATGTGCCGCTGAATGAGGACGAGTACAGCACTGTCAAGTATTTATATGAATGGCTTATCAACAACACCGAATATGACAAAACAGTGGAGAACAACCAAAATATTTGTTCCGTTTTCTTGGAGGGACGCTCTGTGTGTCAGGGATATGCGAAAGCGATGCAGTATATGCTGCAACGGGCTGGCATCCAATGTCTGCTGGTGACGGGATTTACAAACGGTGAGCGCCACGGATGGAATCTGGTGCGGGTGAACGGCGCCTATTATTATCTGGACCCGACTTGGGGGGATGCATCTTATGCCTCCGGCGGAACAGGGAGTGCCGCGGAGGGCTTCGCCCCAGCCATCAATTATGATTATTTTCTGGTGACGACAGATGAGATTACGCGGACGCACTCGATTGAGAAGGCGGTGGAGCTGCCGCAGTGCACGGCGGTGGACGACAATTATTTCGTCCGCGAAGGGCTGTATTTTGAGGTCTATGACGAGGGAAAGCTCGCTGCGGTTCTCGATAGTGAAGCCGTAGATGCGGCGGGCTGCGTGACCATCAAATGCGGCAGCATGGAGACATATACGCAGATGGTACAGATTTTGATTGATTCCCAGAAGATTTTTGACTTTGTAGACAAGCGGGGAGAGAGCATTGCCTACACCTCCAATGACCAGCAGCGGACAATCAGCTTCTGGAACCTGTAGCGCATGAATGGAATATCAGATTGTGGGAAACGATAGTTATAACTGAATTTCTCCTTTGCAAAGTTTTGGTATAATGATATAATGAAATATAGAAATAGACACAGGAGGTTTAGAGCATGGAAACAGAGAAGAACGGTTACGCAGTAAATAATGAAGAGTTTGGCACAGTAAAGATTGCAAATGATGTGGTTGCCATGATTGCGGGACTGGCGGCGACAGAGGTGGACGGCGTGGGCGCTATGGTCGGAAATATCACCAATGAGCTGATGGGCAAGGTCGGCATGAAGAAACAGACCAAAGGCGTGAAGGTTGATATTCTTGACGGAAATGTGTCTGTGGAGCTTGCAGTCACAATGGAGTACGGTTTCAACATCCCGACAACCTGCAACAAAGTACAGGAAAAAGTAAAGAATGCGATTGAGACAATGACAGGTTTTAAAGTTTCAGATGTGAATATCAGGATTGTTGGCATTAAAATGGCATCGGAGAAATAAATGAATGAGCAGAAGAGAGCTTAGAGAACACATATTTAAATATTTGTTTAGAATTGAATTTCATGGCAGAGAAGAAATGCCCGAGCAGGAGCAGTTCTTTTTTGAGACGCTGGATATGGAGGCAGAGGAGCATCAGACAGCCAAGGTAAAGAACGATGATGCTGCATATATCTCAGCGAAGAGTAACAAGATTATTGAGAAACTTGACGAGATTGATGCGATGATCAACAAGCAGGCGAAAGGATGGACAACGCAGAGAATGGGCAAGGTCGATCTCACGATTCTCAGACTGGCAGTCTATGAGATTGTTTTTGATGAGGATGTCCCGACGGGCGTTGCGATCAACGAGGCAGTCGAGCTGGCAAAGCGGTTTGGTCAGGAAGAGTCCTCCGGTTTTGTCAACGGGGTTCTGGCTAAATTTGCACCTGTTTCCTAAGGAAACAGGTATCGTTTTGTATGTACGGGGGTACATTTGTGAGACAGAATGTATACACGGTTGCCCAGATTAATTCCTACATTAAGAATATGTTTACGCAGGATTATATGCTGAGGTTTGTCCTAGTAAAGGGCGAGATCAGCAACTGTAAGTATCATTCATCGGGGCATATCTATTTTACATTAAAGGATGAAAAAGGCGTAATAGCGTGTGTAATGTTTGCCGGCAGCCGCACCGGACTTTCCTTTCGGTTGGAGGAAGGGCAGATGGTGGTGGTTGGCGGTACGATTGACGTGTATGAGCGTGATGGCAAGTACCAGCTCTATGCCAGACAGATCACCTTAGATGGCGCGGGCGTACTCTATGAAAAGTATGACCGCATGAAGCGCAAGCTCGAGGAGATGGGGATGTTTGCGCCGGAATACAAGCAGCCTGTACCGAAATACATTAGGACATTGGGCGTTGTGACGGCGCCTACAGGAGCGGCAGTGCGCGATATTATCAACATCGCAACAAGGCGCAATCCCTATATACAGATCATTCTGTATCCGGCAATCGTACAGGGGGAGCAGGCAGTTTCGAGCATTGTGAACGGCATCCGGGCATTGGAACGGCTTGGGGTGGATGTGATGATTGTCGGCAGAGGCGGCGGCTCCATAGAAGATTTGTGGGCTTTTAATGAGGAGGCTGTCGCACAGGCAGTGTTTGACTGTAGTATTCCCATCATATCGGCAGTCGGTCATGAGACAGACACGACAATCATAGATTTTGTGGCGGATTTGAGAGCCCCCACGCCTTCTGCGGCGGCAGAGCTTGCTGTCTATGATTTTGCACTGCTGATGGAGCGCATTCTGGCGTACCGCAATGCCCTTGGCCATGCCATGCAGGTGCAGCTTGAGAGGCAGAAAAACAGGCTTGATGCGCAGAAGATGCGAATGAAATATCTAAATCCTGAGAGCCGGATTCGGCAAAAACGTATGTACTGTATGGATTTAGAAGTGCGCATGACAGGGCTGATGAAGCATGTGCTGACGAAGCAGCAGCACAGGTTGGGGCTGTATGCAGCGCAGCTAAAGGGATTGTCTCCATTGGAGAAACTCAGTCAGGGCTATGCCTATATAGAAAATGAGCATCACAGCGTAGTCAATGATGTGCGGAAGGTCAAGCCAGAGGACAAGATGCAGATTTATGTAAAAAATGGCATCATACAGGCGAGGGTCGAGGAAGTAAGAGAGGAAACATATGGCGAAGGAGCAGACACTGGAACAGACATTTGAGCGGCTGGAAGATCTGATTGGAAAGTTGGAGCAGGAGGATATTTCTCTGGAAGAATCCTTTAAACTATACAAGGAGGGCATGAAGCTTGTCAAGTCCTGCAATGACCGGATTGACAAGGTGGAGAAAGAAGTCCTCAAGTTAAATGAAAATGGTGAATTAGATGAATTTTGAGAAGGAATTAGAACACAGGACAAAAGAAGTGGAGACGATCGTAAAGTCGTATCTTCCAGAGGAGAGCGGCTGGGCAAAGACCGTGATGGAGGCGATGAACTACAGCGTCAATGTGGGCGGAAAGCGGCTGCGTCCTATGCTGATGGCGGAGACGTACAGGCTGTTTGGCGGCGCTGACAAGGCGATTGAACCCTTTATGGCAGCCATCGAGATGATACACACGTATTCCTTAGTACACGATGATCTGCCGGCAATGGACAACGATGAGTACCGCAGGGGCAAAAAGACCACATGGGTAGTCTACGGGGACGCGATGGCAATCCTTGCAGGAGACGGGCTTTTGAACTATGCCTTTGAGACGGCGCTGACCTCCTTTGAGATGCCGGGCAGCAGCGTTGCCGCAAAGGCAAAGGCGCTCTCGATACTGGCAAAAAAGGCAGGGATACACGGTATGATTGGCGGACAGACAGCAGATATCGAGGCAGAGCATTTGGGCGGGAGCGTGACGAAGGAGCATCTGCTTTTTATCCATGAGCACAAAACCGCAGCGCTGATACAGGCGGCAATGATGGCCGGGGCAGTGCTTGCGGATGCCAGCGATGCGCAGGTTCAGATCATTGAGCAGGCAGCGTATGAGATTGGCATTGCATTTCAGATACAGGATGATATTCTTGATGTGACCAGCAGCCTAGAGACGCTTGGGAAGCCTGTCGGCAGCGATGCGAGGAACCAGAAGACAACATTTGTCACACTAAAGGGCATTGAGGAGGCGTCGCGGGAGCAGAAGGAGCTGTCAGCACATGCGATAGAACTGCTGGCATCTTTTGAAAAAGAAGGGTATCACAATGCATTTCTGATTGAATTGATACGCAGCTTGATCACACGTGACAGGTAGCTTTGAAAGGTGAAGGCGCTGGGCAGGGTATGAGTATGATATTAGAGACGATAGAAAAGGAAAATGATATAAAAAATGTAGCACCCGAGGACTGGAACCAGCTGGCGGAAGAAATCAGGGCATTTTTGATCAATAAAATCAGTGTCACAGGCGGGCATCTGGGGTCCAATCTCGGTGCGGTAGAGCTCACGATGGCGCTGCATCTGAGTCTGAATCTGCCGCAGGATAAGATTGTGTGGGATGTAGGACATCAGTCTTACACACATAAATTGCTGACAGGCAGACGCTCCGGGTTTGAGAGCCTGAGAAAGTATGGCGGGATGAGCGGTTTTCCCAAGCGCAAGGAGAGCGAGTGTGACTGCTTTGACACAGGGCACAGCTCCACCTCCATCTCAGCGGGCTTGGGGCTGGTCAAGGCCAGAGATCTGTGCAATCAAGAGCACACAATCATTTCGGTGATCGGGGACGGCTCCCTCACGGGCGGAATGGCATATGAGGCGCTAAACAATGCATCGCGTCTCAAGAAAAATTTTATTATTGTATTAAATGATAATAATATGTCGATCTCCGAGAATGTCGGCGGCATGTCCAAATACCTGAATAATATCAGGACAGCAGACAAGTATCTGGATATGAAGGAAGGAATCTACAATTCATTGATGGAGTCCAAGCTGGGCGAACCGATTGTCTCTAGTATCCGCCGGGCGAAAAGCTCTGTGAAGCAGCTTGTGATTCCGGGCATGTTTTTTGAGGATATGGGCATCACATATCTGGGGCCTGTGGACGGGCACAATATCAATGCGATGATGAAGGTATTCCGCGAGGCAAAGCGCTGCAAATCCGCGGTGCTGGTGCATGTACTCACACAAAAAGGCAAGGGATTTGCCCCAGCAGAGAAGCATCCGGCGAGATTTCACGGCGCAGAACCTTTTGATGTCGAGACAGGGCTGCCGCTTTCGCCTAAGACCAAGTCCAGCTATACGGATGTATTTTCTACTGTGATGTGCAAGCTTGGCGACCGCGATCAGAATATTGTGGCAATTACGGCGGCAATGCCGGATGGGACGGGGCTCAAGCGGTTCCGCAATCTGTATCCCGACCGGTTTTTTGATGTGGGGATTGCGGAGGAACATGCAGTGACCTTTGCGGCGGGACTGGCAGCAGGCGGCATGTGTCCTGTGGTGGCGATTTACTCCTCTTTTTTACAGCGGGCATACGACCAGATACTGCACGATGTCTGTATCCAGAATCTGCATGTGATTTTTGCTATTGACCGCGCGGGTCTTGTGGGCAGCGACGGAGAGACGCATCAGGGCATCTTTGATTTGTCGTACCTGTCCTCCATTCCGAATATGCATATTATGGCGCCCAAGAATAAGTGGGAATTATCGGATATGTTAAAATTTGCGGTTGCTTTTCAGGGACCGATCGCACTGCGCTATCCGAGAGGAGAAGCCTATGATGAGCTTCGCGAGTACCGCGAGCCGATTCAGTTTGGAAAGGCTGAATGGATTTACCACGAGAGAGGAATCGCGCTCGTGGCAGTGGGAAGTATGGTAAAGACGGCGCTTGCTGTCCGCGGGACGCTGACGCAGAAAGGCTTCGCGTGCAGTGTGATCAATGCCCGCTTTGTGAAGCCGGTAGACACGGAGATCTTGGACGAGGCGGCAAAAGACCACAGGCTTATTGTCACAATGGAGGAGAATGTGGCAAGCGGCGGATTTGGGGAGAAGGTGCGGTCTTATCTGGACAAAACCCACCCGGAGAAGAAGCTGTTGGCCATTCATATTCCTGATGAGTATGTGGAGCATGGAAACGTAGAGATTCTGCGCCGCGAAGTGGGCATTGACGCCGGGACGATCGTGGACAGAATCCTTGAGCTGGTGCGGTGATGGAGGATTCAGAGCATGAAGGAGCGTTTGGATGTACTGCTGGTGCGGCAGGGACTTGCCGCGTCGCGCGAGAAGGCAAAGGCAGTGATCATGGCAGGGTGCGTGTATGTCAATGACCAGAAGGAGGACAAGGCAGGCGCGATGTTTGACGAGACGAAGGTTTCCTTGGAGGTCAGAGGCAGCACACTGCGGTATGTGAGCCGAGGCGGTTTAAAGCTTGAGAAGGCGGTTGAGGCGTTTGGCATCGCGCTGGATGGAAAAATTTGCATGGATATTGGCGCTTCGACAGGCGGTTTTACAGACTGTATGCTCCAAAATGGTGCAAAGAAAGTATATTCTGTCGATGTAGGATACGGGCAGCTTGCGTGGAAGCTTCGCAATGATGCGCGTGTCATCTGTATGGAAAAGACAAACTTCCGCTATATGACCCCGGCGGATATCGCAGAGCCGATAGAGTTCGCGTCGGTCGATGTGTCCTTTATCTCGCTGGATAAAATCCTTGGCCCTGCCTATCAGCTCCTGACGCCTGACGCGCAGATGGTATGCCTGATCAAGCCGCAGTTTGAGGCGGGCAAGGATAAAGTTGGCAAGAAAGGCGTTGTGCGGGACCCGCAGGTGCACAGAGAGGTCATCGAGTCGGTCTTTGCCTTTACGATGGCAAATGGCTTTGAGATTATGAATCTGGACTTTTCGCCCGTCAGAGGACCCGAGGGGAATATCGAGTATCTGATGCAGCTGTGCAAGGCAGCAGAGGGCGGACAGCAGACACAATATACTGCGATCGTGCAGGAGGTTGTTGCGCGTGCACATCAAACGCTTGATAATTAGGTGATGAGATATCAATGAAAACTTTTTATATATACACGAACCAGACAAAGGACGGGAATGGCGAGATTACACAGTACATAAGGGATTATCTGAATCTGAAAGGCTGTCTGTGCCGCAGCGAGGTTGATGACAAGGTGGAGGGCATGATCGTGCTTGGCGGCGACGGGACCATGCTTCGGGCAGCGCGGGAGTATGTGTCGTATCATATTCCGATGATTGGCGTCAATCTGGGGACGCTGGGCTATCTGGCAGAGGTTGACAGAGAGGAGATCGAACCAGCGCTCGACAGCCTGATTGCCGGCAGATATGAGCTCGAGCCGCGCATGATGCTAGGCGGCATTGCAGTGATTGCAGGGACCAGCACCAGTCCGCAGACAGCCTTGAATGACATTGTGATCAACCGGAAAGGCGCGCTGCATGCCATTAATTTTAATATTTATGTCAATGGCCGCCTGTTGAGTACCTACAATGCGGACGGCATCATTGTGTCAACGCCGACCGGCTCCACCGCCTATAATTTATCGGCAGGCGGGCCGATTGTCGAGCCGCGGGCAAGGCTGATTCTGCTGACACCCGTCTGTTCGCACACGCTGGTCAACAACCGGTCGATCATCCTGTCGGAGGATGATGTGATTGACATCGAGATCGGACGCTATAAGCCGGGCGAAAAGCAGGAGGTCGATGCCAGCTTTGACGGACGCTGCCCTGTCAGTCTTAACGAGGGAGACAAGATACGAATCATCCGCTCGGACGAGGTGACAACGATTATCAAGCTCAGCGAAGGCAGCTTTCTGGATACATTACACCGGAAAATGCGGGTTTTCTGACCTGTGAGAAAAAGGGGGACTTGTATGGTATCAGAGTCATGGGACAAACTCAAGGCGCTGTATGCGGTAGAGACATTGCAGGGGTATACAGAGAAGGATATCGAGCTGTTAAAGGGAATCTTTGGCACCTTGCCCCGTGTGTTGGAGGAGTTTTACCGCACAGCCGGCAGAACAGAGGCAATTTATAATGGAGAGGATGAATGGGTGCTGCCAGAACATTATCAGAAACGAGAATGGCTGCGGCATCCTGATTATATGATTTTGCTGAATGAGGCGCAGTATGTCTGCTGTGCCGGGATACGCAAGGAGGATTTACACCTGCCAGACCCACCGGTTTATGTCATGCAGGGGGAGGAGAACTGGGTTCTGTGTGCGCCAACAACCAGTGAATTTTTGAATGCTGCACTTACATACGAATCGGTCTATACGTTTCCATATAGTCCAGAAGAGTTTTATCTGCTGACCAAGGAGGAAGTGGAGCTGATCAACACCCGGCTCACAAAACTGCCATATGAGATGACGAACTGGATTGGTGGTGTCCATATTACATTATTTCAAAATGAAAAAGACAATCTGGCTGCCATTATGGACTGTGGGGACGGTATGCCGGATATGCTTTACGGTGCGGCGAGTGAGGCATCTTATGAGAAAATCCAATTGGCTTTGTGTGGGATTGGAGAACCAATGTAGGTTCATGAAAAATTTGCGAAAGGCATGGAAAACCAGATGAAGAGGGAGAGACACGAGGTTGTAGTAGAGCTGATCAATAAGTATGATATCGAGACACAGGAGGAGCTGGCGGCATATCTGCGGAAAGAAGGATTTGAGGTGACACAGGCAACGGTGTCGCGGGATATTCGGGAACTGCACTTGTCGAAAATCGCAGCGGGCGGCGGCAGACAGAAATATATTATTCTTCAAAATGAGGATAACAGGCTGGGCGATAAGTATATCCGTGTATTGAGAGAAGGCTTTCTCTCTATGAGCATGGCGCAGAATATTCTGGTGATCAAGACCGTGCAGGGCATGGCGATGGCGGTCGCTGCGGCGGTAGATGCCATGCGGTTTTCGGAGATTGTCGGCTGCATCGCCGGGGATGACACGATCTTTGCCGCGGTGAAGTCCGTGGAGGAGACAAAGACCGTGATGCAGAAACTGGATGAGATTATAAAAGGTTAGGGGCAAAACGATGTTAGTGAGCTTACATGTAAAGAATCTGGCTCTGATCTCAGAGACAGAGGTAACGTTTGGAGAGGGACTCAATATATTAAGCGGGGAGACTGGAGCCGGCAAATCCATTATTATCGGCTCCATTAACCTTGCGCTGGGGGCGCGTGCGGACAAAGATTTGATACGGACTGGGGCGGACTACGCGCTGGTGGAGCTGGTCTTTCAGGTGACGGATGATGCGATGCGGGAGGAGATCAAGGCGCTTGAAATCCCTGTGGAGGAGGATGGTATCATCATCATACAGCGCAAAATACAGCCCAGCCGGAATCTGTTTAAAATCTGCGGGGAGACTGCCACGACAAAGCAGATTAAGGCGCTCTCGGAATTTTTGATAGATATTCATGGGCAGCATGAGCACCAGTCCTTGTTGTATAAGAAAAATCATTTGGAGATTTTGGACTCCTTTGCAGGGGAAGCGCTCGCAGGGATCAAGTCAGAATTAAAAGAAAAATATCAACTGTATGCCGCAGCCAAAAAGGAGCTCGCCTCGTTCTGCGTGGATGACGGAACGAAGGCAAAGGAGCTGTCTCTTGCGGAGTTTGAGTTTCAGGAGATCGAGGAAGCCAACTTGTCGGCAGGCGAGGATGAGGAGCTTGAGCGCGATTACAGAAGAATGGCAAACAGCAGGCAGATTGTGGAGGCGGCGGACAAGGCATACCAGCTTACTGCAAACGGCGACCAGTCGGCGGCGGAAGCAGTCGGTTACGCACTGCGGGAGCTGCGCAGTGTAGAAGGATACGACGACAGGGCGCGGGAGCTTGCCGATGAGCTCGAGAATATTGATGCACTGCTCAATGATTTTAACCGGGAAGTGTCGGAATATATGTCAGATATGGAGTTTGACGGAGAGCAGTTTCACCAGATGGAGGAGCGGCTCAACCTGCTCAACCACCTCAAGCTCAAGTACGGCGCCAGCATTCAGGCAGTTTTGCAGTATCAGGCAGCGCTTGGCGATAAGATCGAAAAGCTCAGGAATGCAGATGAATACAAGGCGCAGCTCGAGGCAAAGCTTTCAGATATGCAGACCAAGCTAAAGAACCTTTGCCAGAAGGCTTCCAAGGTGCGCAGCAAGGAGGCGGCAAAGCTTCAAAAGGATATGATCGCAGCGCTCACAGACCTGAATTTTCTGGATGTAAAGTTTGAGATACAGGTGCGGAAGAAGGAGGAAATCACCGCGATTGGGTCTGATGATGTGGAGTTTATGATCTCGACCAACCCCGGCGAACCGCTCAAAAGCCTCGGCAATGTGGCAAGCGGCGGCGAACTTTCGCGTATTATGCTGGCGATCAAGACTGTGCTCGCTTCGAGAGACCGGATTCCTACCATGATCTTTGATGAGATCGACACCGGCATCAGCGGAAAGACGGCATGGAAGGTCTCAGAGAAGCTTGGCAGACTCTCGCAGAGCCACCAGATCATTTGTATTACCCATTTGCCCCAGATTGCTGCGATGGCAGACGACCATTACAAGATTGCAAAGCAGGCAGTCAAAAATAAGACCGTGACGGACATCGTACATATGGAGGAGACAGAGGCGGTGGATGAGCTGGCGAGAATGCTCGGCAGCGATGAGATTACAGATACCGTGAGAGAGAATGCGAGAGAGCTGATTGCGACTGCCCGTAAGAAAAAATTGTGAAAAGGCTACTTAGGTGTTGAAAATGTCTGAAAATTTCTTTATAATATAGATATGTCGATTGGGCGGAATGGAGGAAATGATTATGGTGCTAAAAGATTATATGGATACAAGCAAATTACAGGAATTACAAAATTCCTTCTCGGGAGCGGCAGGCCTTGAGGCGGTTGTAGTCAGTGCAGACGGCAAGCGGCTCACAGACGGTCCGCGTTTTCGAAGTGGGGAGACAGATTCTGTTGATATCATAGTGAATGGAGAGAAGCTCGGCGCGGTCGTGATCGCGCAGGATTCAGACAATAAGGCGAGAGATGCGGCACAGTTATTTAGCACGATGATCAGCAAGACCGCTGCTTTGGAGTATTTGAACAGTATCAACTCCGGCAGATACAGCTCTATCAAAGAAGATATCAAGAAGTCAGGGCAGCTTGTTCAGACGATTAACGAGAAGACAGGACATTTGAAGGGCATTGCAAAGAAGCAGACCATATTATCTCTGAATGCGACAATCGAAGCTGCAAGAAGTGGTGAAGCGGGCGTTGGATTTGCAGTCGTTGCGAAAAGTATGCAGGATTTGTCGAATCAGTCGGCTGGAATCTACACAGATATCGAGACCTCTGTTGAGGAAATCACGAATCTGATTAATTCCATTATTGAAGCATTTGAATAAAAAAATATAGATACATTAAAAGACGCAGGAACAGCTCCCAGCGTCTTTTTTGATTTAAAATCCTTCTATTGAGAATCGGACGGCATTTACAGGTACATGAAATTCACTGTGGTAGACCCTTCCCTTGGCGAGGGAGCTGGCATAGAGATGCACCTTGGAGAGCACATTGCCCGCAGCGTCATAGAAATAGCCATAGCAGCCCCATTTGTTAAATTCATCGTCCCTGTAAGAAGTGCATTGATATTTCAGATTCAAAGTTGCCTTGTAATCGTTGAAATCAGCGTAGGTGAAATCGTAAGGGACAAACTCATAGCTTACCAGCGCACAGTAATTGTCATGATTTGTACCTAATTTTGATGGAATCTGCATCACCAGCGGCGAGGCGCTGACCGATACATACGCCACGACTTCGGGATTGTCCATGTGGTAGACGGCAGCGAGCGTGGAGCCGCCTGTGCCGTAGGTCACTTGATAGGCAGCGGCGTTGGCAGCATAGGCTACGGGGGTGATGTTCACGACACCGGGGTCCGCGACCACGACGGCAAGCCTTGAGGCATCCGCATCTCCTGCAAGAACTGCCGTGAAGGTGGCGGAGGCGCCCTCTGCGATCGCGATACTGTCCTCAGAGAGAATCAGACCATTGCCAACACTCTCCTTTGCAGAGGCAGAAAGCGGCGGGACAGCAGCGCCCACAGACAAGATTATGGAAGCCGCCACGACAGCGCTCATTATTTTCCTGAAAAATCTTTTCATGTAATTTCTCCTTTGATAATAAAATTTTATATATAAAAGAAACAGATACACTTATCATATAAAAATTTGGAATAAATAACAAGTGGCTTTTTGATAAAAAATAATTAAATATACGTCAAAAAATAAAAGATAAATAAAAAATGTCAGAATTGCTTTTCTTTTGCAAGATTTTTAGTTAAAATGTCATGTGGATATAATAGATGGGAATGTATCGGATGCATCATTTACCAGATGTGTTAGAAAGGGAAAAATATGAAAAACAGACAAAGAAAAATGGCTGTGCTATTATGTGTGACACTGTCGGCATTGGCTTTCGGCGGCTGTGGGCAGACTGTGGTGGAGGCGACTGCGGAGGATGTGGCGGTTGTCAAGACAGCAAATCCTGAGGTTGGCGATCTGAAATTAAGTGCGAATTTCATCGCGACCATCAATCCTGACGAATCCGTGTATGTGATACCCAAGGCGACTGCGGAGGTGCTAGAAGTCAAGGTTGAGGCAGGGGATGTTGTGGAGGAAGGGGACGTGCTGGCAGTGCTCGATGACACGATGGCGCAGATCTCCATGAAATCAGCGCAGATTCAGCTGGATAATGCAAAACACGCCTACAACCTACAGTATGGAGAGGGTGCTTCGACTCTGAATGACATGAAGTCAGACAACACAATCTCTCAGGCGGAAGACGGTGTCAACAAATTGCAGGAAAGCATGGTAGATGCGATGGATAACCTTCAGAAAGCGAAGGATAAGCTGAAAGAGAAGGAAGATGAGCTGGCGGATTTGAAGGTGGAATATGATTTCAGGGATGATGTCGATGAAATCAAGGATTACGCAGATACCTTTGATAAGAATACACCGCAGGGCGCTGCGGATTATGCGGCAGTCATGCAGCGGTATCAGACAGCCGCCACGGAGGTAAAGACGGTAGAGGGCGCCATCACACAGTACAAATCGACGATTGACCAGCTAGAAGGCACGATTGAGGAGCTGCAAGACAATATTGACAGCACCTATGATTCCTACAGTCAGGCGGTGACTTCCACCAATATCAGCAATGGCGAACTGCTTGAGGAGCAGAAGAAAACATCGCAGAACAGCATCTCCGCGGCACAGCTCCAGATTGATCAGGTGAAGGAAAATCTTGAGGGATACACGATCACAGCAACGATCTCAGGCGTGATCGAGACCGTGAATCTAAAGGAACATGATTTTGCGACCTCGAGCAATCCTGCATTTGTCATTTCCAACAAAAATACAATGACTGCAACGTACTATGTCAGCGAGGATGTGCGCAATACATTTGCCATAGGACAGAAGATCTCGCTGGAAAAGGACAATAAACTTTATGACGGTGAAGTGATAGAGATCGGAAGTGCGCTGGATGCACAGACTGGATTGTTCAAGATCAAGGCGGCTGTCAAGGGAGATACCTCCGGGTTATTATCAGGAACCAAAGCGACGGTTACGACAGATACGTACCACGAGAAAAATGTGGTGATCATTCCCTATGATTCGGTGTATTATGATGGCGCACAGGCGTATGTGTACACGGCTGTGAATGGCAAAGCTTGGCGGACAGAGGTTGTGACAGGGCTTTATGACACAGAGCGGATTGTGATCACGGAGGGACTGACCAAAGAGGATACGATCATTACAACGTGGTCTGCCCAGCTGCGTGACGGCGTGGACATTGCCACAGGCGAGAACAAAGCAGACACTGATAATAGTACACAGGAATAAGGAGGGCGTAAGCGATGAGTTCCTTGACCAAGCTGGCCCTGAAGCGGCCTGTTTCGGCACTGTTGATCGTGCTGGCATTGTTTGTGTTTGGCATTGGCTCTGTGTTTGGTTTCAAGATGGAGCTGACACCGGACATGGAGATGCCCATGCTGTTTGTCATGACGATCTATCAGGGCGGAGATCCAACGACTACGGAGGAGCTGGTGACGAAAATTATAGAAGATGCCGGAAAGACGCTTTCCGGTGTGGATTCCGTGACATCGCAGACGATGGAAAACATGTCGCTTGTCATGTTCTCATATGAGTATGGTACGGATACAGATGATGCGTATGCAGATCTTCGAAGTGCGATCGATACAGCATCCTTGCGGCTGCCGGACGATGCACAGGACCCGGTCATTATCCAGATGGATATGAATGCGCAGGATATGATGACCTTGTCGATTACTTCGACGGGAGATACCGATGTGCTGGCATTTGTGGAGGATGAGTTGCAGCCAGAACTTGACCGGCTCTCTGATGTGGCACAAGTCACAGTTTCAGGCGGTGAGCAGGATTATATTCGGATACAGCTCCATCAGGACAAGATGCAGCAGTACGGCGTGACGATGGCAAATATTAAGACCTATATCACGACAACGGATTTTACGATACCGATCGGCAGTGTCGAGCAGGGAGCACAGAGTATCAGTGCATCGGCTTCTTCCAAACCGACAAATCTGATGGATTTGCAAAAGATTCCGATCATAACAAACCGTGGAACGACCATTTCCCTGTCAGATATCGCGACAGTGTCGATGTCTTCTATGGCAAACAGCAGTATCAGCCGTTTTAATGGGCAGGAAAGCATCAGTGTAGGCATCGCGAAGGTGCAGAGTGAAGGTACTGTCGATGTGTCCAATCATGTCAAATCGTTGATTAAGCGGGTGGGCGCCAAAAATTCTGCGATACAGATTTCTGTGGCGTACGATGCGGCGGACAGCATTAAGTCCTCTCTGAGCTCTGTGGCACAAACACTTGTACTTGGTGTTCTTTTTTCCATGCTTGTGCTGTTTATCTTCTTTGGAGATATCAAAGCCAGCCTGATCGTGGGAAGCTCGATGCCGATCTCCCTTCTTGCAACGCTGATTTTTATGAGTTTTGCAGGCTTTTCACTGAATGTTGTCACGATGGGCGCGCTGGTGATTGCCATTGGTATGATGGTGGACTCCTCGATTGTCGTATTGGAGAGCTGTTTCCGGCTCAAAGATGAGCGGCCGGACTTCAAGGATGCTGCGATGGCAGGAACGAAAGTCGTCGTTTCCTCTGTATCGGCATCGACGATCACGACGGTCGTTGTATACTTTCCGCTTGCAACCATGAAGGGGCTGGCTGGACAGTTATTTTCCCAGTTGGGATTTACGATTATCTTTGCGATGATGTCTTCCCTGATCGTGGCGATCACACTTATCCCGATTTTCTTTTGGAAATACAGACCCAAAGAAAAGAAGAACACACTGGCAAACCGCATGGTAGGACATGTAGGAAATGGATACAAGACCCTCTTGCGGCATATTATGCTGAAAAAGAAAACCGTCATGATGGTGTCTGTGCTGCTTTTGGTGCTGGCTTTTGTGCTGGCGGGACAGCTTGACACGGAGTTAATGTCAGCTACAGGTCTGGATAACATGAGTATTACGATCGAACAGCGGGCAGGAACGAGGCTTGAGGTTGTCGATGAAAATATACAGTTTATCGAGCAGATGATTATTGACGACCCGGATTTTGACGGCTGTAATCTGACGGTCAGCGGTTCCTCTGCGACGATCACAGCATATCCGTCTGACACCTGCACAAAGAGCGTCAATCAGCTTGTGGATGAATACAATAAAAAGCTCAAGGATACAACCAACATGAGCATCATTGTCTCTGCGGCGGGCAGCGGCATGTCGTCTATGATGAGTGTCATGGCAAGTACAGAAGTCGATCTGAGCGGCGATCATATTGAGGACTTAAAAAAAGCGGCGAGAAAGGTTGAGGCAATCATGCTCGACACGCCGGGTGTAATCAAGACTTCCAGCAATCTCACCTCGGATGCGACACAGGCAAAAATACAGATTGATCCGTTGAAATGTATGAATGTCGGTCTCACAGCGGTGCAGGTGGCAAGCGAGATGTACAATGCCAGCAGCGGTGTGGAGGTCATGGATATGACCATTGGCACAGAGGAGTATACAGTGCGTATGGAGTATCCAGAGGACAGCTATGTGGATATGAACCAGCTTTTGAATCTTGCGATTGCTACGCCGGCAGGCAGCATGGTTACGGTGAAAGATGTCGCAAAGGCTGTGTACTCGGATGTACCGAACACGCTTGTGCGTGAGGACGGCAAATATCAGGTAGCGATTGTGGCATACACGACAGAAGCTGCAAAATTTACGGCGCAGCAGGCAATTATCACGGCAGTGGATACTGCGGAAAAAGATGGTGCATTCCCGGCAGGCGTAGGGCAGACGCAGAGTATGATGAACGAAATGATAATGGAAGAATTTACGGCGATTGGAATGGCAATTCTCACGGCTGTTTTCTTGATTTTCCTCGTCATGGCAATGCAGTTTGAGTCTCCTATTTTCTCGCTGATGGTCATGCTGAGTATACCGTTTAGTTTGATCGGGTCGTTCTTCCTGCTGTTTATATCAGGTTCGACGCTGAATATGACTTCTCTGATGGGTGTGCTGATGCTGGTAGGTATCGTGGTGAACAATGGTATTCTGTATGTCGATACGACCAATCAGTTAAAAGAAACGATGTCTTTGAATGACGCGCTGATGGAGAGCGGCAGGCTGCGTCTGAGACCGATCTTGATGACGACGCTGACGACGATTCTCTCCATGCTGCCTATGATCTTTACCAGCAACGAAAATGCAGCGATGATGAAAGGTATGTCGCTGATTATCGTTGGCGGTCTGATCACGTCTACTTTATTGATTTTATTACTGCTGCCCAGCTTTTATCTGCTGATGAGCAAACAGGGCAGAAAAGAGGCAAAGGAAAGGAGACGGCAGAAGCGTTTGAAACGGCGTGCTGCAAAAAATAAAAATTCTTAATAAAATCAAGCGTGTTTGAGAAAAAGTTTCAAACACGCTTTTTAGTGTGCCAGCATATCTTCAATAAAGATACCATAGCCTTTCGTGCTGTCCTGCACAAGCACATGCGTGACTGCGCCGACAAACCGTCCGTTTTGTATGATGGGCGCACCGCTCATTCCCTGAACGATTCCCCCTGTCAGCGACAGAAGCTCCGAGTCTGTGACTTCCAGTGAGATCTGGCGGTTTACCGCATCTTTTCCCGGTGTCAGCTTCGTCAGCTCGATGTCATAATATTTGGCTTCACCGTTGATCGTGCACAGGATTTGTGCCGGACCTGTGGACACTTCCTGTTTTAATGCAATGGGCAGCGGGGGACTGTTGAGCGTATATTCATTTAACATCTCTGCATTTGCCATGCCGTAAATGCCCTGAATGGTATTGTCCACAATCACGCCGGAGACCTGATCGGGTTTGTATTCAATCACCCCCGTCAGTTCCCCCGGATTACCGCGCTCACCGCGCTTGACTGCCACAATCTCTGTGTGGTACAAAAGTCCGCTGCCAAGCTTTAAGAGCTCTCCCGTATCCATGTCATTGATGCCGTGTCCCAGCGCGCCAAAACGGTTCTGGGCATCAATGTAGGTCATTGTGCCGATGCCCTGCGCGCTGTCCCGGAGCCATGCCCCCATTTTATAGACGTTGTTTTCGTCTGTTTCCGGCTTAATCTTCACCTGTATCAGTTCGTCTTTTCTGGAAACCTGAAAAATAATTTCTTCCCCGTTTCCGTTCTCCACATAGGTTCGTATCTGCTTTTTGTCATTGATTGCCACACCGTCCATCGCGGTCAGATAATCCCCGGATTGCAGTTTGTATTCGGAGGGGGCGTGCTTGTCGCCGCCTGCGCCCTCAAAGCTGCCAGTATCTACCACCAGTACGCCCTGTGTTTTCACATAGATGCCGATAGGGCGCCCGACTGGTGTCAGCATGGTGTTCTCGATGACCTGTATGTCCACATCCTTGAGCGGCAGCAGCCCAAATAGCTTTAGCCGCATCTGATAGGAGCTGGTGGTCTCGCCGGCTACGATCGTCAGCGGCTGGTTGAGTGCCAGTACCGTCTCAGAGTCTGTGCTTAGAATCCCGGATGCAGGAACACGCAGATTGATCTCCTCGCTTGTTCCTGCTTTTACACTAATCGTACTAGGTACACTGCTCTGATAATATGCATAGGTTGCCCAGCAGAACAGCCCGATCGCAAACCCCAGCAAAACATATAAAAATAAAAGATATCGCTGTCTGATTTTTTCTGTTTTCATCCATTCACTACCTTACTTCGCGCTATTGTACGAATGTAGTATATGGATTTTTTGATAAAATAAACGTGTTTCTTTTGAACAAAAATTTTGATATGACAAGGTACTTGTTAATTGGCAAAGGCTTCTGTATAATGGGGATATAGGGGGAATGGTTATGGGAATCTATCTGAATCCGGGCAATAAAAGTTTTCAGGAATCGGTCTGTTCCGAGATCTATGTAGATAAGACTGGTCTGATTGCATGTACCAACAAACTGCTCAATACAAGGGAAAAGTATGTCTGTATCAGCAGACCGCGGCGTTTTGGAAAATCCATGACATTAGAAATGTTAGCTGCCTATTATAGCTGTGGATGTGATTCGGCAGATTTATTCAGAAAATTTCGAATCGCATGTGACCAGAGTTTTCAAAAGCACTTGAATCAGCACAATGTAATTTATCTCAATATGCAGCAGTTTGTGATCGGTACAGAGAATCATGCTGTGATTCGTTCCTTGGAGCACAAGGTGCTTTGTGAGCTTTGGGAGGCATATGGTTCCTATATTCAGAACACGGACGCAGGGCTTGCGGATGCGCTTATGAGAATTTATGCAAAAACAGGAAAAACATTCATCATTTTAATTGATGAGTGGGATTGTGTGATGCGCGAACGTCAATATTCAGAGACAATGCAAAAGCAGTATTTGGACTTTCTGCGTAAACTCTTAAAGGATCAGCCCTATGTCGCGCTCGCCTATATGACAGGAATTTTGCCTGTTAAAAAATATGGACAGCATTCTGCACTGAATATGTTTTGGGAGTATTCCATGACAGACCCGTTTGTCTATGAGGAGTACACTGGTTTTACCGAGGAGGAAGTGAAAGCGCTGTGCAGTCAGTATGATATGGATTTTGGTGAGATCAGTAACTGGTACGATGGGTATTGTTTTCGAAAGTATAAGCACATTTATAATCCGAGGTCTGTAGTGGCGGCGATGAAAAGTCATGTGCTGTCGAATTACTGGACTTCGACAGAAACATATGAGGCGCTCAAAATATATATGGACATGGATTTTGACGGACTCAGGACGGACATTGTGCGGATGCTTGGAGGAGAGCGCATTGCGGTCAATACATTGAGTTTCCAGAATGACATGCGCAATTTTCAGATCAAAGATGATGTGCTCACACTGTTGATACATCTGGGATATCTGGCATATGATGCGGAGGCCAAGGAGGCATTTATTCCAAATAAGGAGATTATCGGAGAGTTTGAAAATGCGATGAGCGTCGGCGGCTGGTCAGAGGTGATGCGCGTTTTGAAAGCATCCGAAAGGCTTCTTGAGGATACCATTAAAGGAGATGCGGAGCGTGTTGCTGAAGGGCTTGACAGAGCACACATGGAAGCAGCTTCCATCTTGAATTACAATGATGAGAATGCTCTTGGGTGCGCGATTGGTCTTGCATATTACAGTGCAAGGAAAGATTATAAGATGATACGGGAATTTCCAACAGGACATGGGTTTGCAGATATTGTCTTTCTGCCACTGCCGCATACGAATCAGCCTGCGCTGGTTGTAGAGTTAAAATATCATAAGTCAGCAAAGACAGCCATACAGCAGATTAAGGACCGACAATATACACAGGCACTTGAAAATTATTTTGGAGAAATACTGCTTGTTGGAATCAATTATGACAAGGAGAATCCGAATAAACCACATCATTGTGTGATCGAGAAAATGACAAGAGAGGAGCAAGGGTAATGGACAAGAAAAATTTCAGTATGCCAATAGATCTAAAGCAGGTGACTGTCACGGATGCATTTTGGCACAGGGAGCAGGAGCTGGTGCGCAGGGAGGTGATTCCGTATCAGTGGGAGGCATTGAATGACCGCATTCCTGATGCGGCGCCAAGCTATTGCATGCATAATTTCCGCGCCGCAGGGCGCATGATGCAGGAAAAACGGAAGAAGGGCAGCGCCTATATAGCGCCTTCTTATACATTCCGAGGATTTGAGACATTGCCGGAAGACCCCAAAAATCCAGAACAGGACAAATTTTATGGTTTCGTATTTCAGGACAGTGATTTCAGCAAGTGGATTGAGGCTGTGGGCTATTCTCTTACCCAGCATCCAGATGCGCAGCTGGAGCAGACTGCGGACGAAGCGATCGACCTTGTGTGTGCTGCGCAGTTAGAGAACGGTTATCTGGACACATACTATATCATCAATGGCATGGACAGGGCATTTACCAATCTCAAAGATCATCATGAGCTGTACTGTCTGGGGCATTTGATTGAGGGTGCTGTTGCCTACTATCAGGCGACCGGAAAAGACAAACTTCTGAACGCGGCGCGCCGGTATGCTGATTATGCGGCGTCCTGTTTTGGACCACAAAAAGACCAGTGCAAAGGATATCCCGGACACGAGATTGCGGAGATGGCACTGGTTCGTCTCCACGAGGTGACGGGGGAGGAGCGCTATCTGGAGCTTAGCCAGTTTTTTCTGAATCAGCGGGGGACAAAGCCTTATTATTTCGATGAGGAGGAACAAAGACGCGCAGCGCTCGAAGGCAGAGCGGTTCAGTTGTCCGAGGAGGATGAGGGGGAGCGGTATGCGTACTATCAGGCGCATAAGCCTGTCCGTGAGCAGGAGGAGGCAGTGGGACATGCAGTCCGGGCAGTCTATCTCTATTCGGGGATGGCAGATGTGGCGCGTCTGACAGCAGATGATGCCATGTATGCCGCCTGTAAACGGCTTTGGGATAATATTGTGAGAGAGAAACTTTACGTGACGGGCGGCATCGGCGGCACAAGTCACGGGGAGGCATTCTCTTTTCCGTTTGATTTGCCAAACGATACGGCTTACTCAGAGACCTGCGCTGCGATAGGACTGGCATTTTTCGCCAGACGGATGCTTGAGATCAAGGCAGAAAGCCAGTATGCGGATGTCTGTGAACAGGCATTGTATAATACGGTGTTGAGCGGAATGGCACTCGATGGGAAGAGCTTTTTCTATGTGAATCCATTGGAGGTGGTGCCCGAGGCATGCCACAAAGATTTTTACAAGAGCCACGTAAAGCCTGTCCGGCAGAAATGGTTTGGCTGTGCCTGCTGCCCGCCGAATATTGCACGCATTGTCAGCTCGGTTGCCTCGTATGCCTACACGGAGCAGGAGGATACCCTTTGGTTTCATCTGTATATGGGGAGTGTGCTGACGAAAATGGTTGGCGGGCAGGAAGTGAATCTGTGTGTAGAGACCTCTATGCCGTGGAATGGCCATGTATCTGTCAAGCTTCACACGCAGGAGGCAGTCTCGTGTACCTTGGCGATGCGCCTTCCCGGGTGGAGTGTCAATGGTCGTGCGACTGTAGTCTGCGGCGGCGTATCTGCTGGTATTTCATGGGAAAAAGGCGGTAAAAATTTCTATGTTGTGCAGGGCAGTCTGAACGAAGTGTCTGTGCAGGACGGTTATCTGCATCTGAGCGGAGCGTGGCAGGACGGCGATCATGTTTCACTGGACTTTGCGATGGAAGTACATATGGTGTCAGCGGACGAGCGCGTGCGCGAGGATATCGGAAAGGCGGCGTTTGTCAGGGGTCCGATTGTATACTGCATGGAGGAGGCAGATAACGGCAAAGATCTGCATCTGTTCAGCGCAGATACAGCGCGGATTGGGGCAGACTGTCAGCACGTTGTAGTGGAAATGTCGGAGGAGCTGGGGCATCCGATGGCGGTGCTACGCGTACCCGGGAAACGGCGGCTGGTCTCGCAGCCGGATTCTGATAATATTCATACATTGTATCGGCAATATAAGCCGGCGCAGTATGAGGAGGTAACGCTGAGACTGATTCCGTACTATGCATGGTGCAATCGCGGTGAGGGCGAAATGAGTGTATGGATGCGGTGTGATTGAAAAAGAGTGTATACAAAAAAAATGGGGCTGTCCTGAATGGCAGCCCCATTTTTTAGATCTGTTCATCAATGATCGACACGTCGATTTTGGAGGTTTTGAGCAGGTCATTGAGTATATTTTTGCAGGACGCGGAGAGCGACGAACTAAATGCCGCATTGGCGCCAAACAGTTCATTGAAAGCGGATTTATAGGCGTCTGTCGTCATATCGACAGTGTTGTCGTATTTCAGGTACATCGTGCCATTGACATAGTTCAGACCGACGCTTGCCAGTTTGTCCTTGTTTTCACCGCATAACTGAAGATATTGTTTCACGGAGCCGCTTTTGTCTGGAAGGATCTGTAGAATGACGTTGCTCGAATTTGCGAAAAAGTTCAGGGAGTCGTGGATAGTTTGCTGAACAATCGCGTCGGAGGCATTGCCAGACTGGACAAAAGGATTGCATTTATTCAAAGTTAAAACGGCGGAGGATGCAAGCGTTGCATAGGAAGCATACATGAGATCCAGATCTTCATACTTTGTCGTCGTGCTGGTATTGTGTTTCACAGTGCTGTATACGGCGTCCCCGGCAACCTCATCGAGATTGCGCATAATCTTATCGGCTTTGCTGATGAATGAATCATGTCCGATAAAAAGTGCGTCGATGTTTTTATCCTTGGCTTTATCAAAGGTTTTGCTGTTCAGGGCATAGCGTCCGTTCACTTCCTCGATGCCGATCTTTTTCAGCTCCTTCTTGTTTTCTGTGAACAGCTTTTCGAGCTTTGTAAGCTGTTTTTGCACATCTTTGTTTGTCACAGACGCTGAATTTGCCTTCATGTCATTATATGATTTCAAAAAATCCGAGAGCTGACCTTCGAGCATGTCTTTCGAGATGCTTCCTGAGGAATAGCGTTTTAATTTTTTCAGCTTTTTCTGAAAGGCTTCTGACTTATCCTGTAATTTCTCAATGCTGGTGTCCGTCTCTGTAACTTTCTTGGTGCGGTGCGTTGTATAGGAATAATTGTTTTTTGATATTTTGTTGATAAGATCAATCGGTGTATATTGAATTGCCATAAAAATCCCTCCAAATCAGTATATTAATATTATCGGCATGTTGATGGCAAAGTTATAGGGGAACAGGCTGTTTTTTAAATCCTCTTTTTATCGAAGCTGCATCATTCGTCTTAATCTGGATATTCACGCAGGATGTTGCTTGCGCCGGATATATAGTCCATCGACACATTATAATATTTTGCCAGAATCATCAGGCTGTCTACTGGGATTCTGGTTTTTCCGCTCTCGTAATCGGCATACGTGCGCTGCCCTACATTTAGAAGGTCAGCCACATTCTGCTGGGTCAGGGAGCGGTCTTCTCTGATTTCACGGATTCGCTCATTATACTTCATATAGAAAACTCCTTACTTATAAAGTATTAGTATAAAGCAATTTTCAGGCGGTTATTGACAAATAGAGCTATAAACTCTAAAATAAAATCTATAGAGTTTATAACTCTAAAAAGTTCAAATGAAAGGAGTTGGCACATGAAAAGAAAAGTATTAGCAGTGCTGTTGAGTGCTGCAATGATTTGTACACCAGCTGACGTACAGGTATTCGCAGAAGAGGGCGTTACGGATGTGTACGAAAGTGAGACTCAGGAGGAAACTCAGGAAGAAACCTCTGATGAGAAGGCTGCGGATGAAGAAAGTGAAAGCGGTGAGGTACAGGAGGAAAGGTCTGTGCCAGAGACTACAAAGGCAGAGACGCCAGATCTTGACGGGGAAAGTGAAACAGCTGCTACAGAAGTGCTCACAGAAGAACAGACACATGGACGGATGTGGCATCGGAAGCTGAGACAGAGGAGGAAGACATCAAGACTCTACTGGCGGAGGAGGACATCGTGGACAGCGGGGAAATCAAGGAGCTTTCGTGGACAATTGACAGTACAGGGAAGCTTACAGTTACAGGAACAGGGGATTACAGCAATCCGAGCCAAATGCAGTTTAATGACACCGGAAGCGCACCTTGGTATCAGTGTCGTGAAAAAATTACTTCCGCAGAAATCAATGTTTCCTCTATGACAGATGCTTCTTACTTGTTTGAGGATTGTATCAATCTTGTCACAGTAGATTTGAGTCATTTTGATACAGATAGTGTGAACTATACAGAATATATGTTTGATGGATGCGGCAGTCTGGAGTCCTTAGAGCTGAATGGTTTTACAAGTGTAGGGTTTGCAGATGGTATGTTTCGTGGCTGCGCCAGCCTGCAAGAATTGGATTTATCCAGATTTAAATTGGATAAAATAAGAACAATGGGAAACATGTTTGATGGTTGCAGCAGTCTGGAAACCATCAATCTGAGCGGGCTCCAAACAACAATGGTGGATGATATGAGCAGCGTGTTCAGGGACTGCGCCAGCCTGCAAACATTAGATTTAAGCGGGTTTGATACTGGACGTGTACAGTACATGACAGAAATGTTTAGCGGATGTGGGAAGCTGGCTGAGCTGAATCTTCGTAATTTTAATACGGAAAATGTAATATCATTGGATTTTATGTTTCGTGAGTGCAGCAGCCTGACCAGTCTGGAATTGACGAATTTTAATATGGATCAGGTCGAAGGCATGGCAGGAATATTTGACGGATGCAGCAGCCTGACCAGTCTGGATTTGACAAATTTTAAAACAAACCAGACCGAAGATCTGAGCTTTATGTTTAGCGGGTGCAGCAGTCTGGCCAGTTTGGATTTAAGCGGGTTGAATACGGAAATGGCAGTGGATATGAATTCAATGTTTAGTGGATGCAGCAGTCTGTCACAGCTGGATTTAAG
>ERZ779622.42-NODE-42-length-91153-cov-7.091473_pt1 | contig 91153 bp, 78 predicted proteins | sample MGYA00514188_ERZ779622 | MGnify/ENA primary metagenome ERZ779622 (study PRJEB29562, sample SAMEA4376702) | mouse gut metagenome | isolation source: Cecum | study: EMG produced TPA metagenomics assembly of the A DSS colitis mouse model was used to assess the microbial... | reverse complement strand
CCAAGGGTGGAAAGCTGTTGATGGTGCGGGGCTGTCACAAATCTGCGTATCATGAGTCATATCTAAGAGGTCTGGTAATAAAGTATTTATTTACGGGGATACATCCGGAGTTTGGCTGTATATTGGCTGCGACTGCGGCACAAGTAAAACAGGCGCTTTTTGAAAATCAGGATATACAGGCAGTGTTAATTGTTTCGCCAACATATGAAGGATTGGTGGCAGAGACGGCAGAAATTGCAGAAGCAGCACATAGGCGGGGCATTCCTTTGATTGTGGATGAAGCGCATGGCGCCCATTTGGGTTTTCATGCAGGCTGGCAGCAGAATGCTTCCCGTCAGGGAGCGGACTTGGTGGTGCAAAGTCTTCATAAAACGTTGCCATCCATGACGCAGACAGCTATTTTACATGTAAACGGCAGCTTAATAGAGCGCAGGAAGCTAAGAAGATTTTTGGAAATCTATCAGTCAAGCAGTCCATCCTATATTTTTATGGCGGCGATGGAGGAAGCCATTGAGATAGCATCGGGGGCGGAATCTCTTTTTAGTACTTTTCAAAAAAACTGGAAGGAAATGATGGAAAAGCTGGGTGATTGTAAAGCGCTTCATTTTCTCAGGGAAAATAATATGGACGTCGGAAAGCTGGTAATAGCAGACCGTACCGGCAGTCTGTCAGGAATGCAGTTATATGACAAATTGCGGAATCAGTATCATTTGCAGTTGGAAATGGCAGCGGGGCGGTATGCGCTGGCAATGTTTACGATAGGCGACACAAAAGAAGGCTATGAGCGTCTGACAGAGGCGCTTTTAGAGATAGACAGGGACTGCGGTTTTGGCGGGGGCGGGCAGTACGCGGAGCGGCAGAACCGCAGGGAACAACAAAACTGTGGGGAACAGCAGAATTGTGAGGAGCGGCAGAATCACAGGAGGCAGGAAGAATGGATTTGTCCCAGACAATGTTATCCGCTCTATGAAGCATGGGACAGGAAGACGGAGAGAGTCCTGTTAGCAGAAGCGGCGGGCAGGACGGCAGGCGGCTTTATCGTGCCGTATCCGCCGGATATTCCGATTGTAGTACCGGGAGAAATGCTGACAGAAGAAATTTGCTATTATTTGCAGAGATGCATCAAAAACGGATTGACCGTACAGGGGATAGAAGAGCAGAATCATCAGCTATATGTAGAAATAATAAAATAATGTGGAGGCAAACATGAGAAAGACAAAGATTATCTGTACAATAGGACCGGCATGTGACAGCGAGGAAAAACTGAAAGAGTTAATGCTTGCCGGCATGAATGTGGCGCGTTTTAATTTTTCCCATGGAACGCACAAGGAACAGTTGGAAAAGTATAACAGGGTTTTAAAGGCAAGGAAAGAGCTCAATCTGCCGGTAGCCACGCTGTTAGACACCAAGGGACCCGAAATCAGGCTGCGTGACTTTGAGGGTGGAAAAGCGGCACTGGAAGCAGGAGAGCTTTTCACATTGACGACAGAGGAAGTGATGGGAACGGCGCAAAAAGCATCCATTACTTATACAAATTTAAAAAATGATATTTCTGTCGGCACTACGATTTTAATTGACGACGGGCTGATTGAAATGGTGGCAGAGGAAATTACGGGAAATGATATTGTATGCCGAGTGATAAACGGTGGTTTTGTGTCTAATCATAAGGGCGTCAATGTGCCGGGAGCAGTACTGTCCATGCCTTATATCAGTCCCGTGGACATGGAAGATATTGTATTTGGCATTGAGCATGGTTTTGATTTTCTGGCTGCTTCATTTGCGCGCACAAAAGAAGATATATTGGAAGTAAGAAAGATTTTAAATGATTATGGAAGCCGTATGAAAATCATTGCAAAGATAGAAAATATGCAGGGCATTCATAATTTGGAAGAGATTATTGAGGTTTCTGACGGCATCATGGTAGCGCGCGGCGATATGGGCGTGGAGGTTGCCATGGAGGAAGTTCCCATTTTGCAGAAGAAAATGATTAAGATGGCGGTGGAAAAGGGAAAACATGTCATTACGGCAACACAGATGTTGGAGTCTATGATAAAGAATCCACGGCCGACGAGAGCGGAGGCGACAGATATTGCCAATGCCATTTATGACGGCACGACGGCGATTATGCTTTCCGGAGAGAGCGCGGCAGGTCTGTATCCGGTGGAAGCGGTAAGGACAATGGCGAAGATAGCGGAGCGTGCGGAACAGGATATCGATTATCGTTCACGGCTGCAGGATAATCAGTGTATGGATACAAAAACACCGGATATTACAACGGCTATTTCTTATGCAACCTGCAATGTGGCGATGAATTTGAATGCGGCGGCGATTATAACGGTGACAATGTCAGGTTTTACCGCTAATATGATTGCCCGTTACAAACCAGGCTGTCAGGTGATTGGCTGCACGGTGGACGAAAAGGTGTGCCGACAGCTTTACCTGCTCTGGGGTGTCAATCCGGTTATGATAAAAAAGGAAGAGACAACGGACGAGCTTTTTGAAGAGGCAGTATTTAAGAGTAAACAGGCGGGACTGATTAAGGCAGGGGATACGGTTGTGATTACGGCGGGCGTTCCTTTGGGAATTGCAGGCAATACCGATATGATTCATGTAGTCGAGGTAGCATAGTACAATGGGGAAGATAGTGTACCTGATGGGGAAGAGCTCCACAGGAAAAGATACCATTTACAAAAGACTTCTTGCAGAAAGCTGCTTTGAACTGGTGAGAATGATTCCCTATACAACAAGGCCCATACGGATACGGGAAAGAAATGGCGAAGAATATTTCTTTACCGATGAAGAAGGTTTTGGAGCTTTGGAAGAGAGCGGAAAAGTTATTGAGCATCGGGAATACCGGACCTGCCATGGGTTGTGGCGCTATTTTACGGTGGATGACGGGCGTATAGATTTAACGGAGAAGAGCTATATCTGCATCGGGACGCTGGAATCCTATGAAAGCATTCGGGCATATTTTGGAGAAGAAAAGCTGGTGCCGGTGTTAATCGAGCTGGACGACGGGATTCGGCTGCAGCGCGCCCTTGACAGGGAGAAAAAGCAGCGGATGCCCAAATATGAGGAGATGTGCCGGCGTTTTCTGGCGGACAGCGAGGATTTTGCGGAGGATAAAATAAAACGGGCGGGTATTGAAAGACGCTTTCAAAATAAGAATCTGGAGCAATGCCTTGCGGAAATTAAAAAATATATTTCTGAAATGCTGTGATATGCCGATAAATAATAAAAGGAGGTAAGCGTATGGAAATTAAAGTCGGGCAAGTGCCGCAGCCGCAGCCGCTGCAGCAGGCGCCGGAAACAAAACCGACAGACGGCAGCTTCAAATTTACGCTTGCCAGTCATGTGGAGGAAGCGGAGCTGCAGGCGCGGCTGCAGGGACTTATGGAAGAGATTACGGCGCAGGGAGAACGGCTTTATAAACGTCGGGATGTGCGGGATATGAAACGATATCGCGGACTGATAAAGGAATTTTTAAACGAGGTAGTCAGCCGTTCCCATTCTTTTTCCCGGGAAAATTTTCTGGATAAGAGGGGGCGCCACAGAGTATATGGCATTATCCGCCTGATAGATGAAAATTTGGATGAGCTGGCACAGGAGCTGGTGAAGGATGAAAATGACAATATTGACATTTTAGGTAAAATCGGAGAAATCAAAGGATTGCTGCTGGACATATTTACGTAAGCATTTTATAATGCTTTTGAGATAAAAGGAGAAACGGATGGCAGAATTTAGGGATATTATAGGTCAGGAGCAGATAAAGACGCATTTCCATAATGCAATTTCTACAGGAAAAATTTCCCACGCGTATATTATCAATGGCGAGCGGTTTTCGGGAAAGGAATTTATTGCCCGTATTTTTGCCATGACGCTCCAATGTGAGAAGGGTGGCACAGAGCCGTGTCAGCAGTGCCATTCCTGCAAACAGGCGCTTTCGAATAACCAGCCGGATATCATTTATGTAACGCATGAAAAGCCGGGTTCTATCGGCGTGGACGATATTCGGAAACAGGTTAACGGCGATATTGCCATAAAGCCGTATAATAGCCCATATAAAGTTTATATTGTGAACGAAGCGGAGAAAATGACGGTACAGGCACAGAACGCGTTATTAAAGACGCTGGAGGAGCCGCCCGCTTATGCGGTAATACTGCTTCTTACCACAAATGTCAATTCTTTACTACAGACAATTCTGAGCAGATGTGTTATCTTACATATGAAGCCGGTATCGGACGAGCTCATTAAAAAGTTTTTGATGGAGCAGATGCAGGTTCCGGATTATAAGGCGGATATTTGTGCCGCATTTGCAAGAGGGAATGTGGGAAAAGCAAAACATCTTGCCTCAAGCGAGGATTTTGAAAAGGTGAAGGAAGAAGCTGTTTCCCTTTTAAAATACGTGCATGATATGGATGTGACGGAGATGATTGCCGCCGTCAAGAAAATTGCAGAGTACAAGCTGGATGTAGGAGATTATCTGGATATTCTTTCCATCTGGTATAGGGACGTGCTTTTGTTTAAGGCGACAAAGGATGCCAATCATCTGGTGTTTCGCGAGGAGACGCAGAATATCAGGAAGGCGGCGGGCAGGACTTCTTATGAAGGCATAGAAACCGTCATTCAGGCGCTTTCCAAAGCAAAGAGCAGATTGGAAGCCAATGTAAATTTTGACTTGACTATGGAGCTTTTGCTTTTGCATATCAAAGAATATGGTTGAGCTGTCGCAGCGGCAGTTTGACAAATACATGTGGAGGTTTATAGATGACAAAAGTAATAGGAGTAAGATTTCGCACGGCGGGCAAGATTTACTTTTTTGACCCGTTGGATTTTCAGGTAGAAAGGGGCGGTCATGTTATTGTGGAGACAGCCCGTGGAATAGAGTTCGGCACAGTTGTCAGCGCGCCAAAGGAGGTAGAAGACGACAAAATTGTACAGCCCCTAAAGCCTGTACTGCGAATTGCAAACCAGAGGGATGTGGAGCAGGAGGCAGGAAATAAACAGAAAGAAAAGGAAGCTTATAAAATCTGTCAGGAGAAGATACGGGAACACGGACTGGAAATGAAGCTGATAGATGCAGAATACACCTTCGACAACAATAAGGTACTTTTTTACTTTACGGCGGACGGAAGAATTGATTTCAGGGAGCTCGTAAAGGATTTGGCAAGTGTTTTTAAAACAAGGATTGAGCTGAGACAGGTGGGTGTCAGGGATGAGACCAAAATTATGGGCGGCATTGGTATCTGCGGGCGTCCGCTTTGCTGCCATACCCATCTTTCGGAGTTCATACCGGTATCTATAAAGATGGCGAAGGAGCAGAATCTTTCATTGAACCCCACAAAGATATCAGGCGTCTGCGGCAGGCTGATGTGCTGTTTGAAGCATGAGGAAGAAACCTATGAGGAGTTAAACCGCCGTCTGCCCAATACGGGAGATTATGTGGTTACGGCGGATGGGCTGAAGGGAGAAGTGCAGAGCGTCAATGTACTTCGCCAGCGTGTAAAGGTGATTGTGGACATAGATGATGAAAAAGAAATCCGTGAGTACAGAGTAGAGGATTTGCACTTTAAGAGGAAACACGGAAAGAAAGAAAATCTGGAGCTGTCAGCGGAGGAACTCAAAGAACTGGAAAAGCTGGAATCCGAAGAAGTGCTTGAGACAACGGAGGAGGCAGCGCCCGAAAAGCAGGAGCGCAGCTACAAAAAGGAATCCAGAGACAGGACGGCTCCATCATGGCAGGATAAATCTGCCAAAGCGGATAAAACAGAGAAAAACTGGAGTAGAAGGGAAACACACGCCGATAGAGCAGAAGAGTCTGAGAGACAGTATCAGGACAGAAAGGGCGGAAGAAATAACCGCAGCGGCAGGCGCGATAACAGACAGGAACGCCATAGAGAGGATGGCGGGCGATGGGAAGAGAATAGGCAGGAGCATCGCGAGCACCGCCGTGGGGACGGTCGTCCCCGAAACCGGCAGAATTACCGAAATGGAAAGAAGGAAGGAAAGACAAACTTTGAGGGCAATCAGTCTGAAGGAAAGAGAACGCCTTGACGAGCTGCAGAGAAACGGTTATCAGATTATTCAAAATCCGGATAAGTTTTGCTTTGGGATGGATGCTGTTTTATTGTCCGGCTTTGTAACTGTAAAATCCGGCGGGACAGTGCTTGATTTGGGTACGGGGACGGGTATCATTCCGATACTTTTAGAGGCAAAAACAAAGGCTTCGCATCTGACAGGACTGGAAATACAGGAAGAAAGTGCAGATATGGCAAGGCGGAGCGTGGCGTTAAACGGTCTGTCCGAAAAAATTGATATTGTGACGGGTGACATCAAAAGGGCAGACAGTTTTTTCCCGTCTGCCTCTTTTGACGTAATCACCAGCAATCCGCCCTATATGATAGGAGAGCACGGACTGAAAAATCCTGACGAACCAAAAGCGATTGCCCGTCATGAGGTGCTTTGTACGTTGGAGGATGTGGTGTGTCAGGCGGCAAAGCTTTTGAAGACGGGAGGGCATTTTTTTATGGTGCACAGACCCTTTCGGCTGGCGGAGATTATTACGGTAATGACAAAATATAAACTGGAACCGAAGCGTATGCAGCTTGTTTACCCTTTTGTGGATAAGGAGCCCAATATGCTGCTGGTTGAAGGAGTTCGGGGCGGCAACCCGCGCATGACGGTGGAAAAACCATTGATTATTTTTAAAGAGCCGGGTGTTTACATGCCGGAAATCTGTGATATTTACGGATATTGAGAAAGCAGGACAGAGTTTTTGTCAAAAGAAGCAGAAGGCATAAACAGGAAAAGGAAAAGGGAAATATGGCGGGAATGTTGTATTTGTGCGCTACACCCATAGGAAATCTGCAGGATATGACGCCGCGGGTGATTGCTGCCTTAAAGCAGGCGGATATCATTGCGGCGGAAGATACGCGCAACAGCCGCAAGCTGCTGGCAGCGTTTGATATTCACACGCCCATGACGAGTTATCATGAGTATAATAAGGTGGAAAAAGCAGAGCAGCTCATTGTACGGCTGCAGGAGGGAAAAGACATTGCATTGATTACGGACGCAGGTACGCCCGCGATTTCCGATCCGGGGGAAGTGCTGGTGCGCATGTGCCAGGAGGCTGGTATTGTGGTTACAAGCCTTCCGGGTCCTGCCGCCTGTATTACGGCGCTGACTTTATCGGGACTCTCCACGAGGCGTTTCTGCTTTGAGGGCTTTTTGCCGGCAGATAAAAAAGAAAGAAAAGAAATTGTAAAAGAGCTGCGGGAGGAAACCCGAACCATGATTCTTTATGAGGCGCCGCATCATCTGGTAAAAACGCTGGCAGAATTATTGGAGGCATTGGGAAATCGGAAAATAACGCTTTGCAGGGAATTGACCAAAAAATTTGAGACCATTCTGCCAACGACCCTTGAGGCGGCTTTACAAAAGTATGAAGAGGAGGAGCCGCGCGGCGAGTATGTGCTGGTGCTTGCCGGCAAGAACAGGGAAGAGAAGAAGCAGGAAGAAATTGCGGCGTGGAAAACGATGGAGCTGGAAGAGCATATGGCTTTTTATGAGGAGCGCGGCATGGATACCAAGACGGCAATGAAGCAAGTAGCAAAGGACAGAGGAGTCGGAAAACGGGAAATTTACGAACAGCTTTATAAAAAGTGAATTAGAGTTTCACAAGGATAGCGCATAGGAAGGAGGTGTGGCAATGCAGAGTAGATGCGATATGTGTGCAAATTATGAGTATGATGAAGAGGAGGAATATTATACCTGCGGCGTAAATCTGGATGAAGATGAAATGTATCGTTTTTTAGCGGGAAACTGCGGCGACTGTCCTTATTTTTCACAGGATGATGAATATAGGGTGGTGCGTCACCAAATGTAAAAAAGCTGTCTGCAGGATGAACAGACAGCTTTTGCAGTTTATTCTATTGTTTGTTTTCTTCAATGGAAGTGTGCAGCGCGGCAAATAAATCGCCATATTTAATATGGCTGCTCTTTTCGAGCCTTGTAATGCTGGTATAGAGGCTCAAGGGGATTTCTTTGTCATTCCATGTAAAAGTCTGCTCGTTTAGGGAAGCTATTTTTCGCGCGATTTCTTCTGCGTATCCGCGCTCTTCGCTTGCGGTGAGAATCACGAATTCGTCGCCGCCGATACGGAAGACCACGTCATTTTCTCCGGCGGCGGCATCCATGCGGGACATGGATTCTAAAATAGAAATATCGCCGGCTGCCCTTGCAATCGCGTTAATGTGTATCATATTTACAATGTCACAGCAGACAAACCAGCAGTTTTTTCTCTCCGTAAACAAATCATATAATTCACTGATATCAAACATTCGTCTTCTTTTGGTATACATATCTTTCATATACATATCCTCCATCTCATTTTTTTTCAGTTCCGAAGGAGAAAACAGCCTTGGAAACAGCTCCCAAAATCGATTTTTTTTTCGGAAGTCCTTCGGATTACAGTTCCAGACCTGCTTAAACGCGCGTGAAAAGGCTTCATTGCTGCCGTAACCGAAGGACAGTGCAATGTCAAGCAGGGTAAGAGTCGGCCGCTCCGTCATCATTTTAGCAGCCTTTACCATTTTGCGCCGGACCACATAATCGTGCACGCTTATATGGTTGATGCATTGAAACAATTTTTCGAGAGTGGATTTGGAACAATGGCAGGCATCTGCCAGCAAAACGAGCCGTTCCATATCGTCTCCTTCCTTCCGCTTCTGTGGACAGCAAGCCTTGCGCGGGGTTCTATCGTCCGTCGGTGCGGGGTTTTAGTTATGGTACGTACCGTGCTTACAGAATAGCATATCATAATAGATTTTTCTTGATTTTTTGAGTAAATAAAAGGAAACCGATTTTTTTGAATAGAAATCAGAGAGGATTCAAATAATAAGCTTGTAACAGGATTTGTGTCTGCGCGCTGCCTGCCACAAACTCGTTCATGCACAGTCTCAGCCAAATTGAGAAAAAAGCAGCGCAGAAAAGAGGTAAAAATGACAAATATATCAGAATTGGAGTTACAAAATTTAAGACATTTGATTGGTGGTTACGATACCACGCATTGTAAAATGCAGGAGTACGCAAAATGTGCCAGCGATGAAAAGGTAAAGCAGTTTTTTGAAAAAGGTGCAAAGTCCGCCATGGAGAATAAGCAGCAGCTTATGAAGTTTTTACAGTAAAAACAGCAAACATCAAAAACAGAAACGGAGAGTAGAACAATATGGAAATGCAGGAAAAGACAATGGTAGCGGATACCCTGACCGGTATCAACGGCGAACTTATCCGGTATGCGGAGATGATACCGCAGACAGAAAATAAGGAATTGAAGAGTGTGCTGAAGCAGTTTAGAAGCACATGTGAGCAGTCGCAGGAGGAGCTGTACCAGATTGCAAGGGAAAAATCTTATTATGTACCGGCACAGAAGGCAACGGAAGAAGAGGTTGCCCATGTGAAGGGACTTTTTACGTCGAAGACGCTGTAGCAATAAAATAGCAATTTGTCAGACAGGCTGCGCTGGCGGAGAACGGTACTGCAATCTGCACAAGTGGGCGGATATGGAGCAGGTTTTCCGCCGGCGCTGTTTATTCCAATACGTTTGGCTGTAAGCCAAAATTGTCGGTCGTGAAACCCAAAGTTGCTTTACAAATATTGGCATAATACATATAGTATGCTATAATGCATACGTGACAGAGTCACCGGTGGGGAGGACAGAATATGTTTCCATACTTTTTTGCGGACAAGCAGCCGTTGCTGGCTTTTATCGGGGTACTGAGCGCGTTTGCAGCAACTTGTTTTATGATAAGCCGTATAAGCGGTTATCTGCCAAAGGACCACGGCAGGGATTATGCCGTGGAGGGGCAAAAATCCATAGGCAAGCCGAGAGGCGCAGGCATTATATTTGTACTGGTCTTTGCGGTGTCCATGCTGCTTTTTTCCGGACTCAGCATAGAGCTTTGTATTTACCTGATGTTAGTGGTGATTGAGATGCTTACAGGCTTTTTTGACGATACGGCAGAGAAGCCGTGGGGAGAGCTGAAAAAAGGACTGTTGGATTTGGCGGTTGCAACTGCAGTTGCAATCACATACTTGCAGTACAATTCCAGTACGATAGAGATAATGGGGAGACAAATAACGTTTCCGCCTGTGCTGTTTGCCGTCTGTGCCGTGGCGCTGGTGTGGATATCCATCAATGTGACGAATTGTGCGGACGGCGTGGACGGGTTGTCGGGAACACTCACCATCATTACACTGACGACAATCTATGTTATCAATGAGATAAATGACAAGGGTAAAGATATTTCTTTTCCTATTTTGCTGTTTATGGTATGTATTCTTGGCTATCTGTGGTACAATGCTTCGCCGAGCAGACTTTTGATGGGCGATGCGGGCTCCCGAGCCATGGGCGTTTTTATCAGCATTGCCATTTTAAAGTCAGGCAGCCCGCTTTTGTATATACCTGCCGCTTTTGTTATTTTGATGGACGGAGGACTTGGTCTTGTAAAACTGTCTCTTATCAGGCTGTTTCGGATACGGATTTTGAAAAACACGCTGACACCTTTGCACGACCATGTGCGAAAAAAACTGGGTTGGTCGAATACACAGACTGTGTTCCGTTTTGCAATTATTCAAATTGTGATTTCGCTGGCAGCAGTTTATACGCTGCTTTTGTAACTGCTTATGCGGCATAGCCGCGACATTTCTTTTATTAAGGAGGTATCCAATTATGTTGGAGGATTTTATTTCCGGTAAAAAATCACTTTTTACCACTGGAGTCCACACAGAGCTGCGGGCGCAGGAGAACAAACAGAGGCGGGTTGCCCTGATACAGGGAAATCTGACGGCAAATGCCAGACTGGAAAAGGCCGGCATCAGCGCAAGGGTTTATAAAAACGGCGTGTACGGCTTTTCGTCCATGGCAGAATGTACGTCCGATGCGGCGGAAACCGTTTTAAAGGCTGCCACGGAAAACGCGCTGTTTATGGACGGGCATATTCAAAAGGGAAAGAAGATATTTCCTGCCATCGCTTCCGGCAGTACGCCGCTTTATAAGGCGGTCTGTGATACGGAGCAGAAGCGGTACATAGAATTTGTAAAAGAAATAGATGCTTATATTTCCGAAAAATATCCAAAGCTTTCCAGCCGTTCCGTTATGCTTTCGGCTGATTCCATGGAGAAAATTATCTGTACGTCGGATGGATATGACGGACATGTCGCATTGCCCAGAACCTATATTTACTTGTTTCTCAATAGTGAATCGACCTCGGGTGTACCCCTTGAATTGTTCGACCCTGTAGGAGGCTATGGCAACTTTGATGATGTGTTTAAAAATCCTTCTCAGGTTTATCCTGCTGTCGATGCATTGTATGAAAAGCTGATGCAGAAGCGGGAGGGCGTGTACGCGGAGGCAGGCTATAAAACGGTAGTACTTGGCGGTATTTTGTCCGGTATGCTGGCGCATGAGGCGGTAGGACATACCGTGGAGGCGGATTTGGTGCTGGGCGGCTCCGTGGCAGGCCAGATGCTGCACAAGCAGGTTGCATCCGAGCTTGTCACTATGGTGGATTTTGCTCATACGGCACTGGGAGAGGAAGCGCCGCTGCCGGTTTATCTGGACGACGAAGGCGTGCCCGCAGAGGATGCCGTGCTGATTCAGGATGGTATGCTGCAAGGTTATATGAACAACAGGGAGAGCGCAGAGCATTTTGGCATGAAGCCGCAGGGCAATGCGCGTGCTTTTGAATTTTCGGATGAGCCGCTGATACGTATGCGGAATACGGCTGTGCTGCCGGGCAAGGATAAGCTGGAGGATATCATTGCTTCAGTGGAGGACGGCTATTATCTGACGAACACAAACAACGGACAGGCGGATATGACGGGAGAGTTTATGTTCGGTGTGAGCATGGGATATGAGATAAAAAATGGAAAGCTGGGGCGTGCGATTCTTGACACCACGATTTCCGGCGTGGCTTTTGACATGCTGAAGACTGTGGATATGGTATCCGACAATATGGTGTGGTCAAGCTCAGGCTTTTGCGGCAAAAAACAGCCGATGCCTGTGGGAATGGGCGGACCTGCGCTTCGCTGCAAGGTAATGATAGGAGGACGTTAAAAATGAAAGATATAAGAGATATTGCACAGATAACGGGCGAAGCTTTGAAGCAGGAGGGCGCTGAAAAGGCGCAGTATACGGTGACCTTTAAGGAAACCCATGAATTTAACGTAGACGGCGGACAATTTTCCCTGTTCCGCACCCTTTTTGATAAATCCCTCTCCGTAACGGCATTTAAGAACCAGAAAAAAGGATCTGCATTTACCAACAAGCTGGATGAGGAGACAATCGGAGTAACCGTAAAGGAATGTCTGGACTCAGCGGAGTCCGGCATTGCGGACAGCGCCTATGACATCGCGCCTTGTCAGGGAGAAGAGTGTTTTCGAGAGGGCTGCTATGAGCCGGATGCGGATAAGCTGTTTGCGCGCACAAAAGAGCTCATGGAGGCGGTTAAGGAACGCAATCCCAAAATTGTTATGGAACAGATGATTGTATCCCATGTAAAAAACCATACGCTTTACAGAAATACAAACGGCACGGAGTTTGAGTATTTTTGGGGAGAGTACAGCGTCGATATGATGTATTCCGCCCATGAAGGCGAAAAGATGACTTCTTTTTTCGGCAGCTCCGTTACCATGGACAATCTGGATACGCCTTTTATTGAGCTGGGCTCTTTGGAGAAGGATTTGTGTGATGTGGAGGCGCAGCTTACCACAGTGCCTATGGAGGGCAAGTTTGAGGGCGTCGCAGTTCTTGCGCCCAGCAGTTTGGTGTCCTTTGTTGCCAGCGCCATAAACAATTTTGTTTCCGATTCGGTTATTCTGGAGAAGACGAGTATTTGGCTTGACAAGCTGAATACAAAGGTTGCCGATGAAAAAATTACGGTTTCCATGGCACCGACGGATTCCAGCATCTGCTGCAGCGAGCGGTTTACGGGAGACGGCTTTAAGTCGGAGAATTACAATCTGATTGAGGACGGCGTGTTAAAATCCTTTATGCTTTCTCTGTATGTGGCAAATAAGTCCGGCTTTGCCCGTGCAAAGAACAGCTCTTTTGCGCTTATCATGAAAAACGGGGATACGCCCTATGCCGATATGATTAAAAATATCAAGAAGGGCATTATCGTTGGCAGGTTTTCCGGCGGCAACCCCGGGCCAAACGGTGATTTTTCCGGCATTGCCAAAAACAGCTTTTTGATTGAAGACGGCGAGATAAAGGGCGCCGTGAGCGAAACCATGATAAACGGTAATCTTGCGGAGATGCTTCAAAATGTAGTGGCTGTCTCAAAGGAGACGATTGCAGACGGCAATTGTGTACTGCCCTATGTTGCAGTAGACAAGATTGTGATATCCGGAAAATAAGATTCTGCACAAAGCACTTGACAAATTTTCATATGCTTCATATACTTCGATTATCAAAGCAATTAAAAAAGGAATGATAAAAAGGAGAATATCATGTTAGAAAAGGTAGTTGCAATTATTCAGGAACAGTTAAACTTGGAAGGCGTGGATATCACGGAAAGTTCTTCCTTTAAGGACGATTTGGGCGCAGATTCGCTTGATTTGTTTGAATTGGTTATGGCGTTGGAAGAAGAGTTCGGCACGGAGATTCCGTCAGAAGATTTGGAAAAGATTGCGACCGTGGGTGATGTGATTGAGTACCTGAAGGCAAAAGATATTGAAGCGTAAGCGGTATGGATACCAGAGTCACCGAATTGCTCGGCATTGAGTATCCTATTATACAGGGCGGCATGGCATGTGTGGCAGAATACCACCTTGCCGCTGCTGTTTCACAAGCGGGCGGTCTTGGCGTTATCAGTGCCGCCGGCTTGTTTGCTGATGCTTTAAGAAAGCAAATCCGGCAGATGAGAAGGCAGACTAGAAAGCCTTTTGGCGTGCATATCATGCTGGCTGATTCGAATGCGGAGGAAATTGCCAGGGTGGTGGTGGAGGAAGGTATCAAAATAGTCATAACGGATTCCGGTAACCCCGTCAATTATATGCGGCTCTGGAAAGCGGTGGGTATCAAGGTGATTCCGACAATTTCAAGCGTGGGGCTAGCCAAAATGATGGAGCAAATGGGTGCAGATGCAGTGGTGGCAGAAGGAATGGAGAGCGGAGGGCACATTGGTATGACTACGACCATGACGCTGATTCCGCAGGTTTCGGATGCGCTCAAGATACCTGTGATAGCGGCAGGTGGAATCGGAGACGGCAGAGGCGGCGCTGCGGCACTGGTTTTGGGAGCCGATGGAATTCAGATGAAAACCCGATTCAGCGTAGCGGCGGAAGCAGTCGTGCCCCCTGACTACAAAGAAAGAATCATAAAAGCGAAGGATATCGATTCGGTGGTGACGGGTACCAGCCACGGGCATCCGCTCCGTCAGCTCGGAAACAGGATGGCGAGGGAATATTTGAGAATGGAAGCGGAGGGGACTTACTGGCAGGAAATAGAAAGAGCCGTGACAGATGCCATTTGGAAGGCTGCACGGGAGGGCGACGTTATCAATGGCACCATTGTGGCAGGACAGGCGGCGGGCATTATCACAAAAGAGGCGGCATGTGCGGAAATCATACAGGAAATTATGCAGGAAATAGAGCAGCTCTTAAACAGATAGAGGAGGACTTTTGCGAAGTGGCTGACACATTGAAAAAATATTCCGAGGGGAAAGACTATAAGGTAGTAGCGTTTATTCTGGCAAGCTTTTTTAATGATGAGCAGACGAGGATGATTAAAAAGGTAGTGGCGGAGGCGGCGACACGCCATTATAAGGTGGTATTTTTTTCAACGCTGTCTGATTTTTACTACAATGACTTAAATGACAAGGGCGAAAAAAAGATGTTTGATATTGTCAGTGTGGAGCGTTATGACGCGATTGTTTTAATGTCAGAATCTTTTAAGGATGATGAAGGCCAGCTTGCGCTTGTGGAGAAGGCAAACAAAGCGGGAGTTCCCGTTATAACGGTGGATAAAAATTTTGAAGGCTGTATTAACATTGCATTTGATTATGGGGATGCTTTCAGGGAAGTGGTAAGGCATATGGTGGTGGACCATGGATACCGTGTTATCAATTTTATGGGCGGAATGCCGGGAAACAGCTATTCCGAAGAGCGCCTTGCGGTGTTTCAGGAAGTTCTTGCCGAAAATAATGTGCCTTTTGTGCCGGAACGGGTTTACTGGGGATATTTTTGGGAGGATCCGACAAAAGAAGCAATGCAGAAAATGTTTGCGGATAGTCTTTCCATGCCGGAAGCGATTGTATGCGCCAACGATGCAATGGCGATTACCGTGTGCCGCTGCCTGCAGGAAAAAGGATACAGGGTGCCGGAGGATGTGGCGGTCAGCGGCTTTGATGGCATCGATATGGAGAAGTACAGCAGACCCCGTCTTACCACGGGAGTGCAGAATGTAGATGAATTTATCCGCGTACTGTTTAATATTATCGAAACAGGCGAGTATCAGCTTAACAAGAACGGTAAAATTTTAATTTATAATAAGGTGCAGATGGGAAATTCCTGCGGGTGCAGTAATTTGGAGACCATGCACGTGGCTTCGGAGATGATTAAGCTAAAGGCGGAGCTTCACCAGCAGATTAAATATCAGGGAGATTTGAATCAGCTGATTGCCAATTTTGGACATGCGGAAAATTTCACGGATATTATTGAGGCGATACCGGAGTATATGAGTCCGCTCAGGTATAAAACCTTTTGGTTTTGTGCAAATATGGATTTGATAGAGGAAGCGGAGTTAGGTGCGCAGACGCGTGATGCCGCGTGCGAGGAGGGCAATCCAAGCTATACGACGCATATGAATGTCCTGCGCTATGACAACTGCAAAGAGATGCCGCAAGCAGATTATTGGGAATGTATGGAATTTGGCGGATTGATTCCGGACAGAAGCCGGCAGCTTGACGAAAATGATTTTCTGTTGGTGCTTACGACGCATATGAAGGGAAAAGCGGTCGGTTACACGGTTATTACATTTGAATTGGAATGGTTCTGGTTTACCGCATATGGGGCATTTCTTACCTGCTTTAGACAGCTTTTGGAAATGCAGAAGGCACAGATGGAGTTGATGAGATTATACATGTGCGATTTGCTTACGGGTCTCTACAATAGAAATGGGTTTTACCAGAAAGTGCAGCTTCTTTTAGAGATGGCAGAGGAAATGGATATGACCATTATATCCATGGATATGGATGGTCTGAAGAAAATCAACGACACGTATGGACATGCGGAAGGCGACGAAGCCTTGAAAGCGATTGGCAGTATTATCAAAGCGAATATCCGGCATGAGCTTGCGGCAAGGATAGGCGGGGATGAGTTTTTGATTGCTTTTGCAGGAAAAGACATTGATGAGCGGACGGAAGAGATTGTAAGCAGGGTGAAACAAGGCATTCGCTCCTACAATGAAAACAGCAATAAGGAATATGATATACATGCCAGTATTGGAGTATATACCAATCGTGTGAAAAATCATACGCTGGACCATTTCCTGAAAAAAGCGGATGATTTGATGTATGCAAGAAAGTATCTGCATAAAAAAGAAAGGGGAGATATTTAAACGGATTGCCTCATATACATGATAGAAACAAGCGGTGTGTAAATGAGGAAATATGCTGAACTATATCTGGGCGTTGATGATATTGATTGGTGTGGTGTATGCCGCGGTTACCGGAAATATGGAGGCGGTGACGGATGCCGCGCTTGGCTCTGCGGGAGAAGCTGTGTCCCTGTGTATTACCATGGCAGGGGTCATGGGACTTTGGATGGGGCTTATGAGAATTGCGGAAAAATCAGGGTTGATTGCCGGACTTGCGTCGGGTATTCAGCCCTTTTTGTCATTTATGTTTCCGCGTATACCCAAAAAGCATGAATCGCGGAAATACATTGCGACTAATTTTATCGCGAATATTTTAGGGCTTGGCTGGGCGTGTACACCGGCAGGGCTGAAGGCGATGGAGGAGCTGGCAAAATTGGAAGAAGAGCGGGGGAATCCTGCTTATGCAAAAGACGGCAAAGAAGGGCTGCGGGGAAGGGCAGCAAGCAATGAAATGTGTACGTTTCTAATTTTGAACACCTCTTCCCTGCAGTTGATACCTGTTAATATGATTGTGTACCGGACGCAGTACGGCAGCGCCAATCCTGCAGCAGTCATTGCGCCTGCTATACTGGCAACGTTGTTTTCCACAATTATTGCGATTGTCTACTGCAAAATAAAGGACAGAAAGTAAGTGTCTTGGCATGGAGGATGAAAATGGCAGGATTTTTAGCAAACTTTTCTAACGTAATCATACCGGTCATTATTTTTTACATAGTGGCATACGGACTGATAAATAAGGTACAGGTGTATGAAGAGTTTATTGGCGGCGCCAAAGAAGGGCTGAAGACGGTGGTGGGGATTCTGCCGACGTTAATAGGGCTGATGGTGGGCGTGGGCGTGCTGCGCGCCTCCGGTTTTATGGGATTTTTAGGCGGACTTTTGGGAAACCTTACAGAAAAAGTGGGGATTCCGGCAGACATCGTTCCGCTGACGCTGGTAAAAATGTTTTCTTCTTCGGCGGCGACAGGACTGGTGCTGGATATTTTCAAGACGCATGGAACGGATTCCTATATCGGTATGCTGACTTCCATCCTGATGAGCTGCACGGAGACCATTTTTTATACCATGAGCGTCTATTTTCTTGCGGCAAAAGTAACCAAAACCCGTTATACGCTGTCGGGCGCGCTGATTTCCATGCTGGCGGGGCTGTTGGCGAGCGTGGTACTGGCGGGGATGGTAGTCTGAGGCTACGCAGGGCATCGTTCCTTTCGCTTAGTCGCCCGCTTTCTTCGTCTTACGCAAAAGCATTTCATGCATAACCGCCATAAGCACAAGAAGGAGAAGCAGGTAGACGGGCAGCAGCGCTACATGGATGTGATTTGCAATCAGTCCGAACAGGGGCGGCATCAGACTGGTGCCCACGTAGGCAAACGCCATCTGTACACCAATGACTGCCTGCGACTTGTCAGCGCCAAAATGTGCAGGTGTGGAGTGGATAATACAGGGGTAGACAGGCGCGCAGCCGAGTCCTATCAGGACAAGCCCGACAGAAGCGGCAATGCTGCCAAAAGGCAGCAGCAGGGTAAGAATGCCCAGAAAAATGATTACCGCACCCAGCCGAATCATTTGGATATCGCTAAGCTTTAAGGTGAGAAAACCGCTGAGCGCCCTGCCGCCGGTGATACCGATATAGAACAGAGCGGCATATTCTGCGGCGGCTTCCGCTGTATAACCGCGAAAGAGCGCCAAATAGCTGCTTGCCCAAAGCCCGGCGGTCTGTTCAAGAGCACAGTAACAGAAAAAGGTAATCAGGATTGCCTTAGCGCCGGGAATGGCGATAATCTGTTTTAGCGTCAATGCTTTTTCTGCTTTTCCATCTGCCGTTTCCGAGGCTGTGCTGCTGCGCTTTTTCCAGAGGGGCAGGCTGAAAAACAGTATAATAGTCAGCACGATTTGCAAAAAGGCAATGTAGCGGTAGCCCATATGCCAGCCTTGCCCGCCTGTCAGGGCATAGCCCATAATGTAGGGACCAACGGAAGCGCCAATGCCCCACATGCAGTGAAGCCAGCTCATGTGGCGGCTCGCGTAGTGAAGCGCTACATAATTATTGAGAGAAGCATCCACGCTCCCAGCCCCCAACCCGTAGGGGATTGCCCAGAGGCAGAGCAGCGGGAAAGAGCGGGTGATGGAAAAGCCAAAAAGTGCGAGGGCGGTCATGGCGACGCTGACCGCCGTAACCATACCGGTTCCGAAACGGCGCGTCAGCCGGTCGCTCTGGAGGCTGGATACGACTGTACCGGCGGAGATAACCATTGCAACGATTCCGGCATAGGAAAGGGGCACATGAAATTCCACATACATAGACGGCCAGGCAGAGCCAAGCAGCGCGTCCGGCAGACCGAGACTGATAAAGGATAAGTAAATAACAGCTAAAAGTAAATGTACCATAAAGATTCCTCCATATTGTTAAATCAGCCCAAGGCTGCGCAGGACAAAGAGCCATAGCGTGATGGTGACTGAACTGAAAAAGGTAGTTGCAACCACTACGCTGGAAGTCAGGGTTCCCTCATGCCCCATGTTTTTTGCCATAATGTAGCAGCTTACCGTAGTGGGGGCGCCGAGCATAATCAGGATTGCCACCAGCTTTTCATTCCGAAAGCCTAGGAAGGCGGCAAGGGGAAGAAAGAGAAGAGGCTGCAGCAGCAGCTTTATTGTAGAGCAAAATAAGGTGGGCTTTATTTGCTTTAACGCCTTTTTTCCTTCAAAACCGGCGCCGAGACCAATCAGGGCGAGGGGCGTCGCCAAAGAGGAAATGTTGTCTACGGACTTACTGATAATAAAAGGAAAACGGATATGCAGGGCAGATACCGCCATACCCAGAAGAATACCGATGATAATGGGGTTTTTAAGGATACCCTTTACGGATTTTGACAGCGCCTTTTTGCCAAAGGCTTCCCTGTGGGGACCGGTGAAAGAGAGAATCAGTACGGCGGCAATATTGTACAGGGGCACCGTTCCAATTATCATAAGCGGCGCCATGCCTGCGTTTCCGTAGATATTCTGGATAAAAGCGATGCCTAAAACGGCGGCGCTTCCGCGAAAAGAAGCCTGTACAAATTCTCCTGCATGTATTTTGTCTCTATAGAAAAAAGCCGTCAGAAGCCAGATAACGGTGATGCAGAAAAGCGTCACCAAAAAGCAATACAACACGTAACGGGTATCCCAGACAGAATAGAAATCCGAGTCTGCAATATCCCGAAAGAGCAGAACCGGCAGCGTAATCTTAAAATTGAAGGTGTTCAGGGTATTGACAAAGGGCTCATCCACAATTTTAAACTGCCGTAAAACATATCCGAGCACCATCAGCAAAAAGACGGGTATGGTTGCATTGAGGCTGAATATCAGATTTTCCATAGTAGAAACACGTCCTTTCCTGCCGTAAAGCGGTAACGTTTTGTTTGTTCTAAAGGTACAGTATAGAGCCGTAAGGGAAGGTTTGTCAATGAAAAGGCGTACCGGGTTTGCAAGAATGGAAAATATCAAATAATGTTAAACAAATTTACAAAGTTATCCGAAATAAATCTTAACAAGAAGAGAAGGTGAAAAGACAAAGATGAAGATACATTCCTATACGGCGCATTGTACAGGGGAAAGTAAAAATAAGGATGTGGAAGATGGTGCAAAATTCATAACAGAAAAAACATATATGGACAGGGCTGCAAGCAGGGAGAAAGTCAATCTGTTTCAAGAGCTGGATAATCACACTTCCATAGAAATTTCCGAAGAGGGGCTTGAGAAGCTGCTCAAAGTGAAAAATGAAAATCCGGAGAGAAAAATACTGAGCGAGGAAGAAAAGACACAGCTTTTGCGGGATTCGTTGAAGCCGGTGCGGAAGCTGCACCGTATCATTCCCAATATACAGACGAATGACAAGCTGGAAAAAAGCCTTCAGGGAGCGGACGAGAGCATAGTGGATGCGGCATATGACATTATCAAACATAAGCTGCTGCCGCATCAGGTGGGGAGTCTGACGGAAAAGGAAAGGCAGGAGCTTATCCTGTCCGGCGTTGCAGATGCAAAACAACTGGCAGGAGAGTTGACTGCCGACAAAGCGGCGCTTTTCATGGAAGCAATGGAAACTATTGCAAAATACGGCATGAATGGAGAAAAGGACGGTCAGGGAAATGTCACGTATGACATTCGCAAAGGCGCGATGGTGGGAGCGCCGGACGACTACATAAGCACCGGTGACCTTATGCAAAAAATTGCGCCGCAGCAGTATAAAAAGTATTGTGAAATGATGGCGGAAAGCCTTGCCCAAAAAGACTATACGCTTCTGATAAAAGCGATGAAATATATGATGGACTGGGAGCAGAGGGCGTACAAAGAAAATCCGCAGCCTTTTGAGGAAGAAAAGCAGAAACAGGTGGAATGGAAAAGAAATATGGAAAATACCAGACTGGAAATAAGCGGATTTTAATTTTTTCCGAAAGAAAAAAGCAGGGAGGCGGCAGTTGTATGTTCAGGGAAATGAGAAGAGGAAAGCAGGCGCTGCAGAAAAAAGCGTGTGAAGAGGTGTTAAAGCGGGGAACGGCGGGCGTTCTGGCGGTGGCGGGCGATGACGGGTATCCTTATGCGGTTCCGCTAAGCTATGTTTACGACGCAGAGCATTCCGCACTCTATTTTCACAGTGCATTAAGCGGGCATAAGATGGATGCGTTGAAACGAAACGGCAAGGCATCTTTCTGCGTGGTGGACAAGGACAGTGTGGTGCCGAAGGAGTATACTACATATTTTAGAAGTGTCATTGTATTTGGGACGGTGCACATTTTGGAGGATGCGCAAGAAAAATATTATGCGATAGAAGCACTGGCGAAAAAGTATGCACCGGACGACAGCAGGGAGGGGCGGGATAAGGTCATTGGCGACGGGAGCCGTTTTTGTATGCTGGAATTACAGATAGTGCATATGACAGGTAAGGAGGCGCGGGAGTTAATCGGGCATAAGCTTTCGGCTGCTGTGGATAAGTGGAAGCTGGAGGAAGTCTCATGCCTGTACGAAAAGGAGACGAGAGCGGTATACAGCGCCTATACAAAAGAGTGGGGAAGCGTTATTGTCAAGATAAATGAGGACAAAAAGGAACTGAAATCAGGATATGAAATGCTGCGGGCATTAAACGGGACAGGCTGTTGTCAGGCGTATGCATTTGACGCAGGAGACGGCACGGCGGTTTTTGAGCAGATTTTTCCGGGAAATACGCTGCGGGAGGAGCAGGACCCGCAAAAGCGTGCGGCAGTTTTTTGTGAAGTTTTCCAAAAAATTCATGGCGCAGAACTAAGCAGCGGACACGATACTTACATGGACTGGCTGGAAAGGGCAAAGCGGTATTGCAAAGACGGCGGCGCGGCAGTGGACGTAAGAGAAAAGATGCAGAGGGCTTATCAAATTGGAAAAGAGATGTTTGAGAAATATCCCGAAAGGGTATTGCTGCACGGCGATTTGCATCATGACAATATTTTGCTTGGCAGAAGAGGGTACTGTATGATTGACCCAAAAGGCGTCATTGCTCCCGAAATTTTTGACATTCCGAGGTTCCTTTTAAATGAATTTGGCTATGTTTCCGAAGAAAAGACAAAAACGCATATAAAGATGATGAGCGGACTTTTGGCGCAAAGGACAGGCTATGAGGAAGCGGACATGGAAAAACTGCTTTTTATGGAAGGTATGCTTGACGTGGTCTGGTGTATGGAGGATGGAGAGGATACGGCAGAACTGTTAAACCGCCTGCGCTGCTTTTGTTAAAAGCGGCAGGCGGTTTCCTTCGTCGGTTCTATTGCTGGTTTTTTAAGGCTTCGCTAATAGTAGAAAAATCTGAAGGGCCGCAATTCAGAAAAAAAGTATGGAACTTTAAATCGCTGTATGTCTCTCCCCACTGTGTACGAGCTTCTTCTTTCAGCCTTAAAATTTCCAGATAGCTTAAGTAGTATTTCAGATAATTGGAGGGTTCCTCCGCAATATAATCATAAATGTGGCGCGTGGTTTCTATATCGGTAATACCAAAGGAGGAAAGCACTTCATGAATTTTTTCATAGGAAGCGCCGTCATAGTGGATGGCTACATCCAGCAGGGCATACAGGCATAGCTGCATATTGCGGTTATGCTTTTCGATTGTATAGGCATAGGCGGCATTTTCGTCACCTTGCTCGGCTGCCAGCGCCGCAGCATAATCATAGGAAATAAATTCCACATACAGCGCCCACCCTTCCAGATAACCGCCATAGGAAAGCACCTGGCGGACGAGACTCTGGTCTTCCTGTCGTAAGGCGCGCTGGCTGTACACGGACTGGTAGAGATGCCCGGGATACCCTTCGTGTGCAAGCGTCGTGTAAAGAGCAAGACCCTCAGGCGTACTTTTTTCATTGATGTAAATGACGTTATTTTCCGTATCATCCAAAGGCGGAGTCAGGTAAAAGGCAGGGGCACAATAGTCCTGCAGGCTTTCGGAAACCGTCTTGACAGAAAGGGAGGGAGCATTGTCTCCCCCGAAAATCCCTGACGGAAAAGCAGGAAAATCCCCGCTCATTCGTTTCTGCAAGTCGGCAAGCATATCCTCCGGTGCAAGCAGCGGAAAAGAATTATCCTGCAAAATCTGTATCCAGAGAGAAACGGAATCTTCTCTTTCGGTAAGCAGTTCATGCAGCATTTGATATTCTGCCTCAAAGCGAGGATATAAAACAGCTTTGATTTCTTCTATAGTCAGTGCAGAGCCGGTATTTTTCTTTACAAGCCACAGGTAATAATCCCGTCCCAAAGGTGAGGCGCAGAGTCCTGTCGGTTTGGAAGAGCCGTCTCCCATAAGCAGAAACAGCCCGTCGGCAAGGGATTCATACGCGGGCAGCATAACGGTGGAAAGCAGGCGGTCGTTTTGCGCTTTGTAGCGCGCGGCATCTTCCTCCGTAATTTTTTTCTCCTGCAGGAGCTTTTCCAGACGCTCCGCAAAGGTAGTCTGTAAAAAGTGGGTTCCCTGTGCCAGTTCGTCCTTGGAAAGAATGGTATAGCATTGCTCTCTGACCTGCTGAAGGGAGGTGTCTGCCTGCAGCAGACCCGCCGCTTTTTTCTCCTGCTCGTAGACAAGCAGGGAGGCGAAATAATCGTCTGTCTGTTCTAAAAGGGCAAGGTAGTCCTCTACGTCTGCCGCAGAGCGGAAGGCATACTCGGCAAATAAAATCGGAAGCTGGGACTGCATACCGGATGCAGGGGAGAGAGGTTCGTCATAGTAAGGAAAAGCACTGTTTTCCTTGGCATGGGATAAGAAACGTTCTAAGAGCGCATAGGTATATTGCTGTTTGTCATCAAGTTCATTTTTATGGATTGCCGAAAGCCGGCTTATGTAATCGTCAAGCGCTGCCGCGGATGCTTCCCCCAAAGAAGCAGAATAGATGGGAAGCGTGGGCTCATAGCGCGCAATGCCGAAGCTTTCGGGGTCTGCAAGGGTATAGTGCAGGTTTAACGTATTTCCATACAATTCATTTTGAAAAATATCTTTGGTAAGAACGTCAAATGCCTTTGCATCTTTACCCGAAAAAAACAGAAAAAAGGTCATCAGGGCAAGTATCGGGAAAAGAAAGTACAAGGGCAGCAGTTTTCTTTTAAAAATATGGTGAAAGAATTTTTTCATGAAAGGCTTCCGCAGGGTTTTAGTTATATATATGCCGCCACCGGCAGTGAACATGAATTTTTTAGTTCGCTATGGACGGAAAAGTAAAAGTATGCTAGAGTAGAAGCGTTGAAAGACACAAAGGAAAGGTAGGATATAACATGAAAAATTTAGAACTGCAAAAAACGGCAAATGAAGTCCGCAAGGGCATTGTTACCGCAGTTCATGGTGCAAATGCCGGACATCCCGGCGGCTCTTTATCTGCGGCGGACATGTTTACATTTCTGTATTTTGAAGAGATGAACATTGACCCTCAAAACCCGCAGATGGAGGAGAGGGACAGGTTTGTGCTTTCCAAAGGGCATACTGCGCCTGGCCTGTATGCTGCATTGGCAAACAGAGGCTTTTTTCCGGTGGAAGATTTGCCGACGCTGCGCCACTTAGGTTCTTATCTGCAGGGACATCCCTGTATCCATATTGCAGGTGTGGATATGTCGTCAGGTTCTTTAGGACAGGGCATTTCTGCCGCTGTGGGTATGGCGCTGGCAGCAAAATTAGATGGCAGGACATACCGTACCTATACGATGCTGGGCGATGGAGAGCTGGAAGAGGGGCAGGTGTGGGAGGCGGCAATGTTTGCAGGACACAGGAAGCTTGATAATCTCTGTGTGATTGTGGACAACAATAATCTGCAGATTGACGGTCCCATCAGTGAAGTATGCTCTCCCTATCCCATTGATAAAAAGTTTGAAGCGTTCAATTTTCATGTGATTCAAATAGATGCGCACGATTTCGACCAAATCAGGGCTGCATTCAAAGAAGCCAGGGAAACAAAGGGCTGCCCGACCTGCATTATTATGCACAGCTTAAAGGGCAAGGGCGTATCCTTTATGGAAAACAATGTGGACTGGCACGGTAAGGCTCCCAATGACGAGGAGTATGCGGTTGCTATGGCGGACCTTGAGAAAATCGGCGAAGAGCTGGAAAAGGCAGGTGAATAACAATGGCAGAGGAAAAGATAATCAAAAAAGTTGCGACCAGAGAGAGCTACGGCAATGCGTTAAAGGAGCTGGCGGAAGAATTTCCTAATTTGGTGGTTTTGGACGCAGACCTTGCGGCGGCAACCAAGACCGGTATTTTTAAAAAGGCATATCCGGAGCGTCACATTGACTGCGGCATTGCAGAATGCAATATGGTAGGCATTGCGGCAGGCCTTGCTGCTGTGGGCAAGATTCCGTTTGTGAGTTCTTTTGCCATGTTTGCGGCAGGCCGTGCTTTTGAGCAGGTGCGCAATTCCGTAGGATACCCTCATTTAAATGTCAAAATCGGAGCGACCCATGCGGGCATTTCCGTGGGAGAAGATGGCGCGACGCACCAGTGTAATGAAGACTTGGCGCTGATGCGCACCATACCCGGGATGGTAGTGATGTGTCCTTCCGATGATGTGGAGGCGCGTGCGGCAGTCCGTGCTGCGCTGGAATATGAAGGACCTGTTTACTTGAGGTTCGGGCGTGCGGCGGTACCTGTGATTAACGACAGGCCGGATTACCATTTTGAAATCGGAAAGGGGACGATTGTCAGGGAAGGCAGCGACGTTACGATTGTGGCGACGGGCATCGGTGTGGATTCCGCGCTGGGAGCAGCCAAAATGCTGGAAAAAGAGGGTGTCAATGCCGAAGTTGTCAATATCTGCACAATCAAACCGCTTGATGAAGAGTTGATTGTAAGCAGCGCAAAAAAGACAGGAAAAGTAGTTACAGTGGAAGAGCACTCTGTCATTGGCGGGCTTGGCAGCGCAGTCTGCGATGCGCTCTGCAAGCATTATCCGGTGCCTGTGTGCAAAATAGGTATGCAGGATGTGTTTGGCGAGTCCGGCTCGGCAGCGGCATTGATTGAAAAGTATGGTCTGGACGCAAAAGGCGTTTATCAGACCGTAAAAGCATTTATCTAAAGAAGCACTGATGCAGTCAGAGTTTTCTAAAAAGAGATATTTTCCATAAAAACCTCTCTCCTATCCGTATCTTTAAGTAGAAAGTGCTGTCCGTTGGGCGGCAGGAGCGGACAGAAGGGAGGTTTTTTGTGAAGAAAAAGGGATTGGTATGGCTGGTTATTATCTGTATGGCTGCAGGAATAGGCGGCTGCGGAAAGAGGGAACCAGCGCAAAGTGAAGTACAAAACGAAACGGAAAATGCGGCCGAAGAGGAGAAAAATATGTTGAGAAACGGCGTCAATCATTTTGCTTATCAGTTATACGGACGGCTCGATGGCGGAGAGAATGTTTTCTTTTCCCCCTACAGCCTTTGCAGCGCGCTCTCATTATTGAATCTGGGAGCCGGTACGGAGACGAAAAAGGAGTTGGAGACGCTTTTAGGGATTTCGGATATGGGTGCGTGGAGCAGCGCCATGAAAGCGTATCTGGAGACGGAATGGACGGATGAGACTTTTGTCCTGACAGCCAATTCCATCTGGCTGCAGCAGGGAGAAGCGTGGGCGGAAAATATTGAGGCGGATTTTTTGAATCCGGGGGCAGAATTTTTTAAGAGTGAGTTGTATGAAGCGGATTTTCAGGGAAATCCAGAAGATGCCATTGCAAGACTAAACAGGTGGGCGGAGGAAAACACGAATGGTATGATACCGGAGGTGATTGCAGAGCTTCCGCCTGCAACCGTTCTGATGTTGATGAATGCTGTGTACTTTGAAGGAAAGTGGGAAATTCCCTTTGTGGAGGAAAGCACACATGAGGAGACATTTTATGGAAATGACGGAGAGAAGAGAGTGGATATGATGCATCAGTACGGAGAGTACTATGCCTATATAGAATCCTGTGGCATGAAGGGCATTGCCATTCCGTACAAGGACTCGCCGCTTGTGATGAAGATATTTGTACCGCTTGCACCAAAAGGCGGTGAGGATATAGAGGCTTTGTTTGCGGCGCTGAATGATGCCGAAAGGGAAGCGCTTTTAGACAGCCTTGATGATGCAGACGAGAAAGAAATCGACCGCCTTGTAATTCCCAAATTTACCATGGAGCAGGAAATCAAGGGACTGCAGGAAATTCTGCAGGATATGGGGATACAGGAAGCTTTTGCAGAGACGGCTGATTTTGATAAAATAGCGGAGGACCTGTATGTATCGCAGGTGCTGCACAAGGCAAAGATAGAAGTGGATGAGCAGGGCACCAAGGCGGCAGCCGTGACAGCGGTGGCAGCAGCCGGATGTGCGATGGTGGAAGAGAAAATACCGGTTATTTTTGAGGCGGACAGACCTTTCATCTATGTGATTCAGGATACAAGGACAGGTATGATTCTGTTTATGGGCAGAGTCAGCCACTTAGAGTAAGGAGGCAGGTGCCATGAAGAAGAGAGTGTGTGCGTTACTGTTTGTTTTTTGTATGTTTGTTGGGACTGCAGGATGCGGGAAGCCGCAGCCGGAAGCGCCGTCAGGACCGCAGGGACATTCCGACGTGCCCCAAACAGAAAATGGGGATACAGGCGATGGAAGCATAGTTTCTTATGACGACGAGGAGATGGAGCTGCTGCGAAATGGTGTCAATACCTTTGCGTACAATCTGTATGAGCGTTTGGATGGAGAAGAAAATGTTTTCTTTTCTCCCTACAGCCTTTGCAGCGCGCTTTCTCTGTTAAATCTGGGAGCGGGCACCGAGACGAAGGAGGAGCTGGATATACTTATGGGGATTACAGATGCGGCGGCGTGGAACAACGCCATGCGTGCCTATCTGGAAACGCAATGGCAGGACGACACCTTTGTCTTGACGGCAAACTCCATCTGGATGCGCGAAGGAAAAGAGTGGGCGGAAGAAATAGAGGCAGATTTTTTGAATCCGGCAAAGGATTTTTACCGGAGCGAGCTGTATGAGTCAGACTTTGCAAAAGACCCGAAGGGTGCGCTGGAAAGGATAAATAAATGGGCAAGTGATAACACGGAGGGAATGATACCGCAGGTGTTAAATGAGCTGCCTGCAGATACGGCTATGATACTGATGAATGCCGTGTATTTTGAGGGGAAATGGGAAGCGCCTTTTATGGAGGAAGATACCTATGAGCAGATTTTTGCAGGGACCGCGGGCGAGAAGGAAGTGGAGATGATGCATCAGTACAATGAATACTATGCCTATGTAGAGACTGATGCGATAGCAGGCTGCGGTATAAAAGGGATTGCGCTGCCCTATGAGAATTCGCCTTTGGTTATGAAGATATTTATTCCTGACGGAAGAGGGGACATTGTCTCTTTGTTTGACGCGCTGAGCATAGAAGAAAAGGAAGCGCTTTTAGATAGTCTGGATAATGCGGACAGGGAGAAAATTACCCGTCTGACGATTCCCAAATTTACGATGGAGCAAGAGATAAAAGGCTTGAATGCGCTTTTGCAAAAGATGGGTATGAAGACAGCCTTTGATATGGACAACGCTGATTTTGACAAGATAGCGGAGGAGTTATATGTGTCTTGGGTGCTGCATAAAGCGAAAATCGAGGTGAATGAACAGGGAACCAAGGCGTCAGCCGTGACGACAATCGTTACAAACGACGCTTGCGCTCCCATGGAGGAAGAGCCGATTGTCTTTGAGGCGGACCGGCCTTTTATCTATGTGATTCAAGATACGAGGACGGGAATGATTTTATTTATGGGGCGGGTGAATAATCTGGATTGACAGGAAAGGAGAGTGGATGAGGCTGATTCCGGCGGGGGGTCAAAGTTGTCAAATGCATTGACGGAGCCTGATGAAATTCGTACAATTACAATATGATAATGGCGGCAGGAAAGAGTGGGGATATCACATTCCATTAAGCATTGAGAAAAGGCGGAGCGGCTTGTTGGTTGCTTCGTTTTTCTTTAACCGAAAAATTACCTAAAAAGATCAGGGCTTTTGACACCCTAATCCCAAAATGAATAAATAGGGAAAGGAAAACAGCTATGAAAAGAAAGGGATTGCTATCAGTTTTACTGGCAATATTGCTGCTCATTTCGGGATGTACGGGTAAGGACGGCGGACGGAAACCACAGGCTGGTATTGCGGAGAATGGAGCAAATGCAATAGAAGGCGAAGAAGCTGACATGGATGTCAGTGAGAACCGTGTGGGAAATGACGACGTGGAAGCCGGAAGCGGGGCGCTGCCAAAAGAATATGATGCTTCTTATTGGAAATATGATTTGGAGCTGATATCTGCGGAGGCGGACTTTCTGGTAGAAGAGGGAGAGTTTTTTTTATCAGCGCAGTATTATCAGGGAGAAGGCATATGCTTTTATGGAAATGCCGAGGGACAGCTGCTTTGCTATCACGCGGCAGGCGGAGAAAAGGAATTGCTTTTGGAAGGACTGCCGGAGTCATATCTCGTGCCGTCAGTCAGGTGGTATCGGGATTCGGAAAATTTTTATGTCTGTCAGAAGGAATCTCTTATCATACTGGATATAAACGGACAGCAGACATACAAGCTGGATGCAGGAGGCAATATTAGCGGAATATGCAGCACGCAGAGCGAAGACATTGCGCTGCTGGTAAACAGTGTGCAGGGCAGCGGTTATATGGTTCTGACGCTGGATAAGGAGAAAAGTGCGTTGGCAGGCAGGACTGTGGTGCAGGATTTTTTTGCCGTATCGACAGGATATGAATCCGATATTCTGGTTATGACCTGGCAGGGCGTATATGATTTGAATCTGAAGAACGGGGAAAAAGTATGGCACATGAAATGGGAGGGAACCAGCTATACAACCGGCGCAGGAGAAAAAGCGCCATGCGCTTTTATTATGCAGGAGCAAGGAAGAGTAGAGCAGATAGCGTCAAATTATGACGGGCAGTTTTTTGTGGAAAGTCTCTGCAAAATCAATCCGAGTGCAAGCGGGAAAATTCTGCTGACATATAGGACTTCTGTAGCAAGTTCTGAGGAAAAGCAGTTGATTGCACAGTTCAATAAAGAGAATGAGGAATATTATGTGGTTTTGGAAGAGCGCGGCGATATGTACTGGGTGGATTATAACAACCGGAACAGCATGGAGATTGCCGCGGGGAAGGGACCGGATATTATAACTACCGGGGCTGTGCGGGATATGTCCAATTTGGCAGAAAGGGGAGCTTTGGAAAATTTGGAGCCTTATCTGCAGGAAAGCGGTATTAGGCGGGAGGATTACTTTTCGTCGGCAATGCAGGATTTGGGGATGGAAAACGGTATCTATGGAGTGGGAAGAAGCATGGAGCTCAGCGTCTTATATATCAGGGAGGATTTTGTGGAGGATGCGCAGAATACCGGTTTGGAAGAACTGCTGGACAATATGGAAGCCTGCAGCGACAATGTAGTCTTAAGCTCTAGCTTTGGGTATGATTCTGCAGCAGTGCTATGGCTTTTTCTGCATATGTCGGATGACCTTTTCGGTATGGTGGATTGGGAAAACAAAACCTGTGATTTCAGCGGGGAGCTTTGGGAACGCATGCTAAGCGTGGCGGGAAAGTACGGTGTGACGGAGCGCAATACAGGCGCAGAAGAGATTTCCTGTATGCTTCCGGTGAGAAGCGTGGGCGAATTTGCAAGGATAGAGGCGGAGTCGCAAAGCAGGGGCATGACAGCGGTGGGATATCCTGTAAACGGCGGAATGGCGGCGAGAATCTTTACAGGAACGATTGCCATAAACGCGTCTTCCGCGAATAAGGAGGGTGCATGGGAATTTATTGAATATCTCTTGAGCGAGGAAGTGCAGAGACAGGTCGCAGAAAACTCTTTTTCGGTAAATAGAAAGATATTTCAGGAGGCCGTGGATAAGGCGGACAAGGAAAATGTGTACGCCTATAATAAGTGGTATCCGGCACAGGAGATTTATATTACGGATGAAAGTATAGCCAATTGCCTTATGTGGATTGAAGGAGCGAGACCGGAACCGGCAAATACGCAATACATTCTGCGTATTGTGCAGGAGGAGGCGGCGTATTATTTTGCGGGAGATAAGAATACAGAGGAGGTCAGCGCGACGATAGAGAACAGGGTAAGGCTTTATCTTGCGGAGATGGATTGAGGGAGGGAACTGTCGGGGAAAAATTTTTGTGAAAATTGCGTGAAAGGACTACCTTTTCTTTGAAAGATAGATTATAATGGTAGGGCGCATGACGTAGTGTTTGGGCGGCGGCGCAGGAAAAGGAAGGAGATGCACCATGTCAGAGAAAGCAAAATCACAAAATGAAGCATCGCAGAAGGTTGTGACTAGGTACGATAGAAAGGTACAGAGAAGGAAGGAAGCGGAGTTAAAAGAGAAGAAGAGAAGGGCAATAAGCAGGGTGGTCGGCATTGTCATTCTTGCGGCAATTGTTATCGGATTGGTTTCCATACCGGTCAGGAATTATGCAGCAGCTCATTCTCCTTATATTACAGTAGGCGGGCATGATATTACAAAGGTTGAGTTTGATTATTATTATAATCTTGCAAGCAGCGATTATATTAATACCTACGGGACGTATCTTGCCTATATGGGCTTTAATGCAAGCGGGGATTATGCTTCGCAGGCATATAGCGAGACGATGTCATGGAAGGATTATTTTGAACAGCTTGCCGTGGATGCCATCCGGCAGAATAAGGCATTGTTAGATGCGGCGCAGGCGGCGGGCTTTACCTATGATACTTCAAAGGAGTATGCGTCCTTCGCAGAATCTGCCAAGACATCTGCTGCAGCAGCAGGAGAGTCCATTAACAGATATTATAAGCTGACTTTTGGAAGGTATGCTACGGTTTCCGGACTGAAGCCCTATGTAGAGGAAGGCTATCTGGCTGCTGCTTATTACAAGCATGTGGCGGAGGAGAGGGCGGCTACTGCAGAAGCAATTCAGGCATATTATGATGTGAATCAGGCAAGTTATGACAGTGTGGATTATAAGCTTACGGAGATAAGCGCCGAGATTCCGGAAGCGCAGACCGTGACGGATGGGGACGGCAATCCAAGTACCATCGAGCCTACCGAGGAAGAAATTCAGGCGGCAATGGATGAGGCAAAGAAGGAAGCGAATGTGGCGCTGCTCGCGATTGCGGAGGAAGGCACAGAGCATAATGGTATGCTGCAGTCGGGTATTTCTACAAAATACAGGGACTGGCTGTTTGACGATGCAAGAGAAGAAGGCGATACCACTGTTATTGAGGATGCGGATGCACACAAGTATTATGTATTGCAGTTTGTAAAGCGCTATCTCGACGATGCTGCTACCGCCAATGTCCGTGTCATTGCGACAACGACTGCGAACGGAGAGGATATTCTTGCGGAGCACAGCGCCGCAGGCGGAACGGAAGAGGCGTTTATTGAACTGGTGAAAAAGTACAGCATCGATAACTATAGCGCGGCAGAGGATGGTCTTTATAAGGAAGTGACGGCATCTTCCCTGAACAGTGCGTTCAGTGAGTGGATTTTTACGCAGGAGCGCAAGCCGGGTGATACGGTTACCCTTGTACAGGACGGAACTACCTTCGTACTGTACTACGTCGGAGAAGGCCGCCCCGAGTGGCAGGTGAAAATTGCCAATACGCTTCTCGGCGATACCATGGACGAGTATTTAAATGAGATAAAGGAAGGCTGTGAAGTGTCCGACCCGAAGGGACGGCTGGCTTATCTGAAGGTGCAGGCGGCAGCAAATGCAGGTGGTAGTGAAAGTCAGGGAACGGAGCCCGCAGACGGCGGCAGCGAAAATCAGGGAACGGAGCCTGCCGATGAAGGCAGCGAAGGTTCGGCAGAATAAAAAAGAGGCGTCTTCGTAAAAGAGGACGCCTTTTATCATGCAAAAATAGAGGTTTTATTTGGCAAAATGCAGGTTTACGCCGGTATAGGGCGCAAGCTCCAGACGGATAAAGTAACCTCTATCGTGGTGACAGACAGGGCAGTATTCGGGAACGGAGGTGCCGCGGTAGATATTTCCACATTCCAGACACATCCATGCGGTTTCCACATCGGATACAAAAAGCTTATTCTGCTCCAGCAAATCGGCAAAGAGGCCAAAGCGGTCTCCATGCGTTTTTTCAATCTCGGCAATCATTTGAAAAGAAGCGGCAACGCCGGAAAATCCCTCTTTTGCTGCAATTTCCGCAAATTTTTTGTATACATCATCATGCTCCTCATATTCGTTATGCTGTGCAAGCCGAAGAAGCTTGGCGGTGTCCTGACTGATATCAATGGGATACGCGCCGTCAATCCGAATGTTTTCTCCGCTTAAGCTGCTCAGATGATTGTAAAAAATAGAGGCATGTTCTTTTTCCTGCTCTGCTGTAAAGCGGAATACGGCAGAAACCACATATAAATTTTGCTTCTTTGCCTGTGAAGCAGAAATGGTATAGCGGTTTCTTGCCTGACTTTCTCCGGCAAAAGCCCGCATCAAGTTGTCTTTTGTTTCGCTGTTCTTAAAATCTACTGCCATGTTGACTCTCCTTTTATTTTTATTTTTCGGTTTCGAATTGTACAGCCAAGTTCCTGACTTAAATATCCGTCTTCCAAAAGCCGTGCAGATTGCAATATGCATATGCCGCTACCGGCTTGTCGCCTTGCGCGAGAGCAAATTCTGCTTTGGGCTCGCCGTCCGGTGAAAGTTTTTTCCACTGGCTGCCCTGCGTGGTTTCCAGACAGACCCATTCTATGCTGTGTTCCGCACTCATGGGATGGGCGACGCTGCCCACAGAGACTGTCACCAGACTGCCGTTCACGGAAACACAGGGCAGATGCTTTTCTCCGGCGCCTTCTGATTTGGCGGGGTCGAGCTCCATGAAATTACTTCCGAGGCATTTTGCGGCTGCTTCCTTAGAGCCGGTTATCAAATGCAGAATACTTGACTTATCCTTACATGCAAAAAAAGTGTGATGTTCCATTTTTCCTCCATTCTGCCGCGAAGCGGCTTTGCCAATTATTTTGATTCTGGTGTCAAAGGCCCTGATTGAAGTTACCTGCTGTCAATTTGACCTGAGAATAGGTGTGCACTCCGTTGCGCCAAACATTTCAATGAGCCTCTAAAGCGAAAATCGTGTTCAGCAAAGGCTTCCACGATTTTTGAGTCTCATTTCCATGGCGCAAAAGTCGTTTACACCTATTCTTAGGTCAAATTGACAATCAACATTTTCCGACAGGACTTTTGGCACCCGAATCTTATTTTATAAGAGCGGGTTTTCTGACCGTGCCCGCAGTCTTGCAAAGCGCCGGTCCGTCTCTGCCTGTATTTTTTCCGTGATTTCACGGTAAGTATCCTTGGTGAGATGCCGTGTTCTTCCCATCATGGAAAACCAGTCTGTGACAGGAATCTTTTTGCCGGCTTTTTCAGGGTCGTAATTTAACGACGTGATGCCGTTTTCGATTTCGTAGAGCGGAAAATAGCAGCAGTCTACTGCCGCGGCAATCACACTTCGTTCCTTGTCCGGCGAATCGCTCCAGTTGAGGGGACAGGCAGAAAGCGCCTTGATGTAGGCGGTTCCAAAGTCTCTGGCATAGGCGGCGGCTTTGGCGGCTTTGCGGATAAAGTCCATAGGGTTGCTTTCCGCAGCACATGCGACATAGGGAATGTGTGTAGCCGCCATAATTTCCGGCGTGTCTTTGTGAAAAAAGGTTTTGCCGTACTGCGTGCTTCCCACATGGGAGGTGGAGCTCTTAGCGCCCATCGGCGTAGAATAGGAAAGCTGATAGCCGGTGTTCATGTAACCGCCGTTGTCATATTCAAAGAGAATCAGCCTGTGATTGCGAAGCGCTGTTCCCAGAGCGGAACCCATGCCGATATCCATACCGCCGTCACCGCTTACCATAATGAAGGTAATTTCGCCCGCAGGGTATTCTCCCCGCTTCTGCCGCTGTTTGAATACTTCTGCAAGTCCGCTTAAAGTAGCGGCGCCGTTTTGGAAGAGGTTGTGCAGGTAGGGAATTTTGAAGGAGGTCTTGGGGTAAGCAGTAGTGACTACCATGCCGCAGCCGGTTTGAAATAAAAGCACGACATTTCCTTCGATGCCCTTTAACAGCAGATTCAGGTTGACGGGAATGCCGCAGCCCGGACAGGCGCCATGTCCGGGCGCCAGACGTTTTGGCATAGCGGTCGAATCCCGTAAAAGCCCGCCTTTTACAATCATTTTTCCGGCGGCGGCATCGTAGGAGCAGGTTGTGATATGCTTTGTGGTATCCGTCTCTGACAGGGGCTTAAAATAGGCGGGCTGTTCCTTTGCGCCGCTGCCTTTTGTCACGCCGTGGTAAGCAAAGGCAGCGGCGTTGCCGCAAAGCCCCTCGCGAAAGAGGCTGAGGGCATCTTCCACAAAAAAATCCTGTCCGCCCAGCCCATAGACTCTGGAAATTACCTTTGCGGGAAGCGCGGCGCGCTGCAGGGCGGCGCGAAGCTCCAGCGAGAGGTTGCCTCCCTCTGCGCCGTAGCTGTCCTGCCGGTCTGCTGCAACGATAATCGCAGCATTTTGGCAGAACTGTACGATTTCTTCGTGAGGGAAAGGGCGAAGCGAAAGCAGCGTAACCACACCGGCACGGATACCTTCTTTTCGCAGAATATCCGCAGCTTCCATTGCCGTATGGTAAGCGGAGCCTAATATAACAAGAAGAATATCCGCATCTGCATACAGATAGCCTTTTAAAAAGGAATATGCTCTGCCGGAGAGTTCGGCGTACTCTGCAAATAAAGCGGGCAGCAGCTCTTTTGCCTGTTTCATGGCAAGATGGAGCTGGTAGCGGTTGTTTAGGACATCCGGTTCATTCATATAAGAGCCTACGGTAATGGGATGCGCCAAATCCAACACGTCTGCGGCGGCTTTTTTTTCTCCGATATAATCCTTGACAGCGATGTCATTTTCAAAAACCATGCATTTTCGTTTCTGATGACTGGTATAAAAGCCGTCAAAAGCGATTGCCACGGGAAGACTGACTGCCTCTGCCAGTTTCAAGGCAAGCAGATTCATATCATACACAGTCTGCGGTTCATCCGCAAAGAGGATAATCCAGCCGGTATTGAGCATATACATAATGTCGCTGTGGTCGCCTTTGATGCACAGAGGACCGGAGACGGTACGACATGCCACGTTCATTACCATGGGAAAGCGGGTGCCGGACTGCACCGGAAATTGTTCTAAGGCGTATAAAAGCCCGTTGGCACTGGTTGCATTAAAAACCCTGCCGCCGCCTGTGGAAGCGCCATAGCAGATGCCGGCAGCGCTGTGTTCTCCTTCTGCCGCAATCAGCTTGATGTCGTGCTGACCCTGCGCACCCATCAAATCCAAATTTTCTGCTATCTGCGTGGAGGGCGTGATGGGATAGTAGCCCATCACATGATAATTGATTTGCTTGGCGGCATATGCAGCCAGCTCATTTCCGCTTTCGTAGAGCACTTTTTGTTTTTCCATCATAAACTCCTTACATTTCCATGGATATTTAGGTAATACCGCCGTCCACACGTTTTTCGTCCAAATAAGAATCGCTGGTTATCCAGCCGTTAGGACCTGTTTTTTCGTAGCGGATGGAGTCCGGCAGCAGGTCCTTGTTGGGAACAAACCAGGGCTTGTCCGGATAATCTTTTTCCAAAGCCTTTACAAGGGCGCCTGTGGGACAGACTGCCACGCAGCGCAGGCAGCCTTTACAGTGAAAATAATCCAGTCCGCCGTTTATCATGGCGGGCTTTCCGTCAATATTGCCTTCGCGAAATTGAAATACCATATCTGGACAAGTGGAGTCACAGAGACCGCAGTTAATGCATTTTTCTTGCAAAAACAGTGGGATGTAGCCTTCTCTGGAGGGGGATAAATCGTTGGAAACCGTACTGCCAAAGCGGTGATTGATGCCGCCTTGGGGCGCGTTATCCCATCCCCACGTAAAGCGATCTTTGTGGAGAGCAGGAGTGCCCTGAGCGGAAGCTGCAGAAATAACAGCCCTGGAGAGCAGGTCATGGCCTTTCTGCACGCCCTCCAGATTGGAAGCGATAAGGTCAGGATATTTTTTCCCTATGGTGTCCCTGCACAGGCTTTTTACACAGTCGAGGGGAACAAATTCTGATGCCTTTGCAATGGCGCCAAGCAGCACCATATTGATGCGGGAGTGGGATTCCATGGCAATTTTTAAGGCATCTATGCAGTAGAGAGTACCTTTTGCAAAGCCGTATTTTTGCATTGCTTCATCAGGAGAAAGTGGGGTGTTCAGAATGATTTTGGTATCCGGTTTCACGCCGTCTAAGACGGGCAGCCTGCCCATAAGCCCTTCGTGAAAGATACATAAAATATGGGGAGAGACGACGGGACTGTTGACGCGTATCGGCATGTCTTCCCTGCACCACCGCACAAATGCCTTGACTGGTGAGCCGCGCTTTTCAGAACCGTAACTGGAAAAGCTGGATGCATTTAAGGAGAGGTACAGTGCGCCAAGTTCGCCCAACATTTTGCCGCATAGGTTGGCGCCCATGCCGCCGATGCTTTCAAGTCGTATCTCAAAATATCCGTTCTCGTTGGTAACCGGCAGAGTGTTTTGCATAAGTGCCTCCTGTGAGTTTGTCTATAAAATACATTTCATTATCCGTGCGCCGTATAACACAGTTATCCATAGTATGCCATTTTTCCTGTGGCTTATGCGAAGAGAAGAAAAATACATTTGATTGCAGGGGCGATTCCAAAATGCTATAATAAGTGAAAAAGTCAGGCAGGGTAAGGCATAATGAAGAAAATCGTAATTTTTGATTTGGACGGAACTTTAATCGATACGGAAAAATATTTTAAAATTTTCTGGCGGCAGGCAGCGGCGGCTTTTGGCTTTGAGATGAGCGAGGAGCAGGCTTTGCGGCTTAGAAGCCTAGGACGTCCCTATGCGCCGGCGCTGCTAAGGGAATGGTTTGGAGACACATTTGATTATGTGGCTGTCCGCGAGCACCGCAGAAAAATAATGAAGGCGCATTTAGATAAGGTGGGAATAGAATTGAAGCCCTATGCAGAACAGGCGCTTTTGTGGCTGTCAGAGAACGGATACAGGGCGGCGGTTGCGACTGCAACGTCGGCAGAACGTGCCGCTAAGCAGCTTCGGCAGCTTGGAATCGCAGCGTATTTTGACGAGATTGTAAGCGCCGCCTCTTTGGAAAAAGGAAAGCCTGCGCCGGACGTGTATTTGTATGCCTGTGAAAGATTGGGAAAAAGTCCCGAGGACTGTTTTGCCGTGGAGGATTCTCCAAACGGCGTTCTTTCCGCATATGCCGCAGGGCTTAAGGTGATTATGGTGCCGGACCAGACGGAGCCGGATGAGGAGCTGGCGGCAAAGCTGTACGCCTGTATCCCGTCGCTTTTAGAGCTGCCGTCGGTTCTGGAAGGATTGCAAAAAGAGAGCTGAAGAAATTCGGCAACTTTGAAATATTTGAAAAATTCTTGACAACAGCCCGCTCTATGTCCTACAATCACTACTATAATACGTGTTTATGCATATATGTGATTGTGGCAGCGACGAGGGTTAGTAAAACGACGGAATATCACAGAGAGGGAGCGGTTGGTGAAAGCTCCTGTAGGAAGCGTTTGAACCTGCCTCTGAGCCCTGTATGAAAGTACAGCGCAAGCCGGCGTTATTGGCAAAAGAGAGAATGTAAGGCGCGGCGTGCGTCTGCATTAAACAGGGTGGTACCGCCGGTTTTCCGGTCCCTTTTGGGACGGAAGCCGGCGTTTTTTTGTTTATGACAGAAGGCGGCATATGCCACAATACACAAAGAAAGGAAGAAAGGTATGGCAGAGAAAAAAATGGTAGAGGCAATTACCTCCATGGATGAGGATTTTGCCCAGTGGTACACGGACATCGTGAAAAAAGCGGAATTAATCGATTACACCAGCGTTAAGGGCTGCATGGTGATTAAGCCGGCGGGGTACGCCATCTGGGAGCTTTTGCAGAGGCAGCTCGACGACAGGTTTAAGGAGGCGGGTGTGCAGAATGTATACCTTCCCATGTTTATTCCGGAAAGTCTTTTGCAGAAGGAGAAGGACCATGTAGAAGGATTTGCGCCGGAAGTGGCGTGGGTGACTCACGGCGGTCTGCAGCCTCTTCAGGAGCGGATGTGCGTGAGACCTACCTCTGAAACGCTCTTCTGTGACTTTTATAAAAATGATATACAGTCTTACCGCGATTTGCCCAAGGTATACAACCAGTGGTGTTCGGTGGTTCGCTGGGAAAAGGAAACCAGACCTTTCCTGCGTTCCAGAGAATTTTTATGGCAGGAGGGACATACCGCCCATGCAACTGCCGAAGAAGCGGAGGAGAGAACCGTACAGATGCTGAACGTGTATGCACAGTTCTGTGAAGAAGTGCTGGCGATTCCCGTTATCAAGGGACAGAAAACGGAAAAGGAAAAATTTGCGGGAGCGGAGCATACCTATACCATCGAATCCCTGATGCATGACGGCAAGGCGCTCCAGTCGGGCACCAGCCATAACTTTGGAGACGGATTCGCGAAGGCATTCGGTATCCAGTTTACCGACAGGGATAATACCTTAAAGCATGTTTATCAGACTTCGTGGGGGATGTCCACCCGTATTATCGGCGCTATCATTATGGTACACGGAGATAATTCGGGACTGGTACTGCCTCCCAAGGTAGCGCAGGTGCAGGTGGCGATTATTCCGATTCAGCAGAAAAAGGAAGGCGTTCTGGAGAAGGCATATGAGCTGCAGGAGAGATTAAAGGGCAGTTTCCGCGTTAAGGTGGACGATACGGACAAGAGTCCGGGATTTAAGTTTGCAGAGGCAGAGATGAGAGGCTTCCCCCTTCGACTGGAAATCGGACCGAAGGATATAGAGGCAGGCAAATGCGTGCTGTGCAGGCGCGATAACGGTGAAAAGACGGAAGTCGCACTGGATGAGGTGGAGGAAGCGGTTGCGAGGCTCCTTGATACCATCCATCACGATATGTTAGAGAAGGCAAGAAAGCACAGAGACGCTCATACTTTTGTGGCGCGCAATATGGAAGAGTTTGAAGGACTCTTTGCAGCGGCAGCACAGGGCGATTGGCAGAAGGCAGGCTTTGTCAAGGCGATGTGGTGCGGCGAACAGGCATGTGAAGAAAAGATAAAGGAAAAGCTCAGTGTTACAAGCCGTTGTATTCCTTTCGAGCAGGAGCAGCTTGCAGAGACTTGTGTGTGCTGCGGCAAACCTGCGAAAAAGATGGTTTACTGGGGCAGGGCGTACTAAAAAAGGCTAGAGGGCGGCAGTATGATTTACAGAGAAATACCAATACAAATGAAAAATTCATCTCATGCAAGTCTGGTGCTGTATCTGCAGGATTATTCCGCGGATATGCTGGTACAGAACCGCCCTATGGTGATACTCTGTCCGGGAGGCGGGTACAACCATATTTCCGTGCGGGAGTCAGAGAGTGAAGCGCTGCAGTTTCTTGCCATGGGCTGCCATGCGGCGGTGCTTCGTTATACTGTGTGTGAGGAATACCCTGTACAGCTTACGGAGCTTGCCTATGCCGTAAAATATATTAGAGAGCACGCGGAGGAATGGCATATAGACCATAAAAGAGTGGTGGCGCAGGGCAGCTCAGCGGGCGGGCATCTGGCGGCATCTCTGGGCGTATGCTGGCAGGAGCGTTGGCTTTTGGAGGCAGCGGGAGCGGCATCCGCGGAGGAAATAAGGCCCAATGGGCTGCTTCTTTGCTATCCGGTTATCACTTCCGGTGAATTTGCACATAGGGGTTCTTTTGCCATTTTGACGGGCGGCGATGAAAAGCTTTTGGAGGCGCTTTCCCTTGAAAAAAGAGTAAATCACGATACCCCTCCTGCCTTTATCTGGCATACATTTACGGACGCTACGGTTCCTGTGGAAAATTCCCTTCTATTTGTGAGCGCCCTGCGCCGCCACAACATTCCTGCGGAATTTCACCTGTATCCGAAAGGACAGCATGGACTGGCGCTGGCAAGTCCTCTAACCGCAGGCAGGGATGGCAGCCATATGCAGAAGGAATGCGAGTCATGGATTTGGCTGGCACGGACGTGGCTGGAAAACCTGCAGGCATCACAGTTAAAATAGTCCGGTAATTCAGATAGAAAAGAAGCGGTATATTTGGTCTGTACTTGTACCGGTGCAGGCGGTATAATCAAAAACAGGAATAGGAGCAGCAAACAAAATCTTAATAAAGTGGAGGACAGAGCATGATATTCGGTAACGGATGCTGGCTGCAGAAGGAAGGCTGCGGCTGTTTTACCCCGCAGGAGGTATATTTTGAAAAGGTAGAGGAGACAAGGGTGACCTTATGTCTGCCGACTACAAGGATTATGCACAGAGGTGCAACGCTTGGCGGCATCAATCTGACAATGGTGATTACGTCTCCGGCGCCGGAAGTGCTGCGTGTACGGACCTATCATCATATGGGTGCGTTACAAAAGGGACCGGAGTTTGCGCTCTGCCAGACGGCGGAGCAGCCTCTTAACGTGACAAGCGATGAGGAAAGAATTGTAGTAACGAGCGGCACGCTCTCTTTGGAAATCGGCAAAAAGAATTGGTATATGGCTTACAAGAGGAATGGTGAAGTCATTACCAAATCGGGGGCAAAGGATTTGGCATGTATGAAGACCGACTGGAAAGGCGATTACTACGACAAAGGCGATATTACGGAAACCTATATGCGCCAGCAGCTTTCCATGGGCGTGGGTGAGCTGATTTACGGACTGGGCGAGCGCTTCACGGCGTTTATCAAGAATGGACAGAGCGTTTCCATATGGAATGAGGATGGCGGCACCAGCACATATCAGTCCTACAAGAATATTCCTTTTTATATCAGCAACAAGGGTTACGGCGTTTTTGTAAATCACCCTGAAAAGGTAGAATTTGAGGTTGCCACGGAGCAGGTGACGAAGACGGCGTTTTCCGTGGAGGGCGGCTGTCTGGACTACTATTTGTTTAACGGACCGACCATGAAGGAAGTGCTGACAAGATATACGGATTTGACGGGTAAGCCGTCTCTGCCCGCGCCCTGGACATTTGGTCTCTGGCTCTCCACCTCTTTTACGACCAATTATGACGAAGAAACGGTTATGAGCTTTGTGAACGGTATGCTGGAGAGAGATATTCCGCTGCGGACCTTCCATTTTGACTGCTTTTGGATGAAAGAATTCCACTGGACCGATTTTGAGTGGGATTCCCGCGTGTTCCCGGACCCGGAAGGTATGTTAAGGCGCATCAAAGAAAAAGGGTTGAATATTTGCGTGTGGATTAACCCTTATATCGGGCAGGAGAGTTGTCTGTTCAGGGAAGGAATGGAAAAGGGTTACTTTGTAAAGCGTATTAACGGCGACGTATGGCAGTGGGATATGTGGCAGCCGGGCATGGCGCTGGTGGATTTTACCAATAAAGACGCCTGTGCATGGTATCAGGAAAAGCTCGCGGGGCTGCTTTCCATGGGCGTGGACTGCTTTAAAACAGACTTTGGCGAGCGGATTCCTGTGGAGGGCATCTGCTACCATGACGGTTCTGACCCGAAGAAGATGCATAATTACTACACCTATCTGTACAACAAGGTGGTATATGAGATATTGGAGAAGAAGCGCGGAAAAGGAGAGGCGGTGCTGTTTGCTCGTTCTGCGACCGCAGGCGGACAACAATTCCCCGTGCACTGGGGCGGTGACTGCTGGTCTGATTATGAATCTATGGAGGAGAGTCTGCGCGGCGGTCTGTCCTTGATGATGTCCGGCTTTGGCTATTGGGCGCATGATATCGGCGGATTTGAGAGTACCTCTACGCCGGATGTTTACAAGCGCTGGGTTGCCTTTGGACTTTTGTCCTCACACAGCCGTCTGCACGGCAGTACTTCTTACAGGGTGCCTTGGGCGTATGATGAGGAAGCGGTGGACGTGGTGCGTTTCTTTACAAAACTGAAGGCGAGGCTGATGCCGTATCTTTACAAAACTGCGGTCATCACAAGTAAAACCGGTATTCCCACTATGCGCAGCATGGTGCTGGAGTTTACGGAAGACAGAACCTGTCATTATACAGACCGCCAGTATATGCTGGGGGACAGCCTCCTGACAGCGCCCATCTTTAACGAAGAGGGCATGGCGGACTACTATCTGCCTGCGGGACGCTGGACGGATTTCTTTACCGGCGAGGTGAAGACGGGCGGAAGCTGGATAAAGGAGAAGCATGGCTACTTGAGCGTACCGCTTCTGGTAAAGGAAAATTCCATCGTGGCGCTGGGCGCCCGTGACGACAGACCGGATTATGATTACGGTGACGGCGTGGAGCTGCGCATCTATGAGCTGGAAGACGGCGTGCGGGTAAGCGACGTAGTGTTCGGCATGGATAATGCGGAGGAAGTAAAGATGTCCGCGGAACGTGCGGGTAACGTTATTACCGTCAACGTGATGTCGGACAAGGCATACAGCGTGCGTCTGGTAAATAGAAAGGCGGTATCCGTTGCAGGCGGGGATATGACGCTGGAAGGAAACGACACGATTGTCAAATCTGATGCGGGGCATATTACCGTGACGTTATAAAATGTGAAGGAAGCTTGAGCGGCTGAAGATACCGCTTAAGAATTTCAAATTCACATGGGGTAGATGTATGAAAAAAAGAAGAAACCGATTGTGGGAAAGAATCAGTAAAAGGAAAATCCGACAGCAGTTATATATGATTTATATTATTGCCGTCTGTTTTCCCATAGCCATAATCGGTTTCTTTTTGTTGGAAAATACGTCAAGGCTTTTGACGAATTATCATCAGGATCTATTGATATCCGACAGTATGCGCGTCAGGACGATTTTATTTGAAATTACAACCCAAATTTATAATATTTCGGAAACGATTGCCTTTGAGGATACGCTGCAGCAGGTGCTGTCATCACAGGAGAAGGGTGCAGAGCGGGGAGCGGCGTACTCTTATGCCACGCTGAATAACTATATTTCTTCCCATGCGGAGATAGAGGATATTATCATCTACACCGATAACGTCAATGCAGCAAAGTACATGCATTTTACCTATGCGGACAACGGGATACAGAAGCAGGAATGGTATCAAAAGGCGGTGGGACAGGCAGGTACTTTCTGGATTCCCATGGAAAAAAAGGACCAGTATGGCAATTCCTACTGGAATTTGGCGCTTGTGCGCAGGATTACCGTGATTGGCAGCGACTATCAGGCGGTACTGGTCATTATGATAAGCGACAATTATCTGCAGACCCGCCTTCGGAGCAATGAGTACCGGATAACAGTGTCAGCGGACAACAGAAAGATTTTTTACAATTCCACACGCATGGACTATGGGGAGACGCAGCCCTTTTATATCGACTATGCAGATGAGTATTATCAATACTTAGGACCGGTGTGGGAGCAGGCGAATAAGTTTCTTGCCAATATTTCGACGCTTCATTTGTATCAGACGGATAGTAAAATCTACATTGCGACGATAAGTGAAAGCGCATATGGAGATATGAGCGTCATTATCGTGACGTGTCTCTTGATTATTCTGACGGCACTTATCGTACCTGCCATTCTGATTCATTTCTTTACCAGATATTTTACGGGACGTGTGAATGTACTTAGGGATGAGATGAAAAAGGCAAGCAATGAGGAATATGATATTCCGGATTATTTTGGAGGCGAGGACGAGCTGACGGAGGCGTTTGCCGATTTGCAGGTGATGGTGCAGAAAATTAAGGAGAAGGACGCGAAAATGTATCAGGCGCTGTTAAAGGAACAGCAGCTTTTGAACGAGCAGCAGGTAATGGAAATGAAAATGCTTGCCGGACAGATAAATCCCCACTTCTTGTACAATACACTGGAAAGCATCCGGATGAAATCGCTGACTTCGGGAAACAGGGAGGTGGCAAATGCCATTAAGCTTCTCGGCAAGTCCATGCGGTATGTACTGGAGAATACGGGAACTTCTCTGGTGACGCTGAAAAAAGAGCTGGACTATGTGGAAACCTATCTGCAAATACAAAAAATACGGTTTGGGGACAGGGTGAATTATCGGATAGAGGTAATCGGCATGCTGGATTTAGAGAAATATCTGATTCTGCCGCTGCTTTTGCAGCCTGTTGTGGAAAATGCCATTGTACACGGGCTGGAGCAGGTTTCGGAAAATGGCCGGATAGATATCTGTGTGGATGTGCCGGAAAAGGAAATGCTACAGATTTCCGTTTCGGACAATGGCTGCGGCATGAGCGGGGAGGAGCTGGAGATTCTGCGGATACGCATGGCACAGAAAACGCTTGACAAAACAGCCAGTATAGGCTTATGCAATACCAATCAGAGAATTCGCCTTTATTATGGGGAATCTTATGGAATGACAATAGAAAGCACACAGGGAAAGGGCACGCGCATCCGGCTGAAGATTCCGGTAAAGTGCCATGATGTGTAATTTTCCTCGTATAAAATGTAAAAAAGGAATGGTTTTTTTCTTTTGCAAACTTCGTTACACTTGCTATGTGACAGGTAACAGTGCTTGTTTTGTTTTTACGAAAACGATTAAGCCTGTTCAATTTAACTAGGAGGGTAATAAAGTATGAAAAAGACAATGAAAAAAGTATTTGCCTCCGTTCTTGCGCTTGCTTTGGCTGTTTCAACCTTTTCGTTGATGAAGCTGAATGCGTCCGCGGAAGGAGAGACTGTGGCATATCTGTCTTTTGCAGATAATGCATGGTCGGTGCAGTACTGGAACGATGGAAATGATTATTCACCCATTGTAGCTACGACTGCAGAAGTAACCGGCAACGGCACTTATACGGTAGGACTTGACTTTACGGAAGCCGGCGGCGCAGCGGACATCGCGTTTTTTGATGTGGAAATCAGCAATGGTGAAGCGGCATTCCCCAACAGCTACATGACAATCGATTCCGTTAAGATTAACGGTGAAGAGATTGCGCTGACGGGTACGCCGTATACCAGCTCTGACGACGGTGTTGCAACCAGAACCAACCTGTACAATGCATGGGTTTCTGATGTGACTACAGTTGAGAGTGCACGTACCGCAGACGGCAGTGCGGACGGCATCACACCGACACCGGTAGACGGAACCATCACCAATATCAATACCATTGAAGTAACTTTTACGCTTGGGGAAGGCGTGCTCTGCAACGCGGCAGGCGGTGAAGTGGCAACTGTTCTCAGCGAGGAAAGCTATCCTGCGTTTATCGCATTTGGCGGTGACGTCGAAGAAGGCGACTGGGGCTTCCAGTACTACGGTGACGGCGCTGGAAGCAATTCCGGTGATATTGTGGCAACCAACGGCGAAGTGAAGAGCGGCGAGACCACAACCCTTACACTGGAGTTCCCTTCTGAAGTATATTATACATGGTTTGTAGCACCCTGCTTTGTGGTAGAGGATGCAAGCAAGGTTTCTCCTGAGAGTACCTTTGATGTAAAGGTATTCTTAGACGGAGAAGAAGTGACGACCGACGTTTCCGCAGGCAAATCCTGCTGGGCAGAGGGCACCGGCGATTATGACGAGACGAAGTGCGTTCGTATCGGCGGCGGTTACAATGAGTGGGGCGACAAGTATCTTGCAGAGTCTCCCAAGGGCTTTAAGACCATTACTTTTGAAATTACGCCTACCATCTACCTGATGTCAGGCGAGGCTTCTGAAGAGGCGGCTCCTCAGAATGAGTTTGACCCGAATGGCACTTATCATGCATATATCGGCGTACAGACTCCGACATGGATTTTCCGTAACTCCTTTGATGACGCAACCTACGGCAAGGATTCCGACTGCTTCGACCAGCTTGGCTTTGTTGACGGCGAGTGGATTGCACAGGGCGGCAGCTTTACTGACGTGGAAATCACCGGAAACGGTACTTACACGGTATCCGTAACAGGCTATGACTTTTCCGGACAGTTTGAAGACCAGCCTATCCTTGGCACAGACGGTTTGTTCAACCTGTTGTTTGTATCTACGGACCTGCCTGTAAATGATGCAGTTGTTATTTCCAACGTTGTTTTGAAGATGGATGGAAAGACCATTGCAGAACAGGAAAGCGCATTCTTAGATCCGGATTCTAAAGAAGTACAGAAGGTGCTTTTGGCGAATATCTGGAACAATGCCATTCCTGAGCTTCCTTACTATGCGGCTCCGACCCAGAGCATCGAAATCAGCTTTGACGTGAGCGGTTTTGCAAACGACGCAGCTCCGGCTCCGGAAACAACACCGGATACCTCAAGCGAAAGCACACCGGCACCCACTGACGAGAGCACACCTGCTCCTGCAGAAAATTCCGGAAGCAACACCGGACTGATTATCGGTATCGTGATAGCTGTAGTAGTAGTGATCGCAGTAGCTGCAGGCGTAGTAGTAGCAAAGAAGAAAAAAGGCGATACAAAATAATATAACTTGATAAATCACAGAGAGTGTAGTGAGTTCAAAAAGTGAGACTTTTTAAGCGTAGCAGTCCCAAGTGGCTGCTACGCTGTTTTTATCAGAGCGCGAGCGTGTCAGCACAGCTATATGCCCCTGCTGAATGCGTCCCTCATGCAAACTCCCGCCTGTGGACAACCTCGGGCAAAAAATTACTGTAATTTCTATCAAGTATTTGCGGTATTTTTGAATCTATTCATTTTGTATAATAAAGCTAAGTGCTCGTAGTATGCATTTTGAGCCCGAAATAAGTAGATATGTGGGAGGTAAAATATGGAAAATAGTAAGAAAGGAAAGGAAAAAACAGCCGGATATATATATTATGCAGCACGTATCGGCGTTCTGCTTTCGGTGGTTATGATGTTTTTCCCGGGCTTAAATCCGGCGAAAATATGCGACTACATAAACAAAAATATGTCCCTGTTTACTTCGGGAATTTCCTATTCCGGACTGGTGAAGCAGTGTACCCGTGCGTTTAATCAGGGATGGATACAGGAGTCTTCCTTTGTGCTTCTCTTTATTTCAAGTATGGTTGTCTGCATTGGCATTGCGGCAGGCGCCGTTATGGGCTGTATGTCACTGGGCAATCTGAAGATGAGAAAGGTTGGAAACTGGTTTGGCATCGGCGGCGCTATTGCGCAGATAGCAGGTCTTGGCGGTATTTATCTGGCATATTCGCAGGTTGCACAGACCACGAAGCCTGACAAGGTAATTCCCAATTTCCCTCTTTCTAACTGGCTGTTTTTTTTGGTTCTGGCGGCTGTCATTCTGGTGGTATCCGTGCTTGTGCAGGTGCTGCTTCCCAAGCCTGCAAAAGAATCTAAATTTGAAATGGAATCTAAGTTCAAGCTGTTTCTGATGTTCCTTCCGTTTGCGGCGTTGTGTTTTGTGTTCAGCTACCTGCCTCTTTATGGCTGGCGGTATGCTTTTTTTGACTATACATCGGGCGGCACGCTTTCAAAAGATAATTTTGTAGGATTTCAGTATTTTACCATGCTGTTCCAAAACGCGGCGACCAGAAGCGATATTGTGAGAGTGCTTCGCAATACGCTTGCCATGAGTGCGCTTGGCATTGCTACAAGCTGGCTTCCGATGGCGTTTGCAATTTTCCTCTCCGAGGTTAAGAGCACTCGTATGAAGCGCTTTGTGCAGACCTTTGCAACCATTCCGAACTTTATAAGCTGGGTTTTGGTGTATGCGATTGCACTTGCCATCTTTTCGTCGGACGGCTTTATCAGCAGTATGATGGTAAATACGGGCGTGTGGTCGGAAGGCAAAAATATGTTGATGAGCTCTTCTCATCACTGGCTGAAGATGCTGGCATGGGGAACCTGGAAGGGCATCGGCTGGAGCGCCATCATTTACATAGCAGGTATTTCCGGTATTGACCAGCAGCTTTATGAAGCGGCTACCGTGGACGGCGCAGGGCGTTTCCAGAAAATGTGGCATATCACGCTTCCGGGACTGATTCCCACTTATATGGTTATGCTTCTGATGGCAGTAGCCGGTATTTTGAGCAATGGTATGGATCAGTACATGGTGTTTGACAATCCCAACAACACCAATGTCAATATGGTGCTTGATTTGTATGTGTATAAGCTGGGTATTATGAACGGTGCGATACCGTTGTCAACCATGATAGGCATGGTAAAATCCGTAATCAGCGTTGTACTTTTGTTTGGCGCCAATACGATTTCCAAGCTGGTACGTGGCGAGAGTATTGTATAGGAGGTGTGAGACATGGCGAAGACGGCACAGGAAAAGTTAGACGCAAAAGCGGAAAAGCAGTATTACAAAACGCATAAAAGGTCCTATAAGCTCACTACCGGCGATATTGTATTTAATATCTTAAATTACGGGTTTTTCCTTATTTTTACATTGAGCTGTATTTTTCCGTTTTACTATTTATTTATCAATACGATTTCCTCCAATGATTTGGTAAGCAGGGGATTGATTAACTTTATTCCGCGGGGACTTAATCTTGACAATTATGTCAATCTGGTAAAGTCAAGTGAAATAGGGCAGGCGTTTTTTGTTTCTATCGGGAGAACCCTGCTTGGAACGGCGCTTATGGTGATGGCTTCTGCTTTTGTGGGATATCTGGTAACAAAGCAGCAGATGTGGCACAGAAAGTTCTGGTATCGTTTTCTGGTGATTACCATGTACTTCAATGCAGGAACGATTCCCTGGTATTTGAATATGTCCATGCTGGGGCTGACCAACAATTTTATGGCATACATAATCCCGGGCATTGTGGCGCCTTATAACATTATACTGGTAAAAACATACATCGAGTCGATTCCGGCAGAGCTGGAAGAAAGCGCATTTATGGACGGAGCGGGGTATTGGACCATTTTCCGCAGGATTATCTGGCCGCTGTCCATGCCGATTCTGGCGACGATTGCAATTTTTGGCGCGGTGGGACATTGGAATTCCTTTACGGATTCCCTGATTCTCATGCAGAACGCACCGGAATTGTATACGCTGCAGCACAGGCTGTATTTGTATCTGACAACCAGCTCCAACATTGGCGCGCTGATGAACGGCGGCGTAAGCTCCGCGGCGGCAGAAGGTATCATGCAGACGGCGCTTAACGCAAAGGTTATCAAGTATACGGTGTCCATGGTATCCATTATTCCCATATTGTTGGTTTATCCGTTTATGCAGCGGTATTTTGTAAAAGGTATTATGCTGGGGGCTGTTAAGGGATAGCAGTTCACACTAATATAGAAGGAGGATTAAAGCGATATGAAAAAGATGAAAAGACTGGCGGCGCTTGTCCTGACACTTGTCATGGTCAGCGGACTGCTCACAGGCTGCGGCAGTAAGGAGAAGGATTATATTACCCTTACCATTTACAGCCAGCTTGCAAACTATTCCGGAGAGATGCAGGGTTGGTTTGCACAGATTTTAAAGGACAAATTTGGCGTTAAGGTCAACCTGATTCCCGACGGCGACGGTGTGTTTGATACCCGTATGGAAGCAGGCGATTTGGGTGACATTGTCGTATGGGGTTCCGACGACAAGGATTATCTGCAGGCGGTTTCCGCAGGGCTTCTGTATGACTGGGAAGAGGATAATCTGGTGCAGGAATATGGTCCCTATATCTGGGAGCATATGCAGGACGCCTTAAATAAAAATAAGATTGTATCCGCACAGAGGGATAAGGACGGCAATGTGATTGGGGAAGCAAATACGATATATGGTTTTGGACACAATGTAGCATCCAGCTCCGAAAGCCACGAGGCGTTTTTCTACACATGGGATATCCGCTGGGATTTGTATCAACAGTTGGGACATCCGGAAGTAAACGATTTGGATGACCTGATGGATGTGCTTGTTGATATGAAAGAAATCTGTCCGACGGCAGACAATGGAAAGCCTACCTATGCGATGTCTCTCTGGCCTGACTGGGACGGCAACTATGTGATGTATGTAAAGGCAATGGCGACGGCATATTACGGCTATGATGAATTTGGTTTTGGACACTATAATGTAAGAACCGGTGAGTATTACGATGCCCTGTCTCCCGACAGCCCTTATCTGGAGATGCTGGCATGGTTTAACGAGCTGTACCGCAACGGTCTGCTTGATCCGGATTCTATGACACAGACCTATGACAACATGATAGAGAAGGTACAGAACGGACAGACCTTCTTCTCCATCTTTAACTATGCCGGTTCTTTGGCTTACAACAAAGAAGTACATTACGGAAAAGATGAAGAAGGCAACGAAATCAATAAGATTATGGAGAGTCTGGTGCCCACAGAGGCATGTCCCATCGTGGGAGGCTTAAGCACGATAGGCGGCAACCGTGTATGGAGTATCGGTGCAAAGACCCAGTATCCGGAGCTCTGCATGGAAATCATCAACTGGCTATGTACGCCTGAAGGACGTCTGACAATGGATTATGGCCCGAAGGAGCTTTGCTGGGATTATGATGAAAACGGTAAAACCTACTTTACGGAATTTGGCAAGACCTGCTTTGAGGACAGAAAGACTTTGATGCCTAATGAGTGGGGCGGCGCAACCTTTAATGAAGGCGCGTTTCAGGTAAACAATACCACATGGTCTTCAGCGGATATCAATCCGGAATCCGGTGAGAGATATGACCAGCAGTATTGGGCAAGCAATCTGGTGCCGGAGGGACGCTGCGATGCGGAAAGAGACTGGAGAGCATATACGGGATGCGAAACGCTGGAGCTTTATTTGGATAGCTGTAATTACGCGGTGGATGTACCTACTACCTTCTCCTTCCCTGAAAGAGAACCTCAGCTTGAGAGTACATGGGTACAGGTTGCAACCTGTCTGAAGGATTATAGCTGGAGAGCTATCTATGCAGAGACGGAGGAAGAATTCCAGTCCATCGTAAATGAAATGCGCGGACGTGCAAAATCTTATGGTTATGATGCATGTACCCAGTGGACGATAGAACAGGCGGCAATCAGAAATGCATTGCAGGAGCCGTTAAGATAAGGTATACTAAGTAAATACAAAAAGACCGTTAGAAGGGGCTGCCCAACCGGCAGCCTTTTCTAAACGGAACTTTATGCCTGCGCAGGGAGTTCGCAGGCTTTGGAAAGGCATGGTAACAGGATGAAGTTTTTCAGTGTGGACGGTGCGTTATATAAATTTTTATCCAGACTGTGGGATATGGTAAAGCTGAATTTTATGTGGCTGCTTTTTTCTCTGCCGATTGTGACGGTGGGTGCGGCAACCGTGGCGGCATACAGCGTCACGCTGAAAATGGCGGACGAACAAGAGGGATATGTGGCGCGGCAGTTTGTCAAAGCGTTTAAGGAGAACTGGCGGCAGGGAATCCCCATGGGGCTGCTTGCTTTGTTTTGTTCTTATGCGGTGTATCTGGATTTTGAACTGCAGCGCGTGGCAGAAGGCGATTCGACTATGTTTCTTATTTTTGGCATTGTGGCGGCGTTTGTATTTGGAATGTCCTTTATCTATGCATTTCCGCTGAGTGCCCGTTATGAGAACACGCTAATCGGCACATTGAAAAATTCGGTGAATATAGCGACAAGATACTTTGCGAGGACACTTTTGCTGGTAGCGATTCTGGCAGTGGAGGTTATTGTTTTCATTTTCAATTATATGACCTTGTTCTTTGGGCTTTTGATTGGTCCTGCCTGTATTATGCTGACAATAAGCGGTTTTGCGCTCCATTTTTTCAAGGAAATCGAGAAAGAGCCGGGGGCGGTACGGGAGAAGGATATGGGAAAGGACGAGGAAAAATAAAAGATTTGTATGCAGGAAAAGAATTCTGCGGAAAGGTGGCGCTATGATACAGCAGACAATACAGATTAAAATGACGGGCTCTCTGCCGGAGGCATGTATGAAAACATACATCATTGAGGATTCGCCGGAGTTTAAAATCAAGAAGCGGCCCGTTGTCATCGTGTGTCCGGGCGGCGGCTACTGTTACTTGTCGGACAGAGAAGGGGAGATTTTGGCGCTGCAGTATGCGGCGATGGGGTGTCATGCCGTGGTCTTGTACTATTCCATTGCACCTGCGGTCTATCCGGCTGCGCTTTTAGAATTGGCTGCGGCAGTGAAGATACTTCGGGAAAAAGCGGAAGAATGGCATATCGATACGGATAAAGTGATTGTGGAAGGTTCTTCTGCGGGAGGACATCTGGCGGCAGGCTACGGCATGTTCTGGAAGGAAGATTTTATTGCAAAAGAGCTGGGGCTTGCCGCCGACGACGGGGAATTGCTGCGTCCTGACGGCATGATTTTAAACTATCCGGTTATTACTTCCGGTGAATTTGCACATAGAGATTCTTTTGTCAATCTGCTGGGCGCTCGTTTCGACGAGCTGGCAGAAAAGATGTCTCTGGAAAAGCAGGTCAATCCGGATACGCCGCCGGCATTTATCTGGCACACCTATACGGACGGCTGCGTGCCGGTGGAAAATTCGCTTTTGCTGATAGGCGCCATGAAAAAGGCGGGGATTCCGGTTGAATTTCACATGTATCCGCAGGGAGGGCACGGGCTGAGCCTTGCCAATGAACTGACAGAATCGCCGGAGGGACATGAAATAGAGCCTTGCTGCCAAAGCTGGATATCATTAGTCAAAAGCTGGATTTGGGGATTGTAGAGAAAAATGATGCAAAAAGCAGGCATATTTGCCGTAGCAGGCAGGAAAAGAGGGTGGAAATGAGCTGTTTGGGAAATGTATTATGGTTTTTGTTTGGCGGTCTTATCAGTGGGCTGAGCTGGTGTCTGGCAGGAATTTTGTGGTGCATCACGATTGTGGGGATTCCTATCGGCGTACAGTGCTTTAAGTTTGCGGGGCTCAGCTTTTTCCCTTTTGGGAAAGAAGTGCGCTACGGCGGCGGAGCGGGCAGTATGTTGTTAAATATAATATGGCTGCTGCTTTCGGGACTGCCGCTTGCGTTGGAGTTTTCCATATGCGGTATCATACTTTGCATTACCATTATCGGGATTCCGTTCGGAAAACAGATGTTTAAGCTTGCCAAGCTGGCACTCTTCCCTTTTGGATCGGAAATTCAGTAAATATGTGAAAAAATATTTGTTGTTTTGTGGCTTTAAACAGAAAGAATTGCTTAAGCTGGGAGGTATGTATGAAAATAAAGAATAAGTGCAGGGCGGCACTGGCAGGTCTGCTTGCGTGTGCCTTGTCTTTGACGGTATTTCCGCAGGTTGCCGCGGCTGCGGAAAATACCCAGACCATAAGCGCGCAGATGCCTTTTCGTGAACTGACGGCTGCGGAAATGGTGGCGGAGATGGGAAACGGCTGGAATCTGGGCAATACCATGGACGGGCATACAGGATTCACGCCGTCGGAGACACAGTGGCAGGATGTGGAGACGACGCAGCAGCTCTTAAAGGAGCTGCATGATATGGGCTTTAATACAGTGCGTGTGCCGGTTACATGGGGCACCATGATAGACGATGCGAACGGTTATGCCATTGACGAAAAGTGGATGAGCCGCGTGCAGGATATTGTGGACTATGCAATCAATATGAATATGTACGTTATCATCAATATTCACCATGACGGCGCAGAACAGACGGGATGGCTGCGCATTGGCGCAGAAGATTTGGCGCCGGTTAAGGAGAAATTTGAAGCGGTATGGCGCCATATTGCGGAGCGCTTCAAGGATTATGACGAGCATCTTATTTTTGAATCCATGAATGAGGTGACAGGTCCCGGAAGCGATATGGCGGGGGATACAGCGGTAATCAACGAGCTCAACCAGATATTTGTGGATACGGTGCGTGAGACCGGCTCCAACAATGCGCTGCGGTGGCTGTCCGTGCCCGGCAGATACACCAATATTGTGAATACGACGGAACCCAAATGGGGGTTTGCGCTGCCAAAGGACTCTGTGAAAGACAGACTTTTTGTGGCGGTGCATTATTATGACTGGCAGTTCGGACTGCTGGATACCACCCAGACGACGGAGTTTGTGGACGCGAGGGTACAGGCGTTGATTCCTGAATTCCAAAGACTGAAGGATACCTTTACTGCAAAGGGAATTCCCGTTATTTTGGGGGAATATGGTGCGATTAATAAAGATAATACGGCGGCGCGCGCGTACCATATGGAAATTGTAACGCGGCTCTGCCAGCAGATAGGCATTGTACCATGCTATTGGGATCAGGGCTGGTATGACTTGAGCGCCAGGCCGGATTTTAGCTTTACGCTGGTGGACAGGGTGACTTATAAGCAGGTCTATCCGGAAATTATTGCGGCAATGATGCGGGGACTGTTTCTTGCGGGCGCAGAGGATTTGTCCGATATTGCGAGGGAGACTGCAGTAACGCCGATTACCAGTCTCGGGGCAATCGAGGGGACTTATCAGCTTCGCATGGGCGAGGTGATAAATATAAATCTTGGGGACAAGGTGGACAAAACCGCATTTAATGATGTGGTGCTGTGGAAAAGTGCAGACGAAACGGTTGCGACCGTCAATCCCGACGCGGGAAATGTAGAGGAATGGGCGGCATATATTCATGCGGCAGGTATCGGCAACACTACAATTACGGCATACACCCAGAGCGGAAGCGCCGTTCTGGAAATTCCGGTAGAGGTGCATGCGGCAATTACGGAAAGACCCTGTACGGGTATTACGACAGAGCAGGACAGCTATACCCTGCAGACAGGGCAGGCACTGTATCTGAATGCGGGAATGGCGCCGGCGGACACGGATGCATATTTGACCTACCGCTCTTCTGACACCAGCGTGGTTACGGTATCCAAAATCGGAAAAGTGGTAGCGGTCTCCACCGGCAGCGCTTATATCATTATCACTTCCAGCGACGGTTTGACAAAGGTAGTGCCGGTGACGGTAAAAGAAGCGGAGGCGGCAGCAGAGATAGCGCTGGCGCTGAATGTTTACTATAACGACAGTACGCATAACTATTTCAGCAATGAGAGCGGAAGTGCAATCCGTATTCGGGAAGATGGACAATATACGCTTTCTTTTGACTGCGGAAGCGACTTATCGGCGGCAGCAGGTACGGCGGGCGTTACCGGTCTTTGCGACCTTACTGCAATTTATATTAAGGATGACAGTGTGACAAAAGGGTTTGCAAAGAAATCTCCGCTGGTCTCCTGCGATATTATATATGATGCAATCGTGGTGGACGGCGTGGAGTTTGCGGTGAATATGACGGAACCCAAATCTGCCATAAAAGCATCGGGTATATTGGATACGAACGACCCGATAAATTCATGGGACGGTTCGGTGATTGAGGAGGTTTTAGTCAACAATCATGTGCTGAATTTTGTAGGGCTTGAGAATCCCCAGCATATAGAAGTGACCTTTACCATAAGCAATCTGGTGTTTGCGGAGGGTGCGGCGCAGGCAGAGCCTGTAAAAATAGCCTCTCTGGAGGCGGATGGCGGCAATGCGGCTGCCGTGAGCAGTGCTGCACCTGTGGAAATTGCAGTTTCGGTAAGTCCTGCGGGGGCGGGCAGCATTACCTTCGTTTCTTCGGATGCCTCCATTGTTTCTGTGGATAACCGCGGCATTTTGGCATCGGACAAAGCAGTGGTGCAGGTATTTGCCCATGGAGAAGGGGAAGCGACGGTGACGGCATATACGGCTGAGGGGCTGACGGCAGAGTTTACCATTACTGCATCGATTTCTCCGGATAGAGTATTTGCCAACGGGGAGAAAGGGAAAGAGCCCTCTTTTGAGGACGGTACAGAAGGAACATCCGGTGAGGAGAATGCAAAAGCGTGGGAACAGAAAAAGGGCGGCGGTATCTGGAGCACCGTACTGCTCATTCTGGGAGCGCTCCTGCTGGGCGCGGCAGTATTTTTCCTTACCCTCAAGATAGCAGGCGGCAGTAACCAATCAAAAAAGAAATAGGAGTATTGCGTATGAGGTATCGAAATCCCGTGGTGCGTGGCATGTACCCTGACCCAAGCGTCTGTCGGGCGGGGGACAAATATTATATTGGCTGTGTTTCTAAAGAAATGAAGACGATTCCCGCCGCACAGAAGAAAGTTATGCTCAAGATAGAAGCAAGGGAAGAGCATTATTATTTTTTTGCAGGGACACGGGAAGGGCTTACGGAAATGGGCTGCGCCGATACCCGCTATCTTTCAAGTGAAGTGGCAGGCGGGTTTACCGGAGTTGTGTTTGGGTTGTACGCGGTGGATGAGAATGGAGCCTGTGCGGAATTTACAGAGCTTGTGAAGGAGTACGAGGAAGCAAAAGCAGCAGTCTAAATGGAACGGATTCCTTTTAGAAAAATATGGAGCAGTAATGGAAGCTTATACTTTCCAATTACTGCTCCATACTTTTTTTGCGGAATTCTGCAGGACTTTCGCCTACATATTTCCTGAATTTTTTATGGAAATAATCTACATTGCGGTAGCCAACCCTTTCTGCAATTTCATATACTTTGTAATTGTTTTGCAAAAGAAGCGTTTTGGAATGCTCAATTCGAATGTGGTCCACATAAGAATTGAAGCTTTCCCCCACCGTTTTATTAAAGATTTTGCCGAGATAAGCGCTGTTGTACCCAAAAAGCGGTGCAATCGTCTCCAGCTTAATATTGCTTTGGTAGTTGTGGTCGATATAGTAAAGGATATCGTCTAAAACACTGTTGCGGGTCGGGCTGCCGGCCGCGCTCATAACCATTTCAAATTGTTCCTCCAAAAAGGCAATAATTTCATAGAGATAATTTTTTTTGCCAATAAAATCAATGACGGTGGAATTGGGCAGAAAAGGAATGCCTAGTGTGTTGTACAGCAGGCTGATTTTTTCCTTAATCCGTAAATATAAATCGGTGGTAAAAAGCTTGATTTCAGAGCTGCTTTCCTGTGAGTCGTACAAATATTGTTCCAGACGGGAAAGCGTCTCCGCAACATTTTTCCGATTAAAGGTTTGAAGGTAGCCGGAAAGGTAATCCGTAAATTCGGAAAGCTTTTCCGGATTGAGCGCCGTTGCAGGCTGCTCCATGTCAGGAAGTGCGGAATAACCCAATGTGTGCTGCCCTTTTGTGCAAAAAAAACGGCGTGAGATCAGCGTACAGGCATCTTCATAAGAAAGATGAATATCGTTTAATGTATGGACGGGTCTGCCGTAAGCCAAAAATAAGGTGTCCATCGGACTTCCCTTCTGTGGCGGCGTAGCCCTGTCATAGTGGGACAAAAAATCATAAAAACGGTTGACGGCATAAGTACCTTTTAACAAAATAACGTCTTTTCTGTCGTCCTCAATATGATTGAATGTATGGTCTGCACGGTTACTTACCTTTAACAGCTCCGCAAAGCTGTAGGAAGAGCTGCCCAGCTTGTGACTGAAATTTTCATAAATAACAACCTGATAAACATCGGCATCCAACTCAAGGTCTGCGATATCCGTACTGTCAAGATGGGCGGGTACGCCTTCCCTGCCGGTAATCAACTCGTGCAAAATCACGTTTTTGGCTTTTTTCTTTAGCAGCTCAAGGTTGTCGGAGGAACGAATTTCGCTGTCAAGCGAAAGCTTGATTTTATGTACGGAGGCGGAAAGCTCCTCCTCTTCTATAGGCTTTGTCAGATAAAATTCTACGCCATAGCGCATGGCTTCCTGTGCATACTTAAAATCGGAGTAACCGCTTGTGATAATAAAACGTCCTTTAAAGTCCTGCTGACGTGCTGCTTTCACTACTTCCAATCCCTGCATTTTGGGCATACGGATATCCATGAGTACCAAATCCGGATGCAGGGAAAAAATCAGATGAAGCGCTTCCTCGCCATTGGACGCTTCTCCGCAGACAGAAAAGCCTGCTGCTTCCCAGTCCATTATGTACTTTAAGCCGTCACGAATCAGTGATTCGTCGTCCACAATCAGTACTTTATACATAAATCCCCCATTGTCAATCCATAAGAAAAGCTGGTGTATTTCGTTAACTTAGGTAATGTTGATGTTTATAGTATAAAAGAGATGCAAAATAACGTCAAGGGGGATGCCGAAAAGGGATGCGCCTGCGTTTTTATAAGGAATGTGGGTGCGGCATTTTCAATGTGGAAGTTATGAAAGGTCTATGTTATACTGTAGGTACACGTTGCGGATAAAATGGTTTGAGGGAGAAATAGGATTTGAAAAAGAAAAGCGTTATCAGAGTACTTTCGCTTATGCTGGCGTCTGTTTTGATGATGTCAGGATGCACGGCAGGAAGGAAAGAGAAGGAAAACGAATGTCCCTATGAAGAGTTTATCGTGGTGGATGTGTTTGACGACTTGGCAAATTTTCAAGGGATTCAGTCGGGATGGTTTGCCAAGGTGGTGAAGGACAAGTTTAACATGGAGTTAAATATCATAGCGCCCAATGTGGCGGGCGGCGGAAATACGCTGTATGAAATCCGCTCCGCGGCGGGAAATCTGGGGGATTTGCTGATTGGCTCTTCGGACAACGGCAAGCTGGAGGAGCTTGTGCGGGCGGGGCTTATAATCGATATGAAGGATTATCTGAAAGATAAGCAGATTATGCGGTATGAAACGGCAATCAGGGAATTGAATAACCGTGTTTCGCCGGACGGCATTTATGTCATTCCGGCAGAACTGTCCGGCAATTCCCCTTTAACGCCGAGCGAGACTTCGGATCTGACGTATGGCGCGTATCTGAGATGGGATGCGTATGCACAGCTTGGATATCCCGAGATGGAGACGTTAGAGGATTTGCTGCCGGTGCTGAAGGACATGCAGGAGCTGATTCCTTATGGGGATACGGGCAACCCGACATATGCGTTTTCTTTGTTTCAGGATTGGGACAGGCATATGATGAACAATGCCAAGCAGCCGGCTTGCCTTTACGGATATGATGAAATCGGTTATGTGCTTGCAAGAGCGGATGGCAGCGATTATCAGAGCATTATGGATGAGGATTCCCTGTATATCAGGGCGCTGAAGTTTTTCTTTGACGCCAACCAGATGGGACTGGTGGATCCGGATTCTCCGACACAGAATTATGACAGTGTATTTAAAAAATATGAGAATGGAGATATTCTTTTCTCCATTTGGCCGTGGCAGGGACAGTCGGCGTACAATACGCTGGAGCATAAGGAAGAGGGCAAGGGATTGATGTTTGCGCCCATACAGGATATGGAGATTTTTTCTTACGGGTGCAAGACAGGAGGGAATCCGCAGGCGGTAATTGCAATCGGGAGCAATGCGAAGGACCCGCAGAGGCTTGCGGATTTTATTGACTGGCTGTATTCTCCGGAGGGAATCCGCTTAAACAGCGCAAGGACACAGGGCGGAACTGCGGGACCGGAAGGACTGACGTGGGAAATGACGGAGGAAGGTCCGGTGCTGACAGAATTTGGGGTGCAGGCACTATTAAATGGAAATGTGGAGATGCCGGAAGAATGGGGCGGCGGCATCTGGTCGGATGGCATTTCAGCATTAAACTTTAATCCGGTGATGCAGAATGATATCGACCCGAACGGATATCCTTATTCTTATCTGATGTGGGATTCTGTCATTAATATGGAAGTGACGGCGTTAGACAGGTCGTGGCGGGAATACATGAATGCAGACTCCACGATGGAGTACCTGCAGCAGAATCACATGATGATTATTGCGCCCGGCTGCAGTTATATTGTACCGGGGGAGTCTTCCGAAATTTCCACAATGCGCAGTCAGTGCACCACAATCATTCTGGATTATTCGTGGAGGATGATTTTTGCGGAGGATGAAGAAACCTTTTATACCCTTCTGGACACCATGCAGAATAAGGTAAACAGCCTTGGCTACGAGGAAGTTCTTGCCGTTGACATGCAGAATGCGCAGGCACAGAACGAAGCGAGGCAGAGGGCATTGGCGCTGTACGGGAACGAAGAGGCTTTGGGAAATTAGAAGTTACGGATATTTGGCTGACGGGATGATTCCTGTGCGGGATTCCAAATGGAAAGGCATGTGTTAAAAATGAATTATGTTGTACTGGATTTGGAATGGAATCAGGGCGTGGATAAGAAAAAGAGGGAAAAGAAAAAGAAGGTGCCCAATTTTGAAATCATTGAAATCGGAGCAGTCCGTTTAAATAAAAACAGGGAAAAGGAAAGTGAATTCAGCCGGCTGATAAAACCGCAGATATATGGGAAGCTTCATCATGTTGCCAAAAATCTGCTTCATATGAAAATGGAGGAGCTGCAGAGCGGAAAGCCTTTTGTAGAGGTGATGGCGGACTTTCTTAGATGGTGCGGAGAGGATTTTATCTTCTGCACATGGGGACCGTTGGATTTGTCAGAGCTGCAGAGCAATATGCGGTATTATGGCATGGAAACATTAAAAAGTGCGCCGCTGCGTTTTCTTGATGTGCAAAAGTTGTTTAGTCTGGCATATGATGACGGAAAAAGTCGCTGCTCTTTGGAAGCGGCAGTAGATTTTCTTGCTATTGAGAAAGACATTCCTTTTCATAGGGCGTTCAGCGACGCTTATTATGCGGGAAAGGTGCTGGCAAGGATACCGGAGCGTTTTTACGAAAACTATTCCTATGACGTGTTTAACCCGCCAAGAACAAAGGAAGACGAGATTCATGTGGTTTTCGAGGGATATGCGAAAAGCATTTTCAGGGTGTTTCCTGACAAGCAGGCGGCTTTGGAGGACAAGGGGGTCGTCGCCACAAAATGTTATGTATGCCGTAAAAGCCTGAAAAAGACGATTCGATGGTTTACGCCAAACGGAAAGAATTTTTACTGCGTAGCGTATTGCGACGTGCATGGCTTCATGAAAGGGAAGCTGCGCATCAGAAAGGCGGAAGGACAAGGCGTTTACGTCGTCAAAACCACAAAGCTGATTACGCCGCAGCAGGTGGAAGAAATCCGGCTTAAGCAGGAACATGCCAGAATGCTTCACAGAAAAAAGAGAGCTTCCGAAAGCGGAGGGCATACGGAGGATTAATAGTCGTAATACCAAAAGCGGCGGGACCTTTTGGCTCTTTTGGCTTTGCGTTCCCTTCTCTTTCGGCGCATTTCTTCCAGTTCGCGTTCTTCTTCAAGGTCTTCCAGCCGGCGTGCGTGAAGCTTTTGATACCGGTTGCGCTTCTTCTTGCGGCGTGCGCGAAGCCACCGTCTGCGGCCGCTGTGGTCTCTTGCGGAAAATTGATAGCTTTTTAGAAAAGCGCGGATAAGTATTATCAGGATAACGGCGCCTGCAATACCGATAATGCCGAGCAGAACCTTAAAAATATTGACAAAAATAATCTTTTGCTCTCCGGATCCTTTTAAGGCATCGGAGGGCACGGATTCAAAGTGATAGGGATTTTGCTGCCGGTCGGCAAAATCAACGGATACCGAGCCGACAAACCAGTCGTGGTAGGTATAAGAGATAAGCGCAGCGCTGTGCTCCTCTCCCGTGCCATAAGAAATAGAGGAAATGGCATCCGTAAAAGCGGCGCTCTTGGGCAGGATAATGTAATCCTGTGTGTTTAGAGAAAGAATGGGCTTTGAGCTGCCGAAAATATCGTGGCTGCTGTAGAAAAAGCCGGCATTGTCTATTTGAAAACGGGTTTCCGTCTGGGAGACGTTGATACGCTCGAAATTGCCAAAACCATAATTAAATAGCGCGATGGTATCCGTATACTGGTTGGGGGATTCATCCGCCAGCACGACCGCGATAAGCCTCATGCCGTCCCGCTCAGCGCAGGAAACCAGACTGCTTCTTGCGGCAAGCGTGTAGCCGGTTTTGCTGCCGACCAGATACTCATATGCGTATGTTCTGCCCGCCAGAATCTGGTTGCGGGCATTTTCTATAATATGCTTAGGCTGTTTGTCCGTGGGAGGAAGCTCCAGCCTTGTGGCAGAGGAAATTTTGCACAGTAGTTCATTGGCAAAAAAAGCGCGTCCAATCATTGCCAAATCATAGGCGGAAGTATAATGATTGTCGTCGGGCAAGCCGTTGGGATTTACAAAGTTGGAGTCTACGCAGCCAAGCTCAGCCGCTTTTTCGTTCATGATGCCGGCAAAATCCTGCCAAGTTGTCCCCGTGATGTGCTCTGCCACGCCGTACGCGACTTCATTGGCGGAGGCAATGAGAATGGCGTTTAAGCATTGTTCCATAGTGAGCTCGTTGCCTTCGTCAAGGGCAATATTGGAGCTGTCCCTGGGGGTGTCAAAAACAGCATTGTGGGAAAAGGTTACAATTTCGTCCAAAGAGCAGCGCTCCAAGGCAATCAGACAGGTCAGAAGCTTCGTGGTACTTGCAGGGTAGAGCTGCTCATGTATATTTTTGGCATAAAGAATCACGCCGCTTTCCGCATCTATCAGAATAGCAGCCTGTGCGCTGATGACAGGACCTTCCGGCCAGTCTTTGATAGCGTTTGTTTCTATAGGAAGAGCGGTGCGCGCCTCCACTTCTTCAAGGACGGGGAGGGCGTATGCGCTCCGGCAGTCGCAGAGCCACAGAAAGAGGACGGCGAGAGCGGATAGGAGGGCAGCAGTTTTATGATGAAATCCGTACAATTTGCACAACAACCTTTCGTATCAAAATTTACATTTGTACCGACGGCAGTTTACAGTTCTGCCATACGTTTATCATACACTAACTGCCTTATGTACCGCAAGTCAAATCTGCCGTTTAAAAGCCAAAGCGTAGATTTTAACTTTTCTTTTGTGCCAAAATAGGATATACTAAGAAATCATAAAAGGAAGAATATGGTGAGATAGGACATGCGTCTGAGAAATATTACGGGCTCCAGAGAGATCATCGGGGAAAGCCGGTTTGTAGTGCAGGAGCCAAAGGCACAGAAGGGAAAATGGCGGGAGCGTTTTGGCAATGAAGCCCCAATATATATTGAAATCGGTATGGGAAAGGGAAAGTTTCTGCATACGCTGGCAGGGCAGAATCCGGATATTAACTATGTTGGTATAGAAAAATATTCCAGCGTGCTGCTTCGGGCGATTCAGAAGTCAGAGGAAGAGGAGCTTTCCAACCTTTTGTTTATCCGTATGGATGCGGAGGAGCTTACAGAGGTGTTTGGACAGGGAGAGGTGGACAGGATTTATTTGAATTTTTCGGATCCCTGGCCAAAGGACAGACATGCAAAGCGGCGCCTGCCTTCGGAACAGTTCTTAAATCGCTATGATGTTATTTTAAAGCGGGGCGGACGTATCGAGTTTAAGACGGACAACAGGGCTCTTTTTGATTTTGCCGTTGAGGAGCTTCAGAAGACAGGCTTTCGGGCGGAGAAAATCACATATGATCTGCATGGCGACAAAGAGATGCGTGAAGGCAATGTGATGACGGAATATGAGGAAAAGTTTTCTGCAGCGGGCAATCCGATTTATAAATACATTGTTTGCCGGGAGGGCGAATAAGGAGAGCAGGAGGCAGTACGGGCGGAAAGCTTAGAGCTGCCGGAAATGAGGTATGCGGCGGCGCAATGTGGGAACACTAAGAAAAAGAAGTTTTCAGGCTAATCAAAAGCCTGTAACAATATATGCAGTAGAAGAGAAAGGATGGTTGTGATGGAATACAAATTTACAAACGCGAATTTTGAGGAAGAGGTTTTAAAATCCTCCCTGCCGGTACTGGTTGATTTTTACGCGGACTGGTGCGGTCCCTGTAAGATGATGGCTCCCGTGGTGGAGAAGCTTGCGGAGGAGATGGACGGTAAGCTTAAAGTAGGGAAGCTTAACGTAGATGAGGAGGAAGAGCTGGCGGCGCGGTACAGGGTGTTTAATATTCCCACTTTTTTGGTGTTTCAAAATGGACAAGTAGCAGGTAATTGCGTCGGCGCCATGAGCGCAGCACAGTTGAAAGAAAAAGTAGAACAGATATTGGCTTAGCCAATATCTGTTCTGCTTTTTCATGGCAATAGAATCCTCATGGAACGTAGAAGTTCTTGTTATAAAGTCAGGATTCTTTTTTGTATTGCAGCGCGGCAGCAACAAGACCCTTAAAAAGCGGATGCGGTCTGTTGGGGCGGGATTTTAATTCCGGATGAGCCTGCGTCGCAATATAAAACGGATGATCTGCCAATTCACACATTTCCACAATACGGTTGTCAGGTGAGATACCTGAAAGTTTGAGTCCGTGCTCCGCCAGGGCAGCGCGGTAATCGTTGTTGACTTCATATCTATGCCGGTGCCGTTCTGAAATGGTGTCGCTGCCGTAAAGTCTGTGGGCAAGGGAATCCTCTGCAAGCACGCAGGGGTATGCGCCAAGCCGCAGAGTGCCGCCGATATTTTCCACGCCGTTCTGGTCCGGCATCAGTGCAATCACAGGATGTGTTGTGCCGGCGTCCATTTCAATGCTGTGAGCGTCGTGGAAGCCGACTACATGGCGCGCGTATTCCACAATGGTAAGCTGCATACCAAGACAGAGTCCCAAAAAGGGAACCTTGCGCTCTCTTGCATAGCGGATGGCGCAAATCATGCCTTCTATGCCGCGGCTGCCAAAACCGCCGGGGACCAAAATCCCGTGTACATCTGCAAGAAGGCTGTCCGCATTTTCGTCAGTGACTGTTTCGGAATCAATCCATTTGATATTGACGGTGGCGCGATTGGTGATGCCGCCGTGCTTTAATGCCTCCACCACACTGATGTAGGCATCGTGGAGCTGGACATATTTGCCGACAAGCGCGATTGTCACCTCGTCTGTGGGATGTTTTAAATCCTCCACCATTTTTTCCCAGTCAGTCAAATCAGGGGCAGGGCAGTCTAAATGCAGGCACTCACATGCTACCTGCGCCAAATGCTCTTTTTCCATGGCGAGAGGCGCCTCATACAGATGCTTTACGTCCAGATTCTGCAGCACATGATTGCTGGGAACATTGCAGAACAGCGCAATCTTATCTTTGATGCCCTGGTCTAAGGGGTGTTCACTCCGGCAGACAATCATGTCAGGCCATATGCCCATGCCCTGCAAATCTTTTACACTTGCCTGTGTGGGTTTGGTTTTTAACTCTTCGGAGGCATTCAGATAGGGTATCAGGGTCACATGAATCAAAATAGCGTTGTCATGACCTACTTCATGCTGGAATTGCCGGATGGACTCAAGGAAAGGCTGGCTCTCGATATCGCCTACGGTGCCGCCCACCTCAATGATGGCAATGCGGGTTTCTTCATCCGCAAAATTGCGGTAAAACCGGCTTTTGATTTCATTGGTAATATGGGGAATTACCTGAACGGTGCCGCCGCCGTAATCGCCGCGGCGCTCCTTCTGGAGTACGCTCCAGTAAACTTTGCCGGTGGTGACATTAGAATTTTTATCAAGACTCTCGTCGATAAAACGTTCATAATGTCCAAGATCCAAATCCGTCTCGGCGCCGTCGTCGGTGACAAACACTTCGCCGTGCTGGATGGGATTCATTGTCCCGGGGTCAATATTGATATATGGGTCAAACTTCTGCATAGTCACCTTATAGCCGCGCGCTTTCAGCAGGCGCCCCAAAGAGGCGGCAGTAATACCCTTTCCAAGTCCGGAAACAACACCGCCGGTTACAAACACGTATTTTACTGGCATAAAAATACCTCCGCTGCATACAATAAAAATTTTCTGTTGTTGATTAGGTGCCAAAATAAAAAGAGACGCTAAAAGATAACTTTTAGCGCCTTTGCTTCAATAAAATGGATTTTATCACCGCAAAGAAAAGTTGTCAAGATTGAAAATATACGGAATTTTAGAAAAATTTGATATTTCTTCACAGCCTTTTTATGGTATAATGTACCTTGTTATGTTAAAATGGGAAACAGTAGTACAAAAGGAAAAGAGAAACCATGAGAATAGGATTTGATAATGAAAAATATTTACAAATGCAGTCGGAGCATATAGAGGAGAGAATTAATAAGTTTGGGGACAAACTATATCTTGAGTTTGGAGGCAAGCTGTTTGACGATTTTCATGCATCAAGGGTGCTGCCGGGATTTGAGCCTGACAGCAAGCTCCGTATGCTGATGAAGCTGTCTGACAGGGCGGAAATTATCATTGTCATCAATGCTGCGGACATTGAAAAGAATAAGATTCGTGGTGATTTGGGGATTACTTATGACGAGGACGTGCAGCGCCTGATGCAGGAGTTTGAAAGCAGGGGACTGTATGTGGGGAGCGTGGTGCTGACGCATTATGCAGGGCAGATGCGTGCTGCGGACTTTAAGGAAAGATTGGAAAAAAGAAATGTCAGGGTATATCTGCATTATTCGATAGAAGGTTACCCATCGAATATTCCCCTCATCGTCAGCGATGAAGGCTATGGAAAAAATGAATATATCGAAACTTCAAGACCGCTGGTGGTAGTTACAGCGCCCGGCCCGGGGAGCGGAAAAATGGCAACCTGTCTTTCCCAGCTTTACCATGACAATAAAAGAGGCATCAAAGCAGGCTATGCCAAATACGAAACCTTCCCTATTTGGAATATTCCGTTAAAGCATCCCATCAATCTTGCGTACGAGGCTGCGACGGCGGATTTGAATGATGTGAATATGATAGATCCTTTCCATCTGGAGGCGTATGGTGAAACCGCGGTCAACTACAACAGGGATATTGAGATTTTTCCGGTTTTAAACGCTATTTTCGAAGGAATTTATGGAGAAAATCCTTACAAGTCGCCCACGGACATGGGCGTAAACATGGCGGGCAACTGTATTGTGGACGACGAAGCGTGCAGGGAAGCCTCCCATATGGAGGTTATCCGCCGTTATTATACGGCGCTCAATGATGTTATCAAGGGAAAAGCAAAAGAGAATGAAGTGTATAAGATAGAGCTTCTCATGAAGCAGGCGAAGATTTCTGCGGATGACAGAAGAGTTACGGTTGCAGCAAAAGAGCGGGAAGAAAGGCTTCATGTGCCGACAGCGGCAATAGAGCTTTCTGATGGGAAAATCATTACTTCAAAGACCTCGGACCTGCTGGGGGCATCGGCAGCGCTGCTTTTGAATGCGTTAAAGTATCTGGGAGAGGTGGAGCATGACATCCATCTGATATCGCCGGAGGCGATTGAGCCGATTCAGGAGTTAAAAACGAAATACCTCGGAGGGAAGAATCCGCGTCTCCACACGGACGAGGTGCTGATTGCCCTTTCTATTTCAGCCATGAATGACTGGAATGCAAGAAAAGCGCTGGAGCAGCTTCCAAAGTTGAAAGGATGTCAGGTGCACACCTCGGTGATGCTCTCTGATGTTGATATAAAAACATTTAAAAAACTGGGAGTGGACTTGACCAGTGAACCTATTATAAAAGGAAAGAGAAGTTAAATGAGTGAACAAAATTTAAACCAGTATGACAACGGGAACGGTTACAATAACGGTAACCGCGGCAACGGCCAGGGCGGTCCCAATCAGGGCGGCGGGCAGGGTGGTTCCGGAAACCAGAATCCCAGAAAGGTAAACCTTCTGCTTCTTTTGATTGCGGCGCTTATTACCTTGATGGTAACGAGCGTGTTTATGCGTTCCATGACCGCCGATTCACAGGAGTTAAGCTACAGTGAATTTATGCAGAGGGTGGAGCAGGGCAAGGTGAAGGCTGTCAGGTACAGCTCATCCCGCATCGATATCGAGATGGTGGATGAAAATGCATCCCAAAAGAATCCCTTCTGGGCGGCTTACGGTATGGGAAGCCGGACGACCTATTATACAGCTTTGGTTTCGGACGACACGCTGCCGGAGAGACTGCGCGATGCGGGCGTAGAGGTATGGGGGTATATTCCGGACAATTCCGGTTTTATTATGGAAATTTTACTCTATTATGTTCTGCCCCTTGTACTGTTCTGGGTACTGCTAAGCTTTTTGTTTAAAAAGATGAACAAGGGCGGCGGTCCCATGGGCGTGGGCAAAAGCAACGCGAAGGTATACGTGCAGAAGGAAACCGGCATTACCTTTAAGGATGTGGCAGGCGAGGATGAGGCGAAGGAATCCCTGCAGGAAGTTGTGGATTTTCTGCACAATCCCGGTAAGTATGCCGGCATCGGCGCCAAACTGCCAAAGGGAGCGCTTTTGGTGGGACCTCCCGGCACGGGCAAAACGCTGCTTGCAAAAGCGGTGGCCGGCGAAGCGGGCGTTCCGTTCTTTTCCCTTGCCGGCTCCGATTTTATTGAATTGTACGTAGGCGTAGGCGCTTCCCGTGTAAGAGATTTGTTTAAGGAGGCGACGAGGCATGCGCCCTGCATCATTTTTATTGATGAGATAGACGCCATCGGCAGGAGCCGCGATTCTAAGTACGGCGGCGGCAATGAGGAGCGGGAACAGACCTTGAATCAGCTTCTTTCAGAGATGGATGGCTTTGATACTTCCAAGGGTATTCTGATTTTGGGCGCTACCAACCGGCCCGAAATTCTGGATAAAGCGCTGCTGCGTCCCGGGCGTTTTGACAGGCGTATTATTGTTGACAAGCCGGATTTAAAGGGAAGAGTGGAGATTTTAAAGGTACATGCGAAAGACGTCAAGATGGATGAGACGGTGGATTTTGACGCCATAGCGCTTGCTACCAGCGGCGCAGTAGGCGCGGATCTTGCCAATATGATAAATGAGGCGGCAATCAACGCAGTCAAGGCAGGCAGAGAGTTTGTCAGCCAGAAGGACTTATTTGATGCCGTAGAGCAGGTGCTTGTCGGAAAAGAGAAGAAGGACCGTATCATGAGCAAAGAGGAAAGAAAGATTGTTTCCTATCATGAGGTGGGTCATGCGCTGGTAAGCGCTCTGCAGAAAAATTCCGAGCCGGTGCAGAAGATTACCATTGTACCGCGTACCATGGGAGCGCTCGGCTATGTGATGCATGTGCCGGAGGAGGAAAAGTACCTGAACACGGAGGCAGAGCTTCGTGACATGCTGGTCGGCCTCGTGGCAGGACGTGCCGCGGAGGAGCTGGTGTTTGAAACGGTGACGACGGGCGCCGCCAACGATATTGAGAAGGCAACCGGCATAGCCAGGGCCATGGTGACACAGTACGGTATGAGCGAGCGTTTCGGTCTGGTAGGGCTTTCCACGGTGGAGAGCAAGTATCTGGAGGGACGCGATGTGATGAACTGCAGCGACCAGACTGCCGCAGAGGTGGATAAGGAAGTTGTAGAGATATTGAAGAAGAGCTATGAAAAGGCAAAAGAGCTTTTGTCTGAGAACAGGGACATCATGGATAAGCTGGCGGCTTTCCTTATCGAGAAGGAGACCATTACAGGCAAAGAGTTTATGGAAATTTACCGCAAGGAAAAAGGAATACCTGAGCCGGAGGAAAAGAAAGAAGAGGGTGCCGCGGCGGAAGCGGTGAAAGCGAGCGGAGAGGAAGCGGCGCCTGAGGAAACGCTATCTTCCACGGAAGGCAAAGTGCCGCAAGAGGCGACAGTGCCGCAGGCAGTCAGGGAACCGGAAGCTGCAGAGATGCCGCAGGAAGCCGGAGTACCAAAAGAGACGGCACCGGACGGCACAGAGCAGCAGAAGGAAGCACAAGAGGAAAAGCCTTCCAGTGTGGGCATATTCACAAACAGAACCTTGGATTGACAAAAAACGAGGAAAAGCCGTATCAGAGAGTGGTACGGCTTTTCATGCATAAAATATGTTACCTATGCGGAGGGAATATGCAGTTTGATTTTGAAGAGGAATTAAAAAAGCTTCCGGCGAAGCCGGGCGTGTATATTATGCACGATGCGCAGGATTTCATTTTGTATGTGGGAAAAGCCGTCAATCTGCGGAACAGAGTGCGTTCCTACTTTCGGGAAAATATTGGAAGAGGCCCTCAAATTGATAAGATGGTTTCCCTGATTACGCGTTTTGAGTATATTGTGACAGACTCGGAGCTGGAAGCGCTGGTTCTGGAAAATAATCTGATTAAGGAACATTTGCCCAAATACAATACGCTTTTGAAGGATGACAAAACTTATCCGTATATCAAAGTTACCGTAGGCGAGGAGTATCCCCGCATTCTTTTTTCCAGAGAGATGAAAAAGGATAAATCCCGCTATTTCGGTCCTTATACAAGCGCAGGCGCCGTGAAGGATACGATAGAATTGCTCAATAAGCTGTACCGGCTCAGAACCTGCAACCGAAGCCTGCCGCGGGATATCGGGGAGGAAAGACCGTGCCTGAATTACCATATCAGACAATGCCTTGCGCCCTGTCAGGGCTATGTGAGCAGGGAGGCGTACCGGCAGCAGGTGGAGCAGGCGCTTAGTTTTTTAAATGGAAATTACGGGAGCATTTTAAAAGAACTTGAGGGAAAAATGCAGTCTGCCGCGGAAAATATGGAATTCGAGGAGGCGGCGCGGTACAGGGATTTGTATAACAGCGTCAAGTCTGTCGCACAGAAGCAGAAGATTACAGACAGCGCAGGGGAGGACAGGGATATTATTGCGCTGTCAAAGGATGATATGGATGCGGTTGTGCAGGTATTCTTTGTGCGGGATGGCAGGCTGATTGGCAGGGAACATTTTTATATGATGCGGGTATCGGGCTGTGAAAAAGAGCAGATACTGGAGGATTTTGTCAAGCAGTTTTATGCCGGCACGCCTTTTATTCCAAGGGAAATCATGCTGCAGTATGAAATTTCCGATACTTCCTTAATTGAGGAATGGCTTGGGAAAAAGAAGGGCGGCAAAGTAAAGCTGCTCGTGCCCAAAAAGGGGACAAAGGAAAAACTGGTAGAGCTTGCGGCACAAAACGCTTCCTTGGTGTTAAGTCAGGACAGGGAGCGGCTAAAACGGGAAGAAGGACGCACCATCGGCGCGGTGAAAGAAATTGCGGCGCTTTTGCAGCTTGAAAACGTAAGCCGTATGGAAGCATTTGATATTTCGAATATCAGTGGTTTTGAAAATGTCGGTTCCATGGTTGTGTTTGAAAAGGGAAAACCAAAGCGCAGCGATTACCGCAAATTTAAAATCAAGACGGTAGCGGGGCCGGATGATTATGCCTGCATGAAGGAAGTGCTGACAAGACGGTTCACACACGGCATGGAAGAACAGGAAAAGCTGAAGGAAAAGGAAATTGACGCGGGCTTCGGCAGTTTTACCAAATTTCCGGATTTGCTTTTGATGGACGGCGGGCGCGGGCAGGTCAATATTGCCCTGTCCGTGCTGAAAGAGCTGCAAATCCATATTCCGGTCTGCGGCATGGTAAAGGATGACAATCACCGGACAAGAGGGCTTTACTATAATAATGTGGAAATTGACATCGACACCCGTTCAGAGGGTTTTAAACTGATAACGAGGATACAGGACGAGGCGCACCGTTTTGCTATCGAGTATCATCGTTCCCTGCGCAGTAAGGCGCAGGTGAAATCCATACTGGACGGTATTCCGGGTGTGGGAGCCGCCAGAAGAAAAGCGCTTATGCGTCATTTTAAGTCGCTTGAGGAGATAAAACAGGCGGAGGTGGCGACGCTTGCCGAGGTGCCTGAGATACCGGAACACATAGCGCAGGAGATTTATTCTTTTTTTCGAAAGGAAGAAAAGCAGACTTCACACGAAAACGGGGATATGCTAAAATAGCTACAGGAAACATAAAAGCAGGAAAAGAGGTAAAACTATGGCAAGTGTTAAGCTGGAGCAGTTAATACAAAAATTAAAATTGATAAATCTGACGCCGGACATTGATGTCAGCTCAATCCGTATCACACAGCCGGACGTAAACAGACCGGCGCTGCAGATGGCGGGATATTTTGAGCATTTTGATTTTTCCCGCCTGCAGTTGGTCGGATTTGTGGAATATACGTATATGGAGGGGCTTTCCGAGGAGCGCAAGCGCAAGGTTTATGATGAGCTGATGGCGTACGATATTCCCTGTGTGGTGTTCAGCCGCCAGCTGCAGCCCGATTCGATCTTTTTGGAGATTGCCCACAAGTATAACAGGCCTGTGCTTTCCACGGCAAAGAAAACCTCTGAATTTATGGCGGAGACAATACGCTGGCTGAATGTCAAGCTGGCGCCCTGCATTTCCGTCCATGGCGTGTTGGTGGATGTCTATGGGGAAGGCGTGCTGATTACAGGCGAGAGCGGTATCGGAAAGTCCGAGGCGGCGCTGGAACTGGTAAAAAGAGGACACCGTCTGGTGACGGATGACGTGGTGGAGCTGCGCAAGGTGAGTGACGATACGCTGGTCGGCTCCGCGCCGGATATCACCAAGCATTTTATTGAGCTTCGCGGCATCGGTATTATTGACGTAAAGTCTCTGTTTGGCGCATTGAGCGTAAAGGATACGCAGTCCGTGGATTTGGTTATCAAGCTGGAGGACTGGGATAAGGATAAAGAGTATGACCGTCTTGGGCTGGAAGAGGAATACACGGAATATCTGGGGAATAAAATAGTATGCCATACCCTTCCCATTCGTCCGGGCCGTAATCTTGCCATTATCTGCGAGACGGCGGCGGTCAATCACAGACAGAAGAAGATGGGTTACAATGCAGCGCAGGAATTATATACGAGAGTACAGAATTCGCTTGCCAGAAGGCGGGACGAAGACGACGAATAAAGGGTGCATGGAAAGAGGGAGGAAGAAATCAGATGAAAAAATATGTATTTGGCGTTGATGTGGGCGGTACCACGATTAAGATGGGGCTGTTTGACTTGAATGCCAACGTATTGGAGAAGTGGGAGATTAAAAGTATCACAGCAAACGGCGGAGAAAGAATTCTGCCGGACATTGCCGAAAGCGTGCAGAATAAATTAAAGGAGCTGGATATTGAGGAGGATGAAGTGGCGGGCATCGGCATCGGCGTACCCGGACCTGTGGACGCTGCCGGCACTATCTACAAGACGGCAAATTTAGGCTGGGATACGGTGTTTAATATTCCGGAAGCGTTCCAGAAGTACTTAAATCTTCCGGTTATGGCCGGAAATGACGCCAATGTTGCCGCGCTGGGAGAAATGTGGCAGGGCGGCGGCAAGGGTTACAAGGACTTGGTAGTGGTAACGCTGGGAACCGGCGTAGGCGGCGGTATTATCTGCAACGGGCAGATGGTTACAGGCGCGGGCGGCGCAGCCGGCGAAATCGGACATATTCATGTGGAAGATAATGAGACGGAGGAATGCGGCTGTCATAATATCGGCTGTCTGGAACAGTATGCTTCCGCTACGGGCATAGCGCGCCTTGCAAGGAAGCGGCTTGCAAAAGATGATGCGGACAGTGTTCTCAGAGGACGGGAGATTTCTGCAAAGTCTGTGTTTGACGCGGTAAAATTCGGTGATAAGGTAGCAATCGAGGTGGCGGAACGTTTTGGCGAATATCTGGGAAAAGGGCTGGCGGCGATAGCCGGTGTGGTAAACCCTGAAGTATTTGTAATTGGCGGCGGCGTTTCCAAAGCAGGAGAAATTCTTTTTGAATATATCAGACCTTACTACATGCAGTATGCTTTCAGGAGCTGTCGGGATGCCGCGTTTGCACTGGCGACGCTTGGCAACGATGCGGGTATTTTCGGAGCGGCAAAGCTGATACTGGACAGGGTCTAAAAATGGACAGGGGGATATAAGGTTGAAAATGAAGGATTTTTCAATCTCCTTGATTTGTGTGCGCGCAAAGGCGGGCAGATGGGAGCAGAGATGATAAGTCAGGCGGTCAGGGAGGCATTACAGAAATTTGTACCTTCAGAGAATATTTTATATAAGGAACCGTTAAAAAATCATACAACTTTTCGGGTTGGAGGGGAGGCCGACTGTCTGATACAGGTAGACAGCATGGAAAGGATGCCAAAGCTGCTAAGCTATCTTGCCAAGGTAGGAATTCCTTTTTTCGTCATGGGAAACGGCAGCAATCTTTTGGCAGGAGATAAAGGGTATCGGGGTATTGTACTGCAGATTTCAGACAAACTAAATGAAATAAAAGCGGAAGGGTGCAGGCTTCGGGTGCAGGCCGGCGCTTTTCTGTCAAAGGCAGCAAAGACGGCATGTGAGCTGGGGCTGACGGGACTTGAATTTGCGGCAGGAATTCCCGGGACAGTAGGGGGCGGCGTGGTGATGAACGCAGGCGCCTACGATGGGGAAATGCGGCAGGTGGTAGAGGAGGTTCTGGTGCTTGATAAAGAAGGAACTTTGCTTACATTGGATAACGGAACCATGGAATTCGGCTACCGAACCAGCGTTGTCAAAAAGCATCCTTTGATTGTAGCGGAGTGCGTCTTTTTGCTGAAGCAGGGTAACAAAGAAGAGATTGCGGCAAAAATGGCGGATTTCCAGAGTAGAAGAAAAGAAAAACAGCCGTTGGAATATCCAAGTGCGGGAAGCACGTTTAAGCGTCCGGCAGGATATTTTGCGGGAAAGCTGATTATGGATGCCGGCCTTGCCGGATACCGGATTGGGGGCGCGGAGGTTTCTGCGAAGCATTGCGGCTTTATTATTAATAGGGGCGATGCTTCTGCCGCAGACATCAGAAACTTGATTGTTTATGTGCAGGAGGAAGTGTACCGGCAGTTTGGCGTACAATTAGAGCCGGAGGTACTCTTTCTGGGAGACTTTTAGGATAAGAAAGGAGCGGGAAGATGCGATTTGTGGTAGTGACGGGTATGAGCGGCGGTGGAAAAAGTACCGCACTTAAGATGTTGGAAGATACCGGCTTTTATTGTGTGGATAATCTTCCCGTTTCTTTATTGGAGAAATTTATAGAATTGATTGCGACGCCGGACAGCGAAATTACGAAGGTTGCGCTTGGTCTTGATGTGCGTGCCGGACATTCTTTTGCGGGTGTGACGGATATTTTGTATAAGCAGAAGGAAAAGGGCTATGAGCTGGAAATTCTGTTTATGGACGCGCAGGATAAAACATTGGTTAAGCGCTATAAAGAAACGCGCAGGGTGCATCCTTTGGCAATGGAAGGACGTATAGAGGACGGTATTCGTCAGGAGAGAGAGCTATTAGCGGAAATCAGAAAAAAAGCGGATTTTGTTATTGATACGACCAATTTGCTGACGAGAGAATTGAAGGAAGAGCTGGATAGAATTTTTATTCAGAATGAAGAATATAATAATCTTATGATAACGCTTCTCTCTTTTGGATTTAAGTATGGCATACCGGCAGATGCGGATTTGGTTTTTGATGTTCGTTTTCTGCCCAATCCTTACTATATAGATGAACTGAAGCAGAAGACGGGAAACGACAAAGAAGTACAGGACTATGTTATGCAGTTTCCGGAAGCAGGCATATTTCTGGACAAGTTGACGGATATGCTTGATTTTTTGATTCCGAATTATATCAAGGAAGGCAAGTATCAGCTTGTAGTGGCGATAGGCTGTACCGGCGGACAGCACAGGAGCGTTACCCTTGCGGGCGAGCTGTATGCGCGGATGAAAAATCGGGGCGGTTACGGAATTAAATTATTCCATAGGGAGCAAAAGTAGAAAAACGCTGAGTCCGGCAGGAATTTTCATTCCACGGACGGCGGGAGGAAGGCATGTCTTTTTCAGCAAAGATAAAAGAAGAGCTTGCAAAGCATATCAGTCCGGCAAGGCATTGTCAGATTGCGGAGCTATCTGCCATTTTGCATTTTTGCGGGCAGTATGGAATGTGCAGCGATGGGAGCCTTACCATAGGTTTCCAGACGGAAAATGAATCTGTTATCAGAAAATGCTTTACATTATTGAAAAAAACATATAATATAGATGTTGGTGTAGTCGTAGACAGTGAGACAAAGGAAAAGCTGATAGCCAAATTTGGCGTTCTTTCCGAGCCGGTCGATACACTTTTGATTAAAAATGCGTGTTGCAGGCGTTCTTTTTTACGGGGAGCGTTTTTGTGCTGTGGTTCTATGAGCGCTCCTGAGAAAGGATATCATCTGGAATTTGTCTGCGCCCATGAAAAGCAGGCGGAGCAGTTAAAAGAGATTATTACACAGTTTGATGTAGAAGCAAAAATCGTTTCCAGAAAAAAATATTTTGTCGTATACCTGAAAGAAGGAGCGGGCATTGTAGACCTCCTGAATGTAATGGAAGCGCATGTGGCGCTTATGGAGCTGGAAAATCTGCGTATTGTAAAAGAGATGCGCAATTCCATCAACCGCAGAGTCAACTGCGAAGCTGCAAATATCAGCAAGACGGTACATGCCTCTGCGAGACAGGTGGAGGATATAGAGTATATTAAGGAGCATTACGGATTTTCAAAGCTTCCGGATAATCTGCGTGAAATGGCGGAGGTGAGACTGGAATATCCGGATGCAGCGTTAAAGGAGTTGGGACAGTATCTTAATCCGCCGGTAGGAAAGTCCGGGGTAAATCATAGATTGCGAAAATTAAGCGAACTTGCCGACGGACTAAGGTCGTAAAGGAGGAGAATATTATGAAAAAGGAAACGGTAACCATCAATCTGGAAAACGGGTTGGAAGCGACGCCCGCTGCTATGCTGGTACAGGTGGCGAGCAGGTATGACAGCACCGTTTATATTCAGTCGGAAGACGGCTCTGTCAGAGTGAATGCCAAAAGCATTATGGGTATGATGAGTCTGGGGCTGAATGCAGGAGAAAGTGTGGTAGTGGAAGCGAATGGCGCGGACGAAAAGGAAGCGGTAGACGATATTGAAAAATATCTGACAGGAAAAGCAGCAAGCTAAAAAACAGAATCGCATAACAGGACTGGCGGAATCTGAAAGGAAGGCAGCGTTCTTCGACGGATTCCGCCTTTGTGCATTGGAAGGAGGAATGTGCATGGCAGGGAAACGAATGCTGTTTCTCATCAATCCCAAAGCAGGAAAGGCAAAGATAAGAAACCAGCTTTTGGCGGTTATGGATATTTTTACGAAGGCAGGGTATGAGGTGACTGTCCATATTACCCAGTGTAAGCAGGATGCACAGCGCGTTGTGGAGGAGCGGGAGGATACCTATGACATTTTAGTGTGCAGCGGCGGAGACGGCACATTGGACGAGGTAGTGACCGGTATGGTAAAGAGCAGACGCTCCCTGCCTATCGGCTATATACCGGCGGGCAGCACCAACGACTTTGCTAACAGCCTGAAAATACCTAAAAATATGCAGAAAGCAGCACGGGCAGTAGTGGAGGGGAGAGCCTTTCACTGTGATATAGGTGCGTTTAACAGGGATGTGTTCGTATATGTGGCTGCCTTTGGCATGTTTACGGATGTATCTTATGGTACGGAGCAGGAAATGAAGAATATGCTTGGACATATGGCATATATTCTGGAGGGAATGAAACGCCTTGCGGCGATAAAGTCTTATAAGATGCGCTTTTTATATGAGAATACGGTGATAGAAGGGGATTTTTTGTTTGGCATGGTAACGAACTCCGTTTCCGTGGGCGGTTTTAAAAAACTTACCGGCAAAAATGTGGAGTTAGATGACGGCGAACTGGAAGTGACTTTAGTCAGGCGCCCTGCCAATGTGGCGGATTTAAACCGTCTGATTGCCTCCCTGCTCGACAGGAGCATGGAGAACGAGCTGATTTACTGGTTTAAAACGGCGAGGCTGCAGGCAGAATCGGAAGAGAGTGTGGCGTGGACGTTGGACGGTGAGTTTGGAGGCGAGCACGAGAAAGTATTGATAGAGGATTATAAGCAGGCAATGTGCATTATGGTTCCCGCCGATAAATGATTGGCAGGCGTTTTCGGCTATCTAAAATAGACAATTATTTAACAAACAGTATTCCATTTTTATGCGAAATGGGGTAGAATAGACGCAAGAGTAAAAATATGGAGGTGTCAGACATGTTAGTATCAGCAACAGAAATGCTTCAAAAAGCAAAAGCAGGCCATTATGCAGTAGGTCAGTTCAATATCAATAATCTGGAATGGACAAAGTCCATCCTTTCCACAGCGCAGGAATTAAATTCTCCGGTTATTCTGGGTGTATCCGAGGGCGCAGGCAAATACATGGGCGGTTATCATGCGGTAGTCGGCATGGTAAACGGTCTGATGCAGGATATGAATATTACCGTTCCCGTAGCGCTTCATCTGGACCATGGTTCTTTTGAAGGCTGCTATAAGTGCATCGAGGCAGGATTTTCTTCCATTATGTTTGACGGTTCCCATTATCCGATAGCGGAAAATGTGGAGAAGACCACGAAGCTGGTGGCAGATGCGCATGAAAAAGGACTGTCTATCGAAGCTGAGGTGGGTTCCATCGGCGGCGAAGAGGACGGCGTAGTCGGTATGGGAGAGTGTGCGGACCCTGACGAGTGCAAGTCAATCGCTGATTTGGGCGTGGATTTCCTTGCAGCCGGCATTGGCAATATCCATGGTAAGTATCCTGAAAACTGGAAGGGATTAAGCTTCGAGACTTTGGATGCCGTACAGCAGAAGACGGGCGAGCTTCCTCTGGTGCTTCACGGCGGCACAGGAATTCCTGCGGATATGATTAAAAAGGCAATTTCTCTTGGCGTTGCAAAGATTAATGTAAACACTGAGTGTCAGCTTGCTTTTGCGGAAGCGACCCGCAAGTACATTGAGGCAGGCAAGGATTTGGAAGGCAAGGGCTTTGACCCTCGCAAGCTTTTGGCGCCGGGTGCAGCAGCTATCAAGGAAACCGTAAAGGAGAAGATGGAGCTCTTTGGTTCTGTAGGTAAGGCGTAAATGGCGAGCGAAGTACGGTTGCGCAGAGCAGAGGCAGGAGACGAAAAGATATTGGCTTATATCCAGTCGGAATCTTGGAAGTCTGCTTTTGGAGGTATTCTTTCGCCAAAGGTGCTTGCACAATATACGGATATAGCACGGCTTGAAGCGATGTACGCAAACGTGCTGCGTCAGGACGAAATACATGTTATGATAGAACTGGTTGCAGAAAAGCCCCATTGCATAGCGGCTTGGAGCAAAAGCAGGGACAAAGCCTGCGGCGATGCTGCAGAGCTGATATGCATTCACAGCTTGGAAAGCGGACGGCGCAGAGGGTATGGCTCCGTAGTACTGCAGAAGGTTCTGGAGGAAATGGAAGACGCCGGATATGCAAGAGCAATACTTTGGGTTTTTGCAGAAAATACAGCCGCCAGAAGCTTTTATGAGAAGCATGGATTTCAGAAGACTGATAGAAGTCAAAATAATTATGGCAGCGTTGAAGTAATGTATGAAAAAAATAAAAAACCATGTCTTAGCAATGTCATTTAGTTAACGATGGCAGACGCCGTGAGGGAAATAAAATGCTCCGTCGCCACGCTCCCGCTCCAAAAAAAGCGTAGCGGGCACTAGGTTCGTGAACTACCTCACCAAGTGCCGACGCTTTTTAAGGGGCTCCTTAAGCATTTTATTTCCCTCACGGCTGGACTGAGGTGCTAACTTAATGACATTGATGTCTTAGCGGTTTCTAAGATTTATGGGAGAACAACGGCAGGAAATAAAATTCCTGCCGTTTGTGTCGTATGTTGAGTATATAAAACCGATATAAAAAGCTCCTAAAAAGGGAGGATGCCAGGCAAATGGCTTTGCCTGGCATTTATTATGAAAAAGTTATTTAATGTATCTAAACACTGTTGTTGGCAATGAAAGATTTGTTTGTATCTTATGGTTATAGTATAGGAAAAAGAAGTGTCTAAAGAATGATTACGAGGTGAAGTTTCCTTGAATTAATTGTAAACAAAATATGAACATGAATTTGAAACAAAAAAGCCGCAGATCCTACAGATATGACATCTATAAGAGCTGCAGCTCCAAAAAGCGGAAGCTTTAAAGCTTTTCCGGTTCAGGATATTCCACGCCGAAGCAATCCACGGTAACGCTTTTCATTACTTGATTTTCAAGCGGCCTGTCATTGTAATCGGTAGCGGTATTTGCAATACGGTTTACCACATCCATGCCTTCGATAATTTTGCCGAAAGCGGCATAGCTGCCATCTAAATGGGGTGCGTTCTTATGCATAATAAAGAACTGGGAACCTGCGGAATCAGGCGCCATGCTTCTTGCCATGGAGAGGACGCCTTTCGTGTGCTTTAAATTGTTTTCCACGCCGTTTGCGGAAAACTCGCCCTTAATACTGTAGCCGGGACCACCGCAGCCGGTTCCTTCCGGGTCGCCGCCCTGCAGCATAAAACCTTTGATGACACGGTGGAAAATCAACCCGTCATAAAAATGTTTCTGAATCAGACTGATAAAATTGTGGACAGAAACAGGTGCGATATCGGGATAGAGCTCAAACTTCATCACATCTTTGTTTTCCATAGTAATTGTCACAATGGGATTTTGTGCCATGATAGTACTTCCTTTCCTGTATAAAATGCTTTACTATTAAGATACTACATCATTTTAGAGGAAAATACAAGCATGGCGGAATATAACTTATGGACAAAATATGACCTGCAGGAAATATGGGTTTACAGCATGTATGGCTTTGGTGATATGGAGCAAGGCATGGCGGAGGGCGGCGCGAAGCAGGATAGCATGGCGGAAGGCAGTACAAAGAAGAACGGCATGGGGAAAGGCGGTGCGAAGCAAATCGGCACGGTGGAAACAGCGGCTGTCGGGGCGAATCCGTATAAAAACCGCACAGAATTTTGGGAGAGCCTGCAGGAAGCAGAAATACAGGTGGTCAGCTTGAAAAAAGCGCTCTTGGAGGGCGAAATGCCAAAAAGAAATACGCTTTTTGTGACGGATTGTCCTAAAATAGCAGAACGGCTTTCGACAGCAAATTTTCCGGTACTGGGAATTTTGTTGGAAGAAAATAAAGCTGCCTCTTTTTCGGGTGTCCGATATCTGGCGGAGGGCTGGGAAAGCATTACACCTTCCTATCTGGAGCGGGTATACCGACGCTGCCGTGGCCTTCCGTGGCAGATACTGGAGACAAAGAGATGCATTCTGCGTGAGACTATTGAGGCGGATGTGGACGCTTTTTACCGGATATATGAAGAACCTTCCATTACGGCATTTATGGAAAATTTGTTTGCCGACAGAGAGGAGGAGATTCGCTATACGGCAGATTATCGTAAAAATATGTATGAATTTTATGGTTATGGAATCTGGAGCGTTATTTTAAAGGAAACGGGTGAAGTTATTGGCAGGGCAGGATTGGACATGCGAAGAGGCTTTGAGGAGCCGGAGCTTGGATTTGTAATTGGCGTTTTGTGGCAGAGGCGGGGGATTGCAGAAGAAGTGTGCCGCGCTATACTGCGCTATGGCGAGGAAGAATTGGGATTTACCAGAGTGCAGGCATTAACAGAACAGGAAAACAGGGCTTCTCTGGCACTTCTGAAAAAGCTGGGATTTGTATTTGCCGGAGTGTATGAAGAAATGGGAAAAGAATATCTTCGGTATATAAAAGGGTAACTTCTTTTTCGAAAGAACGCCATGTAGTCTGACTATATATAGGCACGGTTGCATCTAAGACAACTTTTGCGTTATTACATTTGCAGATGTACATGATATGATTTCAGTATCATAAATCATTAGGAGGGCGCTATGTTGTATTTATCCGAATAAACCAGGGATGATTTTGGGGTTAGCGAGTACGCTGGCGTTAAAGGATAGTACGGCGTGCAGACTTGCATCAGAACTTCCGCATACAAGAGAAAGCCGTGAAGCGGTTTACCCGCTAATCCAACAAGATTTGACTGAAAGTGAAATAAACGAAAACATAAAGAATATTATACTTGGCGATGGAAAAGGTATTTGGTAAAAAATAAAAAGGAAGTGTCTCAAATGACCGGAGTCAGCATAAGGACGCTGCGGTATTATGATGAAATTGGCTTATTGAAGCCGACAAAGCTGACGGAATCCGGCTACGCTTTGAAGAGTTTCATGAAGGCGATGCAAAAACAATGATTGACATGATGCAGCAAGGATTGTCAGAAGAGCAGTTTGATGAATTTATTAACTCGCACATAGAGAAAGTGCGGGAGATGGGATGGAAAAGGAATACCAGCAGAACGAGAAGCTTGCGAAAGCGCAGGATAATCAGTACGGGGAAGGAACGGCAGAATATATGGCACAAGCTATACGGCGCTATTATGGAATGTAGGATTTGTCCGGTAAAATGCCAAGGAGCTTTTTGAAACGGATGACAGAAGAAGACGTCCCTCGCAAAAGGGACGTCTTCTTTCATAAAATAGGGAAAAGGATAAAAACGAAATAATCGGTTTATTCTACATCCTGCAGTGCGGCAAAATCTTCCTCGCCGGTACGAACCTTGATTACCCTGTCTACATTGTATACAAAAATCTTGCCGTCGCCGATGTGTCCCGTATAGAGAGCGGATTTGGCGGCATCAATAACGGCGTCAACAGGAATTTTGCTGACAACAACCTCAATTTTAACCTTGGGAAGAAGCGTGGCATCCAGCTCAACACCGCGGTACATCTCACCTGCGCCTTTTTGTATGCCGCAGCCCATTACCTGTGTCACGGTCATGCCGGTGACACCCAAATCATTCATGGCTTTCTTGACATGCTCATACCGCGCGAGTTTGGCAATAATCACGACCTTGTACATACCGCTGGAAACGGCTGCCGGCGCTTTTACGACTTTGACCGCGGCATCTTTTTGTGCAGTGGAGGCTGCTTCAAAATCTGCCTCGCCCAAATCTGTGTTTTCATTGACTTCCATTGTCATGGTGTTTGCAATATCCATAATGCTGAAGCCTGCATATGCAGAGGTAAGTCCGTGCTCACAGGAATCCAGCCCGACAATCTCTTCCTCTTCGGAAACGCGCAGTCCCATGGTTGCCTTTATAATAAGAAAAGCAATGGTGATGGTAACGGCTGTCCATGCGGCAACTGCTGCAAAGCCAAGAAGCTGCAGGCCGAGCTGCTTGAGACCGCCGCCATAGAATAGACCGACTACGCTGTCGTTGCCGGGAGCGGAGGTGGTGGCAAACAGACCGGTTGCAATGGTACCCCAAATACCATTCAGGCAGTGAACGGCAACTGCGCCCACAGGGTCGTCGATATGTAATTTATAATCCAACAGCCATACGCCAAATACGACCAGGAGACCGGAAACAGCGCCGATAATCAGTGCCCCCGTCACATCCGTTACATCGCAGGGAGCCGTAATGGCAACCAGTCCGGCAAGAGAAGCATTCAGACACATGGAAACATCAGGCTTGCCATACTTTAACCATGTAAAAACCATACATACCACGGTGGCGATGGCAGGTGCAATGGTGGTAGTTACAAACACGGAGCCAAGCTGCTCCACACTGGTACATGCAGCACCGTTAAAGCCATACCAGCCAAGCCACAGAATAAACACGCCGAGGCAGCCGATAGTCAGGTTATGCCCGGGAAATGCGTTTACTTTGGTAATTTTTCCGTTTTTGTCTTTGGTAAATTTGCCAAGTCGGGGCCCCAGTATTTTAGCACCAATCAATGCGGAAATACCGCCTACCATGTGAATGGCACAGGAGCCCGCAAAATCGTGGAACCCAAGCTGCGAGAGCCAGCCGCCGCCCCATATCCAGTGTGCTTCGATGGGATAAATCAGCGCGGAAATAATTGCCGAATAAATACAGTAGGATAAAAATTTGGTCCGCTCCGCCATCGCGCCGGAGACGATGGTTGCCGTGGTTGCGCAGAACACCAGATTAAATACAAAGCTTGACCAGTTGAAATCCGCATAGGCGGTAAAGATGTCAAAACCCGGCTTTCCGATAAAGCCAAGCAAATCCTCACCGAGCAGCAGCCCAAAACCAATCAGGATAAAGACAACCGTACCGATGCAAAAATCCATCAGGTTCTTCATTAAAATGTTGCCGGCATTTTTGGCACGTGTAAAGCCGGTTTCCACCATTGCAAAGCCAGCCTGCATCCAAAATACCAGCGCGGCGCCAATTAAAAACCAGACGCCAAAAATTTCGCCGTTTACAGCACTCATGATTTCTTCTGTCATAATCATTCCTCCTCATAGTTCGTTGCATCCCGCAAAAATGGTAAAAGGTTTTAACGGGACAAAAGAAGGCGATAGTACGGAGCCGCACACTCCACATTATCGCCTTTGACAATGATTTTATATAAAATAAAAAAGACGTTCCACTTCTGCCGTAGAAACGCCCTTGTTCGTACCTAATTATACACAGATAAAAAAATTTGTCAAATGTTTTTTGCATAAAAATGGGATATAAAAATGGGATATGGTACAGGGTATTGGCGAATGCAAAAGTAAGAAGCATGTTTGTTGAAATGACGGGAAGCGCTGTGTTATAATGTCGTCAGACATGATAACATGGGAGGATTTTTTATGAATTATGCAGGCTATGAACATTACATGGCAGCGGAAAGCCGTTATGAGACAATGCAGTACAACCGCTGCGGCAGGAGCGGACTGAAGCTTCCGGCGGTTTCTTTGGGTCTATGGCATAATTTTGGAAGCAACGGGAATTTTGACAATATGACGGCTATGTGTCATACAGCTTTTGATAATGGCATTACCCATTTTGATTTGGCAAATAATTATGGTCCCATAGCAGGATCGGCTGAGGAAAATTTCGGAAGAATACTAAAAAAGGGCATGGGGCAGTATCGGGACGAGCTTGTGATTTCCACCAAGGCGGGCTATGATATGTGGCAGGGACCTTATGGTGATTTTGGCAGCAAAAAATATCTGGTTGCGAGTCTGGACCAGAGCCTTAAAAGGATGGGACTGGAATATGTGGATATTTTTTATCACCACAGACCGGACCCTGAAACGCCTATGGAGGAGACCATGCTGGCGCTGGACGGCATTGTGAGGAGCGGCAAGGCGCTCTATGTGGGGATTTCCAATTACAACAGAGAACAGACAAAGGAAGCAGCAGAAATTTTAAGGGAATTAAAGACGCCTTTTATCATTAACCAGCGCAGATATTCTATGCTGGACCGCAGTATTGAGAAGGATGGTCTGAAGTCATACGCGGCTGAAAACGGCATTGGAATTATCGCGTTCTGTCCGTTAGAGCAGGGACTTCTCACGGACAAATACCTGCACGGCATCCCGAATGACAGCCGCGTCAGGACGGATGGCAGATTTTTGCAGGAGAGTGCCATAACGCCTGAGAGAGTAAAGAAGCTTCAGGCATTACAAAAATTGGCGGCAAAAAGAGGCGAGACGCTGGCACAGATGGCATTGTCGTGGATTTTGCGGGACGGGGAAGTTACGAGCGTATTAATTGGCGCTTCCCGCCCGTCGCAGATACTGGACAATGTAGTGATTGTAAAAAGTGCGGGCTTTACGGAAGAGGAGCTGCTGGAAATAGACCACATTACGATGGGGGCAGAGTAGTCCCAAGGAGGAAGGCAGGTATCATGCAGATTTCAAGTCGTTTTACGCTGGCGGTTCATATTTTTGCATGTATTGATGTATTTGCAAAGGACTACAAGGTGACAAGTGATTTTCTTGCCGGAAGCACAAATGTAAATCCGGTTATCATAAGAAAGCTTCTGGGGCGGTTAAAGAGCGCCGGCCTCATTACGGTAGCGCGGGGAACCGGCGGTACAGCCGTGGCAAAGCCGCTAAATGAGATTACGTTTTTGGATATATATCATGCAGTAGAGTGTGTGGAGAATGGCAGTCTGTTTCATTTTCATGAAAATCCCAGCGCAGCGTGCCCCGTAGGGAGCAATATCCACCATATCCTTGATGATAAACTGCTGCGGGTTATCAAATATCCCTTCTGGCAGATGACAATGAAAAATGCACAGGCGGTTTATGTCTGTATCAATGACGGGGAGGCATTTGTGCCTGAGGAGATTGCAAACCGCGCAATTTGTATCAATGGGGATATTGGAGCAGGTATTTCGGGGGTAGGTAAGGGATAAAAGCGGCAATTTACTGCTGCCGTATGGAAAAGGCGCGAAAATGTTTGTACTTTTTGAGGAAAAGAACTATGCTATAGATAAAAATGAGGGGAGAGATTTTGATGAATAAGGGCAAGGCGGCAGACAATTTTCTTTTTCGGCTGCAAGAGGATTCTGACAGAAGCAGGGGTCTTGCGGCGGATGATATGAAAGAGGAATATAAGAGAAGGATAATCCGCTCTTTGATGAATATCCGTATGCCAAAAAGTGTGGGGACGGAGTTGTTAGAGGCACAGGATGCTTACCTGCAGGAGACGCTTTTGCAGAAAGGGACGGTCTCTCTTTTCGATATTCCCAATATAAAAGAACAATATGGCAGCCGTCATATATTTGCAGAGAAATTATCCGTTTGGCAGGGGGATATTACGAGGCTTAAGGCGGGAGCGATTGTCAATGCGGCAAACGCACAAATGCTGGGGTGTTTAGTGCCCTGTCACGGCTGTATTGATAATGCCATACACAGCAGCGCGGGTATGCTGCTTCGTGAAGAATGTCATCAAATCATGCAGCAGAGGCGAAGAGAATACGGGAACCGGTATGAGGAGCCAGTTGGAACTGCGACTATCACCAATGCTTACAATCTTCCATGCGACAGGGTTATCCATACGGTTGGACCGATTGTATACGGCGGGCTGACGGATTCCCTGCGGCAGGATTTGCGAAAATGCTATGAAAGCGTATTGGCATGCTGTGTGGAGAATCATATACGGTCGGTTGCATTTTGTTGTATTTCTACAGGAGAATTTCACTTTCCCAATGAAGAAGCCGCGGAGATTGCCGTTCATACGGTGACGGATTTTCTCGCCGCCAATGCTGCGTTTCCCATGGAGCGGATTATTTTTAATGTGTTCAAAGACAGAGACAGGCAGATTTATGAAACACTCTTAAGAGGAAAAGATTCCGTTATGCGGGGGAACCGGAATGGGAGTGGATAGAATCAAGCGGAATTTGAAATTGGATACCGATGATGTGGTAACATTCTGTAAAAATAAGGTTTTCTCCGAAAACTGCAATATCTACCGACAGGGCAAGAACCGGTACTGTGAAATCGATAATATCAGAATTACAATTAATGCCTGCAGTGATACGATTATTACGGCGCATAGTATGCAATAATCGGACGTAAGAGTTATTTTACTGGACATAATTTTGCGCGGATAAATTTAGTAATTTGATGGAATTTAGACGGATAATTTGGTATGATGGAAATTGGGCAGATAATGTTCATTTGATTTGGGTTACAGAGATTGGGAACAGGAAAGCTTAAAGTCCGTTTTAAAGTACATAAAAACCTGTACACTTGAATCAACAACGGGCGAAGGATGATAGGTTATGGCTGACAAGAAAGAGCTTCATTACAAAAGCTCCTCCATCAACAACAGAAGATATCTGGGCAATAAATACAAGCTGCTTGATTTTATCAAGGGCGTTGTTTCCAGTGAGTGCGAAGGGGTAGAAACGATAGCGGATATTTTTGCCGGAACAGGCGCCGTGTCCTCGGCATTTGCCGACCGAAGGCTTATCACCAATGATATTATGTACAGCAATTATATCTGTAACCTTGCATGGTTTGGGGCACAGAAATATAACCCGCAGACCATTATAGACTATGTGGTAAAATACAATGCAGCATCGCCCGGAAGAGAAAATTACATGTCCAGAAACTTTGCAGATACCTTTTTTGGCAGGACTGACTGTATCAAAATCGGATACATACGGGGCGACATAGAGAGCAGCTTTAAAGCCGGAGCCATCAATGAGAGAGAGAGGGCGATTCTCATTACGTCGCTTCTCTATGCGATGGACAAGATTGCCAATACCTGCGGGCACTATGACGCCTATATTCAGGGCGCTTCCTTTGACAAACCGCTGGAGCTGTATGTGCCGCAGGCGTCCAATGACAATCATATTCACAATATGTGCTACAATACCGATGCCAACCGATTGGTGAAAAAAATAACGGCGGACTTGGTCTATATTGACCCGCCCTACAATTCCCGCCAGTACTGCGACGCGTATCATGTGCTTGAAAATGTGGCGAGATGGAGCAAGCCAAAGGTATATGGGGTGGCAAGAAAGATGGACCGCACAAAGCTGAAAAGCGATTATTGTACGATAAAGGCTGCGGAGGCGTTTGCCGACTTGATTGGCAGTATCCGCAGCCGCTATATTTTATTGTCCTACAACAACATGGCGGACAAGGGCAACGACCGCTCCAATGCAAAGATATCCGATGCAGATATTATGAAAATTTTGGGGAATAAGGGTGAGGTTAAGGTCTTTTCTGAGAGCTACAAGGCATTTTCCACGGGAAAAACCAACCTGCCCGAAAATGAAGAAAGGTTATTTTTGTGTATTTGTCATGATAAATAACAGAAAGTGGATACAGTCGCCTTTAAACTACACAGGCGGAAAATTCAGATTGCTGCCGCAGATTATGCCCTGCTTCCCGAAAGGGATACATACCTTTGTCGATTTGTTTTGCGGTGGGGGAAATGTGGGAATCAATGTGGACTGCAGGCAGCTTGTACTGAACGATTTGGACGAGCATCTTTCCAGCCTGTTTCATGTCTTTGGGGAGCTGGACAAAGAAACCATTTTTGAAACCATTCGCCGTACTATCACAGAATACGGGCTTTCTGACAGTGCTGTCAACGGATACGAGTTTTATGGCTGTAATGGCTCGGACGGTCTGAGCAGATACAACAAGGAGCCTTTTTTAAGGCTGCGGGACGATTTCAATGCGGAACAAAGCAGGGATGTTTTTCATTACCTGCGTCTCTATACGCTTATTCTTTTTTCTTTTAACAATCAAATTCGTTTTAATAGCAGCGGCAAATTTAACCTGCCTGTGGGAAAAAGGGATTTCAATGCGAAAATGCAGGAAAAGCTGTCGGATTTTATAGACAGGCTGAAGTCCGTCCGCTGCTCCATTACCTGCGAGGATTTCCATGGTTTTGATACGTCTTTGCTGACGGGCGATGACTTTGTATATATGGACCCGCCGTATCTGATAACCTGTGCAACCTACAATGAAAAAAATGGCTGGAACGAGGCTGCAGAGCGGGATTTGCTGCGCTTTATCGATGGGCTGCATGAGAGGGGGATTCGTTTTGCCCTGTCCAATGTTCTGCGCAGTAAGGGGAAGGAGAACCGGATTTTGATAGACTGGGCGTCTGCCAATGCAGACAAATATGAAGTGAAACGGCTTCACTATGACTATGCAAATGCCAATTACCATACGAAGGACCGCAATAAAAACAGTGAAGAGGTATTGATTGTAAACTATTAGGAGGAAGGCATATGGATTTACTTTGGAGCGCGTCGACTACGATGCGGAATCCGGAGCGGGCGTATTCGTTTCTAAAAACGGCAAGTGAAATCGAAAACTGTATCTGGGATAATGAGACACAGATGATGTACCAGAGCCTGCTGATAAAGAACCGCTATTACAAGCCGACCAAACAGAAGCTGAGTCAGAAGCAGATAGAGGTTCTGGAGGATTTACACTATGAAATGTCCTATGAGGAGGCACGGGATATTTTTGACAGCAAGGCGTATGTGGATGCGCCCATGCGGGGGAGAACTTCCCTTGACCCCATTGAAAAGCTGGGTCTGGTATCGCTGGAGTATGACAGAAGGGTGCACGAAAATCGTGTCAGAATGACGGAGCTTGGCAGGCAGTTTTTGGCAGGCGAGGTAGCGCTGGAGGAGGTGGTATTTTCCAATCTGCTCAAGTTCCAGTATCCCAATCCTTTGAGTCACGACTGTAAAGATTATAATACCAAGCCTTTTATCAATACCCTGCGCCTGATTAAAATGGTAAACACATTATGTGCTGCACGGGGCGAAAAAGCGAAAGGCGTTTCAAAAGACGAATTTGGTATTTTTGTGTTATCCATAAAAGATTACAGAGAAGTGGAGGCGAAGGCGCAAAAGCTTTTGTGGTACAGGGACGTCATGCGTAAGACTGCCGCGGAAGAGGAGCGTGAGGCGTTTCGAACGGATTTTGTAGAAGATTATCTTTCCAGCTTTGCGGAGCCGGCAAAAAATACGCGGGAATATGCGGATAATATAATTCGCTATCTGCGTCTGACGAAATATATTTATATCAGAGGCGGCGGCTATTATGTGGATTTGGAGCCTCGCAGAAAGGTGGAAATCGATGCGCTTTTAGAGAGTGATGACGGTTCGGCGAAAGCGTTTACCGCAGAGGCATATAAGCAGTACATATCGGATTATAAGGCGTATACGCTGCCTTTTGAAACACCGGAAAAACTGTTGAAAATTGCAAGGGATATTATCAGTGAAATTCATCTGCTGGAAAGCATGCTTGGAAGAGATACGTCTTTTTACCAATTGGAAGAGAGCGCGGAAAAGCTGAAGCAGCAGATTGCATTTTTAAGGACGGAACGTACAAAACTGCAGGGTCTGAAACTGAAGGCGGATTATCAGGAGGCTGCACAAATAGACGAAGCGGTATATGCGCTTAGCTATATTCGAAGGCTGCATATGAA
>ERZ779622.40-NODE-40-length-94937-cov-6.478331_pt1 | contig 94937 bp, 83 predicted proteins | sample MGYA00514188_ERZ779622 | MGnify/ENA primary metagenome ERZ779622 (study PRJEB29562, sample SAMEA4376702) | mouse gut metagenome | isolation source: Cecum | study: EMG produced TPA metagenomics assembly of the A DSS colitis mouse model was used to assess the microbial... | reverse complement strand
ATAAACAATGGCAAAGGGGAAAAAGAGCACTTGCTTTTTCTGTCAGAACTGCGGCTATGAGTCTCCCAAATGGATGGGACAGTGTCCGGGCTGCAGGGAGTGGAATACCTTTGTGGAGGAACAGACCGCCACGATTTTCCTGAAAAAAGGCAGTGCGGGAGGAGGCATGGCGAGGCGGGAGCCTGCCGTGCTTTCTGAAATAGAGATGAATGAGGAGGACAGGCTGTCCACCGGCATAAAGGAGCTTGACAGGGTGCTGGGAGGCGGCGTAGTAGCGGGTTCTCTTACTTTGGTAGGCGGCGACCCGGGGATAGGCAAATCTACTTTGCTTTTACAGATGTGCCGTTTTATGGCGCTTGGTGGAAGCAGGGTGCTCTACATATCGGGCGAGGAGTCGCTAAAGCAGATTAAAATGCGGGCGGAGCGTATCGGCGCATTTAATGATAATCTGCTTCTTTTGTGTGAAACCAATCTGGAAGTCATTGAGGAAACGATTAAAAAATATGCGCCGAAGGTGGTTATCATCGATTCCATCCAGACGATGTACAATGAAAATGTTTCAGCGGCGCCGGGCAGCGTTTCACAGGTGCGCGAGTCCACCGGCGTTCTGCTGCAGCTTGCAAAGGGCGTGGGGGTGTCCGTCTTTATTGTGGGGCACGTGACGAAAGAGGGAACGGTTGCCGGTCCCCGCGTACTGGAACATATGGTGGATACGGTGCTCTATTTTGAGGGTGACAGGCATGCCTCTTACCGGATTCTGCGCGGTGTGAAGAACCGTTTTGGCTCTACCAATGAAATCGGTGTATTCGAGATGAAGGAAGAAGGGCTGATGCAGGTGGAGAATCCTTCGGCATTTATGTTGGACGGCAGGCCAGAGGGCGCGTGCGGCTGTGTAGTGGCGTGCTCTGTGGAGGGAACGCGCCCGCTGATGACGGAGATACAGGCGCTTGTGTGCCACAGTAATTTTGGAATACCCAGAAGGCAGGCGACGGGTACGGATTTTAACCGTGTCAACCTGTTGATGGCAGTTTTGGAAAAGCGGCTCGGACTGCAGATGAGCGGCTGCGACGCTTATGTCAATGTGGCGGGCGGTATGAAGCTTACGGAGCCGGCAATGGATTTGGGCATGGTGATGGCGATTGTATCCAGCTTCCGCAATAAACCAATAGATGAAAAGACGGTGGTTTTTGGGGAAGTTGGCTTAAGCGGCGAGGTGCGTGCGGTGAGTATGGCGGAAAAACGCGTGCAGGAAGCGAAAAAGCTGGGATTTACGCTTTGTATTCTTCCGGCAGCGAATGCGGAAGCGTTACAGGGAACCGCCGGAATCCGTATTGTGGGAGTGTCGAGCGTGCAGGATGCGATAGCGTTTGTCGGATAGAATAGTCCTGCCGCGTTCTTTCAAAAAATCTGCTCTAATGCTTAAAAATGACTTGCCTTGCAGAGCGGCTTATGCTATAATGTTACCTGTTGGTGCAAAGGCGTAGCGTTTTGGCATTGATAAAAAGAATGAAGGGGAATAGTACAGTGGTAGTGCGGCGGTCTCCAAAACCGTAAACGGGGGTTCGAGCCCCTCTTCCCCTGCTGCATGTGCAAAAAGCACTGAAACGTGTCGGCGGCTTCAACCGCCGGCATTGTTTTTATGGACAAAACAGTTGATAAGCATTATAATAAGAAATAAAATTACCTAATAAAAAGAAAAAGGAGAGGCGGCATGGACGAAACTTTCAGGAAGCGGATGGAGGAGAACGGGGCGGATGTAGAAACGACACTGAAGCGCTTCATGGGAAACGAAAAGATGTACATGAAGTATATTATGAAGTTCTTGGATGACAAAAATTTTGACAGTATTCGGGAAAATTTGAAAAGCCAAAATTATGAGGCAGTTTTTAACGCCGCGCACACCTTAAAAGGCGTTACGGCAAATCTGGGATTAAATCCGGTCAATACTGCTGCGGCTGAGATTTCAGAGCTGCTTAGAGGAAAAGCGGCGGCTGAGGTGAATGTGGAAAAGGTAAATGCGGTTTTTCTGGAGCTTTCAGAGAGCTACGAACGCTTCAGAAAGATTCTGGAGGCAAACAAGCCGCAGACATAAAATCCATTGACATTTTTACGGAAGAATGGTAACGTGAAAGGTGAGAAAAAATATCATATAAAACAACGAATCAAGAGGAGAAGATATGGATAAGCGACAGATGTTGATTGTTGATGATGAAGAAGTAAATCGCATTATACTCAGCGGTGTTTTTGAAGAGGAATATGAGATTTTGGAGGCTTCAAACGGCCAGGAAGCAAATGAGCTTCTGGCAGACAATCACAATATCGCATTGATTCTGCTGGATATTGTGATGCCGGTATTAAACGGCTTTGGCGTGTTGAATTACATGAAGGAGCACGACCTCTTAGAAAAGATTCCTGTCATTCTGATTACCAGCGAGGAAGCGCTTGACAGCGACGATCAGGCGTATTCTTACGGCGTTGCAGACGTTATGCATAAGCCTTTTTATCCGCATATTGTGCAGCGCAGGGCGAGAAACATTATCGAGCTGTATGACAATAAGCATAATATGGAAGCGAATCTGGAGAAACAGGCAAGCCTTATCAGGGAGCAGGAAAGAAAAATTCGGGAAAACAACGAGTTTATGATTGATGCCCTCAGTTCCGTTGTGGAATTCAGAAGCCTTGAGACAGGCGAACATATCAGGCGTATCAAGTATTTTACCAGAATCATGCTGAAATATCTGATGAAATATTTCCCTAAGTACAATATGACGCCGGAGCTGATTGATGAGATTGCCAGAGCTTCCGCATTGCACGATATCGGGAAAATAGGTATTCCTGACGCGATTCTTTTAAAGCCGGGACGCCTTACGCCGGAAGAATTTGAAATTATGAAAACGCATACGACTATCGGCTGCGATATTCTGGAAAAGTTCAAGGATAATCAGGATGGTGATTTTTACCGCCACTGTTATGATATTGTCCGTTACCACCATGAGAGATGGGACGGCGGCGGGTATCCCGACCATTTGGAAGGTGACGCGATTCCTATCAGTGCCCAGATTGTTGCGATAGCAGACGTTTACGACGCACTGGTAAGCACGAGGGTATACAAGAGCGCTTACGCGAATAACATTGCCTATGAAATGATTATGAATGGCGAGTGCGGGCAGTTTTCACCGGATGTACTGGAGTGCTTCGGTCTTGCAAAAGAAGACTTCTTCAATATTGTGGAAGTCATTAAGATGTTTACTTTTTCGTAATCTTTTGTTAAATAACAGGCAGCAAAAAGAGTGAGTTTTTTTGTTGCCTTTCTTCTGTTAGTGTGTGAAAGGCAGTATATGGCTTGTCGGGAGGTATGACAGATGGAACAGGGTGGCTGCAGCGTTTTTTCCGCTCAGGCTGCGTTGGAGATGATATTCGAGTTTGATGAATCCGGCAGAATATTCTATGCAAATGCAGAAGCGGAAAAAAAACTGGAATATACAGGCGGGCTGTGCGGACGGAGTGTTGGCGAGGTTTTTCCGGGCGAATTTAAATCAGAAGAAAACACGTTTACGACACAATATGCTTTTGATGAAAAGCCAAGACAGCTTGTGGCATACCGGGGAAATTTCACTTGTTTTCCCGTGGAGGCAAAAATCCTAAAAAGCGGCTGTAAACCGGAAAGATACGTATGCATGGCGTACGATATGCTGGAAAAGGAGTATCTGAAAAGAGAGGTTGCACAGGTCAGGCAGGAGGCAGAGCTTGCACTTAAGGTAAAGTCAGAGTTTGTCGCGAATGTAACGCATGAGCTGCGCACACCGGTGAATGGCGTGCTGGGGAATGTGAAAGAGCTGTTGTGTGAGGATGTTGACAGCCGTATCATGAAATCTCTGCGGATGATAGAGCGATGCTGTGTTGATATGAATAAGATTATTGACAATATCCTTGATTTTTCCAAGTTAGAAGCAGGAAAGTTTACCTTAGAGCCGCGCCGTTTTCATGTCCGTGAAATGCTGGACCATGTAAAAACCACCCACTCCGCCAAAATTACGGAGAAGGGTCTGGAATTCTTTATGACGGTATCGCCCAACGTGCCGGAGTATGTTATCGGCGACGAGCTTCGGATTAAGCAGATACTGAATAATCTTTTATCCAATGCGTTAAAGTTTACTTCTGTCGGAAAGGTCAAGCTCGAGGTATTGAAGACCGCACAGATGAGCGGCAGGACAGAATTGTTTTTTATTGTGATAGATTCCGGAATCGGCATTGATGATGCAGATAAGGACAAACTGTTTCAGAGCTTTTCTCAGGTGGATGCTTCCATTTCCAGAAGATATGGGGGTACAGGGTTAGGGCTTAACATCAGCAAACAGCTTGTGGAGCTGATGGGCGGCAACATTGGCGTGGAAAGTCAGAGAGGAAAAGGCAGCACGTTTTCTTTTTCCATATGGGTGGACTCCTGCGAGGAGGAAAAGAGTACCGGACAGCAGATGGATACCGTCCGTCCGGCCGGCTATATGGCAGGGGAGCAGGCAGCAGCCGGACAGGAAGAGCGTGCGGACGGGGATGCCGTGAAGCAGTATGGCACGCAGGAAAATAAAGAGGCACTGAGGAAAGTGTTGTCAAAGCTGATTTTGTGTGTGGAAATGGAAAACTGGGAAAAAGCAGAAATGTTTATGGATACAATCAGACAGCTTGCAGAAGGCGCACCGCATGAGGTGGGGCGCGTGATTCTCAGACTGAAGATGGCGGTTCAGAAGGAAAACTATGAGAAGATAACAGCCGGATTCGAGGAATTAAAAAGCTTTCTGCAGGCGGAGGAGGTACACGCATGATATATAGCGGGGGGACGTCCGAAGGGGCAATGGTTCTCATTGTGGACGATGTGGAGATAAACAGGGTGATTCTGGAAGAAATCATACATAATATCGGATGCCAGACAGCTTTGGCAGAAAATGGCGAGGAAGCGCTCAGGCTTGTAAAGGAGGTATCGCCTCAGTTGATTTTAAGCGATATTTCCATGCCGGGGATGAACGGCTATGAGCTGTGCAGCAGGCTGAAGGAAAACGAAGAGACGCGGGAGATTCCGGTTATCTTTATTTCGGCATTTGATGCTTCCGAGGATATTGTAGAGGGCTTTTCACACGGCGGCGAGGACTATATCACGAAGCCGTTTATTCCCGAGGAGGTACAGGCGCGGGTCAGCGTGCATCTGAAGCTGCATGAGATGACAAGCGAGCTGAAGGCGATGAACCGCCGCCTCCAGATTTCCGTAAATGAGCAGTTGAGACAGATGGAGCAGGAGAAAAAGAATATTCTCTATGCCCTTGCCGACATTGCGGCGAAGAATTCACTTTACGGAAAGGAGCATATCAGGCGTATCAAAGAAAACTGCAGGATACTGGCGCAGGGAATGCAGCTTTCACCGCTGTTTGAGGAAAAAATTTCGGATACTTATATTGACACCGTGGAGCTGGCGGCGCCGCTCTGCGACATTGGAAATATCGGCGTGCCGAGAGAGTTACTACAGACAAAGACAGAATTGTCCGAAGAGGATGCTGCTCTTGTACAGAGTCATACCAGCGTGGGAGCAAAGCTTCTGGGTGATTTATATGGCAGCAGTGATTACAATGATTTTATCAACATATCTGTCGAAATGATTCGCTGTCATCATGAAAGATGGGATGGAGGCGGATATCCCGAAGGACTGCGAGAGGAAGAAATCCCCCTTGCGGCGCAGATTGCAGCTGTGGCAATGCGCTATTGTGAACTGACTGCCGATGGCAGCATGGACAGAGAGAAGGCGCTTGCCGTTATGAGGGAAGAATCAGGTGTTAAATTTAATCCCGATATTTTAGAGATATGTTGTAAAATATCACGTCAATTATGCTGATATAAATAAATTCATTATTTTGGCGGAGGGAAAAAAGGTGATAACGGATGAGGAATTTTCAAGAATCTCGGTTTTTATGAAACAGCGCTACGGCATTGATTTAAGCCAGAAAAAGGTGATTGTGAACGGGCGTCTGGAAAATTACGTAAGGAATAACGGTTGGAAGAATTATCACGAGTATATGGATGCGGTTGAAAGTGATAAGACGGGAACGCAGGAAAAAATGCTGGTAAACTTTCTGACCACGAACCATACGTATTTCATGCGTGAATTTGAACATTTTGATTTTTTTAAAAGCGTGGTGCTTCCGTGGCTGCGCACAAAAGAAAGCGCCAAAAGGGATTTGCGTATCTGGTGCGGCGCTGCTTCCACCGGCGAGGAGCCATATATGATAGCCATGGTTCTGGCAGACTTTTTTGGGTTAGAACGCGGACAGTGGGACACCAAGGTGCTTGCAACGGATATTTCCACCAAGGTGTTAAAGCAGGCAATGACGGGGGTTTACAGTGCGGAACAGCTTAAAAATCTGCCGGAAGCGTGGAAACGGCACTTTTTCAAGGCGGTTGCCGGCGGCAGCCAGTATCAGGTGACGGAGGAGCTGAAAGAAGAGGTTTTGTTCCGCCAGTTCAACCTGATGGACCCTTTTCCCTTTAAAAAGCAAATGCATACTATATTTTTGCGCAATGTTATGATATATTTTGATGAGAGAACAAAAAGTGAGCTGCTCCAGAAGGTATGCGATGCCTTGGTTCCCGGCGGGTATTTGTTTATCGGAACGACGGAGACGCTTGACAGAAGCAATACACCGTTAGAGATTATCAAGCCGTCAATATTCAGAAAAAAGGAGTGAGTAGTTTATGCAGCCAATCAAAGTTTTGGTAGTAGAGGATTCTATTGTGTTCAGAGAGCTGCTTGTGCAGAACCTGAACAGGGACCCCGCCATACAGGTCGTGGGGACGGCAAAGGACCCGTTTGAGGCACGTGACGCTATTCTGGCTTATAAGCCGGATGTCATGACGCTGGATGTTGAACTGCCCAGAATGAATGGAATAGAGTTTTTGAGGAAGCTGATGCCGCAGTATCCGCTGCCCGTGGTGGTAATCAGCTCGTTAAGTGATAAAGTATTTGACGCGCTCAACGCGGGGGCCGTTGACTTTGTGGCAAAGCCCGCCGTGTCCAGCCGCGCGCAGTTGGAAGATTTTGTAAAAAATGAGCTTTTGGTAAAAATCAAGATAGCCTCCACTGCCAGAATCAGCAACATAAAGAAAATGGTTATGGCGCATGAGGAGCAAAAGCTTGCCGCCGGAAAAGAAAAGAATCTGATTGTAGCAATCGGTGCTTCTACAGGCGGTACGGAAGCGATTTTGGCAGTCGTAAAGGAGTTTGGTACGGACATTCCCGGGATTGTGGTGGTGCAGCATATGCCCCCCGGTTTTACGGAAATGTATGCCAAGCGTCTGAATGACCAGTGCCGGATTCGCGTGAAGGAGGCGCAGACCGGAGACAGAGTGCTGCCTGGCAGTATGCTGATAGCTCCGGGCGGTGACATGCACATGCAGCTTGTCAAGGTCAACGGCGTTTATCAGGTGGAATGCAAGCGTGGTCCCAAGGTGAACGGGCATTGTCCTTCCGTCGAAGTGCTGTTTGAATCCGTTGCGAAGGTGGCGGGCGCCAATGCGGTGGGCATTATTCTGACCGGTATGGGCGGTGACGGCGCAAAGGGGCTGTTGTCCATGCGAAAGGCAGGGGCAAGGACCATCGGTCAGGACGAGTCGACTTGTGTGGTTTACGGTATGCCTAAGGTGGCATATGATTTGGGAGCAGTTGAGTATCAGGAAAAGTTGTCCGATATTCCTAACAGGACATATGCATTATTAAATAAAATGTAAAGGAGAGAAAGCATGAAGATACTGTTGGCAGAAGACGATTTCGTAACAAGGAAGTTTATGGTGAACTTCCTGTCAAAGTACGGTGAGTGTGATGTGACCGTGGATGGCATGGAAGCGGTGGATGCGTTTATGATGGCTTTGGAGGACGGAGAACCTTACGATTTGGTATGTCTGGACATTATGATGCCGGTAATGGACGGCTATCAGTCCCTTGTGGGCATCCGGAATCTGGAGAAGGAAAGAAACGTACCTGCGGATAAGGCGGTAAAGGTGATTATGACTACCGCGCTGAATGATGAAAAGAATGTGAAAATGGCGTTTGAGCTGGGCTGTACCGTATACTCCGGAAAGCCTATCGACCAAGACAGATTTGAGCAGGCATTAAAAAAGCTTGAATTGATTTAAAAAGAATACATCAGAATAGGCAGAAAGGAGTAGGATATGGCTGAGGAATTTAACACAGAAGGCATGTTGGATATGTATCTGTTTGAGAACGAGCAGTTGCTTGAACAGCTTCAGGACAGAGTTCTGGAGCAAAAAGATGCGGAATGCTTTGACGAAGACAGCATAAATGAAATATTCAGAACCATGCATACCATTAAAGGCTCATCCGGTATCATGATGTTCGACAATATAACGGCTGTCTCTCATAAGCTGGAAGATGTCTTCTTCTATTTGAGAGAATCCCACCCTGAAAACGTACCGCATTTGGATTTGGTGGAACACGTGCTGGAAGTAGCGGATTTTATCTCAAATGAAATGGATAAGATTCGCAGCGGCAGTCCGGTAGACGGCGACGCCAGCGAAATTATCGCAGGGCTTGACAAGTTTTTGAACAAGTTGAAAAAAGGCATAAAGCAGGAGGGCTCGGAGCCGCCGCCAGAAAATGTGCATGAGGAGCCGAAGCAGTTTTACATTGCTCCTGTAGCGACGAGTGCCAGTCGTTTTTATAAGATTTACATTACTTTCTTTCCGGAGACGGAAATGGCAAATGTACATGCTTATAAGACGGTGTATGCGCTGAAGGAAATCGCGGAAGATTTGCTTTATTCTCCTGATGATATTATTGCGGACGAGGGAAGCGCGGAGCAGATTTTAAAAGAAGGCTTCCGCATTTTACTGCAGGCGCAGTGCGGCGAAGATGAAATCCGAGAAATCATCGGCGTAGGCTATGATATTAAAAACGTAGATATTTTTGAATGCAAGGCGGAAGAATTTCTGCAGGGCTTTGATTTTGGCGACGATACACAGACGGCGCAGATTGATTTGGAGTCCAGCGTGGAGGAAATTGAAAGCAAGGCGCAGGCAGAGCAGAAGCAGGAAGAGCAGGGAGAAAAGGAAGAAAAAGAACCTGCCAAGCCGAAGATTGCACCTGGTGATTTTGTTATCAAGTCCAAGGAGCCCGGCAAGCATAAAACACTGGCAAAGGATAAAAACAAGGCTGAAAAAGCTGCCTTTATCAGCGTGAATGTGAATAAGATGGATCAACTGATGGAGCTGATTGGCGAGCTGGTTATCTCGGAATCGGTTGTTTTGCAGAGTCCTGATTTGAAGGTACCGGGGTTGAACCTCAACAATTTCAATAAGGCGGCATCGCAGCTTGCAAAGATTTCCACCGATTTGCAGAACGTGATTATGTCCATGCGAATGGTTTCCCTGACAAACACCTTCCAAAAAATGAACAGAATCGTGTTTGACGTGTCAAGAAAGCTGGGCAAGGACATTGAATTTGAGATGTTGGGCGAGCACACCGAGGTGGATAAGAACATTATCGAACATATTTCCGACCCGCTTATGCATATGGTACGAAACGCCGTGGATCATGGTATTGAGACCAATGAGGAACGTGCACAGAGCGGAAAGCCGGATAAGGGCAAAGTAATTCTCTCGGCGAGGACTGAGGCAGGTAAAGTGTGGATTAGCGTGGAGGACAACGGAAAGGGTCTTGACAGGGAAAAAATCCTTGCAAAGGCGCGTAAGCAGGGACTGCTTGACGACAGCAAATCCGATGCCGCTTATACGGACAAAGAAGTGTACCAGTTCATCACGCTTCCCGGTTTTTCCACCAACGAACAGGTTACGGAATACTCGGGACGAGGCGTGGGAATGGACGTCGTGGTACAGGGGATTCAGGCAATCGGCGGTACGCTGGATATTGAAAGTACGGCAGGCATGGGTACTGTTATGAGCCTGAAGATTCCGTTGACTCTGGCAATTATCAACGGCATTGTGCTGGAGACGGGCAATTCTTCCTTTGTCATGGAAACCGGCGCAATTAAAGAGTTTGTCAGCGTCAAAGAGAATATGATGATTCGGGAGCCGAATGGTGACGAGTATGTTATGATTCGCGGGGAATGTTTCCCTGTGCGCAGGCTTGGAAAATGGTATGGCATGAGCGCATACAAAGAATCCGTCGAGGACGGCATGATGCTGATTCTCGAAGTGGAGGACAAGAAAGTCTGTCTGTTTGTCGATAAACTGGTCGGCGAACAGGAGATAGTGGTGAAGCCGATTCCTTCCTATATCAAGAAAGTAAAAGGGTTGTCCGGCTGTACGCAGCTTGGTGATGGCAGCATTGCACTGATTTTAGACCCAGCCGGATTGTTGGAATAAAATAAACAGAAAGGAATAGGACATTTATGAGTGAAACCAGCGAATTGAAGGGACGGACGGAAGAAGGTCAGACGGCTGCCAATGAGCGCGATGCGCAAAAAGGCAAGTATATGACTTTTAAGTCCGGAAACGAGTACTACGGGTTGAAAATCCAGTATGTAAAAGAAATTATTCAGTTTCAGGCGATTACGGCTATTCCTGAAACGGAGAATTATATCAAGGGACTTATCAATCTGCGTGGAAAGGTAATTCCGGTTATTGATGTCCGGCTGCGTTTTAAACAGGAGCCGATTGAGTATGATGACCGGACTTGCATTATGGTGGTCAATGTAAAGGCTACAACCGTTGGTCTGATTGTAGAAAAAATTGCAGAAGTGGTTGAAATCAAAGAAGAAAATATCCTGCCGCCGCCCTCCATCGGACGTATGGAAAAAGGACAGAACAAATACGTCTATGGCATCGGCAAGGTAGGGGATTCCGTAAAACTGCTTTTGGACCCGGATAAACTGCTGAACGATGAAGATTTGTCGGCAGCGGAACAATCGGATGATGTGCTTTTGGAAGAGGAATGATTTATTTCAAAATAAGAAGGAGAGGTAAAAAATGATGAAAGACATGAAAATGAAAACAAAAATGATAATTGGTTTTGCAATTCCAAGTATATTTATTATCATAAACGTATTGCTTGGAATGAGCTCTATCCGCAATATCAGCAGGCAGGTGTCGGAAACGCAGGGACAGCAGCTTGAGAGCATTAAAGAAACCATGGCGGACATTGGTGCGGACGAAGAGAAAGCCGCCATTGTGGCAGATGCGATTAAGGAAGAGCAGGACGCCGGCATGGTGAAGATACAGCGGCTGGCAAACAACTCCAATTTATTCAGCATTGCTCTTGTAGTGCTTTCCGTTTTGATTACCGTTGTTCTTTCCGTGAGCCTGATTAAGATAATCAACAAATCCATTATGCAGTTGTCGAGGGCGGCGAAGGAAATTGCTTCAGGGCGCGTAGATGTGCAGATGGTGAAGTACCATAACGACGAGTTTGGCGAACTGGTAGACGAGTATACAAAGGTAATCAACAACATAAAATATCAGGCTGGTATTGCAGAGGAGGTTTCCAACGGTAACCTGACCGTTCAGGTAAATGTAAAATCCAGCGAGGATGTATTAACCAGCGCATTGAAGAAGCTGGTAGACGACAATCTTAATGCATTAACTAACATCAGCGATGCAGGTTCACAGGTTACCATCAGTTCTTCTCAGGTAGCAAGCGCAAGTCAGGCATTGGCACAGGGCTCTACAGAGCAGGCAAGCGCAATCGAAGAGATTACGGCATCTATCGATGAAATAGCAGAAAAGACCAAGAGAAATGCAGAAGAAGCAAATGAGGCGGCAGGTCTTGTTGTGCAGGCAATTGCAGACGTAAAACATGGTAATGCGCAGATGCAGGATATGATGACTGCTATGCAGGATATCAATAAGGCTTCCGAGAGTATTTCCAAGATTATCAAGACGATTGACGACATTGCATTCCAGACCAATATCCTTGCGTTGAACGCTGCAGTCGAGGCTGCAAGAGCAGGCGAGGCTGGCAAGGGCTTTGCGGTTGTGGCAGAAGAAGTAAGAAGTCTGGCTGCAAAGAGTGCGGCTGCTGCGGCTGAGACCGGTGAGCTGATTGAGGATTCCATCAACAAGGTAAACTATGGTTCCAAGATTGCAGACGATACCGCAAAGGCGATGGAAGCAATTACCAATGTGGTACAGCAGAGCGAGGTTATTATCAATGGCATTGCAGAGTCTTCCAACTATCAGGCTACGGCAGTGGCACAGATAGAGCAGGCGATTACACAGGTATCTCAGGTAGTACAGACCAACTCCGCTACCAGCGAAGAGTGTGCGGCTGCCAGCGAAGAGCTTTCCAATCAGGCGTCCAGAATGCGTGAAATGCTTTCTATCTACAATTTGGGCAATGGAAGCGCAGGGTCCTTTAGGTCTTCCTCCTCTTCTGTTGCTTCGGCAGATGTCAACGAGCAGGTTATTTCTTTGGGAGACAGCTTCGGAAAGTATTAATAAGAATAATGTGGTTTATCATAAAAAACGGGATAGCGGTATATGCCGCTGTCCCGTTTTTTGATCTTTGACTGTCAGAACAGGAAATTTTTGACATTATCTGCAGAGCCGAATGAGCCAAGGACAGTGTTATTGCCGTTAAGCCGTCAAAAGTCTACAATTTCAGAAAAGCAAGCAGGATAAGGATAAGCCCTCCAAGCCATGAAATATTAAAGGAGAGTTTTTTGGCGGTGCGATTGCCTAGCGCAGCGCCGCAGATAACGGCGATGGCTTCCGTAAAAAAAGAGCATAAAAAAACGGCGGTTCCATTCACGTTTCCGAAAGCGGCGCCAAGACCGGCTGCCAGGCCGTCCAGAGAAAGAGCTATGGCAAGGGAGACGGCTTCTTTTGGAGAAATGGTTTTGGAGTGGTCGGTGTCGGCACATTCGGGGTTGGCGTAAAGGCTTAGGACAAACCGGAAGTTGCAGAAGGAAAATTTTATATTACTGCTTATGGTGCCGTATTTCTGAATCAGGGATTTGGTGATACCGTCCAAAAGCTTCACCATACCTAAAAGAAAGAGCAGGACAAAACAGATAGCGGCGGTGATTTGTCCGGGGATAAAGTTTTTTAGAAAACTGCCTGCAAGAAATGCAGCGCCGATGCTCAGGCTGCATATGGCATCCATTACCAGAACGGAGACCACAGGAATTTTTATTTTACAGGTTCCATAAGAAAAACCGGCTACAAAAGCGTCCAAGGAGAGGGCGAGGGCAATAAAGAGCGCCTCCCAGAATAAGATGATGGTATGCAAGATAATCTCGCCTTTTTGGGTTCTTACTGCATAATATTCCACAGAGAGGGATTTTGTTCTAGGCAGGCGGCGGGGAAATGAAAAGCGGCAGAGCAGGCGGAAAGAGCGTAAAGACAAAGAAACCAGCCGCAAGGATTGCGGTGCAGGCTGTTGTGGGGAATTTGTATGCACCGGCACGTCCTAAAAGGACAAGGCGGCGCGCATATAGAAACGCCGTCAGTACACTAAGGAAAAAAATGGCGATATCTATGACTGTGGAGCGTATGCCAAAGGCACCGGTATAGGTATAATAGAGTGTGGGTAAGAGCAGACAGCCAAGGAGACTCCCCTTTAAAAGAGCATATCCGATATGGGGAAGGATTCCCCGAAAACGGCGTACCGCATAAGCGCTAAACAGCAGCATGGGAAAAAACAGCAGTTTGATATGTTCCCATACGGCTTCATTTACGGGGGTAAATAATCCGACAAGTATGTTTTCCCCTGTCCATTGATACAGAAAATGGGAGAGGGTTCCGGTTATGGAGACAAATAAAAATCCGGTGATAAGGCATTTGGAGAATGGTTTTTTCATGATGGCTCCCATCTGCGCGCTGCGGCGCATTGCGGCTTAGGCTTGAATCGGAGAAGAGTTCTGTTTATTATGTGCAGAAGTGGTTGGATTTATGCTTTTTTCTGCATATTTAGGCGAAAAGCGGTTCTTTATGAAAATGTGGAATGGAGACAGAATGAAATTATACGGGATAAATGATATGGCGCGGGTGGACTGCGCAGGATGCGAAGGCTGCTCTGTCTGCTGCAGAGGGATGGGCGATACGATTGTACTGGACCCCTTTGATAGTTACCGTCTGACAAAACGGCTGCATAAGTCTTTTGAGGAGATGCTGGACGACTGTATCGGGTTACATGTGGCGGAGGGCGTGATATTACCGCATTTGCTGATGGCGGGAGAGGATGCGCACTGTGTGTTTTTGAACGAAGAAGGGCGCTGTTCCATTCACGAAGCGCGCCCCGGGCTGTGCCGGATATTTCCGCTTGGGCGCAGCTACGAGGGAGGAGAGCTGCGGTACTTTCTGTTGGAGGAATGCCCCAAAGAGGGAAAAAGCAAAGTAAAAATCCACAAATGGCTGGATACGCCGGATATTACAAAAAACCAGCAGTTTTTGATTAGCTGGCACAGACTGCGCGGAAAACTGCGCGAAAAAGCAGCCGCAACGCCCGAAAAGAGTAAAGAAATAAATCTTTTGCTGCTGCATTTGTTTTTTGTGCAGCCCTATGAAAAAGATGCAGATTTTTACTCCCAGTTTGAAGCGCGTTATGCGGAAGTTCTCTTAAAGCTTTCAGAAACAGAAGGATGACAAACAACAGAAATCGCATGGCGCGCTGCTATGCCAGTCCCGAAATATACAAGTTGTACAATGACACTTGCTGCCAGCACAATGACAACAGCATAGTCGTTGCGTCTCGCAATTACCCATTACATGCTACCAAGGAAAGGAGGCTTCTGCATGAGTAAAGCAATTTTGACGATTGATGATGTAGCATCGAAAAATACCCCCGCCATTGTGGACTATTTGTGCGAAAAGAAGATAAAAGCCGTACTGTTTGCAGTAGGGGAGAATGTGGAGAAGTATTTTGACGAGGCGGTTTATACCCTGCAAAAAGGAATGGTGATAGGAAACCACAGCTATTCCCATAAGGCTTTTGGCAAATTGTCTCTGGCGGAAGGGATTGCGGAAATTGAAAAAAACGAGAAGGTTCTCGAAAGGCTTTATAAAAAAGCGGGCGTGAAAAGGGCAGTGAAGGTTTTCCGTTTTCCCTATGGGGACAAGGGGGGCGAAAACAGGGAGGCGCTGCAGGCATATCTGCGCGGTCAAGGGTTCCAAAAGCTTGCGGATACGCAGATTACGTCGCTATGGTATGAAGAAAACGGTTTGCATGAGGATGTGGATACCTTTTGGACCTTTGATTTTGGGGAATGGCAGATACGGGAGGGATCTGCATTTACGGCAGATTCCGTTTTTGCCAGAATCCATGATAAAAATCCGGAGTATGGCGACGTTCTGCTGCAGGAAGGAAGTCATCATATTCTGCTGTTCCATGCCCATGATGAGACGCAGGCGCAGCTGCCGGAGTATCACAGGCTGTTTTTAGACCATCTTTTAGCGTGCGGCGTGGAATTTGAGGAGCCGCAGTTTTCACCGGCTTATCAGGAAAAAGAAAAACTGCGGCAGGCGCTTTTTGTGCTGAAAAATTGGACGGTGGAATTGTGCAGGCGGGCAGGAAAGAAGGAAGGGTATGCGGAAAGCTTCTTTCAGGGGTTGTGCGAATCGGAAGGGCTGCTCAGGGAATTTGCCTATTACCATGATACGCGGGGATTTTTGTGTGAGAAAAAGGTGGCGGGATACAGCATTGCGGATATTATGGTATGGCAGGTGGACCATTTTAAGGCATATCTGGACAGAGGGAACGAATGCCTGCGCTACGACAGCGCGGGACTGCTTCTGGCGGCGTTTTCCATTATGATGGAGATGGAAAAAAATCCGGCGCTTTATGTGGAAAAAATGAAAAGGGAAAGCGGTACGGACACGCCGGATTGAGGCGGGCTATTGTCTGCAGAAAGCAGTGGAATCCCGCAAAATCAGTTCCGCCCGAAGAAGAGTTTGACTGACGGTGATTTCCTGAAACAGAGCGGCAAGTGCATAATAACCGCCTCTGCCTAGCGCTTTCCAGTTCTGCCCAACTGTGGTAAGGGGCGGGATGGCAAGTGCCGAGGACGCAAAACTGCCGAAACCGATGACACTGATGTCCCGCGGTACGGAGAGCCCGAGCAGGGCGCATTCCTTTATGACGGCGCGTGCCAGTATATCGCTGCCGCACATGAATGCGGTGACGCCTGCCTGCAGAAAGCGGCGCAGATAAATGCCGGCATCTTTTCCCAAAGGCGTGGTACATGCATACATGCTGTCCGGTGCGGTAAGTCCGTGGGTGGCGCTTTCCATATAATATGCCCTTTGCAGCCAAATGGCGGCAGGGTTGCCGGCGTCGTTTAAAAAGGCAATTTTTTTGTGGTTTAGGGATTTGAGGTGCGAAATGCCGATACCCAAGGCGCCGTATAAGTCTGTGCTAACCTGACAGGTATGCGGGTTGCCTAAGCAGTGGTGTCCTAAAAAAACAGTTGGAATTACAGTGGAAGTAAATTCGCTGTTCCAGTCGTCTTTTGGGAAAGAGCCTACAAAAAAAGCACCACAGAAGCCGTGCTTTAACATATAAGCGTCGTAAGTAATGGTAATGTTGTGGGAAATCGGATATGGTATAACGATGATGTCTCTTCCTTCACAGGCGGCTGCCTGCTGAAATCCTAAAACAATATCGAGACTACATTGAACGGCTGGCTCATAACTGGTCTTTTCCAAAAATAAACATAATTTTTTGTGCCGGCTGTTTTTTATGCGCTTGGCGGTATAGCCCATTTCAATGGCGGTATTGATGACGGTATGGCGAAGCTCTCCGCTGATATCAGCCGCGCCGTTTAAACCCTTAGAGACTGTGCTGGCGGAGATGCCAAGCTGCTTGGCTATTTCTTTGATTGTAACCATGTATCCTCACATTCCTGAAAAGACCGTAGAAGGTAAATACAGGCGGCGTCCTGAAACAATCAAAAGCCCTGCAGGGGAAACCTGCAGGGCTTTCGATTGTGTAAAAGGGGAATTCTTCCGGAATTGCTAATTAGCATTCTTGGCATTTCTGCCAAGACAAGTTTATTTTACACTATTTTCTAGCGGCCGTCTATAACAATATTGCAGATAAATAACACTATATTAGCTGACGAGTTATAAAAATGCTCTTTTAGACGTATAATTGTGACTTTAGTTACAAAGATATTAGCAAATAAAGTATCTTATAACTCTAAAAACCGGCGCTCAGCCAACAGTTCCTCGGGAAACGCAGAGCCTGTATTTTTTACGCGTCTTTCCAACATTTCAAATTTATGAAGCTGCTGTGTTTTGACGGTTTCGTAGCGCTCCAGCATGTCCTTGTAGGTAGGATTTGATTTTAATGTCTCCCTGACCGGAGCAGCAAAAGGGCAGTAAGTAAAGAGAATATTTCTTGCGGTTTTTGTCATGCGGGGTGAGCCGCCGCCTTCGTAGAGGATATAGGTGACGTAGTCCTGCACAAACATTTCCTTAAAGCTGTTGCGCGCTTTTTGCAGCGCTGTTTTAATCTTTTCCTTGGTCTCAGCGGACAAATCGTGATTTTTCTTATAAAACTGTATGTAGTCGAAGTATTCACTGGTGAGGGAGCGCTCTGAGAGGTCGTTCCAGCGGGGACCCTGTATGCGTTTGCACATTTCCCAACGGTATTCGCCGGTGAGCCGCACGAGCGTCTGGCGCAAGTCCTCCAGATAAAAGATAGAAAGCATCATGCGGGCGGGCGTAGTCCGTTTATGCCCTTCGATTTCCTGCCACATAACGCCTCTGGTTCCTACATTGGGCATAAGGATAACATCCGGCAGAATTTCCACATGGAAAAATTCCTGCGGCATACCTGCCTCGGGATTGGTGTAAACATATTCCCGATAGTAAGCGCCATAGTCCATGGAGATAATGTCGGTAAAAAGCTCCTTGAGTGTCTGGGGCATCACAAGGGAGACATCGGGGCGCTTTAAGAGATTGTGCGCCGAGAACAGGGGACAGAAAGAGGAAACGCGCCCAAAAGACATTTTGTTCACGGTAGGGAACATGTTTTTAAGCTCGTATTCCACTTTTTTGTGGGAATCCTGCAAAAGAGCCGCTTCTTCGGCGGGTGTAATCTGTTTGGTTGCTTTCAGCGTCCTAAGATGGGTGCTGTAGTCCTCGTCGAACTCATTGCGGGACGGTTCCTTGGTGCCTTCAAAGACAGCCTTCAGCCAGTCAAACAGGGTAAAGATGCCTGGTCTTTTGCTGCTTGCAAGAAGATGTACGGCACGGCTTAAGTACTCGGCATTTTCCATGCCTGCAAGTTCCTCGTCCACATAGCCGAAGCAGAGAAACATACGCACCGGCATGGGAATCTCTTCTTCGGTTACGGCTCGGAAGAAGATACTGGAATAGAGCTCATAAAAGCCCGCTGTAATCCGCTGCCGCAAAGCTCTGGCAGCGTCATCCGTCGCCGTTTTGTCGGAGGCGTTTTTATATTGGGTTACAAGCTCCCTGAAATTGACGCAGAAACCGGTATCCCTGCGGGAGTAAGTCAGTATGGTCTGCAGGGAATCCTTGAGGGAGTCATCTGCCTGTATGTCTGCGTTTTCGGCGGTCTTTTGCCCCGGTGCGGTCTTTAATATGGCGGACAGTTCAGAAAGCCGTTTTTCCAGAAGCGTTTTGTCCGTCAGGGGAGAATCCTGCAGCATGGCGAGAATTCTCTTGATGGCATCGTACACAAAAACGGCGTCCTCAGAGTTAGAATCCAGCCGCAAGTACAAATCTGCATACATGGTAAGAGCATCTTCGCGGTTTTCGTTCAAGTATAAGGAAAGCACCTGCTTCTGATATTCCTCCAGAGAACAGAGAGAGGCAAACACTTTGGTGCAGTCAACGCCTGTGGAAGCAATCAGGCCGGCAGGTACTGCCGGCTCCTTGGAGAGAAGCGTAGAGCCCTCGGCGAGCAGGCGCTGAAAGCCTTCATAGTAAGAAACTGCCCACATCGGCAGAGGGTCTTCCCCGATAAAAGGTTCGAGGGGGGAGATGGCACTCGGCTCGATTTGGTTTCCGATACAGCATTCTTTGTAGCGGGCATAATTTTTGGAGAAGTCGATTTGCATACTGCTGCAGGTAAGGCGTGCCAGCTCATCTGCGTGCAGCAGGCTGTTTAGCTGCCGGAAGGCGGAGCGCGTGACGACAACGCAGTACTCGGGACTTCTCTTAAAGAGCATCTCTAAAGAAATCGTGTCCGAGAAGGGGTAGATGAACACGGAAGAATCCTCCGCAGCCCGACAGGTGGCAACATGAGAACCGGTGTAAAGTTCGCAGATGCCGGGCGCGTCACCACTCTGCAAAAGGTATTCTCCGCCTGAAAAGGAAATGGAAAAACTGCCGCTTAATATCATATATAATTCTTTTACAGGCTGTCCTGCCTCGAACAATACCTGATTTTTGGGTATGGAAACAATTGCCATAACAACCTCCTTGCAATGCAAAGCATTGGAGGCGGCGGTGCCTGCCGCCGGCCTCTTGCTTTATTATAACCGTTAGCGGCGATAAAGACAACCACAATAGGGCTTGTTTTCTACAGTTCCTATGGGCATATTACAAAAAAATTACGAAAAAAGTCCTTTTTTGGAAAGACTTACTGTACTTTTTATAAATTTATGGTACAATCAAAATGTATGATTTATTTTACGGGGGTGTCATCTTGGAACAGAGTACAGAGTATAAACGTAGTGTAATGGAAAATTATAAGAAGGATGTGGAGCCGCTGTTTCGGTATTTATCATGGCTGGAGGACAAAAAAGGCGAGAGCGTCAGCACCTCCTATGCGGACAACGGCGTCAACCAGCATTCTATGGCGTTTCCGGTGTACGACAGCACGCTGGTTAGCTTTGTGAAGCAGGTACAGAAGACTAAGCTGATAAACAGAAATTACATGTACATTTATTCCCGTTACCGGATAGGAGACGCAGAAGACGAACTGAAGACAATTCAGGGCGTATCCTTTAAAAACGTGGAAATCCTGACAGGCATATTGTCAAAATATGTCTGCGGCGGCATGACAAAGAGCTGGGTCTGGCCGCAGGCGGTAGAAAATGGTATTTTTCTTGCCATCCTGCTGAAGTTCAAAGAATTATTTGAAATGTGGATTTAGCAGACAGGAAACCGGGGAAATGGGAGAAGTGCTTATGGGTGAGAAATCATTGCAAAAAAGGCGGTTTATATTGGAGACTGCCAGACGTGTATTCATGGAAAAGGGTTACAAGAACGTTACCATGAAAGATATTGTGGAGGCATGTGAGATAAGCCGCGGCGGTTTATATCTTTATTTTGGAAGCACAGCGGAAATTTTTTTAGAGGTGCTGAAGCTGGAAACGGAAGAAGCGGACGACGTATTCTCCGACAGCATCACGGAAGATGCCACCGCAGCGGATATTCTTACCTTATTTCTACTGGAACAGAAAAAGGAGCTGCTCAGGAAAAAAGACAACCTTGCGGTAGCCGCTTATGAGTATTACTTTGGGGGAGCTGTGCCCAAAAAGGACAATATTCTGAAGAGGCAGTTTGATTCTGCGGTCAAAATCATGGAAAAGCTGATTGAAGCAGGTGTGGAAAACGGTGAATTCTATTGTGAAAACTGCAGGGGAACTGCCCGCAATATTATGTTTGTGCTAGAGGGGTTAAAAATTTCGGCGCATACCATAGGTATCACCGCCGCCGCAGTGGACGAAGAAATCCGCTACATACTGGGCGAGCTTGGAATTGAGGAGTAAAACGAATGGGAAATGTCAGACGCATCTATGTTGAAAAGAAGGAACCTTTTGCGGTAAAGGAAAAGGAACTGCATGAGGATCTGAAAAATTATCTGGGCATTGAAGGGCTTACCCGCGTCAGGGTGCTTATCCGCTATGATGTAGAAAATATTTCGGATGTAGTTTTTGAAAAGGCGTGCCGTACGGTGTTTTCCGAACCGCCGGTAGACGATTTGTATTTGGAATCCTTTTCGCTGTCAGAGGGGGATAAAGTGTTTGGCGCAGAGTTTTTGCCGGGACAATTTGACCAACGCGCGGATTCTGCCGTGCAATGCGTGCGGTTTTTGAAGGAGGACGAGGAGCCGATTATCAAAACCGCCGTTACTTATGTGATATCGGGAACGGTTTCCGATGAAGAATTTGCAAAGATAAAGGCGTACTGCATCAATCCGGTGGACTCCAGAGAGACGGACATGGTAAAACCGGATACATTGATGACGACGTTTGAAGAACCGGCTGACGTAAAGGTTTTTGACGGTTTCACCGTTATGCAGGCGGATGCGCTGCGTGCGCTTTACGATTCCCTAAATCTTGCCATGACGTTTAAAGACTTTTTACATATACAGCATTATTTTGCGGGCGAGGAGCACAGGGACCCGACGATGACGGAAATCAGGGTACTGGATACTTATTGGTCGGATCACTGCCGCCACACCACTTTTTCCACGGAACTAAAGGAAGTAGAATTTGGCGAGGGATATTACAAGGAGCCGATTGAGACAACTTATCAGAGCTATCTGGACACGCGGGAGGAGATTTTTGCGGGCAGAAGCGACAAATTTGTATGTCTGATGGATTTGGCGCTGATGGCGATGCGCAAGCTGAAAAAGGACGGAAAGCTTGCAGATATGGAGCAGTCCGATGAGATTAATGCCTGCTCGGTCATCGTGCCGGTCGAGATGGATTATGACGGAGAAAAGGTTACGGAAGAGTGGCTGGTGTTCTTTAAAAATGAGACGCATAACCATCCGACGGAGATAGAGCCTTTTGGCGGAGCGGCGACTTGTCTTGGCGGCGCCATCAGAGACCCGCTTTCCGGACGCGGCTATGTCTATCAGGCGATGCGTGTAACCGGTGCGGCAGACCCTACCCTGCCGGTATCCGAGACGCTGCACGGCAAGCTTTCCCAGAAGAAGCTGGTGCGGGGCGCGGCGGCAGGCTATTCCTCTTATGGCAATCAGATAGGGCTTGCTACCGGTTTTGTAAAAGAAATTTATCACCCTTCTTATGTGGCGAAGCGTATGGAAATTGGCGCCGTGATGGGTGCGGCTCCCAGAGAAAATGTAATCCGAGAGACTTCTGACCCGGGCGATATCATTATCCTTTTGGGAGGACGGACAGGACGTGACGGCTGCGGCGGTGCGACCGGTTCTTCCAAAGTGCACACAGATACTTCTATTGAAACCTGCGGCGCAGAGGTACAGAAGGGAAATGCGCCCACAGAGCGCAAGATACAGAGGCTTTTCAGGCGGGAAGAGGTCAGCAGGCTGATAAAGAAGTGCAACGATTTTGGCGCAGGCGGCGTTTCGGTTGCTATTGGAGAGTTGGCGGACGGCCTGATTGTGGATTTGGACAAGGTGCCAAAGAAATATGCCGGACTGGACGGCACGGAGCTTGCCATCTCTGAGTCACAGGAGCGTATGGCGGTTGTGGTGGACAAACAGGATGTGGATGCCTTTTTAGGGTATGCGGCAGAGGAGAATCTGGAAGCGGTGCCGGTTGCTGTGGTGACGAAAGAGCCGCGGCTTGTGTTAAACTGGCGCGGGAAGGATATCGTTAATATTTCGCGCGCTTTTCTGGATACCAACGGCGCTCATCAGGAGACCGCCGTTAAGGTAGAGATTCCTTCGGCAGAGGAAAACTATTTTCATGAAATGGCAATTCCCGCAGTGGAAGAAAAGCTGGATGCCGGCGATACAAAGGGCGCGTGGCTTGCTTTGCTGAAAGATTTGAATGTATGCTCCCAGAAGGGGCTGGTGGAGATGTTTGACTCTTCCATTGGCGCGGGCAGCGTGCTTATGCCTTACGGCGGCAGATATCAGCTTACGGAGACACAGACCATGGTGGCGAAGCTGCCGGTACTGAAGGGCAGTACGGATACCGTCACCATGATGAGCTATGGTTTCGACCCGTATTTATCGGCGTGGAGTCCCTATCATGGCGCTATTTATGCGGTTACGGAGTCCATGGCAAAGATTGTGGCGAGCGGTGGTGATTACAAAAAAATCAGATTTACCTTTCAGGAATATTTCAGGAGGATGACGGAGGAGCCTGCACGGTGGAGCCAGCCTTTTGCGGCGCTTTTGGGCGCATATGATGCGCAGATTGGCTACGGACTTCCTTCCATTGGCGGCAAGGATTCCATGTCAGGCACTTTCAACGATATTGATGTTCCGCCTACGTTGGTTTCTTTTGCGGTGGATGTTGCCCGCTCCGGCAATATCATTACACCGGAGTTGAAAAAGGCGGGTAATAAACTGGTTCGCTTCAAAATAGAAAAAGATGACTATGACATTCCCGTGTATGAAAAAGTCATGGCGTTGTACGAAAAAATTACAGAACTGATACAGAAAGGTGTTATCGTGTCGGCTTATGCGCTTGACAGTAAGGGTGCTGCCGCCGCGCTTTCCAAAATGGCTTTCGGCAATAAGCTGGGCATCTGCATAGATGCGTCGGTTTCAGTGCACATGCTTTTTGAAAATGGGCTGGGTGAGATTGTGGCGGAAGTAGCATCCGACAAAGAAGGCTGGCTGGCTGCCTCCGGCGCTGATTATACGGTTCTGGGCTCTGTGACAAAGGAGGAGGCGATTGCCTGCAAAGACATGAAGCTTTCCATCGAAGAGGCCCTGCAGGCATGGACGGGAACATTGGAAAAAGTATTTCCGACCAAAGCGTATAAGGGTACTGAGCCTGTGAAAGCGGAACTTTTTTCCGCAGACAACATATATGTATGCAAAAATAAAGTGGCAAAGCCTACGGTGTTTATCCCTGTGTTCCCGGGAACCAACTGTGAATATGACAGCGGAAAGGCTTTTGAACGTGCGGGCGCGAAGGTGGTTACCAGAGTATTCAGGAACCTGACGGCGGAGGACATCCGCTCTTCCGTGGAGGAGTTTGAAAAGGCGATAAATGATGCGCAGATTATTATGTTCCCCTGCGGATTTTCAGCAGGCGACGAGCCGGACGGCTCTGCTAAGTTTTTTGCCACAGCGTTCCAGAATGAACGGATAAAAGAAGCTGTGATGAAGCTTTTGCAGGAAAGGGACGGACTGGCGCTTGGCATTTGTAACGGATTTCAGGCACTCATCAAGTTGGGACTGCTGCCCTTTGGTGAGATCACAGGACAGACGGAGGATTCCCCGACGCTGACTTTTAATACCATAAACCGTCACATTTCCAAGATGGTGTATACAAAGGTCGTGTCGAATAAATCGCCATGGCTGCGCGGTGCAAGGCTGGGTGAGACTTATGTAACGCCGGCTTCCCACGGAGAAGGGCGTTTCGTGGCAAAGAAGGAGTGGCTTGACAAGCTTTTTGCAAATGGACAGGTTGCGACACAGTATGCGGATGTAAACGGCATGGTTTCCATGGATGAGGAATGGAATGTAAACGGTTCTTACATGGCAATCGAGGGAATTACTTCTCCGGACGGACGCTGTTTTGGCAAGATGGCTCATGTGGAAAGACGGGACAGTGCAGTTGCCATGAATATCTATGGAGAACAGGACTTAAAGATTTTTGAGAGCGGTGTGGCATATTTTGAATAAGGAGCAAGTGACCTTATGCAAGGCTTTGATTTTGCATAAGGTCATTTTTAAAAAAGAGGGTAAATGAAAATAAGAAGAGCAGGAAAACAGGACATAGAGGGTATCAACAGGCTGCTTTTTCAGGTGTGTGCCGTACATCATGAGGGCAGGCCGGACTTGTTTAAGGCTGGAGCCAAAAAATATACGGACAGTGAGCTTCTTGCCATTCTGGAGAATGACGAGACGCCGGTTTTTGCAGCGGTTGATGAGTGCGGTATATTGATGGGATACGCATTTTGTGTATTTATCAGACAAAAAGACGACAATATTTTTGAGGATATGAATACCTTGTATATTGATGACTTATGCGTGGATGAGAACCTGCGGGGCAGACACGTGGGGCGCGCATTATACGAAGCCGTACTTGCCTTTGCGAGGGAGCAGAACTGTTATAACGTTACCCTGAACGTATGGAGCTGCAATGAAAGCGCCATGCGGTTTTATGAAGCGTGCGGGCTCAAGCCCCAGAAGGTCGGTATGGAAGTGATTTTATAGGCAGGCGGCACTATGACAATGGCATAGTCACTGCATTTTGCCCAAAGTCAATTTGCATTAGGTCAACTTGACACTTACATTTTCGACAGGGCTTTTGACACCTTAATCCGAATTTATCTCAAACAGAAAGGAAGCAGCATGGAAGCAGACTCTTTAAAACGGGTACAGGAATTTTTTGCGAAGGACAGGTTTGCCACGGACAATGGCGCGGTGATTGAGGAGATAGGGGAGCACTATGCCAAATGCCGTATGAAGCTGGGAGAGGGGCATAGGAATGCAGTCGGCGCCGTGATGGGAGGCGTCTGTTTTACCCTTGCGGACTTTACCTTTGCGGTTGCCGCGAATTGGCAGAAGGCGGGCGTGGTATCTTTAAGCTCCAACATCACGTATTTGGGCGCCGTGCATGGCGGGGAGCTGATTGCAGAGGCGGCGTGTGTCAAAGAGGGCAGAACGACAAATTTCTATCAGATAGATATTTGGGACGATATGGGGAGTCATGTTGCCGTAGTGACGACGACCGGTTATCGGAAAGCATAAAAGGATTTTGGGCGAAAAGTGGTGATAAAAATGGGCGACAAGGAAAATCAGGAGTTCGAGAAGCTGGGGGATGCAAAAAAGCTGGAACAGGTCAATGCAAAGCTGACACAGGCGCTTGAGGCGGCGGAGGCGGCAAACAGGGCAAAAAGCGCTTTTTTGTCCAATATGTCCCATGATATCCGCACGCCTATGAATGCGATTCTGGGAATGGCTTCCATAGGATTGTCCCATATTGATGAAAAAGCGAGGGTGCAGGACTGCCTTTTGAAGATACAGACGGCGTCCACGCATTTGATGAGTCTGGTAAATGATGTGCTAGATATGTCGCGGATTGACAGCGGGCGTATGGCTATCAATGAGGAAGCCTTTTCGCTTGCGGATTTGGTACACGAAATTGCCGTGATTGTGCGTCCGCAGGCACAGCAGAAAAACCAGAGTCTGCAGATTGCAATCGGACAGATTGACAGGGAGCGTCTGTTGGGCGACCCCTTACGGCTGCGGCAGATTGCGGTCAATATCATTGGGAACGCGGTGAAGTACACACAGGAGGGCGGAGAAATCTGTGTGGAGCTTTTGCAGCGTGCAGGTGAAAAAACGGCAGCAGGCGAGGAGTCCGTGTGGATTGATTTTTCCTGTAAGGACAATGGCATCGGCATGAGCAGCGAGTTTTTAGAGAAGATTTTTATTCCGTTTGAGCGGGTACGAAATACGACAATCAGCAAAATTGAAGGTACCGGTCTGGGCATGGCGATTGTGAAGAATCTGGTGGAGCAGATGGGCGGACGGATAGAGGTGGAGAGCAAGGAAGGGGTAGGAAGCCGTTTTCAGGTGACACTTCCGTTTGTCGTATCCGGTGAAGAGCAAAGAACAGCATTTGTGGCGGGAAGCCCCGTTTTGGCAGCAGGAAGCGGAGAGAGCAGGAACCGGCAGCTTTCCGAATATCTTGCGGAGAGCGGTCTTGAGCCGGTTTGCATAACCGCCGGTCTGGAGGCAGTCACGTATCTGACCGAGGCGCAGTATGAGGGGCGTATGCCCTGCGCCATGTTATTGGGGCAGGAGCTTGCGGATATGCCTCCGCTGGAGCTTGCCGCACATGTGAGACAGCTTGCCGGCGCAGCCTTTCCGATAGTGTTGGTTTCGGAGGAAGATTGGGCGCAGATAGAGTACCGTGCCAAGCGTGCAGGCGTCAATGCCTTTGTACCCTGCCCGCTCTTTAAAAGCAGACTTTTGGAAACCTTGTTCGGTCTGATTCAGGCGAACGGAAAAGAAGAGACGGAAAATACGGCGCAGATGGATTATAGCAGATACCGCGCGCTGCTTGTGGAAGATAATGAGCTGAATCAGGAAATCGCCATGGAGCTTTTGTCCTTTACCGGTATACAGGTGGAGACGGCGGATGACGGCGCGTGCGCGCTGAAGCGGTTTACAGAGTCTCCCGAAGAATATTTTGACATTATTTTTATGGACATTCAGATGCCTGTTATGGACGGCTATGAGGCGACAAGGAGAATTCGCGCGCTGCAAAGACGGGATGCGCAGAAGGTTTGGATTGTGGCAATGACAGCCAATGCTTTTGTGGAAGACATCCGGCTTTCCAGAGAGGCGGGCATGAATGAACATTGCGCTAAGCCGGTGGATCCGGAGCGTCTGATGGAGATTTTGCGATGCCGGTTTGGACAGCACGATGCCGCGGACAGAGGGAAAGAATAGAAAAGAGTTGGATTTATGCAGCCATATCAGGAAGAATATATTGCAAATATAAAAGATATCACTGCGCTTACAGCAAGAAAAATACCTAGGGAACAGTCCTTTGAGACATATTATGCCGCGTGTCTGGAGGATAGGAAGCAGGTGGAGCAGAAGGCAAAGCGGAATATGGAGATTTTGCGGAGCAGACTGTTTCCTGCGCTGGATCATATGCTGGAGGCAGACGGCGAAGAGCTTGCAGAGCTCGGGGAATTTGCGGGACAGCTTTTGAACATCAGGGAAGATTTGGATGCCGGACTGTTCTGCCGGATTCACCATGCCTTTTTAAGTCTGGCAAGGCAGAAAAAGGACAGGGGTGGCATGATACGGGAGCTGTACTGGATGGGAATTGGCTCCAACAATCTGTGCAACAGGCTGGTAGGTCTTGCAGAAGCCGTGAGCGAGCCTTATTATTCCCAGATGAGGATGTATTTTGCGGAAGCGGCGGCTTATCTAAAATACTTTGATGAAATTACGGACGCGGAAACAAGAGGCTATATTTTTCGCTCCCGCGCTAATATGGCTTTGGGAAAATTCAAGGACGTCAGTCAGCGTATCCGCCTGCTTCAGCATACGCTGCAGATTATGCAGGATAAGGATTATCAGGAAAAAGCGCCCGAGCTTCCGTGGGAGGCTTATGTATATGCGACGCATCAGCTTATGGCGGCGAGCATTTCTTACAGCAGGGAAGAAACCATGACCGCAAAAGATGTGGAGGTCATTATGGAGTCTGTCTATCTGGTTTATCAAAGGCGGATTCGGGAAGCGGAGCAGAAAAAGGAGCGTCCGCCTTTAAGACCGCTGTTTTCTTATGCCGCCATCTCTTATTACTGCGGGCTGATTGACTTGGAAGCGCTTTTTAAGCGGATGGAGGAATTGCTGGATGCAGCGGATACATCCGATTTTTCAGTGGACGGCATGTATGGAGTGATATCCCTGCCGGCGTTTTACTGTCAGTATTTGCAGCAGTATCCCGAACAACTGCCGCAGCGAAAGGAGTACGTGGAGGCGCTTTACCGCAAAATATTACAGTATGTGGAAGATTTTCCGGATGGAGAACAAAATGAGACGCTTTTTTTCTATTTGAGGCAGCTCTCCCATACCTTTGTGGAGACGGAGGACAGCATTTCCTACGGGGAATTTCTGCAAAAGCTGCAGCTTCGGTTTATACCGGATATTTTTGTCCATTCTTTCATCGTGGGAAAAGCGGCTGCTTTGTTCAGCGATATCATTCTAAAAGAAGAGCCCGCATTTTTTGACGACATGGAGATGTTTCAGGGGATGCGGGATGGGGAAGAGAAACGGCGGCTTATTTTGGACTATGCCATGGAGTGCGGGATGTATCATGATATCGGCAAAATCAATTTTATGAATTTATACTGCCGCACCGCAAGGCAGTGGTTTGAGGAAGAATACGAGGAAGCGAGTCTGCATACGCTGGTGGGAGAAACTTGTCTGGCGGGAAGAAATTCCACCAGATGCTATGCGGAGATTGCCAAGGGTCATCACCGCTGGTATGACGGCACCCGGGGGTATCCGGAGAGTTATAAACGTCTGGAGTGCCAGTATAGGCAGATGGTGGATGTCATTGCACTGGTTGACTGGATAGAAGGCGTGACAGAAACGAACTGCCTGCACAAGGGCGTGAAGAAGACCTATGACGAGGCGGTAGAGACCGCCATATCCTTGGAGGGCAGGCGTTTTTCACCGCTCTTGACTGCAAGGCTTCGGGATAAGCATGTGGCGGAGAGGCTCAGGGAGGCTTTTAGAGAGGGGCGCAAAGAAGCGTACCGCACGCTGTATGAAGGGTATAGGGGGAAAAAAGCGTGAAAAAATCATGCATACTTTACGGGGCAGATGCATCGTAAGGATAAAAAACTGCATTTTAATGAAAGAAGGGTTGTGCTTCGGGCAGAAATATTGCAGAATGGTTTTATCGGCAATATACGGCAGGCGGCACAGCCTTTTTGTATTACATCAGGCGTTTTGCAATCGTCTGTTTAGATTAGGGCTTTTGACACCCGAATCCTGTTTATGTTATGTTTCATGGTTGCCGAAGGAGTATGGTGAGTATGGGAGCGCATATGAAGATTACGATGGAGCAGCTTACGGCGGGTGAGGAAGAAATTATAATCCGTTATAGAAGGATGGATGAGAGGATAGAGGCGCTCTGCCGTTTTATAAAAGGGCAGGAGGGCAGGCTTGCGGGGAGCAGGGAGGATAGCGGCGGGCAGGTCTGCCTGTTTTTTCCCGGGGAGGTATTTTATTTTGAGAGCGTAGATAACGCCGTTTACGCTTATCTGGAGCATGAGGTGTACCGTATACAGGAAAGCCTTATGGAAATAACGGCGCGCTGTGAAGAAAGTGGTTTTTTGCGGTGTTCCCGTACCATGACAATCAATCTGGATAAGATAGAACGGCTGAAAAGCGAGTCGGGAAGCAGGATAAGCGCTTTTTTAAGCAATGGAGAGGTGGTTATGATATCCAGAAAGTATGCGAAGGGACTGCGGGCGGTATTGAAGCGGGGAAGGAGGGAAAACCATGCATAAGGAAAAATGGGCAAAAGGCTTTCGAAAGTATCTGGAAACAGAGGTACAGGTAGAGTATAAAGCATGTCTTTATTTTTTTGCCATTCTCTTTTTTTACTGTTGTTATCTGTTTTTTCAAGGCGTGTATGCCGCGAAAATTCTTTATATGGCAGAGATGATTTTTACTACGTACATTGTCGGGTACGTACAAATCTGCCTGTTGGGAAATTTTGATGAGGCGGAGCGCTTTGGCGGAAAGGAATTTTTGTCTGCGGCAGGCTGCACGGCGGTTTATACCCTTGTGAGCTATCTGTGCGGCTGGTTTGATAAAAAGCCGGATGTTACGGCATGGTTTGCCGTCTTTCTGCTGTTTGGCTACGCCTGCTTGTTTTTCGTCAATCGGATAAAAAGAGGGGCGGATACGAAACGGCTCAACGAACTGCTTACATTGTATCAGAATAAAGGAAAGACGCAGTCCGCCAAAGCGGGCATGGAGGAGAAGGTTGAATAAATTGCTTGATAGCAACTTATTCAACCAAGAATTTGTGCCGAAGCGTCACAAATTCTGTGATGGCAGAGCGAAATCTGACATTTCGCTCGCCTCCTCGGCGCAACAACGTTTCGGAATGGAGGAGAAAGATGGAAAAAGCGATTGAGATTTGCGGATTGACGAAGCGGTATGGGAAAAACAGGGGAGTGCAAAATATTTCCTTTGTAGTGGAAAGGGGAGAAATATTTGGTTTTTTAGGTCCCAATGGGGCAGGGAAATCCACTACAATCCGCTGTCTTTTGGGAATGCTGCGTTATGAAGCGGGAGAAATCAAGGTTTTGGGGCATTGTGCCGGGAAGGAGCAGAAAGCGATTCTGCAAAAAACAGGGTATATGCCTTCGGAGGTGATGTTTTATCCGAAAATGACGGCGGGGCAGGTGATAAAGCTGGCGGCAGATATCAGAGGGCTTTCATGCGGGGAGGAGGCGGAGAGGCTTTGCGGGCTGCTTGGGGTGGACAGGAAAAAGCGGATATCGGAATTGTCTCTGGGCAACCGGAAAAAGGTAAGCATTGTCTGTGCCATGCAGCATAAGCCTGCGCTTCTGATTCTGGATGAACCCACCTCGGGTCTTGACCCGCTGATGCAGGAGGTATTTTGGGAGCTGCTTACAAAAGCCGGTGAAGAGGGCACAGCCTGTTTTCTTTCTTCTCACGTGCTGACGGAGGTCAGGCAGTACTGCAGACATGCCGCCATTATCAGAGAGGGCAGTCTGGTGCGGGTGGACACGGTAGAAAATCTGTTACGGTCTTCCCTGCGGAATATAAAGCTTGCCGGCGTGGAGGAGGCGCCGGCGCTTCCTGAAATTACGGGAATCAAAAGGGAAAAGGACAGCGTTTCTTTTTCCTATACGGGAGAGATGCAAAAACTGCTCCGTGCACTCCTTGTGCTTGCGCCCAAGGACGTGCTGATAGAGGAGCCTTCAATGGAGGAAATGTTCAAATGGTATTATTGATGCATGAATGCAAATCACATAGAAAAAGTCTGCTGGTGTGGTCTTTATGCGTGGGAGCGCTTTGCTTTGCCTGTCTGCTTTTGTATGACAGTCTTGCGGATTCCATGGACAGTATGTCGGCGATGTTTTCTGAAATGGGCGCCTTCAGTCAGGTGCTGGGTATGGACAAGGTGAGCATTGGAACGCTGGAGGGATATTATGCCGTGGAAATTTCCATTATGCTTTCGCTTGGGGGCGGGTTGTTTGCTGCAATGTCCGGCAGTGCCCTTGTAGCAAAGGAAGAGGAAGGGCATACTTCGGAATTTTTGAATACCCTGCCGCTTTCCCGTCTGCAGATTCTGGCGGCAAAATATGCGGCGTTTTTGTGTCTGGTATTCTTATTTGGCGTAGTGACGCTTTTGTTTGTTCTGGCGGGCTTTGCCTGCATGGGAGAAAGCGTGCATATGGCGAATCTGCTGCGGTATCAGGGAGCGGCGTTTTTGATGCAGCTTGAGATTGGCAGCATATGCTTCTTTTTCTCTGCCATATGCCGTAAAAAGCCGACGGGAGCGGCATTGGGGCTTACGGTATTCTTATATGTGCTGGATTTGCTTTTAAGAGTGGTGCCGGCATTAAAGCCTGCGAAGTATATAACACCGTTTTATTTTGCAAATGCATCGGATATTTTTGCGGAGAGCGCGGTCAACATGCCGCTGCTTTTCGGCGGCGCCTGCGCCTGTGTGGTTTTCTTTTTGGCATCGCTTTTTATATACTGCAGGCGCGATATATCCGGTTAATGATAAACTCAAACTTGTAAAGCCATATCCTGTGTGATAAAATTTTGGTGATAATACCGCATAGCGGTGAAAGAGAGGGAATGGCAATGAAAGATTACAGAGACAACGAAACATGTACCGAAGAGCTGCTTACCTTTATACAGGAAAGCCCAAGTGCTTTTCATGCGGTGGAGCGCATCAAACAGCAGCTGCTTTCGGAGGGCTACACAGAGCTGAAAGAGGCAGAGGAGTGGGCTCTTTCGGAGGGCGGCAGGTATTTTGTGACGAGGAATGACTCTTCCATAGCAGCGTTTGCGATACCGGAGGGAACTTTGCAGGGAGAAGGGCAGAACAGTCTTGCAGGAGTGAAAGGCTTTCACATTACGGCGGCGCACAGTGATTCTCCTGCCTTTAAAATCAAGGAGAATCCGGAGATGGCGGGAGAGCAGTATGTCCGGCTGAATACGGAAAAATACGGCGGCATGATTATGAGCACATGGCTGGACAGGGCACTCTCCGTGGCGGGCAGGGTGATATTTTTGCAGGACAAAAAACTGACAAGCCGCCTTGTCAATGTGGACAGGGACATGCTGGTGATTCCCAATCTGGCAATTCATATGGGCTGGGATATGAATAAGGGTGTGGAGTACAATGCCCAGACCGACATGCTGCCGCTTTATGGCGAGGCGTGCGGCGAAGCCGGCTTTATGGAACTGATTGCCGAAGAAGCAGGCGTGAAACCGGAAGAAATACTGGCGCATGATCTGTTTTTGTATGTCAGGGAAAAAGGAAAGCAGATTGGCGGAAACAAAGAGTTTGTTCTTTCACCGAGGCTTGACGATTTGCAGTGCGCTTTCGCGTCGTCAACAGCCATGGCAAAGAGCAGTCCCAAGGATTATATTAACGTCTGCGTGATATTTGACAATGAGGAAGTTGGCAGCGGGACAAGGCAGGGGGCAGATTCCACTTTTCTGACGGATGTTCTGGCGCGGATACAGGAAGCTTTTGGAAAGCCGGATAGCTGGCTCAGGCAGAAGATTGCGGACAGTTTTTTAATTTCAGCGGACAACGCCCATGCAATTCATCCCAATCATCCGGAAAAAGCGGACCCTGTCAACAAGCCGGTCTTAAACGGCGGCATCGTGATAAAGTACCATGGTGCGCAGAGATATGCGACTGACGCTATAACGGCAGCGCAGGTAAAGGAGCTGTGCAGGGAAGCGGATGTGCCGGTGCAGGTTTACAGCAACCGTTCGGATATTGCGGGAGGCGTTACGCTTGGCAATATTTCTGTGGCGCATGTGTCCGTCCCCACCGTGGATATCGGACTGCCGCAGCTTGCCATGCACTCTGCGCTGGAAACGGCGGGAAGCAGGGACACGGCGTATGCAGTCCGCATGTTTCAAACCTTTTTTGCCAAATAGGAATGGAACTGCTTGGAACTGGTATTTTGTCAAATTGGTTTTTGGATGGATTTGATATATTCCGTCGGCGTACAGTTTAAGTATTTTTTAAACAGCTTGTTATAGTAGCTGGTGCTGTTGAAGCCAACGGAGGCGGCGAGCGTGGAGATGGACTTGGCAGCTTCGTCTCCGCGCATTATTTTTCTTGTAGATTCAAAAATTCTGTATTTCATCAAATATTCAAAGGGTGTGAGCCCCAGAGAACGCCTGAAACACCGGCAGCATTCGCTTTTGCTGACGTGAATGGAGGCGGAAATTTCTTCCAGAGTCAGAGGTTCCATGTGCTTTTTTTCAATAAATAAAATGGCTTCCTTGATGCGCGCACTGTCCATGGAAACATGCGGAAGCTCTGTCACGGCGCCCTTTCGAGGCGCAGCAAAGGGAAGGAGAAGCTTCCAGAAGCAGCACAACAGGCTTTTTACTGCAAGCTCGTATCCAAATTTTTTCTCCGTGCAATAAAAGTAAGTATCTTGTGCAAGCCGCAGCATTTCCTTTGTGGCATCGTCCTGCTTCTTCAGTATCAAAAAGTGCAGAAAGGGAGAGGAGAGGACGGGTGTCAAGTATTTTGCCGACATGCTGGTCTTGCCGTAGCCAAATAAAAAGGAAGGATGGAACTTCAGCGTATGCAGTGTTCACGCCTCTTTTTCATCGCTGCGGATGGAGTGGAGCTGGTATTGTTTTAGGAAAAAACCCTCGCCGGGTGCGAGCGGTATATTTTGGTCTGAGAGACGCAGCAATGCATGACCGGATGTTACGATGGTGAGTTCTATTTCGTCGTGCCACTGCCAGCGTATCATCCGCATATAAAGCTGGGAGAGGTCGGTAGAATAGGTGCTGACAGGAAAGTCAATATTTGATGCCGGAGCGGGGCAGAACAATGCTTCGTCCGGCTTTTTTGTATTTTCATTTGCCATGGTAAATTCCTTTCGTGCAAAGATGTCGGGCGTATGCGTGCAACACTACTCTCTTGTAGTATAATGTCCGCAAAAGGCAGAGTCAAGAGCCCAAAGAAACAGATGCCGTGCTTGCACGAGCAGACTTTTCTTTGGGCTCTTGACGAGCAAAGCGAGCCCAAAGAAACAGATGCCGTGTTGTGGTAAGAGGGCTAAAATCCGGCAATAGGAAAAGGGCGTGTGGCAACACAGCTCTATGGAAAGCATATGATAAGCAGAGGGCGGCTGCCAAAACCGGCACAGGACAATTCCTGCGCCGGATGCAGCAGGAAAGGGTAATAAAATGGAAAATCAAAAACTGGAAAATCTTTTAAATCTGGCGTTGGAGACGCCGGAGGCGCTGCGGGAGAAATCCCTGAACCTGAATGTGGGGTACGAAGCAGCAAGCCGTACATGGGAACTGATTGTAAAATATAATGGCAATTTGTCCGCCCTTGCCGCAATGGGGATAGGCGTGGAAGAGCTGCTTGCCGGTTACGCTGTGCTCACCGTGCCGGAGGAATTTGTTGACGAGGTGGCGGGGCTTCCTGAAATTGAATATGTAGAAAAACCAAAACGCTTGTTTTTTGCAGTGGATAACTTACCCATGGATGAATTGTCTGCGGACAGAGCATTGGCGGGCGGCATATCTGCGGATTATAATTCCATGGAGCAGGCAAAAGAGGCTTCCTGCATTTTACCCGTGACTGTGCGGGAGCCTTATCTGAATGGGGAAGGCGTGATAGTAGGTATTATCGATTCGGGTATCGATTATACCAACCGGCATTTTCGCAATGCGGACGGGAGCAGCAGGATATTGTACCTGTGGGACCAGACGCTGTCCTGGGAGGAAGTGCCGGCACGGGGAGCGGAAAGAAGACCGCCGGATGGTTTTTTGCTGGGAACAGAGTTTGACAAAGCGCAGATTGACGCGGCATTGGCGGCAGATTCGCCTGCAGAGGGCTTTCTTTTGGTGCCAAGCCGCGATGTAAGCGGACATGGCACGGCGGTAGCGGGCATTGCGGCAGGGAGCGGCGTGGGAGGGTATGAAGGGGTTGCATCGGAAAGCTATCTGATAGTGGTAAAGCTGGGCGCGGTAGACCCCAATTCTTTTCCAAGGACTACGGAGCTTATGCGCGCGGTTACCTATGTGGTAAAAAAGGCACAGCTGCTTGGACTGCCCCTTGCCCTCAATTTAAGCTTTGGCAATACGTATGGCGCGCATAATGGTTCCTCCCTTGTAGAACGCTTTCTGGACAATGCATCGGAGGTGGGCAGAACGGTAATCTGTGTGGGAAGCGGCAATGAGGGCGCAGCTGCGGGGCATCTGCAGGGAAATGCGGGACCGGCAGGCAGCAGGCTTCTGACGGGGGCAGACAGTTATGCGGAGCTGGCGGTTGCGGCTTATGAGACGGCGCTCAATGTGCAGCTTTGGAAAAATTATGCGGACAGCTACAGAATTACGCTGCGTTCCCCGGGCGGGGAAGAAGTTCTGCTGCCGGAGGGCGGGTTTGGAAAATTGTCTTTTGTGATGGAGCAGACTGTTATTCTGGTGTATATGGGAGAACCGACGCCTTACTCCGTGGCGCAGGAAATCTATTTTGATTTTATTCCCCAAAGAGAGTACATTGCGTCGGGTGTCTGGACATTTCGGATAGAGTTTGTGTCCGGCGTGACAGGGCAGTACTATTTTTATCTTCCCAGCGCGGGGGTGCGAAATGCGGGTACGCGTTTCTTTTCGCCAAGCCCGCAGGTGACGCTGACCATTCCTTCCACGGCGCAGAAGGTGGTTACGGTTGCAGCTTATGACAGCGTTTATGAGGCATATGCAGATTTTTCCGGCAGAGGTTATATGTATCCGGAGCGGACGATGGGACCTGCGGCGTCAGGCGCAGTAAAGCCTGATTTGGCGGCGCCGGGCGTAAACATTTTGGCGCCGGATACCTTTGGCGGGTACGGCTATTTTACAGGCACTTCTTTTGCCACGCCGTTTGTAACGGGAGCCGCCGCACTTTTGATGCAGTGGGGGATTGGGCGGGAAAACGATTTGTTTTTATATGGGGAGAAGGTAAAGGCGTATCTGCGCAGGGGGGCAAGAGCGCTGCGGGGGGAGAGTGAGCTGCCGAATGAGAGGGTGGGCTTCGGCGCTCTCTGCCTCGCAGAAAGCCTGCCTGTACTATGATATGGCTCACAGGGTAAAAAATCTTGTGTAAGTTTCCCGTTAGTGATATAATGGTTGCATTACAATTTGTGAGAATAGTATCATGATATAAAAGGAGAAGTGTCATGAATCAAATTGCATGGAAGGACAGTTATAAAATTGGCGTGGATTTTATTGACAAAGAGCACCAGACGCTTTTTGCAAGGATGAATAAGCTGCTCAAGATTATTGAGGAGGAAGAGAAAAGCGAATGGGCGTGCCGTGAAGGTGTAAAGTATTTGAAAAGCCATGCCACGGAGCATTTCGAACACGAAGAAGCGTATATGCAGTCGATTCAATATGGTGAATATGAGGTACATAAGCGTTTACACGACAATTTCCGGTATAAGACGCTGCCGGCTCTGGAAGCGGAGATGGAGGAGGCCGGATATTCAGAGGAGTCCATCCGTCATTTTCTTGGCGTCTGCATCGGCTGGGTAATCGGACATACCCAGACGGAGGACCAGGCTATCGTGGGCAGGACGATGAGCAAGTGGGTTAATATTCCCCATGAAGAGGAGAAGGAAGCGCTGGAGGCGGCGATTATCCAGCTTATGCAGGAAATGTTTCATTTAGATGCACAGTTAATCAGCGAGCAATATGCAGGAGAAGACTTTGGAAAAATAATCTGCAACCGCTTTTTCTATCGAGGCAGACAGAAGGAAAAGTGGGAGGTGACGATTGTTTTTGAAGAAAGGCTTCTGCTTCAGATTATAAGCGGAATTCTAAATACAGAATACAAGCGGGTTGACGATATGGTGATTAATGTAATCCGCTATCTTTCCCGCCAGTTTTTGGAGAAGCTCAGAGAAAGTTTTCCGGCGATAGACTTGTTGGAGCTGGAGAAGGAATGTCTGCTGACCCATGAGCAGCTTTCCAATTCTTTTGCGCGCGAGCAGCCGGTTTGCAGCCTTTTGTTTCACGCGAAGGATGGGTATTTTGCCTTTAGCGCGGCGGCAAAGGATTCTCTTCGCGGTAAGCTTGCTTCTGTAGTTGACCCGCAGAATGCGATGGCAGCAGTCAAGGAGTATTTGTCCAAGGAAAATGCGGAGCAGGAAAAAGAAAAGCTCAAAATTCTTGTGGTAGACGATTCAGAATTTATGCGAACCAGAATGGTGAAGCTTTTGGAAGGACATTATGATTTGACAGAGGCGGCTTCCAGTGTGTCCGCTATCAAGATGATAGCAAAAAACCGTCCCAATCTGGTTCTGTTGGATTATGAGATGCCGGTCTGTGATGGAAGACAGGCATTGGAAATGATTCGCTCGGATGAGGATATTGCGGATATACCGGTCATGTTTCTGACCGGCAGGGGGGATAAGGAAAGCGTGAAAAAGGTGATGGCGCTGAAGCCGGAGGGATATTTGTTAAAAACGATGCCGGATGAGGCTATCAAGAAGAGTATTGATGATTTCTTTGCCAAGAGAAATAAATAGGATATGCGACAAGAAGCGAAAAGCCGGAGAGAAATCTCCGGCTTTTAAAATGATGACTGTAATGCAAAATTAACAGGATTTTGGACAAAATTGGCATAGAGAGTAAAAAAAACGTATGTTATAATAGAAGGAAAAAGAAAATGGAGGGGGTCTGCCTATGAGAATAGCGGTTTGTGATGATTGTTTTGAAGATGCGCAATATCTCAAAACACTTCTGGATGGACATGAGACCAGCATATATTCGGAGACGGACAGTCTTCTGGCAGATATAGCAGATAAAAAGGTACGTTATGATTTGTATCTGCTGGATATTTATATGGATACCTCCATGAACGGAATTGAACTGGCGAAAAGGATTCGTAAGGTGGAGAGGGAGGCAGCGATTTGTTTTGTTTCAACCAGCGATGCATTTTACAGGGAAGCATATGACCTTTATGCGATGCAGTATCTGATTAAGCCTGTACAGGAGGAAGCCCTGAAAGAGCTTATAGAGCGTGTGTCAGAGCAGTTATCAAGAGATAAGGGGAAAGAGCAGGTGCTTCGGTTCAAATGGCGGGGGCGGATTGGCGCGATTCCTTATGACAGGATTCTTTATATCAGCAGCAGGGAGCATACGATTTCCATTTACTGTAAGGACGGCACCGTGCAGAAATATAAAGGCAAGCTGAATGAATTGGCTTTATCAGTGTGTGGCGGCGTATTCTTAAGATGCCACCAGAGTTTTCTTGTCAATATCTATCAGGTAAATAACCTGAGCGGAAATGAACTGACAGCTTCGGGGCATCGGATTCCTGTATCCAGACGGTATTATGCGGAGGTAAAGAAGCGGTATCAGGAGATGCTTTTTGAGGAGGTGGATTGACACAAATGATACTTCGGGATTTGTCTGCTTTTTGGAGCATGTTTCATGTGATTTTTCTGTTTATTATGCTGTTTCGTTCGCGCTATACAAAAAGAAAAACCTTATTGTTAGCCGGAACCTGTATGGGACTGCTGATGTTTTTAAACGGAGTGGGGGTGGTCGTACTGGGGTTTGAGGTGATGGGAAAGATATTTCTCTTTACCTGCTCCATTCCCAGTTTTCTCTTTTTTTACCTGCTTTCTGCAGATAAGAGATTCCGTTTTCTGCTTACCTTTTGTCTGGCAGATACGTCGAGTCTTTGGATTATCGGTGTTACGCTCCTTTTGGATGCTTATTTGGGAGGCGGAACATATATAGTAATGTTTGTGAGCAGACTGATTGCGTTTCCGCTGATGGAATATCTGGCTTACCGTTTTTTGCGAAAGCCTTATCTGGAGCTGCAGGATTCGGTGAAGAAGGGATGGGGTATTTTTGCAGGCATGACGCTTTTGTACTATGTGCTGCTTGCAGTGCTGCTTTATTATCCTTCCAATATTGAAAACCGGCCGGCTGATGTTTTACCCTGCGTGCTGGTGCTGCTCCTGATGTTTTTTAATTATGCCACGATATTTTCAGCACTTTACAGGCAGCTTCTGCTCTACAGAAAGCAGCAGAACGAGCGTGTCCTGCAGGAGCAAAAGGCAGCGTTGGAAGGACAGCTTGAAAACCAGCAGCGCATACGGAAAATGAAGCATGATATGAAAGGGCACGTGATTACGTTATCGGGACTGCTCTCTTCCGGAAAAACGGAGGAAGCACTGGAATATCTGGAGCATGTGAAGACGGAGACGGATACCTTATATGGAAAGTTTTGCGCCAATCCGTACATCGATGCGGTATTGGTTCACTACTATCAGAAATTTCAGGAGATTTATGCTGAATTTGAAATGGATATCCGAATGGGGGATGAGGAACTGCCCTATATGGGACTGTGCCAGATTCTTTCAAATGGGCTGGAAAACGCATGGGATGCGTTAAAAGCGCTTGCCGTGGAAAAACGGAAGGTTTCCGTGCAGATGAAATACAACAGGGATTATCTGATTATTCGAATAAAAAACTGTTGCAGAGAGGAGCTGCGGGTGGAAAAAGGGGCAATCGTCGGGTCGAGCAAGGAAGAAAGCGGACATGGATTTGGGCTTCCTACGGTGTTAGAGACGGCAAGACAGCTCGGCGGCGATATGATGTGTTATACGGAAAACGAAAATTTTGTGCTGGACGTGATGGTACGCTGCCGGCATAATAGCTGATAAACAGGGTGCAAAGGGCATCTGCCGCAGGGCAGGTGCTTTTTTATGCGGCAGTTCTTTTGTAAGAAACGGAGAGTAAAAAAATCATGTGTATAATTAAAAAAAGTAGTTTTTACAGTGCAAACCATAGTACGGTGAAGGAGAAGAGGATAGAAAGACAAAAGAGAAAAGGATTGCAGAAGGCTTTGTCAGTATTTCTTTCAATGGCATTGCTGGTGGGAATTTTATCTAATGCGGCGCCTATTCATGTGCGCGCGTCAGGCGAGGTGGTGCTGACAGTTGGCGCCGATATAGAGATAACAGAAAGCATTGCAATAAAAAGTGGAAGTACGGTTACGCTTCTCTCTGCCGGAAATCATACGTTAAAGCGGGCGTCAGGATATAGCGGCACCATGTTTGCCGTATAGGGCACATTGAAATTGGGAAGCGAAAACTCTGGTGAAAACACAGGAGAGAATACGGGCGGGAGCAACGGCGTCAATATCCGGATAATGCTGACTGTCGAAGACGCGGGAGAACATGTAAGCGAGGAGGACAGGGCGGCAGTAGACGGCGCACTTGGCAGCTATAGGGTAGGGCAGTATCTGGATATCAGCCTGCTTAAGATTGTCGGAGAGAGTCAGAACAGAATACCGGAAACCACAGGGAAAATCAGGATTACGATTGCTGTGCCGGAAAATCTGAAAGCGGCGGAGGATGTACAGGAGCGGTCTCTTATTCTGCCGTTTTGGCTGCGGGCATCAGCAGCGCTTTCAGTTTATCAAGGATTTCCTCATGTATATATAGCTTACCGTAGCCCGTGCCGAACTGAAGCCCGGGCTTATTGGTGCCATGAAAGTCGGAGCCGCCGCTTATGGCAAGGTGGTATTTTTTCGCAAGCGCATGTATCTGTCTGGTTTCTGCGGGGGAATAGGTGGAATAAATGGCTTCTATGGCGAGCAGCCCTGCTTCCTTCAGCTCTTTTACAAGCTGTTCCAAACGTGCGCTGCTTAAGCGGTAGAGGGCAGGATGGGCGAGAACCGGTATGCCGTCCGCGCTTTTTATGAGGGAGACCGCCTGTACGGGCGTTACTTTTTCACGGGGAACAAAACAGGGGGCATGGTCGCCAACGTAGCGTGCAAATGCTTCTTTCATGCTGCCCGTATAACCATGCTCTGTCAAAAAGCGTGCGTAATGCGCTCTGGTGATAACGGCATCGGGAAATGCGTTTTTCAGGGCTTCATATGTGATGTCGATGCCGTGCGCCTGCAGCAGGAGGCACATTTTTTCGTTGCGCAGCTCTCTGGAGACCACAAAGGAAGTGATATAATCCTGAAAGCTTTTTTTCTGATAGTTGATGAATAGTCCTACCACATGAATGTCGCCGCACTCGTATTCTGTGGACAGTTCAATGCCGGAAATGACCGTGAGGGTATTTCCGGCAGGATTTTTGTCACAGACTTTTCCGGAGAGTGAAGCGGCATAAGAGACTGCTTCGTCAAGCCCTGCGACCGTGTCATGGTCGGTGAGGGCAAAGGCGCTGATATTGTGCGACAGGGCGTATTCCACCAGCTCCTTTGGGGAAAAAGTACCGTCGGAGCAGGTGGAATGTACATGTAAATCAATCATGAATCAGTCCTCGTCTTCCGTCATCTTGGTATATACGGTGCGCTTTCTTGCCATTTCGTCGCTTTCCAGATATTCGTCGTAGGTAGTAATCTTGTCAATTAGAGAGCCGTCCGGCAGGATTTCCATAATGCGGTTGGCGGTAGTCTGTACAAACTGGTGGTCGTGGCAGGAGAAAAGCTCCACGCCGCCAAATTTAATCAGTCCATTGTTAAGCGCAGTGATGGACTCCATATCAAGGTGGTTGGTCGGTTCGTCAAGTATCAGGCAGTTGGCGCCGCTTATCATCATCTTTGACAAAAGGCAGCGTACCTTTTCGCCGCCGGAGAGCACACGTACCTTTTTGACTCCGTCTTCACCTGCAAAAAGCATACGTCCGAGGAAGCCGCGCACATAGGTCACATCCTTAACCGGAGAATAGCCTGTCAGCCAGTCCGCAATGGTGAGCTCATTGTCAAATTCTGCCGTGTTGTCTTTGGGGAAATATGCCTGCGAAGTGGTAACGCCCCACTTATAGCTGCCTGCATCCGGCTCCAGTTCACCGGCAAGAATCTGGAATAAGGTAGTTTTGGCAAGCTCATTGCCGCCCACAAAGGCAATTTTGTCATTGTGCCCTACGATAAAGGAGATATCGTCCAACACTTTTTCTCCGTTTATCGTTTTGCTCAGATGCTCCACAGTGAGCACCTCATTGCCGATTTCCCTGTCGGGGCGGAAATCGATGTAGGGGTATTTGCGGCTGGAGGGGCGGATTTCATCAAGCTCAATTTTTTCCAGCGCCCGCTTTCTGGCGGTAGCCTGCTTGGACTTGGAGGCGTTGGCGGAAAAACGGGAAATAAATTCCTGCAGCTCCTTGATTTTTTCCTCTTTCTTTTTGTTCGCTTCCTTCATCTGGCGTATCAGAAGCTGGCTGGACTCATACCAGAAATCGTAATTGCCGGCATAGAGCTGGATTTTTCCATAATCAATATCGGCGGTATGGGTGCACACCTTGTTTAAGAAATAACGGTCGTGGGACACCACGATAACGGTATTTTCAAAATCTATCAGGAAGTTTTCCAGCCATGCAATCGCATCCAAGTCCAGATGGTTGGTCGGCTCGTCCAAAAGCAGGATATCGGGATTGCCGAAAAGCGCTTTGGCAAGCAAAACCTTTACTTTCTCGCTGCCGTTAAGACTTTTCATCTGCGCATAATGCAGGGAGGTGTCGATGCCAAGTCCGTTTAAGAGAGAAGCGGCATCAGACTCGGCTTCCCAGCCGTCCATCTCCGCAAACTCTGCCTCCAACTCGCTGGCACGGATGCCATCCTCATCGGTAAAGTCTTCTTTGGCATAAATTGCCTCTTTTTCCTTCATGATTTGATAGAGCTTCTCATTGCCCATAATAACCAAATCCAGTACGACATTTTCATCGTATTTAAAGTGGTCCTGTTCCAGCACGGAAAGGCGCTGCCCGGGAGTGATGAAAATGTCGCCGTTCGTCGTTTCAAGCTGTCCGGAAAGGATTTTTAAAAAAGTAGATTTGCCGGCGCCGTTGGCGCCAATCAGACCGTAGCAGCCTCCTTCGGTAAATTTTATATTCACGTCTTCAAATAGTGCCTTTTTGCCCACTCTGTAGGTTACGTTGTTTGCAGAAATCATATTGTCAGTCCTTTCTTCTATGCAATACAGTCAAATCAGTATCATCAGGCGGTTTTGCGCCGCCGCTTCTTATTTTTACATGAAAATGGGGCTTTTTCAAGAGAATTTTTACAATTGTGGAAAAAAGCCGCTGTGAAAACTCGTTGAACTTGTACTGATATAATGCTAAAATGGAAAAAAACGGAAATATAAAATGTAGATTGCAATAAGTTCGATAGCTTGGGCATGGAGGTAAAAATGGGTAAAAAATTGAAGTACGGGCGTACTTTTTTAATCGGGCTGGCTTTTTTGTCCATCAGCAGCTTCTGGCAGGTGTATGACAATATCATTCCCCTGATGCTGAAAAATACGTTTGGGCTGGGGGAGACGGTCACCGGCATGGTGATGGCGTTGGATAATGTGCTGGCAATTTTCCTATTGCCGGTTTTTGGAAGTATTTCCGATAAGGTGGATACAAAGCTGGGAAAAAGGACGCCTTTCATTATTACGGGGACAGCCTTGGCAGTCGTCTTTTTACTGCTTCTGCCTGTGGCGGATCAGGCACTGAATCTGCCGTTGTTTGTGGGCGCTTTGTTTGGCGTGCTGATATCTATGGGGATTTATCGGTCCCCTGCGGTAGCGCTTATGCCGGATTTGACGCCGAACAGACTGCGGAGCCGTGCAAATGCGGTGATTAATCTCTTGGGGGCTGTCGGCGGCGTCTACTCTTTGATTATGATAAAGCTTTTGGTGGGAAAAGGCGACAGGCCTGATTATGAGCCGCTCTTTATCAGTGTGGCGGCGGTTATGATAGTGGCAGTAGTTGTTTTGGTGCTGACCATCAGGGAGAAAAAAATTGCAGCGCAGGTGGCGGCTGAGGAAGCGGCGGATGTGCCTGAGGAAAGCAGCGGCGGCAAAGAAAGAGAAGAGAAAAAGAAAACGGTGCTTGCGCCTGAGGTAAAGCGCAGCATGATTTTTATGCTGGCTTCCATTTTTCTGTGGTTTACGGCATACAATGCAGTGACGACGGCATTTTCCCGTTATACGATAGTGGTCTGGAAGCTGGAGGGGAGCGGTTTTGCAGACTGCTTGATGGTAGCCACGGTAGCGGCAATTATCAGCTATATCCCCATCGGACAGATATCAGGACGATTTGGCAGGAAAAAGACGATTATGGGTGGTGTGCTTTTGATGGCAGCCTGCTATCTTGCCGCGATTTTTGTCAGGGAATATACGCCGGTTATCAATGTGGCGTTTGCCCTGATTGGTGTGGCATGGGCGGCAATTAACGTCAATTCCTATCCGATGATAGTGGCGATGAGTGAAGGAGCGGACATTGGAAAATTTACGGGGACTTACTATACGTTCTCCATGGCGGCACAGATAATGACGCCGATTTTGTCAGGCTATTTTTTGGAGCATATTTCCTATCAGACGCTGTTTCCTTATGCCATGATTTTCTCCCTGCTGGCGTTTCTGACGATGACGCAGGTAAGGCACGGGGACGTAAAGCCGGTGAAAAAAGCAAGCTTGTTGGAAAATTTTGACGTGGAGGACTAAGGTGTGGTTTTCATGATAAAAACGATATTGCTGGCGGCAGTCTGTATGATTGCTGTGGCGGCAGCGCTGTATTTGCTGATGATAATGCCGCGGATGCTGCACAGACCCGATAAAACGCCTTTTGAGGGCGTGCTGTACGCCCACAGAGGGCTGCATGACAATACTTCCGATGCGCCGGAAAACTCCATGGCGGCGTTTCGAAGGGCGGTGGACGCAGGCTTTGGCATAGAGATGGATGTACAGCTTACGCTCGACAAGGTGCCGGTGGTGTTTCATGATTTTTCCCTGAAGCGTGTGTGCGGCGTCGATAAGAAGGTGGCAGATTATACCTATGAGGAGCTGCAGCAGTTTACCTTGTTTGATTCCAATGAGCGGATTCCCAAATTTGCCGATTTCTTAGAGCTGGTGGCAGGCAGGGTGCCTCTGATTATTGAATATAAGATTCCGGGCGGGCTTACGGAGGTATGCCCGATTGCGGACAAGCTGCTGCAGGCTTACGGCGGGGCATACTGCATTGAGTCCTTTAATCCGTTAGGACTGCTCTGGTACAAGCAAAACCGCAGGGAGATTATGCGGGGACAGCTTGCGGATAACTTTTTAAAATCGGGTGAAAAGGAATTTTCCCCGCTCTTGTATTTTGCCCTGCACCACTTGTTGTTCAACTGTTTGACGAAGCCGGATTTTATTGCGTACAACCACAGGCGTTATAAGGATTTGTCCCGCAGGCTGTGCCGGTATCTGTACCGCTGTCCTGCGGTGGCATGGACGATACAAAGCGGCGAAGACCTGACGAACCGGCAAAAGGATTTTGATTTGTTTATTTTTGACAGCTTTCTTCCCGAATAACGGCGGTCGGACTGACGTTATTCATGACAATAGAAGATTTGTGAAGCGAGGATTCTATTGTTTGGTTTATACAAAAGAGGTAGGGCAATGCGGGAACAGAATCAAATTGGAAAAATGATAAACTACGAAAGAAACAGGGCAGGACTGAGCCTGAATGAGCTGAGCAAGGGCTTATGCTCCCGCGCTTTTCTGATGAGAGTGGAGACGGGAGAGCGCACCTGTGACAAAATGATAGCCGATGCGCTTTTGCAGAGAGCAGGGGTTTCCGCAGACAAATTTGCTTATTTGTTAAGCCCAAAGGAACAGCAGTTGTTAAAGCTCAGAGAACAGATGATGTCCGCTGTGGAGGAAGGAAACAGAACGGCGGCGCCGGAGCTGATTGCCCGCTACCGCAGAAAAGCGGAGCGAAAAGGAAAGCTGCACAGACAGCTTTTGCTGCTGGCGCAGCTTATGTTTGACTGGAAATGCGGCGGCAGCACGGAAGGACTGCAGGAAAAACTGGTAGAGGCTTGGAGCATCACCATGGAGAAAAGTCCCATGGAGGATATGGTTGCCGGAAAGAAAAAAGACATGGGCATGACGCTGACGGAGTTTGTGCTGTTGATGATGTACTATAGATTTCTGGAAGAGCAGGGAAATTTGGCGCAGGCATCCGAGGGTTATGCATGGCTGCTTCTGCACTTGGAGCGTTTTGCCGGAGCGGAGGACAGAAGCAGGCTTTATCCGCAGCTTGCCTACCGCCGGATGCAGCTTTTGATGAGAGAGGGAAAAACAGAGGAGGCAGTACGGCTATCCAAAAAGGCAGTCGAACAACTGCAGGCGGAGGGGAAGCTGTTTTACTTAAGGAAGCTTTTACGTTTTCTTCTGGCGTATGATACGGATACGCCGGAAAGAAAGGCGAAGCTTGCGGAAATTCTGGAAGATATCTCATGGGTATATGAAAAGTATGCCATAGAAGAAAAGGAGTGGATATGGAACATTCCCTATGGCGTGGCGAATGTGGAGCAGTTTGGCGATATCATCCGTGCGAGGAGAAAGGTATTGGGGCTGTCGCAGGAAGAACTGTCCGAAGGCATCTGCGACCCGGTCACCATATCCCGCATCGAGAAGGGAAAGGTGGCGCCCAAGAAGCAGGTGTACCAGAAGCTTTTGGAGCGTGTAGGCATGACGGGGGACCGCTTTGAGCTTACTATACAGGTGGAGCGTCCGGAACTGTTTGCGGAGGCGGATATCGCCTGCGGTCTGATGACGCTTGGGTATAACAAAGAGGCGGAGGAGATACTGGAGGAGCTGGAGAAAAAGATGGAGGGCGGGGATAAGTTTTCCATGCAGTATTTTAAGAGCCTCAAGGCGACGGCATTGTACAGTCAGAAAAAAATAGCGCCGGAGGAGCATTCAAGGCTGCAGGAGGAAGCGCTGTACCTTACCGTGCCCAAGGTCAGTTTGGAAAAACTGGCGGACTGGAGCTTCAGCTTTCAGGAGGTGCGCACGATAAATCTGCTGGCGCATTCTTACGACAGAGACGGCAGGCGGGAGAACGGAATTGCCCTATTGGAAATATTGAAAAAGCAGTATGAGGAAAAGCCGTTTTCTTTGGAGTATTATGTGGCGTGTTATGAGTCAATCATGGATAATCTCGGAAATCTGCTTGGTAATGCGGGCAGGTATGAGGAGGCGATAGCAGCATCAGAGAAAGGAATCTGTCTGGGAATGGGTGCAGGAAGGAGCGCAATAGCTACTTCGGCTTTGTATGGTGTGGGGTGGGATATGGAGCAGCTTTGGGAGACTGGGTTTTACACAAAAGAAGAAAGCCTTCCTTATGTGAAGGCTTCTTATGCATTACGTCAACTTTTTGAATCTAAGGAAAGTAGTGCTTTTTTGAAAGAGCACATAGAAAGATTATATCAAAATTAAACTTTGATGGGTTTAGGGTACTCGCGGTCATCACAAAAAATAATCTCTGCCCCATTCCTGTTTTCAGCAGGTGCAGCGGTAACGGTCTGTGCAGCTATCAGGCAGACAGCGGTGATGGCAATGATTTTTTTTATCGTATTTTTCATACATGATTCTCCTTTGCTATTTGCAGGGGTGTCTTGTAACAAGTCGATTCTATAAAGAAAAGAGGAAGAAAACCATAGCAAATCAGGCAACAGTAAAACTAATTTTTCGTGATTGCTGTTGCCTGATTTGTTATGGAAGAAAATGTCAAAATATGTAAAAATATAATAGAAAAGAAGCTTTTGCGTGATATGATGTTTAAAAAGGTTATTATTTTTGCTTTTTGGGTTTCAGGGCAGGGGTGTCCGGAATAGGGCGAATAGGTTAGAATAAAGAGTGTATATAAACATTTTATCATGCAAAAGAACTTTTAAATGTCAGGCTGCAATCTGGCGGCAAGAGCGGAGAAACAAAAAAGTCAGATGCCGGACAACAGAAAATACCTGCGGTATAAAACAGGGGGGTACTGTTTTGTGTTGCAGGTATGATTTTTAATAGGGAAACAGTTGCTTTTGCAAAAAGCGTGATATATAATGTCCGTGAAGGGCAGAGCCTAAGATGATATCCATAGCCGCATCGGCCAGGCCTGCTTGAGCCGATGCGGCTATGGATATCATCTTAGGGCGAGCGAAGCGAGCCATAAAGAATGCTGCCTCACAGCATTCTTTATGGCTCTGCCGCATTTGCCGTTACTGCATTTTCAGATTCTGCCCCATCCAAAGAAAAGAGACCAAATGAACATGAATACCTCTATTCACATACAGGAAAATACGGACAAACCGCGTGAAGCGTGCGGCGTATTCGGCGCATATGATTTTGGCGGCGGGGATGTGGCTTCCACGATTTACTATGGACTGCTTGCCCTGCAGCACAGAGGGCAGGAAAGCTGCGGCATCGCTGTCAGCGATACAAAGGGGCCAAAAGGCAAGGTGCTGAGCTTAAAGGACATGGGACTTGTCAACGAGGCATTCCGCGCAGAGAGCATCAGCCGGCTTTCCGGCAATATCGGGGTAGGGCATGTGCGCTATTCCACGGCGGGCAGCTCGACTCGTGAAAATGCGCAGCCGTTGGTTATCAATTATGTAAAAGGCACACTGGGGCTGGCACATAACGGCAATCTGATTAATACGCCGGAGTTGAAAAAGGAGCTTGCCTATACGGGCGCTATTTTTCAGACTACCATCGACTCGGAGATTATCGCTTATCTTATCGCCAGAGAGCGTCTGAATGCTAAGTCGGCGGAAGAGGCGGTGGGGCGCGCCATGCACAAAATCAAAGGCGCGTATTCCCTTGTGATTATGTCGCCCCGCAAGCTGATTGGGGCGCGGGACCCTTTTGGATTTAAACCGCTTTGCATTGGCAGGCGCGAGGATACCTATTTTATCACCAGTGAGACTTGTGCGCTGGACACGGTGGGCGCCGAATTTGTGCGCGACGTGCTGCCGGGGGAGATTGTTACGATTTCTCCGCAGGGGATTGCGTCGGATATGTCCCATGCATTAAAGCCGGAAGAGACGGCGCGCTGTGTCTTTGAGTATATCTATTTTTCACGTCCCGACAGCTATATCGACGGAGTGAGCGTATATCATTCACGGATACTGGCGGGAAAATATCTTGCCATGGATTCTCCTGTGGAGGCAGATATGGTGGTGGGCGTGCCGGAGTCCGGCAACTGTGCCGCAATGGGCTATGCCCTCCAGTCAGGGATTCCCTACGGCACAGCCTTTGTCAAGAATGCATACATTGGCAGAACGTTCATCAAGCCCCAGCAAAAAAGCAGGGAGAGCAGCGTGCAGGTAAAACTGAACGCTATAAAGGAGTCTGTTGCAGGCAAGCGGATTATTATGATAGACGATTCCATCGTCAGGGGAACGACATCGGACCGGATTGTACGGATGCTAAGGGAAGCGGGGGCAAAGGAGGTACATATGCGCGTCAGCTCCCCTCCTTTCTTGTGGCCCTGCTATTTTGGCACGGATGTTCCTGCGAGAGAACAGCTTATTGCCTACAACCGCAGCGAGGAGGAAGTCTGCCGTATGATAGGTGCGGATTCGCTGGGGTATCTCAGAGAAGAAAGGCTGCAGGCATTAGTGGGAAATCTTGGTATCTGCAAAGGCTGCTTTACAGGCAATTATCCCATGGAGCCGCCCAAAGAGGATATCCGCGGGGAATTTGAAGCATAGGAGAAAAACGAGGGAATTTCGCAATCACCCGAATCCCAAAACCATAGAAAACAGGAAAAGGAGAATTACATGAGTACAGACGTATACCAGAGCCCTCTTTCAGAGCGCTACGCCAGTAAGGAAATGCAGTATATTTTTTCACAGGACATGAAATTCCGTACATGGAGAAAGCTGTGGATTGCCCTTGCGGAAACGGAAAAGGAGCTGGGGCTTCCCATCACGGAGGAGCAGATAGCAGAATTGAAAGCCCACGCAGAGGATATCAACTATGACGTGGCAAAGGCGCGGGAGAAGGAGGTGCGCCACGACGTAATGAGCCATGTATACGCCTACGGCGTACAGTGTCCCAAGGCAAAGGGCATTATCCATCTGGGGGCAACCTCTTGTTATGTGGGGGATAACACAGATATTATCGTGATGACGGAGGCTCTTAGGCTGATTAAAAAGAAGCTGGTGAATGTGATGAGCGAGCTGGCGGATTTTGCGGACAAGTATAAAGCGCAGCCCACCCTTGCCTTTACCCACTTTCAGCCTGCGCAGCCTACTACCGTAGGAAAGCGCGCGACGCTGTGGCTGCAGGAGTTTTCTCTGGATTTGGAGGATTTGGAGCATGTGCTTTCCAACATGAAGCTTTTGGGAAGCAAGGGCACGACGGGGACGCAGGCGTCTTTCTTGGAGCTTTTTGATGGAAATCAGGAAAAAATAGATAAGATTGACCCTATGATTGCAGAAAAGATGGGATTTTCAGAGTGTTATCCGGTATCGGGACAGACCTATTCCCGCAAGGTGGATACGCGCGTGTTAAACGTGCTGGCAGGCATTGCGGCTTCGGCGCACAAGATGAGCAATGATATTCGGCTTCTGCAGCATTTGAAAGAGGTGGAGGAGCCTTTTGAAAAGAGCCAGATTGGTTCATCTGCTATGGCGTATAAGAGAAATCCCATGCGGAGCGAGCGAATTGCCTCCCTCAGCCGCTATGTGATGATTGATGCCCTGAATCCGGCGATTACTTCGGCGACCCAGTGGTTCGAGAGGACGTTGGACGACTCTGCCAACAAGCGGCTTTCCGTTCCTGAGGGCTTTTTGGCGACGGACGGGATTCTGGATTTGTGCCTGAATGTGGTGGACGGTCTGGTGGTGTATCCCAAAGTCATTGAAAAGCGTCTGATGAGTGAGCTTCCCTTTATGGCGACTGAAAATATTATGATGGATGCAGTAAAGGCAGGCGGGGACAGGCAGGAGCTGCATGAGCGCATCAGGGAGCTTTCCATGGAAGCAGGCAGAAATGTGAAAGTAGAGGGAAAGGAGAACAATCTGCTGGAGCTGATTGCGGCAGATGCAGCGTTCAACCTTTCCTTGGAGGATTTGCAGAAAACGATGGACCCGGCAAAGTATGTAGGACGCTCAAAAGAGCAGGTGGATGCTTTCCTGCAAAAGGTCATCCGTCCCATTTTAGAGGAGAATCGGGAGCTGCTTGGCGTCAAAGCCGTTATTCATGTGTAAAATAAGTTTAAATTATAACATACATAAATAATATTGATTTTACTTATGATGAGTTTTCGGGTATAATCATAAAGTAAGAACAGGAAAGGCAGGTTTTTACACCTGCCTTTTATCAATGCCAGTCAAGTGAAACAGCAGTATAAACGGAGGTAAAATCAATGGTAAAAGCAGTAGTGGGAGCAAACTGGGGGGATGAGGGAAAAGGTAAAATCACCGATATGATGGCAGAAAAAGCCGACATTATCGTGCGGTTTCAGGGCGGCGCCAATGCCGGACATACAATTGTCAACAATTACGGCAAATTTGCGCTTCATACCCTGCCTTCCGGTGTTTTTTACAGTCATACCACCAGTATCATAGGAAACGGCGTGGCGCTCAATATTCCGATTTTGATAAATGAAATTAAATCCATAACGGACAGGGGAGTGCCTATACCTAAAATTTTGGTGTCTGACCGCGCGCAGATTGTGATGCCCTACCACATTCTTCTTGACCAGTATGAGGAGGAGAGATTGGGCAAAAATTCCTTTGGGTCCACCAAATCGGGAATCGCGCCGTTTTATTCCGATAAATTTGCAAAAATCGGTTTTCAGGTCAGCGAGCTTTTTGATGAGGACGTCTTACAAGATAAGGTTTGCCGTGTGCTGGAGACCAAAAATATTCTCTTTACGCATTTGTACCACAAGGAGGAAATGCAGCCGGAAGCGCTGCTTGAGACCTTGCATGAATATCGGGATATGATTGCGCCCTATGTGTGCGATGTGTCTGCATTTCTGGATAAGGCGCTTAAGGAAGGAAAGACAGTGCTTTTAGAGGGACAGCTCGGCACCCTAAAGGATCCGGACCATGGTATTTATCCTATGGTGACTTCTTCTTCCACGCTGGCTGCTTACGGCGCCATTGGAGCGGGTGTGCCGCCTTATGCAATCAAGGAAATTGTGACGGTCTGCAAGGCATATTCTTCCGCAGTAGGAGCAGGCGCATTTGTTTCGGAAATTTTTGGCGAGGAGGCGGATGAACTGAGAAGGCGCGGCGGTGACGGCGGAGAGTACGGTGCGACGACAGGGCGTCCCAGGCGCATGGGCTGGTTTGACTGCGTGGCATCCAAATACGGCTGTCGTCTGCAGGGCACCACGGACGTGGCATTTACCGTGCTGGATGTACTTGGCTATCTGGATGAGATTCCCGTGTGTACGGGCTATGAGATAGACGGAGAGGTGACGACGGAGTTTCCGGTTACTACAAGGCTGGAGAAAGCAAAGCCTGTGCTGACGGTATTAAAAGGCTGGAAGAGTGATATCAGGGGTATCAGGGAATATGATGCGCTGCCGGAAAACTGCCGGAGATATATTGAGTTTATCGAAGAACAGATTGGCTATCCGATTACTATGGTGAGCAACGGACCCGGGCGGGACGATATTATTTACAGAAAGAGTCCGCTGCAGAAATCCGTTTTATAATTTGGGTCCGGTTGACAGTAGTGGGGCGGTATGCCTTGGAAATGGAGAATAGATGTGAAGAAAAGAAGTGGAAAGCAAATTGCGGCGCTTGCCGCGGTGGTGCTGTTGGCGGCATTGTATCTGGTGACGCTTCTGCTGGCGGTGTTTGACTCCTCTGCATCAGGGGCGTTGTTTCGCTTAAGCGCCATTTGTACAGTGGTGATACCGCTGTTCGCGTGGATTTTTATCTGGATATACGGACAGGTGACGGGGAAGAAAACCATCGCGGACTTGAATCTGATGCAGGATGTGCATCAGGACAAAAAAGAGGACGTAAAAGCGAACGGCAAAGAGGAAGCCGTGGCAGAGACGGACGAGAAGGAGTAGAAAACGGCGCTGTATAGAACGCGGTTTTCCTGGCGGAAAAGATAAAAAGAAGCAGCATGACGGTCTTAAAAAGGGCGTCATACTGCTTCTTGCTTCTTGTGCGTTTAAAAGATTATGTTATGCGACGCCGAGACCGGCGAGCGCTGCTTTTGCCTGCGCAAGGCTTTGGAAATGTATGCCGTGTATACCGAGTGCTTCGGCGGCGGTGATGTTGGGCAGAGTGTCGTCGATGAAGACACATTCATCAGGATTTAGGTGATACCGGTTAAGGAGCAGGCTGTAGATGGCGGGGTCCGGCTTGGTGAGCTGTACCTTGCAGGAGAAGATACCGCCGTCTAAGTGGGGGACAAAGTCCATCGCATGAGCGCAGTCCCTGAGCGCTTTTTCGGAAAAATTGGACAGAAAGAGCGTCTGATAGCCTTTTGCCTTCAGCTCTTCAATCCATGGAATTGCGTAATCGCAGCGCATTAAGATACCGCCGGCATCGGCAAGGGATTCCCGCAGCTCTTTTTCGATGGCGGGGTCATTTTGAATGAAGAGGTTTAAAATTTCTTCTTCAGATAAAATACCCAAATCGTACTCATTCCACTGGGGGCTCAACACGGTGGCAGCGCCCAGTCTTTTTACAATTTCTTCCGGATAGCCGAAAGAGGCAAAATGCTGCTGCCAGGAAAAACCGGTCAGCACGTTTCCAATGTCAAAAATAACTGTTTTAATCATAGTAAACTCCCTTTTTTTCTTTGTTTATCATATCCAGAAGGTTTTGGGCAGCGGCGGACATGGGATTTTTTCCAACCGTTACAATACAAAACTCTCTTTTGGGTATAATCTTATTAAAGCGAAGCTCAAATAACATGCCGGATTGCAGGTAGGGCAGGGCAAAATCCCGCACCACGCAGCCGACGCCCAGATTCCGCAGGGCAAACTGTACAATCATGTCGCTGGTGGCAAGCTCAAATTCAGGCTGTATGTGTACGCCGTTTTCGGATAAGAACCGGTCCATGTAGCTTCTGGTGCTTGTATTTTTTTCCAGATAGATGATAGGCAGCTTTTCCAGCTCGGATAAATCAAGGGTTTTATTTTTATAGGAGATAAAACGTCTGCCGCAGACGAAAATATCCTCGATGCTGCGGACTGCCATGGTCCCTGTGCCCTTTGGCGCCTCAAAAGGGGTGCTGACGATGCCGAAATCTATCTGCCCCGTGTGCAGATTCTGCAGGGTTTCGGGAGTGGGCGCGTTGCTTACCACTACCTTGATGCCCGGGTATTTTTCATGAAAAAGCTCCAGAAAGGGCAGCAGATAAAACTGTAGGGTCATATCACTGGCGCCGATATGGATTTCCCCCAGATCCAAATTGAGCATCTGCTTCAGCTTTTGTTCGCCGGCTTCTATCTGTTCGTATCCTTTAGAGACATAGGAATATAACAGCTCGCCCTCCGCCGTGAGCCTGACGCCTCTGGAAATACGGCAGAAAAGCCGTGCGCCGGTCTGCTCCTCCAAAAGCCGGATGGACTGGCTGACGGCAGGCTGGGAAATGGACAAAAGTCCGGCGGCATGGGTCAGGGAGCCGGTTCGGGCAACATAATAAAAGACTTTATAATATTCTAAATTTGCTATCATAAGCTTCCTTCCGTAAGGAAATTTTCCTAAAAGCGGGAGAGATTGACATTCGTCATGTGCCTATCTTACTACAAAAACCGATAAAGGGCAATGTTTACATTGGAGACAAATTGAAGTAAAATAAAGAAAGAAAAAGGCGAAAGCTGCGAGGAATTACACAAAATGAAAAAGAGCAGGACAAGAAAAATATACGAAACAATCATGGAGTACTTGATTTTAACAGTGGCGACGGCGTTTCTGGTGGTGGGCGTCTATGTATTTAAATTTCCTAACCACTTTTCGTTCGGCGGTGTAACGGGCATAGCGGTGGTTTTAGGAGAACTGGCACCGATTTCGCCGGCTACCATCAACTTTATTATCAATATGGCGTTATTGGTGCTGGGCTTTCTGTTTCTGGGAAGGGATACGGGACTGAAGACAGTTTATGTCAGTCTTCTTACTTCGGTGGGACTGAGCCTGATGGAGTGGCTGGCGCCTATGGAGAAGCCCCTTACGACGGAGCCTGTGCTGGAGCTTTTGTTTGCAATCGTACTGCCGGCGGTCAGCAGCGCCATTCTCTTCAATATTGGCGCGTCAGGCGGCGGAACGGATATTGTCGCCATGATTTTGCAGAAGCACACCAGCGTATCCATAGGCGTTGCGCTTTTTATTGTGGATTTGTTGATTGTACTTGCTTCCTGCCTTGTGTTCGATATACAGACAGGACTGTTTTCCTTCTGTGGTCTGATGGCGAAGACGCTTGTGATAGACGGCGTCATTGAAAATATTAATATGTGCAAATACTTTACGATTGTCTGCGATGATGCAGAGCCAATCTGTCATTTTATCAATGCGGAATTGAACCGCTCCGCCACCGTGTATCGGGCGCAGGGCGCGTATACACACCGCCCCAAGGTAATTATTTTGACTGTGATGAAGCGAGGACAGGCGGTGCAGCTGCGCAATTACATCAAGCGGACGCAGCCGAGCGCTTTTATGATGATTACGAACAGCAGTGAGATTATCGGGAAAGGGTTTCGGGGGCTGAACTAATTTTTACTGATAACCATTCCTGCTGATTTCCATTCCGGCAGTTTTGACGGAGCGCCTAAAGTATTTCACCTTTCTATCCGATATATAAAATTGACAGGCTAAGGAGAGCGTATTTTCAGGGAGCGGAGTTCCCTCAAATACGCTTTTATTTTTGAATATGTCCTAGTTTGATTTGAGAGGAAAGGAAGGACATGGTTATGACAGTTTCCGCAATAGAAGCAGAGCGCAAAATGGCAGGAGAATATGTAAAAAATAACCGGCAGCAGGAGGCGGGTGCAGCGGCATTCAAAGACATGCTTCTTACCACCATGGGAAAGAATCCAAAGCAAAAGGCGCCTTACAGCCATCTGGCAAAGGACGGCATTATCGAGTACAACGGTGTGACCTTTGTCTGCGATTATGAGCACAATGCATTGTGCCTCGGGGATGTGAGCAATCCGAAGGATGTGATTTATGTGGCGCTTTCCGGAGGCGGCACCCTGCAGGTAAACAGAGACAATCTTGACGATTTGGCAAAGGCAATCGGCATGTTTTCACCGGAGGACGTCAATTTGATACTGCGTGCCATTTCCAAGGATACCCAGTGTCAGAGAAAGCTGATGGAAATTGATGAAGAAAGAAATAAGATTGGAGAAGCGGCGGAGGCGTAATCCGCCGCTCTTTTTGCGGCGCAAGGCGTTTGACAGCAGAAAAAGGGCTGTTTACAACATTTATCTGCGGGACAGACTAACAGTGCCGATATAAAAAAAGAAAAGCCGTGCTGTTGCGGACAACATAAGGAAGCGCATACGTATGAAGTGCGCGGAGGAAAATCAAAATGCGGGTTGCAATATGTGATGATGAGGCAGAAATGCGAAAGCTGCTGGCAGAAAAGGTGAGACGGCATTGTCTGGAGGCAGAGATTTTGCTGCTGCAGTCGGGCAGGGAAGTGACTGCTTTATATCCGGCGCCCCAGATTCTGCTTCTGGATATCGGACTGCCGGATATGGACGGCATGGAGGCGGCAAGGGCGTTTCGGGAGAAAAATAAAGATACAGTCTTGATTTTTATCACTGCGCTGGAGGAATATGTTTTTCAGGCGTTTGACGTCGGCGCATTTCATTATCTGGTAAAACCTTTTACGGATGAGAAATTTGCAAAGGTGCTGCTGGCGGCGGTATCACAGGTAAAGGAAGCGGGATTGCCTGCGGGTTTTTTAGAAAAGTGCATCTGGGTAAAGAGAAAAGGCGTCAGGACGAAGGTGCTGTTAGAGGATATCCAGTATGCGGAGGTTTATAACAGAAAAATTATCCTGCATCGGATAGACGGCGATGTGGAGTATTATGGAAAGATGGCAGAACTGGAGAAGATGGCGGGAGAGGATTTCTTTCGCACACACAGGGCATATCTTGTCAATCTGAAGCATGTGGTGAGATATGATGCCGCCACTGTCAGTTTAGAGCAGGGGACGGCGCTGATGGCAAAGCCCAAATTTCCCGAATTTGTAAAAAGATATATGAAATACAACCAAAAAGCGAGATAGAGGATGCCGTGATGAATGATTTGGAGATATATTGGGAAGCAGCAAGCCGTATTGCAGGCGCAGCAGGACTGATTTTGACAGGCTGTGTGTTAAACCGCTTTGGGGCACCTTTTCTGCAAAATAGAAAATATGCGCGTGTTCCGGGTATGGTTTATGCCGCGGTTATGCTGGTGCTTTATATTTTCCCATGGTACAACGGACTGCTGATTGTCAATGTTTTTGGCATGGCTTCCTTCTTTGCGGCAATGTATGCTGTAGATAAAAGGAATATCAGGCAAAAGGTGTTTCTGGCGGTGGTCGGTTATCTGCTAAAGTGGATTACGGGCGGATTTTCTCATATGATGTGGGGACTTTTCGGTGAACGTATCCTGTTAAGCAACGGTATGACAGATAAGCCGTTTTTTTCTCTTGCCGTATTCTGCATTATGGAAACGGTGTATGCTGCTGCTGCATTTGGAATACAGATTCTGGCATGCGACATGATTGGAAGGGCATATGTCTGCAAGAAAGAGAATATGACAAGGCGTGAGTTTCTGCTTATGATTTCTCCGTTTACGCTGATTCTTTTAGGATATTTTATATTTGCTTACTGGGAAAGGATGTACTGGCGGGATGTGGGCATATATATCGAGGATGCCCATCCGGAGTATATGTGGGTTCAGTTCTGCTATCAGATGCTTTCCTTTGTGGCGATGCTGACTATTATTGTGATTTATCAGAACATCAAAGGCATCCGGCGGCAGGAACAGGAAAATGCTGTCTTGGCACAGCAGATGACAACCATGGAGCGGCATATCAGCGAGGTGGAGGCTTTATACCGCGATATCAGGGGACTTAGGCATGACATGGGAAACCATGTTATGATTTTGGAAAATCTTCTGGAAAAAGGAGAACGGGAAGAAGCGGCGGCGTATTTGTCCGAGTGGAAGAAACAAGGGGATGGAGGCGCGTCTGAAATGAAAAGCGGTAATCCCGTCACGGATGTGATTCTGACGGAGAAGAAGAAAGAGATGGAGGAAAAAGGAATCCTTTTTACTTGTGATTTTCACTATCCGCAGGGGACAAACATCAATGCGTTTGACATCAGTATTATACTGCACAATGTATTGGACAATGCCATTTATGGCGCGGCACAGTGCCAAAATCCTTATATCAGGCTGCGTGCTTACCGCAGAAAAAATGCCTATATGATAGAAGTAAGCAATACTCTTTTGCAGAAAATCGTGTTAGAGGAGGAGAGCGGTCTGCCGGAGACGACGAAAGGAACAGGCGGCGAGCATGGTTATGGGCTTGCCAATGTAAAGCGTGTGGCTGCGCGGTATTTTGGCGGAATCGATATCGTCCAGAGCAAAACGGAGTTTCAGCTTACAGTGATGCTTATGCTGGCGTAGCGGGATTTTTGTGTCTGACGTCAAAAAAAGGCCGGTTCACAACAAACTGCTTATTTCCAAAATGAAAAAAACCGAAAGATAACATATACTTTAATTCATGACAATAGAAGACTCGCTGAAGTGAAGGCTATTGTATTTAAGGAGGAAAATCAGATGCAGGTAAATGGCGTAAACGGTGGAAACGGATTTAGGGCGGCTGGGACGGCGTCTCCGGCTCAAGATGCGGTGAGCCGCAGTATAAAACAACAGATTGCAAATCTGCAGAAGCAGATGCAGCAGCTTTCTTCCAATCAGGATATGGGCGCAGAAGAAAAAATGAAAAAGAGGCAGGAGCTGCAGAAGCAGATTAGCGACCTGAACATAGAGCTGCGTCAGCATCAGATGGAACAGCAGCAGGCAGAGAGAGCGCGCGCGCAGAAAAAGCAAAAGGAAAGCGCTGAGGTGGAAGAGCTGACCGGCACAAAGAAAGCTTCAGGAGAGGCAGGCGGTATTTCGCAGGCCGGTATGCAGTCCATTATCTCGGCAGATGCGTCGTTAGCGCAGGCGAAGGTGCAGGGAAGCGTGGCAAAGCAGGCAGAGGGGAGGGCGAATGTCCTGAAAGCGGAAATCAAACAGGATGGTCCCGGCAAGAGCGCAGAGATGAAAGAAGAGCAGCTTGCCAGAGTGGAACAGACAAAAGCCACGGCGTCCGCGGCACAGGCGGATACGCTTGGAAAGGCAAATGAAGCATTGCAGGAAGCCGGCAGCGAAAAAGACGGGACGACCCCAAAAGCAGAAGACAGGAAAACAAAAGAAGAAAAAACAGACCGTCCGCAAAAGGAGAAAGAAGAAAAAGAAGAAACCGGACAGGCAGCCCCCACACATGTAGATGTCAGGCTGTAGGGCGCAGCGTTTTACAGGCGCCGCAAAAAAGATAATGCCAACCATAACGAACAAAACCCCCGAGGCTGCTTTGCAGTCCCGGGGGCTTTTTAGGGGAGGATAAGTATTAAATTTATCATTGGTAAGGTTTTCATCAAAGGAGGGGGTTCCGTTGATGACTAGTGATAGTATGACCGCATAAAAAGGTTTTATACATAAAAAGTAAAAAAATTTTAGATAGGCTTTTGACATCCAAATCTGTAAAGGAAAAAACAGGGTTTTGAGAATGCATCTATACAAAAAGCCGTTTTTGACATATACTGAAAGAATCTTGACTGGTACGCGTGACAAAGCACGCAGATGGGAGAAAGCTATGAAAAAACAGGCAGAGAAACATCATTTTATGTTTAGGGGCGTACTGCTTCTTCTGCTGGCGGGCTGTATCGCGCTGGGAGGCTGCAGAAAGAGCGCGGATGCGCAAATCCGCATAGGGGCTTTGAAGGGACCGACTACCATAGGGCTTCTTCGGTTGATGGAGGAGGCAGAAGCAGGAAACACCAAGGACGAATATACATTTACCATGGCGGTGGGAGCGGATGAGCTTACGCCCCTTCTGGCAAAAGGAGAGCTGGATATTGCGCTTCTGCCTGCTAATGTGGCGGCAGTGCTCTACCAGAAAACAGAAGGAGGCATCTGCGTCATTGACATCAATACGCTGGGGGTGTTATACATGGTATCCGGCAGTGAAGCGATTGCAAGTATACAGGATTTGCGGGGGCAGACAATCTGCCTGACAGGGAGAGGGACCACGCCGGATTATGTACTACAGTATCTTCTGGAAAAAAACGGCATCGCTTTGGAGGAAGTGACCTTGGATTACCGCTCGGAAGCGACGGAAGTGGCGGCTGTTCTGGCAGAAAATCCCGAGGCGGTCGGACTGCTTCCGCAGCCTTTTGTGACAGTGGCGTGCGCCCAGAACGAAGCGCTCTCGGTGCGCCTTTCTTTGACCGAGGAGTGGGACAAGGTGCAGGGGGACAACGGAAGCAGGCTGGTAACGGGAGTTACGGTGGTGCGGAAGGAATTTCTGGCAGAAAATCCCGAGGCGGCTGCCCGCTTTTTGGAGGCGCATGAGGCAAGCACCTTTTATGCGGCGGATAATCCCGCAGATGCGGCTGCGCTTTGTGTGAAGGCGGAAATCATTGCAAAAGAAGCGGTTGCGGAAAAAGCAATTCCGTTCTGCAATATGACCTGCATCAAGGGGGAAGAGATGCGGCAGGCGCTGTCCGGCTATCTGTCCGTGTTGTATGAGCAGAATCCGGAGGCGGTGGGGGGCAGCCTTCCGGACAGCGATTTTTATTTTATAGGCGAGTGATATGCGGAATTTGATGGTAAAAGCTCAAAATGGAATGAAGAAAGCAGGCGTTTTTTTGTTCTGGCTTTGCGTCTGGCAGCTAGCCGCCGTTTTGATTGACAATGAGCTGCTTTTTGCGGGACCGTCAGCCACAGCACGGGCGTTGTGCAGGGAGATTGCCTCGCCGGACTTTGTCAAGACGGTGGGGGGGTCGCTTTTGCGCATTTTTACCGGATTTTTTGCGGCTCTTTTTTGCGGCGCTCTGTTAGGCGCCCTGAGCTTCCGCCTGCGCTTTGCAGGAACCCTTCTGTCGCCGCTTATGCATTTCTGCAAGGCAGTGCCGGTGGCGGCCTTTGCCGTTATTCTGCTTATCTGGCAGGGAGCGGGGCGGCTCAGCGCCGCAGTCTGCTTTCTGGTGGTGCTTCCCATGGTGTATGTGAATGTTTTGGAGGGGCTTGCCCATACGGACCGAAAGCTTTTGGAGATGGCGTCCGTGTTTCGGTTTTCACGCAGGCACATTTTTTGCTATTTGTACAGACCGGCGATGGCGCCTTTTTTGGAGGGCTGCCTGAAAACAGCTCTGGGCATGGGGCTGAAGGCGGGCATTGCGGCGGAGGTTATCGGCATCCCAAGGTGGTCCATTGGCGGAAAGATATATTTGTCCAAAATCTATCTTGATACAGCGGGGATATTTGCATGGACGGCAGTGGTGCTTGCGCTGAGCTTTGTTCTGGAAAAGGGCGTGCTTCTTTTATGGAAATGGTTTCTTTTGCGGAAGCCGGTACATGCGGATACGGCGGCGCATAGGGATGGCGCCGTACAGACAGAAGGAGCGGCGCGGACTGTCCTGCTATTTGAGGAGGTTGAAAAGCGTTATGACAAACGCGTGGTGCTTTCCGGCATAAACCGCAGGCTGGACGCGGCGGGATATTGTCTGATGGCGCCGTCCGGCGCAGGAAAAACGACGCTTCTGCATATGGCGGCGGGACTTTTAAAGCCGGATGCAGGAAGGGTTTTACGGGAAAGTAAAGCAGGGCAGGAACAGAACCCTGTGCCACCTAAGGTTTCCATGGTGTTTCAGGAGGACAGGCTCTGCGAGGAGGAGACGGCGGTGGTGAATGTCATGCTTGCGTGCGGGGACGAAAGAAAGGCTGTGGAATGTTTAGAAAAGCTTTTGGAAAAAGAGGCGCTGCAAAAACCTGTCAGCCGGCTGAGCGGCGGGCAGCGGCGGCGCGTCTGTATTGCGCGGGCACTTGCGGCAGATTCCGACATTCTTCTTCTGGACGAGCCGTTTACGGGGCTTGATGAAAAAAACAAAAGAAGGGCGGCTGCGGTTATCCTTGCAGATAAGGCGGGGCGGCTGATGCTTGCCGCAGTGCATGATGAAGCGGATGCGAAGCGGCTTGGCGGGGAAATCTGGCGTCTGCCGGTGCCAAAAGAGTGAGGAAAACAGCGCGAAAAGACGTAGACAAGGCGCTTTGATTATGCTATAATCGTAAAATGACCGCGACTGGCGTCTGCCTATTGTCCCGACGGGGCAGCAGTCACGATTTTTAAGGAGGAAATGTAACAATGAGTTTACAGGTAGAAAAATTAGAAAAAAATATGGCGAAGCTTACCATAGAGGTGTCCGCTGAAGAACTGGAAAAGGCATTGGAAAGTGCTTATCAGAAGAATAAAAATAAGATGAGCATCCCGGGCTTCCGCAAGGGAAAGGTTCCCCGTAAGATGATTGAGCAGATGTATGGAGCGGCTGTTTTTTATGAAGATGCTGCAAATGAAATCATTCCGGATGCGTATGAGAAGGCATTGGCAGAGTGCAGCGAAGAGGTAGTATCTTCCCCCACGATTGACGTGGTACAGATTGAAAAAGGCAAGCCTTTTATCTTTACGGCTGAGGTTGCACTAAAGCCGGAAGTAACATTGGGCAAATACAAGGGCGTAAAAGTAGAGAAGACAGAGGTTACGGTAACAGAGGAAGAAATTGCGGCACAGATAGAGAAAGAAAGAGAAAACAGCGCAAGAACCATTACTGTGACGGACAGAGCGGTAAAGGACGGCGATATCACCACGCTGGATTTTGAAGGCTTTGTGGACGGCGTGCCGTTCGAGGGCGGAAAAGGCGGCGACTATCCGCTTACCATCGGCTCCGGCTCTTTTATCCCGGGCTTTGAGGAGCAGTTGATTGGCGCAGAGATTGGCAAAGAAACAGAAGTGAATGTAACGTTCCCTGCGGATTATCATTCCGCAGATTTGGCAGGCAAGGCGGCCGTATTCAAATGTACTGTAAAAGAAATCAAGGAAAAGGAGCTTCCTGAGCTGGACGACGAATTTGCCAGCGAGGTTTCTACCTTTGATACCCTTGCAGAATACAAGGAAGATGTAAAGAAGACTTTGGAGCAGCAGAAGGCGGATGCGGCAAAGAGCGCAAAGGAAGAGGCGGTTATCGGAGCGGTTATCGAGGATGCCAAGATGGAGATTCCCGATGCCATGGTGGAAACCGAGCAGAGACAGATGGTTGACGAGTTTGCACAGCGGATGCAGATGCAGGGGCTGACCATGGAGCAGTATATGCAGTTTACCGGAACCAATCCCCAGATGCTTTTAGAGCAGGCAAAGCCGCAGGCGCTTAAGAGGATTCAGTCGAGACTGGTACTGGAGGCGGTTGCCAAGGAAGAAAATCTGGCGGCTGACGACGCAGAGTACGAGGCAGAAATAAAGGATATGGCTGAAAAGTACCAGATGGAGCCGGATAAGATTAAGGAAATGCTGGGCGAGAGAGGCAGCAGGCAGGTACGGGAAGATTTGGCAATCCGTAAGGCAGTAGATTTCCTTGTAGAGCATGCGAAGGAAGAAAAAGCAGCAAAGGCTAAGGAAAAAAAGGCAGATGAAGCTGACGCGTAAGCGGCATCGTATATAAGCGGCTGATAAACGGAGGATTAAGTTTTTCTTAAATCCTCTGTTTAAGGTTGCAAAGCTTTTCACGGTAAGCTATGATGAAAAAAAGTATATTGGAAAATGGAGGGTTTTTTATGAGCTTAGTACCTTATGTCATAGAGCAGACCAGCAGGGGCGAGCGTTCCTACGACATCTACTCCAGACTTTTAAAAGAAAGAATTATTTTTCTGGGAGAAGAAGTAAATGAAACCACGGCAAGCCTTGTGGTGGCGCAGCTTTTGTTTTTGGAGGCGGAGGATCCGGAAAAGGATATCAACCTTTATATTAACAGTCCGGGCGGCTCAGTGACGGCAGGTCTTGCGATTTACGATACCATGCGCTTTATCAAATGCGACGTGTCGACCATCTGCATCGGGATGGCGGCGAGCATGGGCGCGTTTTTGCTTGCAGGCGGCACCAAGGGCAAGCGTATGGCGCTTCCCAATGCGGAGATTATGATTCACCAGCCGCTTGGCGGCGCACAGGGGCAGGCGACGGAGATTGAAATCGCAGCAAAGCATATTTTGCAGACGAAGGAAAAACTGAACCGTATGCTGGCAGAAAATACCGGTAAGGATTATGAAGTGATTGCTGCCGATACGGAAAGGGATAATTGGAAATCAGCAGAGGAAGCGCTGGAATACGGTCTGATTGACAAGGTGATTACCTCCCACGCTTTAGCGGAGGAGAAATAAAAGAATATGCCGCGGAGTACCGCAGGCGTAAAATGTATCTGCAATGCGCGTTAAGGCATATGCGGCAGATATGGAAAGGAAGTTATGGCAGGAAAAATTTCCGGCGGCGATATTAGATGCTCTTTTTGCAATAAAACGCAGGACCAGGTCAGAAAGCTGATAGCGGGACCGGCGGGCATCTATATCTGCGATGAATGTATAGAAATTTGTGGAGATATTTTAGAGGAAGAATTTGAAGAAGAAAACTTGCCTGCAGAGGAGACGCCGGATTTTAAGCTTTTAAAGCCGGTGGAAATCAAGCATTTTCTGGATGAATATGTAATCGGGCAGGAAGAGGCAAAGAAGGTGCTTTCCGTTGCCGTCTACAACCATTATAAGAGGGTGATGGCGCGCAGGGAGCCGGATGACGTGGAGCTGCAGAAAAGCAATGTGATTATGATAGGTCCTACCGGTTCCGGCAAAACCTATCTGGCGCAGACTTTGGCGAGAATTATCAATGTGCCCTTTGCCATTGCGGACGCGACGACGCTGACAGAGGCAGGATATGTAGGCGAGGATGTGGAAAACATTCTGTTAAAGCTGATACAGGCGGCGGATTATGATGTGGAGCGTGCCCAGTACGGCATGGTCTATATCGATGAAATTGACAAGATTACCAAGAAAAGTGAGAATGTGTCCATTACCCGTGATGTATCGGGCGAAGGCGTGCAGCAGGCGCTTTTAAAAATCATAGAGGGCACGGAAGCAAGCGTACCGCCTCAGGGCGGCAGAAAGCATCCGCATCAGGAACTGATACAGATAGACACTTCTAATATTCTGTTTATCTGCGGCGGTGCTTTTGACGGTCTTGACAAAATTGTGGAGACGAGGCTTGACCGCAAGTCCATCGGTTTTAATGCGCCGGTGACGGAAAAGGCGGATAAGGAAATCGGCGAAATTCTTGGCGAGGTGACGCCGCAGGATTTGGTGAAGTTCGGGCTGATTCCTGAGTTTGTGGGACGTGTTCCCATCAACGTATCCTTGCAGGGGCTTGATAAGAAGGCGCTGAAGCGTATTCTGAAGGAGCCGAAAAACGCGCTGATTAAGCAGTATCAGAGGCTTTTTGAAATGGATGGCGTGGAGCTTACCTTTGAAGAGGACGCCATTGATGCCATAGCGGAGAAAGCGTTGGAGCGCAAGACAGGCGCGAGAGGGCTTCGCTCCATTATGGAAAGCGTGACGCTGGACACCATGTATACCATACCTTCGGATGACACCATAGAGGCGGTTATCGTGACGAAGGGCGCAGTGGACGGTACTGCCAAGCCGCTGACGATACATCGGGAGACGGCTATGAAAAAAGCAAAGTAAGTGAGTGAAACGCCGCTACTTTTTGAAGTGCGGCGTTTTTTTACCATTGTAGAATGAGGGTTGATATGGAAGAGACAGTAAAGGAAATAAGACAGAATATGGAACAGATGCCCGCGGTAGCGCTGCGGGGGCTCAGTATACTGCCCGGCATGGTAATCCATTTTGATTTAAACAGGCCAAAATCCATATGCGCGGTAGAGCAGGCTATGTTAGGTGAGCAGCTTCTTTTTGTGGTGACGCAGAAGGAGGAAGCGACGGAGGAGCCAAAGCAGGAGGACCTATATGAGGTGGGAACCGTTACCCGCGTAAAGCAGATGAGCCGGATGCCGAACGGCATTGTCCGCGTACTGGTGGAGGGAACGGACAGGGCGCGTCTGCTTTCCTTAAGCGAGGATACCAAGGAGTATCTTTCCGCTTTTGTTGTGCGATTGCCTCAGGATGCGGCAGATACGGATGAAAGGCATAAAGAAGCCATGACAAGACAGCTAAGGGAGCTGTATCACAGTTATAGTGCGCTGCATCCCAGAAGCGGAAAAATACTGGATAAAAAGCTGGATTCCATGGAGAATCTTGCGCTTATCATAGACAGCATCACAAGCAGCCTGCCGCTTCCGGCTGCCACGAAGCAGACGATACTGGCGGCAGAGACATTGACGGAACGGTACGATTTTCTTTCGGATGCGCTCTACAATGAAATCAGCGTGGGGCTGATTCGGAAAGACTTAAGCGAGAAGCTGCAGAAGAAGGTCAACAAAAACCAAAGGGATTATCTGCTCAGAGAGCAGATGAACGCCATCAGGGAAGAGCTGGGGGAAAACAACAGCATTTCCGATGCCGAGCTGTTTTTGGAAGAAGCAAAAAAGCTGAAGGCGGATAAGGAAGTGAAGGATAAACTGGAGAAGGAGATTTCTAGATTTAAGAGCCTGTCCGTAAGCAGCACGGAAAGCGCGGTGGAGCGCACTTACATTGAGACGCTCTTAGAGATGCCGTGGAATAAGGTTTCCAAAGAAAATACGGATATGAGCCGCGCCGAGCGGATTCTGGAGGAGGACCACTACGGACTGCAGCAGGTAAAGGAGCGCATTCTGGAATTTTTGGCTGTGAGAAGCTTAAAAGCCGCCCGTGCGGGGAAGACTGCCCAAACAGGGAAAGCAGCTCAAACAGGGAAGGCTGTTCAAACAGGGAAGACCGTCCAAACAGGGAAGGCTGCCCAAACAGATAAAGCTGCCCTGCCTGAAAGTCCGATTATCTGTCTGGTGGGACCGCCGGGGACGGGAAAGAGCTCCATTGCAAAGAGCGTGGCGCGGGCGCTCTCCAGAGAGTATGTGCGCATCAGCTTAGGCGGCGTCAGGGACGAAGCGGAAATCAGAGGACACAGGCGGACTTATGTAGGAGCCATGCCCGGAAGGATTGCGGCGGGGTTAAAACAGGCGGGCGTAGGCAATCCGCTGATGCTTTTGGATGAGATAGACAAGGTGAGCAGCGACTACAAGGGAGACGTATCGTCGGCGCTTTTGGAAGTGCTTGACGGCGGGCAGAACAGCCGCTTTAGGGACCATTACATCGAACTTCCCATCAATTTGTCCAAGGTGCTGTTTATTGCCACGGCAAATTCCACAGCGGGGATTCCCAAGCCGCTGCTTGACAGGATGGAGCTGATTGAGGTCAGCAGTTATACGGACAATGAAAAATTCCACATTGCAAAGGAACATTTGCTGCAAAGGGCATATGAAAATCACGGACTGGATGACGGCAGTCTCATTATCGGTGACAGTGCCGTCAAAGCCGTGATAGAAGGTTATACAAGAGAAGCCGGCGTCAGAGGGCTGGAGCGTAAAATCGGCGAAATCTGCAGAAAAGCGGCGCGGGAGCTTTTAAAGGCGGAGCAGAAAAAGCCGGAACAGAAAAAGACGGGAAAGACGATAATTAAGGTTACGGTAAGAAACCTTGAAAAATATCTGGGGAAGGTGAAGTATACCAGAAATCCCGCCAATGTGACGGATGAGGTTGGTATTGTAAGAGGGCTTGCGTGGACCAGCGTCGGAGGCGATACGCTGCAGATAGAGGTAAACAAGATGCCAGGCAAGGGAGAACTGCGGCTGACAGGACAGATGGGCGATGTGATGAAGGAATCCGCCATGACGGGGCTGAGTTACGTCCGCTCCATCAGCAAAGCGTACAACATACCGGCAGATACCTACAAAAAAAATGATTTCCATATACATATTCCGGAGGGAGCCGTACCCAAGGATGGTCCTTCTGCGGGAATTACCATGGCGACGGCACTGGTGTCGGCGCTTACAGGTATTCCGGTCAAAGCCGACCTTGCCATGACGGGGGAGATTACGCTGCGCGGCAGGGTGCTACCCATAGGCGGGCTGAAGGAAAAGATACTTGCCGCTAAAATTGCAGGAATCAAGCGGGTGCTCGTGCCGAAAAAGAACGAAAAGGATGTGGAAGAAATAGATGCGGAAATCAAGTCGGGAGTGGACATTATTTTCGTTGAGCACATGGAAGAGGTGCTGAAGTATGCCTTAAGAACAGAGTAGTGAAAGGAGAAGGCTGAAAATGGTAATTAGGAATGTGAGTCTGGAGACTGTCTGCGGCATCACCAGTAAGATACCGGATAACCTGCTTCCTGAAGTAGCGTTTGCAGGAAAGAGCAATGTGGGGAAATCTTCCCTGATTAACGCTTTGATGAACCGGAAATCCCTTGCCCGCACCAGTTCGCAGCCTGGCAAGACACAGACAATCAATTTTTACAATATCAACAATGAAATCTATTTTGTGGATTTGCCGGGGTACGGCTATACGCGTGCCAATGAAGAGGTCAAAGCAAAGTGGGGTAAAATGGTGGAAAACTATCTCCACAGGTCAAGACGGCTCAAAGCGGTGTTTCTGCTTATCGATATCCGTCATGCGCCCGGCAGCAACGACTGCATTATGTATGACTGGATAAAAAAACAGGGGTATCAGCCTATCATTATCGCTACCAAACTGGACAAGATAAAACGCAGCCAGTTGACAAAGCAGGTAAGTCTGATAAAAAGTACCCTGAAGGCAGGAGACGACACAACTGTAATTCCTTTTTCAGCGGAGAGCAAACAGGGAAGGGACGAAATTTACACGGTATTGGACAAGTTTTTAGAACAGTCTTAAAAGAGGTTTTTTATGAGTGAATCGATGAAAAAGTACGTGAAGGCAGTATTAAATCTGGCGATTGCGCTGGTTATTCTGATTGCGGTCGTTTGGCTTGTGCCAAGAGGGATAGTATTTTTTCTGCCCTTTATCATTGGCTGGATTATTGCACTGATTGCCGGTCCCATGGTGCGCTTTCTCGAGAAAAAATTGAAAATCCGAAGAAAGGCGGGCAGCGCTTTTGTCATCATTGCCGTTATCGGACTGGTGGTGCTTGTGGGGTATCTGCTTGTAGTCAACCTGTCTAAAGAGCTGGGAGGTTTTGTCAGGGACCTGCCTCAGATGTGGGAGGATTTGCAGGAGGACTTTGATACAATAGCCAAAAACCTGAGTGTTGTCTATGACAAGCTGCCAAAGGACGTCAGGAATACCATAGATAAAATTGCCGCTTCTGCGAGCAACTTTGCCGGAGAGCTTGTAGGAAAGCTTTCCAGCCCCACCATTGAAGCGGTGGGTAATTTTGCCAAATGGCTGCCCACTTTTCTGATAGGGTTGATTATGTGCCTGTTATCTTCCTATCTGTTTGTGGCGGAAAAGGAGCAGATTGGACAGGGCGTGCAAAAGCATATGCCGGAAGCGCTGCTTTACCGGTTCAGGCTGATAAAAAGAAGTCTGGTAAAAGCGGTAGGCGGTTATTTTAAGGCGCAGATTAAGATAGAGGTCTGGATTTACCTGCTTTTGCTGATTGGATTTCTGGTTTTGGGCGTGGATTATGCGCCTTTGATTGCATTTGGCATCGCCATTCTGGATTTTCTTCCTTTTTTTGGAACCGGTACAGCGATGGTGCCGTGGGCGATTGTCAAATTTTTAAGTGCGGATTATATCATGACGATTGCGCTTTTGGTTATCTGGGGTGTAAGCCAGCTCGTCAGGCAGATTATACAGCCAAAGATTGTGGGAGATTCCGTGGGTGTGCCGCCGCTGCCGACTTTATTTCTTTTATATATTGGATACATGGTTGGCGGCGTAATGGGCATGATAGTAGCAGTACCGATAGGCATTATTCTTTTCACCATGTATGAGGAAGGCGCCTTTGACACCACCAAAAACAGCCTCAAAATCCTTTCGGCGGGGCTGAATCATTTCCGCAGGCTGACACCGCAGGATTTGTATATCATAAACACTTACCGGCAGGAATGCGAGGAAGCGCTTGCAAGCCAGAAGCAGAAAGACGCGCAGGGGCAGGACGGTCGGAAGAAACAGGCGAAAGAAAAAGAGGAGCATCAGGATGCGCAATTTTAAGCTGCTTTTGGAATATGAGGGGACAAGGTATCAGGGCTGGCAGAAACAGGAAAACACCGAAAATACCATACAGGGAAAGCTGGAAACACTGCTTTGCAAAATGTGCGGCTCCAAGGTAGAGGTGCAGGGCAGCGGCAGGACGGATGCCGGCGTACATGCGAGGGGACAGGTGGCGAATGCCCACATGGACACGGACATGACGGCGGAGGAAATTTTAGCCTATATGAACCGGTATCTGCCGAAGGATATCGGGGTAGTCTCAGTGGAGGAAGTACCCGAACGGTTTCACAGCCGCCTTCTCGTGAAAGAAAAAACCTATTGTTATCAGGTGATTAACAGCAGCATGCCGCATATATTTGACAGAAGGTATTCTTATGCGCATCCGGCGCCGCTCAATGTGGAGGCCATGCGTGCGGCGGCAGGGCGGCTTGTGGGAACTCACGATTTTGCTGCGTTTACCTCGGCAAAAAAAGGAAAAAAATCTACCGTGAGAAGCATTACCGAGATAAGGATAGAAAAAGAGCAGGATATGCTGCGGTTTTATTTTCGGGGGAACGGCTTTTTGTTCCACATGGTTCGTATCCTCACCGGCACGCTTTTGGAAGTTGGAGAAGGCAGGCGGGCGCCTGAGGATATGGAAGTACTTTTGACCTGCGGGAACAGGGAACAGGCGGGGACGCTTGTGCCGGCTTTGGGGCTGACGCTGTTGGAAGTGCGTTATTAGGCTCGCTTTGGGGCAGCCGCGGCGGATATGGAGCAGTATCATGATAAACAAGAAATATATGCGGATTCTTTTTATTCTGTATCTGCTGATATTGTTAAAGGTCATTATATTTAAGTATCCGTTTACAGTGATGCAGCAGATTGCAGATTCTTGGAGTAAGGAGGTATTCTGGGAGGGGCTGAGCGGGGCAAATTTTGAATTGTTTCGGACAATCAAGCTCTACATCCGGCATTGGGACAACAAAGCGATTAACAGCTTTGGCAATCTGATTGGTAATATCGTTGCATTTATACCATTGGGCTATATGATGCCGAGGCTTCACAAGATATTTGAGAATCTGTTTATCTGTATGGCAACGGCGCTGCTCTTTGTTTTGGGTATCGAGCTGTTTCAGCTTTTTAGCGCGTTCGGCATTTTTGATGTAGATGATATCCTCCTGAACGGATTGGGCGCTTTTGCCGGCTATTTGTGTTTTGTACTGATGAAAGGCATACACAAAAGAATAGAAAAAAAGAAAGAGAAACTGTAAAATCCGTTTGGTATTTTACAGTTTTTTTCGCAAAATTAGCGATACCAGTTTTGACAAAATCCGCGGTATAATACACTCAAGAATCCAGCCGCTGCGCGTCTGCCGCGCTTTGCGCGCAAGGATTCTTTCATTACCATATCAGGTGAAATCAAATGCGCATGATGCGGCAAGTGTCATTGTGCGCCTGCAATGCCAAGATACACGATTCGGAGTTTCACAATCGCCTAAAAGGATTCGGGTGTCAAAAGCCCTGTCGGAAAATGTAGGTTGTCAATTTGACAGCAGGTAACTTCACTCAGGGCTTTTGACATCCGAATCCTAAAAAATAAATTTTGAGGAAAGGAGAAGGCTGGGTGGACAGTATATTGATTTACGGCAGCATTGGCAGAATGGAGGAAATGCGGCATCTGTTTGCGGGGGAAAGCTATGAAGTACTAGAGACGGATGCCTTAGGCGGGCTGTATGAGCTGATTCGAAAAAAAGCGCCGCACCTTCTGCTTATGGGGCTTTCCGGAAGGGGAGAGGACGGTGTGGATATTGTGCGGGAAATCAGAAAAGAGAGTAGTATACCGATTCTTGTGCTTGTGGAACAGAATGCGGAGGGTGAAAAAATAGAAATGCTGGAGGCGGGAGCGGACGACTGTATTTCGTATACAGACTGCAGTCCGTTAGAGCTGCTGGCTAGGGCAAAATCAAGGCTCAGGCGCTATACCCGAATGTCCTGCGAAGCGGAAAGCAAAGAAAAGATATACAGGGTGCATGATTTGGTGATAAATGATATCAGCAAACGGGTGTTCGTGGGGAAACAGGAGATAAAGCTGACGCCGATTGAATATGAGATTGTAAAGCTTCTGGTGCAGGAAAAAGGGAAAGTACTTTCCATCAGTCAGATTTATGAAGCCATCTGGCATATGAGACCCATTGGTGCGGACAATACCATAGCGGTCCATATCCATCATATCAGAGAGAAGCTGGAAGAAAACCCAAAGGAGCCAAGGTACATAAAGGCAGTCTGGGGAACCGGATACAAAGCAGGATGAGGCTACTCAGTCCTGCTTTTAAACAGCCGGTGAATGGGAAAAACAATACCGATGTGTTCGCCGTGGTAGCGGATGAAATGCTGCCGGATGACAATGCCGGAGAGCAGGAAGCCGCCGACTGTCACGGACAGGGGAAGCTCGCGGTCTAAAAGACATAGTACGGCAAACAAAAGGAACGTGATAACCGAGCGGAAAAAGTGCGGCTTGATGATGATAACAAGTGAAAACAGGATATAGAGTGCGGCAAGGGTGAGTGCAGGGCTTAAGTTGGGATACAATCCGATAAGCACGCCAAAGGATACGGCAATGGATTTCCCGCCGCTTTTTCCGCCGAAAAAGAGAGGAAAGGCATGGCCCAGAACGGGTGCCGCCAAAACCGGTGCAAAGAACAAGTGCGATACGGGCAGGCGGCGCGCCGCCGCCCATACGGGAAGCGCACCTTTTAACAGCTCACACAAAATAACCAGAATACCAATCGGAACTCCGGCATGAAGAAAAGCGTTGGCAGTTCCGGGATTGCCGTCTTCGGAAAGCTCGCGTATATCAATATGCTTTAACAGTCTGGGAATCAGATAGGCGTACATAACGCTGCCTGATAAATAGCCGAGTATAATATAAAAAAGGTATTTCATAACACTCTCCATGCGTATCACAAGTATTTTTAGGCTGATTCGTTTTCTTTTGCGGTCTGTGTTTCTAACAATCTGCAGATTTTTCCGGCGGAGTCCGGCAGGGCGTTTTTCTTCTGCACCGACAACATGCCGTTTCGGATTCCTGCGTCTTCTACAAGAAGCTTTCCCTGCTTTATCTGGGTGTGGATATGCTCCGCCGCGATGGACATGCCGCGGGAAACAAAAAACTCTCTGTTTTTGGTTTCACAGCCCGGAATCGGCGCCGTGTGCACGATGGGGATATTGCGGTTGAGCGCCTCGGTGGTAGTCAGACCGCCGGGTTTGGTATATATAACGTCACATGCCGCCATATAGTCGGCGACGTTTGTGGTATATCCCATGATATGCACGTTTGGCGTGTGGAAAAACAAACGCTTTAAATGGCGTTTAAGCTTTTTGTTATTGCCGCAGATAATGACGACGTGTTCCCCGTTTTTCAGGCTGCGTACCAGCTCATAGGCAAAAATGTGGATTTTGCCGAAGCCCATGCTGCCGCTCATTATCAAGTACATAGGTTTGTCGGGTGGAAGCCGCAGGCTTTCTTTGGCAAGCGTCTGCTCCGCTTTTTCGCAGAATGCCTTTTTTACCGGAATTCCGTAGGGAAGCAGCTTGCCCGCGGGTATTTTTTTGCGGATATATTCTTCTGAGAGTTCTTCATGGGGGATAATATAATAATCACATTCCGTCTCTTCAAAAAAGGGAATGCAGGTATAATCCGTGGCAACTGCAACAGTGAGCGGAAGCGTCATGCCGTGCCGCTTCATGTAGGTAATTGTCTCTGCCGGAAAAAGATGGGGCATCACAATTGCATCATAGTGATTTTCCGCAAGGTAAGCATTTAACTTTTTTGCCATCAGTCCGTTTACATAATATATGGGGGACTTGCGGCGGCTGGAGCTGATAAAGCCTGCGAAGCGGTAGAGCATGCCGAAAACGCGGGGAATGCCGCGTGCCACCCGCACATAGCACTGTCCCACGAACCTGGCAGTACGCGCGCTGGCAAGGAGAAACATATCCATCATAACGGCTTCGTGTCCTGCATCTAAGAGCGCCTCCTGTACGGCTGCGCCGGCAGCGTTGTGTCCTCCGCCTGTGGCAGAGGATAAAATCAGTACCTTCATAAAATAATTGTCATCCTTATGTTTATAGTGTAAATATGATTTTTTGCAATTATATCACTTTTAGGAAAAAAATGCAAAATCCATTGACGACCGTTGATTTTCCCTGTAAAATCAAATTATGAAAGTGCTTACAAGGCATGAAAAAGGGAGGTTAACATGCAGATACCAGTAATCGAGCAGTATATTGACGAATTAATTGAGAGAAGTACGCTGGATGTTCCGGTCTGGAATATCGAGAAGGCAAAAAACGGGTTGAAGGCGGGATGGAATTACATAGACGGATGTATGATTCTGGCGCTTCTTGAGACCTACAATACCACGGGTGAAAAGAAGTATCTGGATTTTGCAGATGCGTTTATCGATCACAGGGTACAGGAGGACGGTACGATTGCCGGATATTCTGTGGAAGAATACAATATCGACAATGTCAATGCGGGCAAGACGCTGTTTCAGCTCTATGATATTACGGGAAAAGAAAAATACAGAAAGGCGATTGATTTGATCTACAGCCAGATAAAGGGTCAGCCCAGAACGGAGGAGGGCAATTTCTGGCACAAAAAAATTTATCCCAATCAGGTATGGCTGGACGGTCTGTACATGGGACAGCCCTTCTATATGGAATACGAGACAAGATTCAACGACAGGAAGCATTACGCTGACATTTTCTCACAGTTTGCCAATGTGGTAAAATATATGCGGGACAAGGAGACGGGACTGTATTATCACGGCTACGACGCTTCCAAGTCTATTTTCTGGTGCGATAAGGAGACGGGACTGTCAAAGAACTTCTGGCTGCGTGCCATCGGCTGGTATTCCATGGCGCTTCTGGATACCCTGAGCAAAACAGAGCCGGAGGGCTTTGAGGCGGAATACGAAAATTTGAAAAAGGTGTTTAAGGAGCTGATTGATTCTTTGTTAAAATATCAGGACGAAAGCGGTATGTGGTATCAGCTTCCGGCGCTTTTAGGAAAAGAGCCCAACTACTTGGAGACCAGCGGCAGCGCAATTCTGGCATTTTCCATCCTGCGCGGCGTGCGTCTGGGATTTCTGCCTGAGAGCTACAGGGCGTATGGCGTGAAGGCGTTTGACGGCATCCGAAACAAGTACATGAAGACAGAGGACGGCAGGCTGCATTTGGGCGGCATCTGTCTGGTGGCAGGCTTGGGACCGGCAAATAATGAAAGAAGAGACGGCAGTTTTGCATATTATATGTCGGAGCCGGTGGTAGAGGACGATGCAAAGGGCGTAGGACCTTTCCTCTTGGCTTACACGGAAATCCGGAGACTATAGAAAGGCGTGGCTGTTTATGAAAGATGAGATGAAGAAAATGTGGATTGCAGATAATGGCGACGGCACCTATTCCAATCCCATTTTGTATACGGACTATTCGGACCCTGATGCAATCAGGGTAGGAGAAGATTATTTTATGGTGGCTTCTTCCTTCTGCAATGCGCCCTCAGTGCCGGTGCTTCACTCGAAGGACTTGGTTAACTGGCGGGTGATAGGGTATGCCATGGAAAAGCTGCCTTTTGATGCTTATGATAAGCCGCTTCACGGCTGCGGCGCATGGGCGCCGGCAATCCGGTATCATGACGGCGTTTTCTATGTGTTTATCCCCATGCCGGATGAAGGCATCTTTATGGCAAAAAGCCGCAATCCTTTTGAGGGTTTTGAGGAGCCGGTATGCGTGCGTAAAGTGACCGGCTGGATAGACCCCTGCCCTTTCTGGGACGACGACGGGAAAGCGTATATGGTGACGGCGTTTGCACGAAGTCGGATAGGCTTTAAGAGTATGCTGCACCTTTCTCCGATAGAACCGGACTGCAGCGGGGTGCTGGGCGATGGAAAGCATATCTTTGACGGGAGCAAGACGCAGCCCACCATCGAGGGACCCAAGCTTTACAAACGCAACGGCTATTATTATATTTTTGCACCGGCGGGCGGTGTAAAACCAGGCTGGCAGACGGTGCTGCGCTCCCGCAATATCTGGGGGCCTTACGAGGAAAAAATCGTGCTGCATCAGGGCGGCAGTCCCGTGAACGGACCGCATCAGGGCGCGTGGGTGGACACACCGTCAGGAGAAGACTGGTTTATTCATTTTCAGGATGTGGGCAATGCCGGAAGGATTGTGCATCTGCAGCCCATGCGCTGGGTGGACGACTGGCCCGTTATCGGCGTCAATGCGGATGAAAACGGCTGCGGAGAGCCGGTTATGCAGTATAAAAAGCCGGACGTAGGAGGCGAATATCCCATCTGTGCGCCGGAGGATTCCGACCTTTTTGAAGGGGAGAAGCTGGGGCTGCAGTGGCAGTGGAATGCAAACTACAAAAAAGAATGGTATGCCATCACAGAGGGTATGCTGACACTGTATGCGCAGCAGAGCGAAGCGGAAACGCAGACTTGTGATGTGCCGAATCTGCTTTTGCAGAAATGGCCGGCGCCGGCATTTCAGATTACCACAAAGCTCCATCTCGGGGGTATGCAGGAGGGCGACATCTGCGGTATGGTATCGTTAGGCGGTGTTTACACGGATTTTGCCGTAAAACAGGAAGACGGAAGAAAAAATCTGGTGCAGAGGACCGGCGAGTGGACAAAGCACAATGAGGCGGAAACGGTCTGTGCGGCGTTACATGGGGATACCGTATATCTTAGAATGTATGTGGAGGATGCGTTAAAGATATCCTTTGCGTACAGCGAGGACGGCGCAGAGTACGTCAAAACCGGTGCAGTGGTAGAGACGACGCCGGGGCGCTGGGTTGGCGTCAAGGCAGGGCTCTTTGCCATCAATGAAGCCGGAAAAAAAGGCGGATTTGTGAAAGCGGAATATTTTGTATTTGAAAAATAGGATAGTTTTACGGTTTTGCGGCGAGCTGCATTTATCCGGCTGAAAACGGATAGAAGCGGCTCGTCGTCAAAATAAGAAGCGGTACGGTTAAAATCCCAAAATAGGGCTTCCCATTTTCGGATTTTTGTATTACAATGCTAGTAGTCATCTGTTGATGCTCTGATTTTTTCAAGGAAAGTCTTTTTTTACCCCCTGTATGGTTGTAAATGAAAAGAAATGATAGCGCATTTTCGGAGTGTTGTTTGAGGAAGAGAGTAAGGAGGCCTATAGGTTAATGAGAGAGAAGTACGAGTCACTGGCGCTTGCGGATCTAAAAGGAATTGCAAAGGCGAGAGGAATGAAAGGCGTTTCTGCGATGAAGAAAGCGCAGTTGGTGGAGGCGATGCTTGCGCAGGATGAAAAGGATAAAGCGGCGAAGCAGGCGCCCGCACAGGCAAAGAAACTGAACAGAGCGGAAGAGAAGCAGTCAGGGGAACATAGCCACGGGGATAAAAAAGCAGGGGAGCACGCTCCTGCGGAGAGAAAATCGGAAGAACGTGCCGTTACGGAGAAAAAGACAGAGGAGCGCAGTCCTGCGGAGAGAAAACCGGAGGAGCGCCGTTATACGGACAGAAAGACAGAGGAGCGCAGCCCGTTAGGGAGAAAGCCGGAAGAACGCCGCTATGGGGAGAGAAAGCCGGAGGAGAGGCGCTTTGGATATGGCGAGAAGAAGTCTGAGGAGCGCCGCGGCGAGGAAGAAAGAACGGCGGATGAGAGGAGAACGGCGCAGAATGCGGCGGACGGTTATGTACGTCCGGTACAGAATATTGACAGAAATGCAGTGTACGATATGAATACCTTTCCGCCGGAGCTTGACAGCGGGCAGGAGGCAAACGGCATTCTGGAGGTTATGCCGGACGGCTATGGATTTATCCGCTGCGCCAACTACATGCCGGGGGAAAATGACGTCTATGTTGCGCCCAGCCAGATACGCCGTTTTGGATTAAAGACGGGTGATATTCTGGTGGGGAACAAGCGTACCAAGACCCAGCAGGAGAAGTTCAGCGCGCTTTTATACATTAAGACGATTAACGGTTTTACTATAGAGGAAGCAATGCGCCGCAAAAGCTTTGAGGATATGACGCCGATTTTTCCGGACGAGAGAATCCGTCTGGAAGTGCCCGGCGCAACCATTGCAATGCGCGTTATGGATATGGTGAGCCCGATTGGAAAGGGACAGAGAGGTATGATTGTGTCTCCGCCCAAGGCAGGAAAGACCACGCTGTTAAAGCAGGTGGCAAAGTCAATCCTGCGGGGAGAGCCCAATATGCATATGCTGATTTTGCTGATTGACGAGCGTCCTGAGGAAGTGACTGACATCAAAGAAGCGATTGAAGGCGAAAACGTAGAAGTGATTTATTCTACCTTTGATGAACTGCCGGAGCACCACAAGAGAGTGGCAGAGATGGTGATCGAGCGTGCCAAGCGTCTGGTGGAGCACGGCATGGATGTGGTGATTCTCTTAGACAGCATCACGCGTCTGACACGCGCGTACAATCAGGTGGTGCCTCCCAGCGGGCGCACTCTGTCCGGCGGTCTTGACCCGGCGGCGCTGCATATGCCGAAACGGTTTTTTGGCGCCGCAAGAAATCTGCGCGGCGGCGGCAGCCTGACGATTCTTGCCACAGCTCTGGTGGAGACCGGTTCTAAGATGGACGACGTGGTCTATGAGGAATTTAAGGGAACCGGCAACATGGAGATGGTGCTGGACAGAAAGCTCTCGGAAAAACGTATTTTTCCCGCCATTGATTTGCAGAAGTCGGGTACGAGAAGGGAGGATTTGCTTCTCAATACGGACGAGCTGGAAGCCATCAATATTATGCGCAAGGCATTGAACGGCATGAAAGCGGATGAAGCGGCGGACAGGATTCTGGATATGTTTGCCCGCACGCGGAACAATCAGGAATTTGTGAATACTGTCAAAAAAATGAAGTTTATTTAAAAAATACTTGCATATTAGGGTCTGGCATGTTACAATAACAACGCTGTTTGTGGTGGCATAAGCAGTGCGGATAAAAACAGCAAATAACTTTAGGTAAATGTAAATATAGAAGAGGTGAAAGAAATGAAAGAAGGAATCCATCCCCAGTATTATCAGGCGACCGTTACCTGCAACTGCGGCAATACGTTTGTAACCGGTTCAACCAAGCCTGAAATCCACGTAGAAGTATGCTCCAAATGTCATTCGTTCTATACGGGACAGCAAAAGTCTGTAAGAGTTGACGGACGTATCGACAAGTTCAATAAGAAATACGGTGTGGAAAATAAATAATTTTTCCCAAATAAGATTTCTAAAAGGTTGAGGTGCAAACTTCAACCTTTTATATTAGAAGTGTTTCCTATCAGGAAGGGTATGATTTTATGGCAAAAAAGAAGAGAGGGCATTATTCCGGTATCGGCGGGCAGGCAGTGCTGGAAGGTGTCATGATGAAAAATAAGGAAAAATACGCTGTTGCGGTCAGAAAGCCCGACGGCGAAATTGAAGTGGAAGTGGAGAATTATCAGGGGGTGCTTCATGGAAGCCCTTTGAAAGAGCTGCCATTTATCAGGGGAATTTTTAACTTTGTGGATTCCATGATATTGGGGATGAAGTGCCTGAACTATTCCGCAAGCTTTTACGAGGATGAGGACGCGAAGGAAACCGTGGTTGACAGAGCGCTGAATAAGGTGACGCGGGGAAAAGCAGAAAAGGTATTTACGGCGCTTATTACGTTTTTTTCCATTGCGCTTGCAGTTGGGATTTTTATTGTGCTGCCGTATTTTATTACTTCCTATTTCAAGGAGTATGTGAGAAGCAATGCATTGATGACGCTTATCGAGGGCGTGATACGAATCCTTATCTTTTTGCTCTATGTCATCGGGATATCCCTTATGAAGGACATCAAACGCCTGTATATGTACCACGGCGCGGAGCACAAATGCATCAACTGCCTTGAGAAGGGAAGACCGCTGACCGTGCGGAATGCGATGAAAAGCTCCAGACTGCACAGGCGCTGCGGTACCAGCTTTATGTTTTTTGTAATGTTTGTCAGTATTATTCTGTTTTTCTTTATTCGGGTGAGTAATCCGTTTGCCAAGGTCGCGCTGCGTATTCTGCTGATTCCGGTGATTGCGGGTATTTCCTATGAACTGATACGTCTGGCGGGCAGGAGCAATCATGTGCTTGTAAGGCTTTTGTCAGTGCCGGGCATGATGATACAGAGGCTTACCACCAAGGAACCGTCAAAGGATATGGTGGAGGTTGCCATTGCTTCCGTGGAAGCGGTTTTTGACTGGAAAAGTTATCTTGCCGAGGAGTTTGGCTATGAGGAGGAAGCGCCTGCGGAGGGAAGCGGGAAGGAGTAGCGCCGATGCAGGATTTGATAAGTTATCGGGAATATTATCAAAGAGGCAGGGAGAGACTGCGTCTTGCAGGCGTGCCGGAGGCGGAAACGGATGCGAGGCTGCTTCTTGAATTTGTGTGCGGTACAAATTACAACACATTGCTGGCGCATGGCGATATGCGGATTTCAGAGGAGCAGGGAGAGGCGTACGAAGCGCTGTTAAAGCGGCGGGAAAAAAGGGAGCCGCTGCAGCTTCTTACGGGAGAGCAGGATTTCTATGGGTTTACCTTTTTGGTAAACAGGCATGTGCTGATACCGAGACAGGATACGGAAATTTTAGTGGAGTATGCACAAAAAAGACTGGAATTTGGCGGGAAACTCTTGGATATGTGCACCGGCTCAGGATGTATTCTGATAAGCCTGCTTGCCGTGACTGAGGGCGTGCAGGGCGTTGGCGTGGATATTTCAAAGGATGCGCTTTTACTTGCAAGAGAGAATGGAAGCCGCCTTCTGCCAAAGGATAAGCAGCCGGAATGGATTTTGAGCGATTTGTTTTCCGCGGTGGCGGGGTCTTATGATATGATTGTATCGAATCCGCCTTATATACCCAGCGGCGAGATTGCATCCCTTATGCCGGAGGTGCGGGATTTTGAACCGACGGCAGCGCTTGACGGCGGAAAGGACGGGCTGGCGTTTTATGAGAGAATCATATATGAGAGCAACGCCCGTTTAAAAGAGGGCGGCTGGCTGATATTGGAGATTGGCTGCAGTCAGGGAGAGGCGGTTAGCGGGCTTTTAAGGGCTGCCGGCTTTGACTGTGTGGAAATCATAAAGGATTATGGAGGGCTTTTCCGCGTGGCGGCGGGACGGCGGAATGGAAGGAAAATATGTTTGACAAATTAGAAGATTTGCTGAGGCGGTATGAGGAAATTTTAAATGAGCTCCATGAGCCGGATGTGGTAAACGACCAGAACCATTTCCGGAAGCTGATGAAGGAGCAGAGCGATTTGATGCCTTTGGTGGAGGCTTATACGGCGTACAAAAAGAGCAGGCAGGATGTGGAAGACTCTCTTGCCATGCTGGAGGAAGAAAGCGACGAGGAGATGCGCGATATGCTGAAGGAAGAACTTTCGGCGGCGAGGGAGCGCATCGGGGAGCTCGAGCAGCGCCTGAAGGTATTGCTGCTGCCAAAGGACCCCAATGACGACAAAAATGTGATTGTGGAAATTCGTGCCGGAGCGGGCGGCGATGAATCTGCGCTGTTTGCCGCGGAGATTTACAGAATGTATGTGCACTATGCGGAGCGCCAGCGCTGGAAGGTGGAGACCATGAGCGTGGATGAAATCGGCATCGGCGGTATGAAGGAGGTTACCTTCATGGTGAGCGGGCAGGGTGCGTATTCCAAACTGAAATACGAGAGCGGCGTACACCGCGTACAGCGTGTACCGGAAACCGAGTCTCAGGGGCGTATTCACACCTCTACCATTACCGTAGCGGTGATGCCGGAGGCGGAAGAGGTGGATGTGGTGATTGACGAAAAGGATATTCGTATCGATGTGATGCGTGCTTCCGGCAATGGCGGACAGTGCGTCAATACCACGGATTCTGCGGTCAGGCTTACCCATTACCCTACAGGTATCGTGGTGTACAGCCAGACGGAAAAATCCCAGCTTCAGAACAAGGCGAAGGCTTTTGCCCTGCTGCGCGCAAAGCTTTACGACATCGAGCAGCAAAAGGCGCACGACGCGGAGGCGGAGCTGCGCCGCAGTCAGGTGGGTACCGGAGACCGTTCCGAAAAAATCAGAACCTACAATTTTCCGCAGGGGCGCGTAACGGACCATCGGATTGGGCTGACCCTCTATAAGCTGGATAAAATTATGGACGGCGACATACAGGAGATTCTTGACGCATGTATAGCGGCGGACCAGGCGGCAAAGCTGGCGAAAATGAATGAGAATTAAAGGAAAAATGTGAATTGTGTTTAGAAAACGCGGTTTGCTGCCGATGTATAAATATAAAGCATTTGCCGGAGGCTTAAGGAAACAACGGCATAATTATTACGTTTTGCAATTATCCGTATAAGACTGTAAAAAAGAGGAGGGAACCGTCATGAAGGTACAGAAGGAGCTGTCGATTTATATGGGGGAAAGCACGCGTGCCATGCGCAGGCAGGAAATGGAAGAGCAGCAGGCAGGCAAGGGAAAGAAGAATCAAAAAAGCGTGTTTGCCGGAGAGTTAAACGGTATACAGGATAATATTTTAGTAAAGCAGCAGAAAGCGAGAAAAGAAGCGCTGAAGGTAGTAACAGACACTTGGAGCGGTGACAAAAAGATAGATAACGGACTGAAGGAAAGACGAGAAAGGATAAAAAGCTTACAGGAAGAGGTCGGCAATGCCAAAAAGGAGCTTGCCGATATTGCGCGGCAGCAGGAGGATTTGCAGGAGCGCTACGGCATCGATGCAGACAGTGCGGAGCAGAAGGACTTGGAGCTTTTGTTAAAGAGCCGTGAGGCAGGACGCAATCCGGAGGTTTCCCTGACAAAGGAAGAGCGTGAGCGGCTTGCCGGACTTGCAGGGCAGGAACTGACGGAATACCAGAGCCGCGTACTGGAGCTGGATTCTTATGGAGATTACCATCGAGCCATCATAGCCGAGGACGAAAAACAGATTGAAATCGAAAATAAAATCATCAGGGATACCAAGCTGGAACGACTGAAAAAAGACCCTATGCAGGGGGCACAGAAGCAGGCAGAAGCGATTGAGGAGGCAGCCGGTAAAGAAATCCTTGGTATGCTGGCAGAGGAAGGCAAGGAGCACGTAGACAAGGAGCAGGAGGAGAAGGGAGAGCAGGCAGAAGGGGCAAAAGAAAAGAAGGAAGAGCAGGAGGAGCTTCTGGCAAAACGCAAGGACGAGCGCGAGGAAGCAAAAAAGCGCGCAGAGGCGTTGGCAGAGAGCCTTCCGACAGAGCAGCTTCTGAGTCTGGATAAGATACAGGAGGATATCAATAGGGAAATTCAGAATATTGTGGATAAAATGAAGCTGATTGAGGAAGATATTAAGGGAGCGGCAGTGGATCAGACATTGTAAAATCAAGAAAATAAGAGTAAAATGAAACGGAGCGGGATTTTTTGAAAGACCGTTCCGTTTGTATATGGTGTTATTGCCTCTGTGTCAGGCTGTAGAAAAGGGAAGGCAGGAAGGGAAAACTGCATGAAAGAGGAAAAAAGAAAAAATCAGGCAGTATGGTATAAGCTGGATTTGTCGGCAATTGTATACCCGACGCTGCAGCGGAAGGATTTCTCTTCGGTGTACCGTCTTTCGGTGGTGTTAAAGGAGCCGGTAAAGCCTGAAGTGCTGCAGGAAGCGCTTGACAGGACGCTTCCCCGTTTTCCAACCTATAAGGCGGCTATCAGGAAGGGGCTGTTCTGGCGGTATTTGGAGCCCAATAACAGGCCCGGTCCTTTTGTGCAGCCGGATATCAAGAATCCCTGTATGCCCATGCCTTTTAAAGCCAACAACCGTTATCTGGTGCGGGTTTATTATTATGGCTGCCGGATTGCTCTCGAGGCGCATCACAGTCTGGGTGACGGGACCGGCGGCATGTGCGTGCTGCAGACGCTGACTGCGGAATATCTGCGTCTTCTGGGAAAGAAAATGGAAAATGGGGGGTTTGTTCTGGATATTGCAGAAAAGCCGGAGCCGGAGGAGCTGGAAGACGCTTATATGAAATATGCCAATTCCAAGGTATGCCCGCCCAGGCCGCAGGAGAAGACGTATCGTGTGAGGGGGACCGCGGAACCGTTTTACACACTAAATATTATAGACGGCATTATGTCTTCTTCACAGGTGGCACAGGCGGCAAAGAAGTATGATGCGACAGTCACGGAATATTTGAATGCGGTGCTTTTGTATGCGCTTATGCAGAAGCAGGAAAATGATTTTCATTTAAAGCTGCGTCCTGTCAAAATAGCCATGCCGGTAAATCTGAGGCGTTTTTTCCCCAGCAAAACCCTGCGGAATTTTATTACCATGATTTACCCCGGCATCGACCCAAGACTGGGAGAATATACCTTTGCGGAAATTGTGGCACATGTGCGGGGGTATATGCGCTATTATATCAATGAGAAATTTTTGCGCGGAGATATCACGACGAACGCTTCCACGCAAAAAAATCCTTTTATCCGTGTGGTGCCGCTTTTTATTAAGGATTTTGTGGTGCGTACCTTTTATACAAAGGTACAGGACAAAAATTCTTCTGCGGGCCTGACAAATATGGGGAGGCTTATCGTGCCTGAGAGCATGAAGCCTTATATTGAAAGGTTTGATATCTATATGGGACAGCCTTTTTCCCGCCGGACAAATTGTGCCATTATCAGCTTTGAAGACACGCTCACAGTCAATTTTGCGAGCAGCATCGTGGAGGCGGATGTGGAGCGGTATTTCTTCAGAAAGCTGGTGCAGGAAGGGATTTCCGTCAAAATAGAGAGTAACAGGGATTTTTATGGATTGTGAGGTAGCAGTATGTCATATTGCGTAAACTGCGGCGTGGAGCTTGACAGAAGCCTGCGGGCTTGTCCGCTCTGCAATACGCCGGTTATCAACCCGAGGGAGCTGGAGCAAAAAAGTGCGGGCTCTGCTTTTCCAAAGGAAAAGGGGCAGGTGGAAACCGTAAAGAGAAAGGATTTGGGAATCCTGCTCTCCGTGGTGCTGATTGCGGCGGGAGTTACCTGCGGAATCCTGAATCTGTTTGTGTTTAGAGAAAGCGCCTGGTCCCTGCTGATTATCGGCGCCTGCCTGATTGTGTGGGTACTCTTTATTCCGGTGGTGATATATACGCGGCTCTCGGCATATTCTGCTATATTTTTTGATGGAATTGCCGTCTGCATCTATTTGTACCTGATTACGCTTGTAACGGGAAACAACACGTGGCTTTTAGGGCTGGCGCTGCCGATTGTGCTGCTGGTGTCCTGTGTTTGTGAGCTTTTTGTTCTGTGTATCAAAAAACTGCCGGTCACTTTTCTGACAACGGCGCTCTATCTGTTTACGGCGGCAGGAATCTTGTGTGTCGGACTGGAAATTCTGATTGACAGATACTTACGAAGCAGGATACAGTTGGTTTGGTCTGCGGTGGTGCTGACAGTGTGTGTGATTATTGATATTACACTGATTACCATGCTGTCCCGTGCAAGGCTGCGGGATGCAGTGCGCAGGCGTCTGCATTTTTAGTAAATTTAGTAAAAGCACCACAAACAGGTAAACGGCTTGTCTTTCGGTACACATTGCGGGCATATGTTTTGTGCAGGAAGGAAGCGCAGAAATGAGGGAGAAAATGGCGGATAAGAAAAACCAGAGCCTGATGCAGCTTATCAGGAGAGTGCACGGGCTTGTGGAAAATACGGATATTGAAAAGCACAGGCAGTCCCAGAACCACATCGGGGCGCTATTGGGCAACAGCAAAGAAATTACGTATACGGAGGTTGCCATGGAGGGTATTCACGGGGAGTGGGCTTCCGTCAACCGTGCGCATATGAAAAAATATGTGATTTTGTATTGTCACGGAGGCGGCTATTCCACGGGAAGCTGTCTGTACGGCAGAACGCTGACTTCCAAGCTGGCGGCGACTACTTCCATGGATGTTTTGAGCTTTGATTACAGACTGGCGCCGGAGCATCCTTATCCGGCGGCGCTTACGGATGCCATAAAGGTTTGGGATTACCTTATGCTGTTAGGCTATGGGGCGAGGGATATTATACTGGTTGGGGATTCTGCCGGCGGCAATCTGGCGCTGGCGCTTACTTTGAAGCTGAAGGAGGCAGGGCGGCTTTTGCCGAGGGGACTGGTATTGATGTCGCCGTGGACCGATTTGACTTCATCCGGAGAGTCCCATCAAACGAGGGCAGAGGTTGACCCTGTATTAAGCAAAGAATATATTGACAGAATGATAACGGCGTATTTAGGAAGCGAAAAACCGTCAGAAATGCTTTCCAGTCCTTATATTTCTCCGCTTTTCGGAGATTTTACAGGCTTCCCGCCTGTCTACATACAGGCAGGGGACAACGAGATACTGCTTAGCGACTCCGTGGAGCTGCACAAAAGGCTGCTGGAAGCAAATGTGTCTGCAAGGCTGGACTGCTTTGCTGGTATGTGGCATGTATTTCAGATGTCGCCTTTTAAGACCGCCTATGAAGCGATGGATAAGAATGCAGAATTTATCTATGACATCTGCAGATAAACGAAAAACCGCTGCCCCGAAAAGTCAGGCTTTTGGGGCAGCGATTCGTTTCAGTATTGATATTCCCTTGTGCGGTAATGAGAGGCGGCAAGCTTCAGATCCCTGCCGTATAAAACGGTGCGGTACTCTCTGGGAGCAAAAGCGGCATCATGGACTGCTTCTTCCAAAACCTGAGCAAACGTACCCTTGGAAGCTTCCTGTTCCTGTCCCTTAGAGTGCTGTCTCGGCTCGTCACGCTTTATTTTGCCGGTCAGGGGAACGGCTAATACTGAATGCACCATGAAAATACTTGTAATTCCTTTTGCTGCGGCTATCCCTCCTTGGATGTGTATTTCAATAGTGTCTTGTTTCTTCTATTATATATTTCGAATATCCGGCGCAAAAAGTTTAGGGCTGCAAAGAAAAGGAATGAAAAAAGAAAAAAAGGAGTTTGCCAGTCTGCGCAGAATATTAAGAATAAGGAGAAATTTTGATTTGAAAGAAGGTCTGTTTAGGCGCGGGGGCGCAGAAAGGCTTTTATATGACAATCAGAGAACAACTGGAATTGTGGGAAAAGGACTACTTAAGTCCTTATGCGACGCTCAGCATGTACTCGAAGGGCAGGGCAAAGGAAGAGGAACAGTGTGATATCCGTCCGGTCTTTCAGAGAGACAGGGACCGAATCCTGCACAGCAAATCTTTTCGGAGGCTGAAGGATAAGACGCAGGTTTTTTTGACGCCTGAGGGCGACCATTACAGGACGCGTCTGACGCATACACTGGAGGTATCCCAGAACGCGAGAACCATTGCCAAAGCGCTGCGGATGAATGAGGATTTGGTAGAGGCGATTGCGTTAGGACATGACTTGGGACATACGCCCTTTGGACATGCCGGCGAGAGAGCGCTTAACCGGATATGCCCGTATGGATTTGAACACAATGTACAGAGTGTGCGGACAGTGGAAAAGCTGGAAAAAGGCGGGCAGGGGCTGAATCTGACATGGGAAGTGAGAGATGGTATCCTCAATCACCAGACGGCGAGCATACCTTCTACGCTGGAGGGTAAAATTGTCAGGCTTTCCGACAAAATAGCCTACATTCATCACGATATGGATGATGCCATCAGGGGCGGCATTTTAAAGGAAGAGGACGTGCCGAAGGAAATCGGTGATGTTATTGGATATACCACAGGCGAGCGTCTCGACCATTTTATCCATGACATTGTAACGACGAGCTTTGAGACCGACGATATCAGGATGTCAGAGCCGGTTGCGGAGGCAATGCAGAAGCTGCGGCGTTTTATGTTTGAGCGCGTTTACCAGAATAAAGAGGCAAAGAGCGAGGAAAGCAAGGCGGAAATGCTGATAGAGACGCTCTATACCTATTATTTTAAGCATTTTGACGAGCTGCCAGCCGACATGCGCCGTATGGAGGAGAGCGGCGAGCCCGCAGAGAAGCTTGTATGTGATTATATCGCCGCCATGACAGACCGCTTTGCCACAGCGGTCTATGAAGAGCTTTACATACCGAAGTCGTGGCATGGGTAAGGAGTTGGATTTGCGTGCGAAAAGTATGCATTAGGCTGGGGTCAAATAGGAGGAAATCATTTGACGACGACAGTTATTGCAGGCTTTTCATATGCAAATCTGGCGGGTAATTGTAAAGATGCAATGTCAGATCATTGCGAAACTCCTGTTTATCAGTCCCGAATTGTACACCTTGTATATTCCATAAGCAGACTCTTAAAAAACGTCAGCACCAAAGTCATGCGGGCATGACTTGCGAGGTATTTTCGAGCTTAGCACTGTTACGTTTTTTATGAAGCGAAAGCGGGTCTGTGGTGGAATATACAAGGTGCACAATGACACTTGCATAATTACTGAGTTTCGCAATCACCTAAAAGTACGACATATACAGGAAAGGAGAACATGCAATGTACTATCCCGAAGAGCTGGTAGAAGAAGTCAGAATGAAAAATGATATTGTGGATGTGATATCGGGATATGTGAAGCTGCAGAAGAAAGGTGCCAGCCACTTCGGACTCTGCCCCTTTCACAATGAAAAGTCTCCTTCTTTTTCCGTGTCGGGCGCAAAGCAGATGTATTATTGCTTTGGCTGTGGCGCGGGCGGCAATGTATTTACTTTTATTATGAATTATGAGAATTATACCTTCGGCGAGGCAATCAAGATGCTGGCGGAGCGCGCGGGCGTCAATCTGCCGGAGGTAGAGTATTCTGCGGAGATGAAAAAAAAGGAAAACCACAGGGCGCGGCTTTTAGAGGCAAACAAGGAGGCGGCAAAGTACTTTTATTATCAGCTCCGCGCCAAGCAGGGGGAGACGGGGCTGCAGTATCTGACAAACCGGCGGCTTGTGGGGGAGACCATGCAGAAATTCGGGCTGGGTTTTGCCAATAAGACAAGAGATGATTTGACTCAGTATTTAAAGAAAAAAGGATTTGACGAAAGACTGCTTGCGGAAGCCGGTCTTAGCAGCTACGACGAGCAGAGGGGTTCTCACGACAAATTCTGGAACAGGGTTATGTTTCCCATACAGGACATTAACCACCGCGTCATAGGATTTGGCGGCAGGGTGATGGGAGAGGGTGAGCCCAAGTATTTAAACTCGCCGGAAACGCCGGTGTTTGACAAGAGCCGGAATTTGTACGGGCTTAATTTTGCCAGAACCGCCCGTGCCGGCAATGTGATTCTGTGCGAGGGCTACATGGATGTGATTTCCATGCATCAGGCAGGGTTTACGCAGGCGGTTGCGTCTCTTGGGACGGCGTTTACTTCGGGGCAGGCGAATCTGCTAAAGCGCTATACGGAGAATGTGCTGTTAGCTTACGACAGCGACGGCGCGGGAGTCAAAGCGGCGCTGCGTGCCATTGGCATTTTACGTGAAGCGGGACTGACAGGTAAGGTGATTGACTTAAAGCCCCATAAAGACCCTGACGAGTTTATCAAAAATGAGGGAACAGAGGCGTTTCAGGAGAGAATTGCGGGTGCGGAAAACAGCTTTATGTTTGAAATCCGTATTCTGGAGCGGGATTATGATTTGAAAGACCCTGAGGGTAAGACAAAGTTTCATAAAGAAATTGCGAAAAAGCTCTGCGGCTTTGAAATAGAGGTGGAGCGGGAAAATTATCTTGAGGCGGTGGCGGACAAGTACCATATCGGTTTTGACAATCTGCGGCGGCTGGTGAATACCTATGCGACGCAGACGGGAATGGTAAAGCCTGTGGAAAGACCGAAGCAGGCGGCGGGGAAAAAGGCGACGCCGGAGGAAAACAGCAGGCGCATCCAACGTATGCTGCTTACGTGGATTACGGATTATCCGCAGGTGTATCCCCGCATAGCCCAGTACATAAAAGCTTCTGATTTTACGGAGGAGCTATACCGGAAGGTAGCGGAGCGCCTGTTTTTGGATATAGAGGCGGGGAACTACAATCCGGCGGGCATTGTCAGTATGTTTGAGGAGGAGGAACAGCAGCGGGAGGCCGCCGCGCTGTTTAACACCAAAGTGGAAGCGCTTCAGACGAAACAGGAGAGGGAGAAAGCTTTTCACGATATTTTATATGCTGTAAAAAAGAATAGTTATGAATACTATTCCGGCAGGCTGGGAAGTGACATGGAGGCATTAAATCAGGTGATTGCGGGCAAGAAGGCACTGGAAGAGCTTGGAAAAACGCATATTTCACTGGATTGAGGTTATACTACTACTACGTTTTGAAAGGATGGAACCAAAATGGATGAAAACACACAGGCAAGGTTTGAGGAGAAGATGAAGGAGCTTCTCGCCGTTGCAAAGAAGAAAAAGAATGTGCTGGAATATCAGGAAATCAACGATTTCTTTTTAGACATGCCGCTCGAAGAGGAACAGTTTGATAAAATTCTGGAGATTTTGGAGCAGAATAATGTCGATATCCTGCGGATTACGGAGGAAGATGACGTAGACGACGAAGAAATCATGATGATTGACGAGGAAGACGTAGATGTGGAAAACCTCGATCTCTCCGTGCCGGACGGTATCAGCATTGAAGACCCTGTTAGGATGTATTTAAAGGAAATCGGCAAGGTACCGCTTTTGTCTGCGGAGGAAGAAATTGAACTGGCAAAGAAAATGGAACTGGGCGATCAGGATGCGAAAAAGCGCCTTGCGGAAGCTAACCTGCGTCTGGTAGTCAGCATTGCCAAGCGTTATGTGGGCAGGGGAATGTTGTTTTTGGATTTGATACAGGAGGGCAATCTGGGACTGATTAAAGCGGTGGAAAAGTTTGATTACCGAAAGGGCTATAAGTTTTCTACTTATGCGACATGGTGGATTCGGCAGGCAATTACGAGGGCCATTGCAGATCAGGCGAGAACCATCAGAATTCCCGTGCATATGGTGGAAACCATCAATAAACTGATTCGTGTCAGCCGCCAGTTGTTACAGGAGCTTGGCAGGGAGCCTTCACCGGAGGAAATTGCGGAAGAGATGAATATGCCGGTGGAGCGCGTGCGCGAGATTTTAAAAATCAGTCAGGAGCCGGTTTCGTTAGAGACGCCCATCGGCGAGGAGGAAGACAGCCACCTGGGAGATTTTATTCAGGACGACAATGTGCCGGTGCCGGCAGATGCGGCTGCGTTTACGCTTTTAAAGGAACAGCTTGTGGAGGTGCTTGGCACGCTGACCGAAAGGGAACAGAAGGTATTAAGGCTGCGTTTTGGACTGGATGACGGCAGGGCGCGGACACTGGAAGAGGTAGGGAAGGAGTTCAGCGTAACCCGTGAGCGTATCCGCCAGATTGAGGCGAAGGCGCTGCGCAAGCTCAGGCATCCCAGCCGCAGCCGCAAACTGAAGGACTATTTGGATTAGGACAAGCCATGGAATTGTCAAAAAGATTACAGGCAATTGCAGATATGGTGACAATGGGCAGCAGGACGGCGGACGTAGGCTGCGACCATGGCTTTGTATCCATTTATCTGTATGAAAATCAAATTGCGCCGAAGGTTTACGCCATGGATTTGCGAAAGGGACCTTTAGAGCGTGCCAGAGAGCATATAGCGGCGAGAGGATTTTCCGATTACATAGAGACAAGGCTTTCCGATGGTCTGGAAGCGCTTCATGCGGGGGAAGCGGATACGTTAATCTGTGCCGGCATGGGGGGACGCCTGATGGCGGAAATCCTGTCAAGGGGGCAGGAAAAAGCAAAGCTGATGAAAGAGCTGATTTTGCAGCCCCAGTCGGAGCTTCGGTATTTTCGGGCATTTCTGCGGGAGAACGGATATGTCGTTGCGGCGGAAAACATGGTGAAGGAAGACGGCAAATTTTATGTGGTGATGAAGGCGGTATACCGTGGCGGAGAAATGGCAGGCGGCTTTTGCAAAACGGAAGCGGTAACAGGCGGCGGGAATAGTGGAAAAGCATCTGCATCGGACGGCGAGTCCGACGAGGTTCGGCAGCGGATAGCGGACAGCTTTGGATCCTGCCTGTTAGCAAAACGACATCCGGTTTTAAAGGAATATCTGGAAATGCTGCGGGATAGAAATGAAAAGATTCTGGCGGGTCTTGACAGTGCGGGAGAGTGCAGCAGACAGAAGGGCGATGCCGTGTACGGGGCAAATGGCGGCAGCGCAGATGCCTGCAGGAGAGACAAGCGGAAAAGGGAGCTGTTGGAAGAGCTTTCCGATATAGAGCGCTGTCTTCTATTTATGACAATAGAAGACCCGCGAAGCGAGGATTCTATTGTTTTATAAAAGAGAAGGAGAAGGGGTATGAGGTGTACGGACATTATGCGCAGGCTGGAAGTGCTTGCGCCTTTGGGGTTTGCCGAACAGTGGGACAATGTGGGGCTTTTGGCAGGGCGGAGTGCAAAGGAAGTAAAAAGCGTGTATCTGGCGGTGGATGCCACCGACGAGGTGATAGCGGACGCTGTCGATGCCGGAGCGGATATGCTGATTACCCATCATCCACTGATTTTTTCCCCTTTAAAAAGCATCACGGCGGAGCATTTTATCGGCAGGCGTGTACTAAAGCTTCTGCAGGCGGATATCTGCTATTATGCCATGCATACCAATTTTGACGTGATGGGAATGGCAGATGCGGCGGCGGATGAGCTGCGGCTTTTGGACAGGCAGGTTTTGGAGATTACCTGTGAGGATGAGATTGCCAAAGAGGGAATCGGGCGTTATGGCAGACTGCCAAATGTCATGAATCTTTCTCAATGTGCGGCGTATGTGAAAGAGGTGTTTCGGCTGCCCGCCGTCAGGGTGTACGGGGAAATGAACGAGAGGATAGAGATTGCCGCGGTTTCCCCCGGCTCGGCAAAATCCGTGGTATCGTCAGCCGTGCAGACAGGCGTTGATGTGCTGATTTCAGGGGATATCGATCATCATATGGGGATTGACCTGGTGGCACAGGGGGTATCGGTGATTGATGCGGGGCATTATGGTCTGGAGAAGCTTTTTGTGCCGTACATGCAGGAGTACTGCAGGAAAAAAATGCCGGAGCTTACAGTATTGGCGGCAGAGGAAAAAAGTCCATATACAGTGGTATAAACAAAAATACGGGAGGTATTGGGAAGATGATTACACTGACAATCGAGGGAAAAGAAAGACAGTATCCGAAGGGGACGACCTACGAAGAAATCGTAAAAGAATACCAGCCGGCTTATGACAACCAGATTGCGGTTGTGGCTTTCAACGGCAAAATACGGGAGTTGTTCAAGCGGGCGGTAAGAAGCGGGAGGTTGGAATTTTTTACCTTGAAGGATGCCGTGGGAAATAAGACTTATATGCGTACCGCCAAAATGATGCTTTTAAAGGCAGTATATGACGTGGCGGGAGCGGAGGCGGCGCAAGGCTGCAAGCTGGAGTTTACCGTGGGAAGCGGCTATTATGTTTCTACAGGCGCACTCGTTGTGACAAAGGAGCTGACGGATAAGCTGAAAAAAAGGATGCAGGAGCTTTCGGAGGCGAAAATGCCGATGCTGAAAAAGTCCTATGCACTTGACGACGCCATGGATTTATTTCGGGAAAAAGGAATGGCGGATAAGGAGAAGGTATTTCAGTACAGGAGAAGCTCCTTTGTAAATGTTTACGAGATGGAAGGATATTTTGACTATTACTACGGCTATATGCTACCAAATGCAGGATATGTAAAATATTTTGACCTTGTTCCCTACGAGGAGGGTATGATGCTGCTGCTCCCCGATATGAAGGACCCCTGCCATGTACCGCAGGCGCCCAAAAGCAAGCTTTTGTTTGAAACACTGTTGGAAGCAAAGCATTGGGGCGACAGGGTAAATATTACAACGGTGGGCGAACTGAACGATGCCATATGTGCGGGAAACATCAGCGATATGATTCTGGTGCAGGAGGCGGAGCAGGAACGGAAAATTGGAGAAATTGCCAAGAAAATTGTGGAGCGGGGAGACGTAAAGTTTATTATGATTGCAGGACCTTCCTCCTCCGGCAAGACCAGCTTTTCCCACAGGCTCTCCATTCAGCTCCGCACGCAGGGCATGACGCCGCACCCGATTGCATTGGACGATTATTTTGTGGATAGGGAGCTGACGCCGAGGGATGAGAACGGCGACTATAATTTTGAGTGTCTGGAGGCAATCGACGTAGAGCTTTTTAATCAGGATATGTGCAGGCTGCTGGCGGGAGAGACGGTGGAGATGCCGACCTTTAATTTCAAGACCGGCAAGCGGGAATATAAAGGCAATACCTTGAAGCTGGGCGCGGAGGATATTCTGGGGATAGAGGGAATTCCCGGTTTGAACGGCAAGACCTCTTACGCGGTGCCGGAGGAGAGCAAAGA